>Ga0224528_1001327_pt1 | contig 16493 bp, 13 predicted proteins | sample CBST25metaG_2_FD_179888 | JGI IMG/M metagenome (GOLD analysis project Ga0224528, IMG submission 179888) | Peat soil microbial communities from Stordalen Mire, Sweden - C.B.S.T25 | ecosystem: Environmental > Terrestrial > Soil > Wetlands > Peat | place: Sweden: Norrbotten County, Stordalen Mire...
ACCCCCCCTAACCCCCCTGGGGTATAGCTTCATTTCTTTGCCGGACCCGCAAAAAGCAAAGTTGCTTGGGAGCAGCCCGACTCGCCACCGCGTGTTATGGCTGAGATGAACTGCCGCCAACTCGCTACCTCGCGATTTCCGCGAAGCGGAAGCTAACTTGCTGATTTGGCTTATAAAGCTCTTCAATCGACCTTTCTGTTCATAGGACGATATGGGATGGGACACCTCTGCAGCCAGCTGACGAGCTTTCCGGCTTATCGCTGTCCGCCAGGCGGTGTTATCCTCAGATTGATCGCCACAGGTCGTGCGCACGCTATTCCCTATTCCATTCGTTTCTTCCTTCCGGCGCTTCGGAGTTGCTTCTTTCGCGCTCCTGTTGCTATGTTTTCTTGTTTTTTCAACAGGATGCAAGCGCTTTCGCCACCTGACGCATGAGACGGTCTACGTCTCTGCCCGGCAGACCTACCTGAAAGACCGAGTGGCCGCCGTCTCCAACCGCGTCGGCGAAGTGAGCAACGGCCAGTCGCTCGAAGTCCTCGAACACGGGCGCCGCTTTCTCAAGGTCAAGACCGAAAAGAACGAGATCGGCTGGCTTGAGGAGCGGGCGGTCATCGACAGCAAGACCTACGACGCCTTCAGCCAGCTTGCCGACCAGCATAAGTCCGATCCCGTGGTCTCAACCGCCGTGGTGCGCGACGACATCTACCTGCATCTGACGCCCGGCCGCGAAACCGACCGGTTCTTCCTGCTCGCCGCCAACGCCAAGGTCCAGCTCATCGAGCGCGCCTCGGTACCCAAGGTCTATGCGCCGGGTCAGGCGCCGCCGCCCAAGCCGGTCGTCTCCAACCCCCAAACGCCTGCCCCGGCTCCCGCGGCAAAAGCCTCGGGAACTCCGGCCAAAACCGCGGGAAAGACGCCTGCTCCGGCCGCCGCGCCCGTTGAGCCCGCACCGGCGCCCGAGCCGCCGCCCATGGAAGACTGGTGGCTGGTGCGCGACGAACAGGGCCACGCCGGCTGGATGCTGGCAGGACGTATGGACGTGGATGTGCCCGACGAGATCGGCATCTATGCCGAGGGCCAGAGGATCGTAGGAGCTTACGTGCTCAACAAGGTCACCGACCCCGACTCCAATACGCCGACTCACGAGATTCCGCAGTACGTCACCGTGCTCAGCCCGCCCAAGTCGGGTTTGCCTTTTGATTTCGACCAGGTGCGCGTTTTCACCTGGAGCCTCAAGCACCACCGCTACGAAACGGCCTTCCGCGTGCACCCGATCCAGGGCTTTTTGCCGCTCAAGGTCGCCTACCAGCCCGTGGCCGGCGGCAGCGTGCCCACCTTCAGCTTCCAGATTCCCGGCAGCCAGAATGTAAGCACCGACCCCGCCACCGGCATCACCCGCCCGGTCTCTCCGCGCACCATCGCCTACACCCTCGTCGACACCCAGGTGAAGCGCACCGGCCCCGACCTGTGGCCGATTCCCACCGGCCATCTGGACGACGGAAAAGACAAGTCGGGCAAGGCTGGTAAGCCGGGCAAAGCGGGAAAAAAGAAGGCCAAGTAAGTCTTCAAGACATCCGGGAGTTAGAATGAGTTGCACCGAACCCCGGCTGTCTGTGGCGCCCTTGCAAGAAGGTGGCTATGAAGACCGCTTCCCGATCTGTACTGTCCGCTTGTTTGATGTGGCTCTGCCTCTCCGGATGTGGCGGCAACTCCACTTCATCCGTTCCGTCGACAACCAACACCTGCACAGGTTTGGTCATCACTGGAGTTTTGCAGGATTCTCTAACCTCTCAGCCTGTGGCGCAAGGAGTCGCGGTTCTGGAGGCAGGAACGCAGCTTTCCGCTACATCTACTTACAATTTTTCCCCAACGCAACAAGGGTCAACCGACGCGCATGGCGCCTTCAAACTCTGCGCGGACACCATTGCGAGTCCGTCGGCCATCGTCCTTGAGGCGCTGGACTCCGCGGGCAAGGCGTACCCTCCGTTTATCGCTTCCATCTCCGGCGCTGCCAACCTGGGAACCATCCCGATGGGTGGCTGTCGCTTAACCTGCGCATTTGACGGTCAGCAGCAAACATCTTTGCCGGCCACCCTCGCGGGCGTCATCACCAGTTCTCCCATTGCAAAGACGGGATCGGTCGTGCCGCAATACACGGTGACAGCCCTGGATGGGTCAAAATCCAAGAGCGGATTCTCCAACCTGTGGAGTCTGGCCCTGCCGCTCTTCAACTCTTCCCCGGCCTCTGCCTTTAGTACGATCGCCGGCACATGCGCAGGAAAGACTCCCTTTTGTACGACCTACTCGTTTGCGGTTCCATCACAGAGGCCGATCCAGCTTGTAAACGGCGCATACGTGCAGGAAACCGCTGTGCCGTATTACCTGATTTACGCAGTCCCCGCTGGCCCAGCCGCATGTAGTCCCCCGTCCAAGCTGGCTACCTTTCAGCAGGATGGCTCGTCGTTCCTGGCCGGAAATCCTGGTGCGCAAATCACTGTTGCGGAGATTGACTTCTCTGCTTGCGAGTGAGGCGCGAACGCGCGGCTTGGCATCTGCGGTCAGGAGAAGCAGGAACGTCGAGATAAGGCTTCCCGCTGTTACCCCCGCCGGCGCAACTCCAGTTCCACCACCCGCTGCATCTCCGCTTCGGGAGCGGGTTTGCCGGTCCAGATTTCAAACTGCCGCGCACCCTGCTGCACAAACATCTCCATCCCGCTCACCACCGGAATACCGCGCTCTTTCGCCAGCTTCAGCAACGGCGTCTCCAGCGGGTTATAGACCAGGTCGAAGACCAAGGCTGCATTCAGCTCGTTCGCGGCAATCGGCAACGCCTGCCTGGAGCCGGCCATGCCGCAGGGGGTGGAGTTGATCAGCACATCGAAGTGCCGCGTTGCAAACTGCTCGTGCTTGAGCGCCTTGGCCTTGGACTCCTTGGCCAGGGCGACGGCATGTTCGTGGGTGCGGTTGACAATGAAGACTTCAGCGCCCTGGTCGACCAGCCCAAAGACGGCGGCTCGCGCCGCGCCTCCCGCGCCCAGGACGGCTATGCGCGCGCCCTTCAGTGTCAACCGCTTCTCGAGCGGCCGCACCACTCCGGCTACATCCGTATTGAAGCCGACGATCTTCCCGTCCGCGCCAATCCGCAGCGTATTGCAGGCCCCGATGCGGGCGGTGAGCGGGTCCATGTTGGCCAGGTGGGGCAGCACCTCCTGCTTGAGCGGCATGGTGACGGCCGCGCCAGCCAGGGGCAGTTCCCGCGCCAAGGTCAGCAAATCGCCCAGGGCGCGGACCTTCAGCGGCAGCATCACGGCATTCACATTTTCGCGGCGGAAAGCGGTATTTTGCATGAGCGGCGAAAGCGAGTGGGCAATGGGGTTGCCGGCCACGCCGAAGATGCGCGTCGCCTGGTCCAGATGTTCGACCCGGTAGAGGTCGCGCAAGGTGCGGGCGGTCACCTGGCCGGGCGCGGTTTCGGAGCCATCGGAAAAGGACGCAAAGGTGAATGCCGCACCGGCACGCGGCCCCAGCACGCGGGAGACAAGTCCTTCCTCGCCCATGGCGATGCCCACCACGTGCGCGGAGAGCGAGTGGTCTTCGATCAGGCGCAGCACGGCCAGGTTGTCGGCCAGCGTACGGGCGGTCGAGACGACCTTGATGAAGTCGGGAGCGAAGGATTGGATGCGCGCGACGGCTTGTTCCAAGCCCTTGGTGCGCGAGAAGTCGTGAAAGCTGACCAGCAGGGCCACGCCGGCCTCCCGCAGCCTGGCGCGGAAGTGCTCCAGCTGCGCCGGCCTGGCCTCCTCGGCCGACTCGACTTCAAGATCGACGATGCGGCAGCCAGCCTCGGCGGCTTTTGATAGTACCTCAAACTCCGCGGTCAAAGACTGCGCGAAGTGCCCGCCGAAGGGTTGGCGGCGGCAGGTAGCGATGGCGATCACGTCGCGGCGCGCAGCCAGGAATTCATTGAGCTTGGGCAGCACAGAGGCAGGTTTGGCGAGGGAATCGAGCCGGAACTCGAGAAACTTCGAGTCCCGCAGCGCAGCCTCCGCACGCTCCAGCAATTCAGCCGGCGACTCGGCCTGAATGGCTACGCACAGCTTGGGCAGACGCAGCCGCGGAGCGGACGTTGGAACAGGTGCGACGGTGGCAGTGTGAGGCATAAGCTTCAATTGACGAATCTTAGTAGGGTTTCGGTACGGATGCAACAGCCTCGCCACCGGACAGAAAAAGTCCCCTCCAAAATGGCGAGGTTCGGAAAAACCGATGCGGCCGGAAGCCGCCGCCTACGGACGGTGAAGACCGGGAAAGCTAAGGAATGACGCCGCGTGGTATGGTTCCAAATATAGACTAGGAGCGGCGCTGATGGATCTTTCACTCCCACCTGAACTGGAAAAATTCGTTGCGGCCAAGGTGGCCTCCGGTCACTATTCCTCCGCCATTGAAGTGGTGCGCGAGGCACTTCGGCTGCTGGAGGAACATGATGGCGCGGGCGCTACGCTCGGCGTTGCACCAGGGACCCAGCCGGCCGTCCCGGACCGTGTAGATCGCTATCAGGCCGAGACGGTGAGGGAGAGGCTGCAGCACAGGTCCGAGGCGCGGAGACACCACAACGCATGAATCCCTGTGCTGTCGGCCCGTGAACTGGCCCAATCGGGGAATTCTCTCAACTTCGCACTCCTCTCTGTCTATTCATCCCGCAAGGTGGTTGCCGGGTCAATCCTGGCAATCCGCAAAGCCGGAACTGTTGTCGCCAGCAACGTGACTAAAACCAGCGTCAAGACCACGGCCGCGATGGTGGACGCATCGTAGACGCCGACTCCGTAGAGAACGCTGCGCAGCGCCCGCAGCGCGGCCACGCACAGAAGCAGTCCCAACACCAGTCCCAACACCGAAGCGCGGACACCTGATCCGGCCACGTGGGCCATGGCTTGGCGGACGCTCGAACCCAGGGCAATGCGAATGCCGATCTCGCGCGTTCTCTGCGCCACGATGTTGGCTACCAGCGCAAAGATGCCCACCGCGCTCAACAGCAGCGCCAGCCCGGCCATGGCGCTCAACAGAGCAACTTCAATGCGCTGCGTGGCCAGAGTCTCGGCGCGCAGATCGCTCATGGCGTAGAAGCCGGAAAAGGGCAGGCTGGGGTCGGCGCTCGAAAGTGCCCGCTGCATCTGCGCGGTCAGTCCCTCCACCGGTCCGGCGGTGCGCACGATCCAGCTAGGCTGAAACCAGGTGTGCACCAGCGCCAGCAGTCTCCCATTCACCTGTGCGGCGGGAACGTACATGGTCTCTTCGCCGCTGAGGGGCGAGGGTGTGTCGCCGAAGCAGGGGGAGATCTGCACATCGCCGACGACGCCGACAATCACCAGCCCCTCGTCCAGGATGTGGCCTACAGGATTGGCGCCGTGAAAGTACTTTTGCGCGAAGCTCTGGTTGACGACGACGACCTGCTGGGTGGCAGGGCCGTCCGAAGCGGTAATGCCGCGGCCAACCAGGAGAGGAATGCGCAGGGTGTCGAAGTAGCCGGGAGTAACGTAGACCACGTCGGTTCCGAAGCGCTTCCCTGCATCCGGGCCATCGTGGATAGAGAAGTCATCGTTGAGGGGGCGTTCATAGGGCAGGGTGAGGCCGACAGCGGCGTTCTGGACGCCCGGAATCCGCTGCATGGCGGCAGTGGTCGAATCCAGCAGCCTGCGGAAGGCCGTCGGATCGTGGTAGCGCGCATCGTCCAGCGACACCTTGGCCGTCATCACGCCCGCGGGCTCGAACCCCGGGGGCAGCGTTTGCAGGTGGATCAGGGTGCGGATCAGCAGCCCTGAGGCGGCCAGCAGCACCACCGTCAGCGCCACTTCCCCCACAATCAGCGCCTGGCGCAGACGCAGGCGCTCACCGCCCACCACGGAGCGGTTCGAGGAGCGCAGGTCCAGCTTGCGCAGAGTCAGGGCCGGCAGCATCCCAAAGAACACGCTAGTGAAAACTGAAACCAGCAGCGTGAAGGCCAGCACGCGGCCGTCCAACGATACATCGCCCACGGGCAGAAAGTTTTTCGGCAACATCGAGAGCAACCCTTGCAGGGCCACATAGCCCACGGCCACGCCAGCCAGCCCGCCCACTAGCGCCAGCAGCAGGTTTTCCATCCAAAGTTGCTTTTGAATCTGCCAGCGCGAGGCGCCTAGCGCCAGCCGCGTGGCCATCTCCGGCGTGCGCCGCACCATGCGCACCAGGGTCAATCCGGCCAGGTTGGCGCAGGCAATCAGCAGGATGAAGCCCGCCGCCAGCATCAGCGTCAGAGCCTTGGGGCGCAGCGCGGCCGTCTGCCCTTTCTGCAGCGGCACGGAATAGAACGTCACCTGTGCCCCAGGATTCCCCTTCACCACCTCGGCAACGCTCGTTCTCCAGGCGCGATTGATCTCGGCGTCGGCCTGCTGCCAGGTGGCGCCCTCGCGCAGCCGCGTAATCAGCCAATAATTGTGCCCCTGCCCCTCGCCTTGGCGGCTGGGCTGGAGGGCCGTGTACAAGTCGGCATTCAAGGGAGTGGTGACGCCCTGGGGCAGAATGCCTACGACCGTATAGGGTGCGCCTTTGAGGAAGATGCTCTGCCCGATCAAGTTTTTGTCGCCGCCGAAGGTGTTGCGCCACAGGCCGTAGCTCAGAATCGCTGCCCTCGGCCCCTGCGGACGGTCCTCCACTTCGCTGAAGTTGCGCCCGGACGCAGGATGAATCGCCAACACGTCCAGGTAGTGCGCCGAGATGCGCCCGGCATGGACATATTGCACATGTTCGCCCGCCTTGAGATTGACCCCGGAGATTCCCCATCCCGATGCGGCGGAAAGCAGAGACGGCGCGTTGTCGCGCAGCATCTCCCACTGTTGGCCGTTCAGAACGGTGCGCTCATCGGAAGCTTGACCGCCGGTAACCCGCATGTTGACCGTGCCCAAGCGCTCCGGCTGCGCATAGGGAAGATTTTTCACCATAAGTGCATTGACGATGGAGAAGATGGCCGTATTCGCACCGATGGCCAGTGCCAGTGTGAAAATCACCGCCGCGGTAAAACCGGGGTTGCGGCGCAACTGCCGCGTAACAAACCTCAGATTCTGCGCAAATAGCTCCATCGAAACACCCCTTCACTTTCTATTCCCTATCGTTTACGCGCTGGTCGCGCATCTTGTTCATCGCTTCGCCGGCCAAAAAGAGAAAAGTCGTCGCCGGGCGGCAGAATCGGGACAGGAAACTTTGTTGCTTCAAGAAGCACGCCGATGACCAAGAGCGCAGTTTCAGAAACATTAACCAATTCTTCTACTTACGTCGATTGTGCAGTATTTCTCTCTAAACGTGGCGTTCATTTTCGGACACCGGTGTGCACTGGCGAACAACGAACAGAGAGCAGCAGCAGAAAATGCGTCCCACCCCGCCCGATTGTGGCAAGCTGAAGGTTTGGAGGAACTGCCCATCATGCCTGTTGAAAACCCTGCCGCCATCCGAACCGAAGACCTTCACGCCTGGGAGGCGGGCGGAGCTGCATCCGCCGAATCGCTCACCGCATGGGTGGCTACACACCTGGCGGCGCACGAGGCGGCGCTGGCCGCTCTGCTGGCCGTGAAAGGACCGCGCACGCCGCAGAACTCGCTCCGCTGCTACGACCTGGCCATCGAGCAGCTTAGTCTGGCCGGAGCGCAGGCGGGCGTGTTGAACTCGGTGGCAGCAGAGAAGGCGGTCCGCGACCAGGCGCAGCTTGAGGCGCAGCGCGTGGCCCAGGCCGGAAGCTCCCTGAGCCTGAACCGCGCGGTGTACGAGGCGTTGGCGGCCATAAGTCTGGAAGGCGCGAGTTCCGCGACGGAGCATTACGTGGAACGCACGCTGCTAGGCCTACCGTCTGGCCGGCGTGGACAAGGACCAGGCCACCCGCGACCGCTTGCAGGCGCTGCATGAGAAGGCCACAGGGCTGTCGCTCGAATTCAGCCGCAACATCCAGGAAGGCGCGAAGACCATCGAGGCGACACCCGCCGAACTGGAAGGGCTGCCCGCCGATTACATTGCCCGCCATACGCCCGACGCGGAAGGCCGCGTCACACTGACGACCGACCAACCGGACATGCAGCCGGTGATGACCTTTGCCGTGAGCGCCACCCTGCGCGAGCGCATGTTCGGGGCTTACAACACGCGCGCCTACCCAGCCAACAAACAAATACTTCTTGATCTGCTGGCTACACGGCAGGAGATTGCCACCATTCTCGGCTTCCGCAGTTGGGCAGATCTGGCCACCGCCGACCAGATGATGGGCTCGGCGGCGAATGTGCGTACATTTCTGGCCAAACTGAACGAGGCCAGCCGTGAGGGCGCTGTCCGCGAACATGAGCTGATTCTCGATTTCGCACGCCGCCGGCAGCCGGAACTGACGGAGATCGACATCGCCAGCCGCGGTTACTGGTACGAGCAGTTCCGCCGCTCGGCCTTTGACTTCGATTCCAATTCCGTGCGTCCCTACTTCCCTTATGCGCAGGTGGAAGCAGGTGTGCTCGCGACGGCGGCGCGCCTCTTCAAGGTGGAGTTCCGCCCCTCGACAGCCGCGGGCTGGCACCCGGAGGTCTCGGTCTTCGAGGTCTTCGACAACGACGTGCAAGTGGGCCGATTCTATCTCGACATGCATCCCCGCGAGGGCAAGGACAAGTGGTTCTCCGCTGCGCCCATCGTAATCGGCGTGCGGGACGGCGCACTGCCCGAGGCGGCGCTGATCTGCAATTTCCCGGGTATCGAAGAAGGCGACCCCGGCCTGCTGCAATACAGCGATGTGGTGACCTACTTCCACGAGTTCGGGCACCTGATGCACGCCATTCTTGGCGGCCATACGGAGTGGGCCGGCCTCTCGGGCTTTGCCACCGAAGGCGACTTCATCGAAGTCCCGTCGCAGATGCTCGAGGAGTTCTTCCGCGACGAGAAGCTGCTCCAGGCCTTCGCGAAGCACTACCAGACGGGAGAAACGCTCCCCTCCGCGACGATCAAAAAGATGAAGCTGGCGGGAGCCTTCGGGCGCGCCGACTGGATGCGTTCGCAGCTCTACTACACCACGCTCTCGCTCGACCTGCACGATCAGGAGCCGGCCGCCCTGGACCTGGATGAGACGACCAGGCGGCTCTTCGAGTCGCTGCAACCCTGGACGTGGCTGGAGGGCAACCGGATGTACGCGAGCTTCGGCCACCTGACCGGCTATTCGTCGAATTACTACACTTACGCCTTCGACAAGGTCATTGCTCTGGATTTCTTTGCCCAGTTCGATCCCGCCGACCTGCTGGGCTGCGAGACCGGCAGCCGCTACCGCAGGGAAGTTCTGGAGTTGGGCGGTTCGAAACCGGGAAGAGAGATGGTGCGGGCCTTCCTGGGCCGCGACGAGGAGTTCTCCGCGTTGAGCAAATGGCTGAATGAGGAGTTTGACGAGGAACTTCTGGCGCACTGAATCCAAAGGATGGCGTCCGCTCTTGCGGAGGGAGCTTTCCGGTTTAGCTCTGACCGGCGGGCGGCACGGAGGTGGGAATGGCGCGGGATTGAGCGGATGTGAAGGAGTTGAAAAACCGCGTCACGTCCTGTTCCCGGCGGGCGCTCATGGAGGGGAAGGCGGCGGAGAGCATGTAGAGGCGATTCCCGACCATGATCAGGCGCGTATCCATCACCCCGCCGCCAGCGTTGCGGGCAATGAAGTCCCGGGCGGGATTGCCGCCCGGCGCGCTGCCGGACTCGCTGACCAGGGTGGTTTGGGTGCGTTCGAGCGCGCCTTCCCGGGCCATCTCCATGACCCGGTCGATGGACCGGCCGTTGGCTTCGAGTACGGGCGGATTGTCGGCCCAGGCGATGGAAAAAGTTGTGGCGTTGTCGGGGTTGGAGAGGATCATGTTGATCGCTTCCGCCCCGCCGGCCTGGTTGTACGCGGGAACCTGAACGTCTTTGGTGTCGCTGGGCATTTCCAGCTTGAAGCCGGATTGGGGCCGGTCGACGGTCTGCCAGTTGATGCTGGCGGGATGGGCGGAGGATGAGCCGATTTCGCTGGAATTGTCGCTGGATGCGGTTTTGGAAGTGAGAAGGCCGGCAACTCCAAGCTCCTGACGATGCAGGTAGACGTAGACGCCTGCTCCGATCAGGAGCGCGGCCAGGACAATGTTGCGCCAGCGTTTCACTCTTTAGAGAGTGACAATTTTAAAGGATTTAAGCAAGGCGATTCTTGGATTCCTGGGCCGTATGGAGTCCGCAAGCCACAGTTTCGGCATAGATATCTCCCGATTTGGACCGGGGGAGATTTACGCCACGCAACCTTTTCCAATTCCCTGCATCTATCTAAACAACAAGCAGAGGCTTCCCCGTTGTATCAACCTACCTAGAAAGGTACCCACTCCTTTTGAAGGTCCTGTACGGACCTCTTCCCTCAAATCCCTCCGGACCCCCTCCCCCCAATGCCTCTCAAATGGGCCTGCTGGAAAGCAGGCCCTTCTGCTTGCTGGCAGACATTGCGCACATTCTCGATTGGATAGAATGAAATCGAGATGACTTCTTCCCCTTCTTCAAAAACTGATCCCGATTTGGAAATCCAGGCACTCGACGCTCTTTTTGAGCATGCCGGCTTGAAACGCGGTTTGCGGGGAAAAGCCGCGGGCGTGACTCGCCGGATGCGCATGGAGCGCGAGGAGGCAGAGGAACTGACTCCGGCCACGCCTGTACCTCGGGTGGCCGCCAATGGCGTGGAGTGGGTGCCGGCTCCCGGCTGGGAGCGGATGAAGTGGCTGTGGCAGGGCTTCAGCACGCGCCGGGGCGGCGTGAGCCGGGCCTATTGCGCCGAAGAGGCCAAGGGCGAACTGAATCTTGGATTCACCGCGGAAGACGAACCGCAAGCAGTGGAACAGAACCGCCGGCTGCTGGCCGAGGCCATCAGTGGAGACGCGGCCACGCCGCTGATCACGCTGCGCCAGATCCACTCCAACCTGCTGGTCGTGGCCTCCGCCTCGGATGCCCGGCGCGAACGGCCCTGGAAGGGCGACGGAATCATGACGGACGAGCCAGGATTGTTGCTGGGGATTCAGACCGCCGATTGCATTCCGGTTCTGGTGGCCGACCGCAAGCGGCACGCCGTGGCGGCGTTTCACGCCGGCTGGCGAGGAACCGTAAAGCGCATCGTCGAGACCGGCATCGGACGGATGCGGCTGGAATTCGGTTCTCGGCCCGAAGACTTGGTGGCGGCCATCGGCCCCGGCGTGGCCACCTGCTGCTATGCCGTCGGGGAAGACGTCTTCTCCGCCTTCGAATCGCAGTTCAGCTATTCAAGGGAGCTTTTCCGCGAGGTCTACGATTCCGATCCGATCCGAGAGAAATACCCCATGCTCTTCCTGACCCAGCGCGCGCCGGGGCACTCGCCGATTGGCCCCAGTTTGCACCTGAACCTGGTGGAGGCCAACCGCCGGCAGCTGCTGGACGCCGGGCTGAAGCCAGGGTCAATCCAAATAGTCGGCGGCTGCACGAGCTGCCACAGGGAGCTGTTCTTCTCCTACCGCGCCGCGCAGGGGCGCACCGGGCGCATGTTGAGCGTAATCGGCGTGTCGCACTGACGACTGCCCTCCGATCTCTGCTCCCTGCCTTCACCCCACCTCCAGCATCCAGTCCAGAGCCACCTTGGCCCAGCGCTTGACGCCGGGTCGAACCTGGATGCGGTTGACGACGCGACCGGCGACCAGGTTTTCCAGAGCCCAGGCTAGATGCTGCGGTGTGATGCGGTACATGGTGGTGCAGAGGCAGCCCGTATCGTCGAGCGTGATCACTTTCTTGCCTTCGGCGGCAAAGCGGCGGGCCATGCGGTTGACCAGGTGAATCTCGGTGCCGACGGCGAAGATGGACCCCTTCGGGGCGTTCTCGACCAAGGCGATGAGGCGTTCCGTGGAGCCAAGGGCGTCGGCCTTCTGGCAGACTTCAAAGCGGCACTCTGGATGTACGATGACCTGGATGCCGGGATACTTGGCGCGCACGTGGTCCACATGGCTGGGCAGAAAGCGCTGGTGAACTGCGCAATGCCCCTTCCAGAGGACGATGCGGCTGGCTTCGAAGCGATCTTTGGTCTGACCGCCCTGAAGGGCCCAGGGGTCCCAGACAACCATCTCGTCAAGCGGAATGCCCATGGAAAACCCCGTGTTGCGGCCTAGATGCTGGTCGGGGAGGAAGAGGATGCGCTTGCCGCGGGCAAAGGCCCACTCGAAGGCAGCGCGGGCGTTGGACGAGGTGCAGACAAGCCCGCCGCGTTCGCCGCAGAAAGCCTTGATGGCGGCAGTGGAGTTCATGTAGGTGAGCGGAATCAGATCGGCGGTCAGGTGCAGGCGTTCAAGAGCTTCCCAACAGGCTTCGACCTGGGAGATTTCCGCCATATCGGCCATGGAACAGCCGGCGTTCAGGTCGGGCAGGATCACCTGCTGGCCGGGGTGGCCGAGGACGTCGGCGCTTTCGGCCATGAAGTGTACGCCGCAGAAAACGATGTACTTGGCTCCGGTCTCGGAGGCAATTCTGGACAGCTTGTAGCTGTCGCCTGTCGCGTCGGCAAAGCGGATCACTTCGTCGCGCTGGTAGTGGTGGCCGAGCAGGATCGCGGTCGAGCCCAATTGCGCGCGCGCCTCCGCGATGCGGGCGTCCATGGTGTGGTCGGGGAGCGCCAGGTAATTTTCAAGGCTGCAAGAGTCTTCGACCTCCGGCAAGGCCGCCGTTGCTTCATCGAGAATCAGGTTCACTGTTTTCCGCCTTCAGTCCAGCTCACCCTTCCGAGTCTCGGACAGGCGGTTGGACGGGGATGTTGAAAGCTAACGCGACTGCAGTGAGTGCGCTGACCTTTCGGAGGTTATCGGCATTTGCGCCGTCCGCTCCGGAAGAGCCCCCACCCACGGGGTTGTTGCAGCCCTTTCACATTCATGGGTGCGATTTGAACCCGGCGGATTCCCAAATCCATCGAGATCGGCCGCTTCCATTGCCAAGTAGTTTAACAAAGACGTAACAGTTGACCCAAACGATTTGCCGGGAACAGGGAACAGGGAACAGGGAACAGTGGTCAGGGATCAGGGATCAGGGAACGCTCGCTGTCTGCGCGCCCTCCTGGGTGGCGTATCCGGATGCTGCAACCTGGCGGAGGCCAGGAACCGTTTGTGAGGCCTATGCGCGGGCGGGTATCATTGGTTTTCATGGTTATGCCGCCGACAATTGAAGTTGCGAGTCTGGGAATGACCGACTCGCTGATCCTGATGGTGATGGCGCTGGTGGTCTTCGGGCCGCGACGGCTGCCGCAGATTGGTCGACAGATCGGCAAGCTGATGTACGAGTTCCGCAAAGCCTCCAACGACTTCAAGTTCCAGATGGAAGAGGAGTTGCGCAACGCGGAAGAGGCCGACCGGCGCAAGAAGGAAGAGGAGCGGCTGCGCACGGTGGCCGCTACCGCTCCGACTGCAGCAGAGGCTTCCCAGGTCCCAGAAGCGGGACCTGGGGCACCCAGTTCTATGGAAGACACCGAGACGCCGGAGGCAGTACCGGAGGGACAGTCCGCAACGCCAAGCCCATATCCCGGTGAGGAAGTTTACCCTCCGGTAGTCGAGCCGGCAGCGATTGAACCGGCCGAGGCTGCTATACAGGTTCAGCCAGTGATTCAGCCGCCCTCGACCGGAGAACAGGTTGCAGCGACGAGGCCCTGGAATCTGGAGGACGAGTTGGGAAAGCTCTCCACTTCCGAGACCAGTTCCGTGAGCGGCGAAAAGCCCGAAAACGAATCCACGCCGGCAACGCAGCAGGCGGCCCACAATGGTTGAGCCCTCGGACGCAATTGAAAAGGCGCGGCTGGCAGTAACGGAACGCGCGGAACTGCCCGGCATGAGCCTGATGGAGCATTTGGATGAGCTGCGCAAGCGGATCGTGCGCTCGGCCATTTTTCTCTTTCTAGGTTTCATCGTGGCCTATGTCTTCCACGAGAAGCTTTTTGCGCTGGTGCAGGCGCCGCTGACGCACATTGGCAAGACGCTGGTCTTTACCCATCCGATGGACCCGCTGAACGTCTACCTGCAGGTGTCTCTGATCGGCGGAGCCATTCTTGCCTCGCCTTTCATCCTCTTCCAGGTGTGGCTGTTCATTGCGCCAGGCCTTTACCAGAAGGAGCGGCGCTTCGTGGTGCCGTTCATGGCGGCCACGGTGGGACTGTTTCTGACCGGCGCGGCCTTCGGGTACTTTTATGTGCTGCCGGGCGCGCTGAAGATTCTGATCGTGGACTTCGGCCACAACTTTACGTCGATGGTCACCATCGAGGAGTATTCCGGCTTCTTTCTGTCGATCATCCTCGGCCTGGGCATCAGCTTCGAGATGCCGATTCTCATCTTTTTTCTGGCCATCTTCGGCATCGTAAGCCCGAAATTCCTTTGGACGAACATCCGCTATGCGATTCTGGCGGTCTTCCTGGTGGCGGCCATCATTACGCCCAGCCCAGACCCCTGGACGATGTGCATTTACGCTGTTCCCATGCTGGGGCTCTACCTGATCGGCATCGGCGTAGCGTGGTGGGTACATCCCTCGCGGCGCAAAGCCAAGAAGGCGAAGGAGGCTGCAAAGTGATTTTTTCCTCGGCTTTGAAGATTGGTGTGGCCGGGATGCTGCTGGCTGCTCCTTTGGTGGCTCCCGCGCAGACGCACTTCAACGGCTCAAAGGCCTTGGAGTACACGCGGCAGTTTGTCTCCATCGGACCGCGCTGGCCCACCAGCCAGGGCCACGCCAAGGCCGAGGCGTTCCTGCGCAACCACTTCCAGCACGACCAGATTGAAGAAGACCCCTTCACCGCCAATACGCCCATCGGGCCGGTGGCCATGCGCAACTTCATCGTGCGCTTCCCCGGCAAGAAGGACGGCGTGATCGTGCTGGCCACGCACTACGAGACCAACTATTGGCTCAAGAACATCAACTTCGTCGGCGCCAACGACGGCGGCTCGACCACCGGCCTGCTGATGGCTATTGCCGACCAGTTGCGGCTGGGCGTAGCAGGCGGGAAAAAGCTCGACGGCTACTCGGTCTGGCTGGTTTTCGACGACGGCGAAGAGTCGATTCAGCCCCAATGGACGGACTCCGACTCGCTCTACGGCACGCGCCACCTGGCCGCCAAATGGGCCGGAGACGGCACGCTGGGCAAGATCAAGGCTCTCTTCGTGACCGACATGATCGGCGACAAGGACCTGGACATTCAACGCGAGACACGGGACCCCGTCTGGCTGGTAGATCTGGTGCGGCAGGCGGCGAAGAAATTCGGGGATGAACGCTACTTCTTCAAGAAGGAAGAAGAGGTCAGCGACGATCATCTGCCGTTTGTGAAACGCGGCGTACCCTCGATCGACGTGATCGATTTGAACTACGGCCCCAACAATAGCTATCACCACACCGCCAAGGACACCATGGACAAGATCAGCGCCCATAGCCTGACCATCGACGGCGACGTGCTGTTGGAGACGGTGCGGCTGGTGGGGCAGAAATAGGGATCAGGGATCAGTTGCTTGATCGGCACTACCAGCAATTTGCCTGTCCCATTTCTCCGCGTCCCGGCCTCGATATTCCAAGGAAACCACAAAAGTCCGCTTTCGGCTGGCCCCTGATCCCTGACCCCTGAGGTACTATCCAACCATGATTGCTGGCGTTTCCTGGGTCTGGTGGGTCGGGTTCCACGCGGTGGTGGCGGCGCTGCTGCTGGCCGACTCCCTGCTGCCGGGGCACCGGCGCGACTCGCGCCACGCCCAGGCTGTCACCTGGATCTGGACGGCTCTGCTGGTGGCGGCTGCGGCGGGCTTTGCCGGATGGATCGCGGTGGCCAAGGGGCATCAACCGGCACTCGAGTTCGTGGCCGGCTACGCCATTGAAACTTCGCTGAGCATCGACAATCTTTTCGTCTTCCTGGTTCTCTTTCAGGGCTTCCACGTCAGCCCGAAGCGCCAACACACAGCCCTCGACTGGGGCGTAGCCGGAGCCGTGGTTCTCCGTGCGCTGTTCATTGCCGCGGGCATCGCGCTACTCAGCCGATTTGAATGGATTACCTGGGTCTTCGGCCTCTTCCTGCTCTATGCGGCCTTCCAGTTGCTGCGTGGCGGCTCGACGCGGGCGGCCATTCCCGGCTGGATTCGCAAATTGCAGCCGGCCCAGGGATCTCTGCTGCCGGTCATTCTGGCGGTGGAATTCACCGACCTGCTCTTCGCCACCGATTCGATTCCCGCGGTGCTGGCCGTAAGCCACGATCCTTTTGTGGTCTACACGTCAAACATCGCCGCCGTACTGGGGCTGCGCTCGCTCTACTTTGCCCTGGCGGCGCTCTTGGACCGCTTCCGCTACCTGCACTATGGGCTGGGAGCTCTGCTAGGCTTTGTGGCGCTGAAGATGCTCACCGCGCACTGGATCGATGTGCCGATCACACTTTCACTGGCGATCATGGGGGCGATTCTGGCGGTGTGCGGGGTGGCGTCGATAAAAGC
>Ga0224528_1001330_pt1 | contig 16460 bp, 13 predicted proteins | sample CBST25metaG_2_FD_179888 | JGI IMG/M metagenome (GOLD analysis project Ga0224528, IMG submission 179888) | Peat soil microbial communities from Stordalen Mire, Sweden - C.B.S.T25 | ecosystem: Environmental > Terrestrial > Soil > Wetlands > Peat | place: Sweden: Norrbotten County, Stordalen Mire...
GCGTGAAGCTTCCGCGATAAAAAACCGGCGCGTTGTCTGCCTTCACGCCCGCCGCAAAGTGCGCTTCAGTGGGCAGTCCCGGCGCATCGAGAATCGATGCCGGGTTCATCGGCAGCGTATAAATCGACCAGTCCTCGATCGACTTTCCAGCCAACGTGGCGCCGGCCATGCCCTTGCTCTCGTGGCGAATCTCGCGCGTCGAATTGATGCGGCCCGAGTTCTCGACGAGAATGTCGAGTTGCGCCGATGCCGCGTCTGTGTGGATCGTCAACCGGTCTTGTTTTTCGGTGCGATCAAGCGCGCCCAGCAGTCGGCCATTCAAATACACCAGCGCGTAGTCATTCACTCCGTCGAGCACCAGTTCGCCCTGCACCGGGCCGGTCAACTGTTTGCGATAGAGAATGAATCCGTACGACTGGCCGAGTTCTTCCATGCGCTTCGGCGTGGCGGAGACGACCGGCTTCGGCAGCCCCTTCCACAGCGAGGCCGACCCCTCCAGGGTGAAGGCGGGCACGGCCATCGACGGCGGTGCGGCGGGCACCGCGGGCGGCATCACGCCGGTGGCCTTCGCAATGGCATCGCGATAGGCGAAGAACTTCGCGGTGGGCCGTCCAGCCTCGTCAAGCGGCGCGTCGTAATCGTAGCTGGTCACGTCGGGCAAAAACTTGTTGCCGATCCAGCTTGACCCGGCCATCATGCCAAAGCTGGTGCCGCCGTGAAACATGTAGATGTTCACGCCCGCACCACGACCGAGGATGTATTTGATGTCGGCAATCTGCTGCTCGACGGCGCGCGTCTGATGCGGTTCGCCCCAATGATCGAACCAGCCGGGCCAGTATTCGGCAGCGAACAGCGGTGCACCGGGCCGCAGCGCCGCCAGCGCATCAAGCCCCACATCGGCGTGTCCAATGCCGAAGTTCACCGCGGCAAAAACGCCGGGAATTGAACCTTTTGCAATGGTTCGCGAGGGGTTGGCCGTGTAGAGCAGCGAGTCGGTAAAGCCTGCCTTCAAAAAGATCTGATGCAACCGCTCCATATAGGCCGCATCGCCGCCGAAGTTGCCGTACTCGTTCTCGATCTGCGCGGCGATCACCGGGCCGCCCCGGCCAATCTGCAGAGGGCCGACCTCTTTGCCCAGACGCATCAACCAGCGCTCCGCCGCGTCCATGAAAGCCGGATCGTTGGAACGCAGCGCCAAACCGGCCTTCGGATCGCGCAGCATCCAGGCCGGAAACCCACCGAACTCCCACTCGGCGCAGGAATAGGGCCCGACGCGCAACATCACATACAGCCCCTCCTGCTGCGCCTCGCGCAGGAATTCGGCCAGATCGGCATTGCCGGAGAAGTTGTAGACGCCCGGCTCAGGTTCATGCACATTCCAGAAGACATAGGTGGCAATCGTGTTCAGGCCCATCGCTCGCGCCATCTTCAACCGCGCACGCCAATCTTCGCGCGGAATCCGCGCATAGTGCAACTCACCGGAGACGGGGACGAAGGGCTTGCCGTCCAGTTCCAGATGATCGCCGCGCACAATGAGCGCATGAGCAGGCTGCTTTTGCTCCGGGCCGGAAACAGGCGCGGAGAAGGTCGCGGTAGAGAGAAGAGCAAGCGAAAGCGCCGTAAGCGTCAGGCGACGGAGCAAAGCAGGCATGGAGATTTCCTTTTAGAAATAACTTCGGTAAAGAAAAATACCACCCCGACGCACCCCCAGGCAACCATCGTTAACGGAAGCAGAAAAATTCCAGCCTCCGTGATTCCCATGGAGATCCCCAGAGCAAACGACCTTCGGAGTGCGCTCACCCGAACGACGCTCGCTTTATGTGCGTGCGCAGACGAGCAAGGTGGCCCCCCAAAACGCAGGTTTGCTCTTGCCATAACCGCGCACTATTCCACGGGGAAGATTTTATTTTAAAAGGATTTTCTGGATTTCAAAACTATAAAGGAAGACTTTGGATGTAGTCCTGGTGGGCGCTGCAGGATTCGAACCTGCGACTTCCACCGTGTGAAGGTGGCACTCTACCGCTGAGTTAAGCGCCCAATTCAAAAACAAAAGCGTCGATAGCCAGCGGGCAAGCCAGTCCATCGCTCTGTAGGTTAGAGTAACACTTGGGGAGCTTTTTCGCCAAGCCAGTCGACCCACTTCGTGCATGCTATCAACCTCTACCCGAACCGGGGAGGGACAGTGTGCGCGGGCCGACGCACACTGCGACGATGCAGAACAATTTTGGGCCAATCCGCAATACAATCTCTTCTTTTCACAGAAGATTAGAGGCACTGTCTGCGCTTTTCGCCGCGCGCGATCTGGTCTGGGCCGCAAGCGGATCTCCTTCCGGGCGGCCCTTGCCCCCGCAGTGGCTCGGGCAAAACTACGCGCTGCAAACCGGGAAAGATATTGAGTCGGGAAAAATCGACGAGCCGCAACCTTCCGTCACCAGCGGGGTTCCAGAAGATATGGCGACCATGGTCCTGGACAACTCGGCCCTGGAAGCTGCGCCGCCTGGAACGACAACGCAGTTGCGCACCCTGCCGGCAGATGCGGGCGAAGACGCGGCGCTGATGTTGCGGGCCGCCGCCGGCGATGAAGTTTGCTTCAATTCCCTGATTGAAAAATACTACCGTCCGATGATTCACTTTCTTTATCGCATGGTTCACAATCAGGCAGTCGCCGAGGAGCTGGCGCAGGAGGTATTTCTGCGCGTCTACCGCGCCCGCGAGAGCTATCGCGCCGAGGCACGGTTCAGCACCTGGCTTTACAGAATCGCGACCAATCTGGCCGTAAACCATGCCCGCGATACGCGTCACGAGCGGAGCGCCCCGACAATTTATCTGGACGCGCCGGACGAGGAAACCGGCACGACGCCGGATGTGGCCAACGGCGATCCGAGCGCGGAACAAAACCTCCTCCGCCAAGAGCGGATGGAGGCGATACGCGCTCACGTCATGGAGCTTCCCGAACGGCAGCGTGCTGCCGTCGTGATGCATAAGTATCAGGGATTGGACTACCGGCAAATCGGCGAAGCGCTACAGTTGAGTGAATCGGCGACCAAGTCGCTGCTCTTCCGCGCCTATCAGACGCTACGCGTCACGCTGAAAGATTTTGTGTGAGGGGAAAGGCCGGGTAACACCGGCGGAAACTGGGGAAACATCATGAATGCGATGATCGATTGCACAACAATCCGCTTGCAACTCGCCGATCTCCTCCTCGATCCGGCCACGGTTGCTGCCGGGGTTCGCGCCCATGCGCAACGCTGCGAGAGCTGCCAAAAAGAGCTCGCGGAATTGCGCGCCGTGATGGCCGCGCTCGACGCCTGGGAAGCGCCGGAACCGAACCCGTATTTTCTGACGCGGGTCAAGGTCCGGCTGGACGAGGAGCGCGCGCAGGCGCCTTCCTGGTGGCTGGCCCGCTGGACAACCCGACTCCGCGTCGGCATGGTCTACGGGCCGGCAAGCCATCTGCGGCCGTTGGCCGCCACGGCCTGCACGTTGATGTTGCTGCTCGGCAGCGGCACCTATCTGGGCATTACCAACTGGCTGCACTCGGCGCAGCCGCAGACCGAGACCGCCGTGGTCGACGAGTTGCAAACGATGGACAACAACGCGCAAGTACTTGACCAGTTGGAGGATCTTTCCAGCAACGCGGGCGGTAACTAGCAGAGATTTTCCGCCGCAAGGCGGATGGCCTGGGGCCAGGAGAAAAGAACGTGACCTGGGGTTTGAACAAGTGCGTCCGGCACAAGGCAACGGTTGTTGCCACAGCCCTGGCATGTTTTTTTATGGTGCATACGGCGCTGGGACAACGCCATGAAGGCGGTCATGCGCCCTCGGTGCATATATCCAGCCTCGCCGCGCAGCCCTCTTTCCACGAGGCTCAGCCTTCGTTCTCCGGCGGCTCATCCCCGGCCACATCAATCACCTACCGGAGTTCAGCCGCGCCCGCCTATGGATTCAGTTCACAGCGCGGCACCACGGCTCCACCCTCGCACAGGGCCTCTCCCGTGCAACTGGGTCGCCCTTCGGCGCCGGCTAGTGTAGGCAGTGCGCAGGCACGGCCAGCCTATTCCGCCCCCGGGGTGCATAACGCCCTTCCAACGACTTCTCCTCAGAGCACGGCACCCGCCGGCCATCTGGGCGAGTGGCTCAATCAGCACAGCAACCTGCCCCCCGGTGAGCAGGAACGCATGTTGCGCGCCGATCCCAGCTTCGGCCGCCTGCCGGGCGAGCAGCAGCAGCGACTGGTGCAACAACTGCGCCACGTCGATCAGATGAACGAGCAGCAACGCCGACGTCGTCTGGAACGCAGTGAGCGGATCGAGCACATGTCGCTGCAAGAACGCATGAGCCTTTACCGCTCGAACCAGGTGTTTTCCGCCCTACCGGCCAACCGACAGTCGCTGATGAAACGCGCCTTTCAGGATCTGCGCTCGGTGCCGCCCGATCAGCGGCAGACGGTGCTGAATTCGGCGCACTACCAAAGCACGTTTTCTCCGGAAGAACGCGCCATCCTGAATGATTTTCTCCGCGTCGAACCCTACGAACCACCGCGGTAAAACCGTTCTTGCTGTACACCTCTATGGTCGTGCACATGCACTGAAGAACTGCTTTATCTTATCGTTTTTGCATTTACGGCCCAACTAAAGTCGGCCTCTGACACAAAACTTCCTCGAAAATTCAACTCCCCCCCGCTTGTGCGTGGCGTAGGATGGGGGTGCTCATCCGTACAGCGCATTGCGTTTCCGTATAAGTTCAATGGATCTGGAATGGAGACCTTCCGGGCTTGATCTTTAATACGCTCAGCTATTATTTCTGTTTTCTGATTCCCGCCGCGATCGCCTTTCGTCTGGCGACGGTACGCGTGCGCCCCTGGATCATCGTCCTGTTCGGCAGCGCGTTCTTTCTCCACTTTGCCTACGGCATGGCTGGCGTGGGCGGCGCGCTGTGCCTGCTGATCTTTCTCTGGGAATCGCTGACGAGCCGCCTCTATCGGCCCGGTTCGCGCTGGTGTCTGCTCGGACTGACGCAAAGCCTTCTGTTTCTCGGCCTCTTCAAATACTGGAACTTCTTCACCGGGCTGCTTTTCTTTCATCAGTCCAATCCGCTGCGCTGGCAGGGCGCGTTTCTGCCACTCGGCATCTCATTTTTCACCTTCGAGTTTTACCACTACGCTTGGGATCGCCGCGCGGGCAAAACCGAGGCCGGCCGTTTAAGCGAATATCTCTCCTTCATTCTGTTTTTTCCCACCATGGTGGCCGGTCCCATCAAGCGCTACCAGGATTTTCTGCCCAAGCTGCGTGCTACGCTTGGTGACTGGAATCAGGACTGGGAGCGCGGCGCGACACGCATTCTCTGCGGCCTAGTGAAAAAGTTCGCCGTAGCCGACCTGCTCACCGCCTGGACCGATCATTTGAACGCGCACGACCTGCTGACAGCCGACCGCCGCATGTTGCCCGTGTGGCTTCTCGCCTACGGCATCAAGATCTATGCCGATTTTTCCGGCTATTCCGACATTGCCATCGGCTCGGCCCGTCTGTTCGGCATTCGCGTGCCGGAGAACTTCGACTGGCCCTACGGGAGGCGCAACATTCAGCGCTTCTGGCAGTGCTGGCACATCTCGTTGACACGCTGGCTCATCGATTACGTCTACATTCCGCTGGGCGGCTCGCGCGTCGCACGCCCGCGCATCTACGCGAACCTGATCGCGGTCATGCTGATCAGCGGACTGTGGCACGGCGCGGGCGTACACTTCCTTGCCTGGGGTCTGTGGCACGGGCTGCTGCTGGCCGGCCAGCGGCTTTGGCGCCAGTGGCGCGGAGAACCCAGCACGGCGCCGGTGCCAGTCTTTTCAAGCCGCGTGCTCACCTTCGTTCTGGTCAACGCCGGCTGGGCCTTCTTCTGCATGGACCTGCCCACGGCACAAATTTTCTTCAGGAGGCTCTTCGTCGGATGAAACTTGAAACGCTTCGCTCCTCACTCGAATTTTTAGCCGGAAGCCGCGATGAAGCTCCCACGCTGCTCACCGGCCGATATGGCGCGGCCTTGCGCTGCTGCGTTTGGATCGCGGCCATCGCGCTGATCTACGCTTTCTGCGGGCAATCATCCAAATTCATCTACATCGATTTTTGAGGCGCATTCCACATCCAATGACCCGACGACCCTTTCTCGCATTTTCCGTCGCAGCCCTGCTCTTTCTCGTTGCGCTCAATCTGCTACTCGCCCTCTGGGGCCATCGCCAAGTCTACGTGTTGAAGCTTGAAAAGATGCGCGCCGCGCACTCGCCCAACCTCATCTTCCTCGGCAACTCCCTGCTCGATGGTCACCTCGACGAGCGCGCCTTTGCCACAGCCGCCGCGCCCGCACGCTTTACTCCGCTCAATGCCGCACTCGGCGCCACCGACCCGCCCGAGCACCTTCTTTTATTCGACTATGCCCAGCGCTTGCACCCCAGCCTGCGCACGCTCGTCATCGGCTTCTACGACTTCCAACTCACCGCGCCCGACCGCACGCAACCGCGCGATCTTGTCGGCAATCGCATGGTGGGCCTCGACCACCGTTTTTCCCTTTCCGAAGTTTCAGCCACCTACCATTTCGACGCCAAGGGGCGAATGGAACTGGCGCTTCTCCGTGCGTTGCCCATGGCCGCCGACCGGTCCAATGCCTGGAAGAACGTGGAATTGCTGCGCCGCAAACTGGCAGCAATGGGCATGCCGGCCGTGGCCACCAACAGCATGGGACGCGTGGACGACTTTGCCACGCTTGAGGCCGGCTCGACAACACGCTTCGATGCCCAGGCCCGTACCTTCTTGAATCACCAGGGAGATTGGAACGCCAGCTATCAAAAAATCTTTCAGCAGGCGCGCGCAGCAGGAATCCGCATCGTCCTCGTGGCGATGCCCGCCTCTCCTTCGCACCGGCAGACCTATTACAGCCGCCCCCTCTGGGGCCAGTATCTGAGCACAATTGAAGACCAGGCGCAGCGCCAGCAGATCACCGTGCTCGACGCCAGCAACTGGCTGCCCGAGGCTGCGGATTTCGTCGACCATCTGCACATGTCTCCCGCGGGCGTCGAGCAATTTTCCACGCGCCTCGGCCGTACGCTTGCGTCTCCACCCGCAGAGCGCACCGATCCGCTGGACAAATGAAATTTTCGTGGAATGATGGAAGGCAATCCCTTGAGCGAGTTACTGCCAGAACAGAAACGGGTAAGCATGTGAGCCCCAAATCCCCGCACTACAACGCGGCAGAACACATTGCAGCCACTACGGCCGACGACCCGTATCTGCGCCCGGCCTTCGCGCGCGGCGACCGTCTCAGACGGCTTGCATGGAATCTCTGCTGGCTTATGCTCTATCGGACTTCGCCGCGGCCGCTGCACGGATGGCGCGCATTTCTGCTGCGTTGCTTCGGCGCACAGATGGGCGCGCACTGCCACTTCTATCCCGGCTCGCGCATCTGGGCACCGTGGCATCTTCGCTGCGCCGATCAGGTGACGGCGGCCGACGGCGCGGAGATCTATAACCCCGCGCCCGTCTCGCTCGGCTCGCACGCCATTCTTTCGCAGGGCGCGTATCTTTGCGGAGCCACGCACGACTGCGACGATCCAGCCTTTCCTCTGCTGGCCTACACGATGACGGTCGGCGCTTACGCCTGGATCTGCGCGCGGACCTCGGTCGCCCCTGGCGTCGCGGTCGGCGAGGGCGCGGTGCTCGGGCTGGGCTCGGTCGCCACACACGACCTGGAGCCGTGGACCATCTACGCTGGCTCGCCCGCCGTGCGGATGCGCGCGAGAGAAAGAACGAGATAGCTCAAACGTGCACACACATGAGCCGAGTCGGCATTGGTATAGTGGACAGGTAAACGCTTTCCGGGCCTCGCGCCCCAGGGAGGATCTTTCATGCTTCTCACTTCGCTTCGTGCTCAGGTTTTAGCAGCCAACCAGGAAATTTCCCGTCGCGGCCTCGCTCCTCACACCTTCGGCAACGCCAGCGGCATTGACCGCTCGGGCGCGCAGCCGCTGGTCGTCATCAAGCCCTCCGGCGTCGACTACGCCACCATGACCGCCGAGGATCTGGTCGTCACCGATCTCGACGGCAACATCGTCGAGGGCAAGCTGCACCCCTCAAGCGACCTCGATACCCACACGCTGCTCTATCGCGAGTTCCCGCAGATCGGCGGCATCGTCCACACCCACTCGGAGTTCGCCACCAGTTGGGCTCAGGCCGGACGCGAGATTCCCTGCCTCGGCACCACCCACGCCGACTACTTCCATGGCCCGGTTCCCGTCACCCGCCCGCTGACCGCCGAAGAGGTCAACGAAGCCTACGTCCGCAACACGGGCGCGGTCATCGCAGGCCACTTCCGTACTTTCAACCTCGACCCGCTGGCCGTCCCTGGCGCTCTGGTCGCCGGACACGCCCCCTTCACCTGGGGCAAAACCGCCATGGCCGCCGTCGAAGCCGCCGACGTGCTCGAATACATCGCCCGGCTGGCCTTCCGCAGCATCCTGCTCGGAGCGTCCGAAAATGGGATTCCGGTGTACGTTTCCGAACACCATTACCAGCGCAAGCACGGCCCCAAGGCCACCTACGGACAAGCGTAGAAAGGTTTTCCGCGTCAAGACCAAGTCTTTCCGACAAAAAGGCATAGGAATCAGCAAGAAACAGCCGTTTTTTTCTTCAGCCCACGGGGCAGGGAAAAAGCCGGCTGTTTCTTTTGCGCCCGTAATACGTTTATTTTCCTACTAATACTTATTTTCATATATTGATTCTGTTTTACATATCAATGATTTTTTATTTTGCGTTTCTCCCCGGATATCCACCGCTGCCGAACAACTTTCGCGGGAACCGAGCGTCAATATCTTGCGTATTACCTATCGATTGCCATGTTTTCCTCGCGATTTCCCCGTAAAGGAACGCCACGGCAAGCAACGTGCTAAGTCATCGGCAGGCCGCATCGAGAATTTCCCATGGAAACCAGTTTTTATAACCGCGTACAAGCAACACTGCTGGCACTCGCCACTGCGGTGCTGTTTGTGCTTGCCGTGCTGAATCTGATGGAAGAACAGCACTGGCAGCAGCCCGACGACGGCGTCTGGTGGCGCGAGGCAAACGGCGGCCTTGAGGCCGAGCGGGTTCTTCCGGGCATGGCCGGCGAAGTAGCCGGCATCCGGGGCCATGACCTTCTGACGGCGGTCTCCAGTTGCCCCTCCTGCGATGACACACCGGTGACGCATCTGGCGGGCCTCGAACGAGCGCTCTATCGCAGCGGCGTCTACGGGCAGGTCTACTACACGGTCACCCGCGACGGCATTCCTCTGGAAACGCCGATCAAAGTGATTCCGCTGCCGCTCGACCACAGTCTGGCACAGGGGCTGCGCGTCATCGGCCTGATCTATCTGATCATCGGCCTCTACGTGCTGTTTCGCCGCTGGGGCGCGCCACGCGCCACGCACTTTTATCTTTTCTGCCTGGTCTCCTTCGTTCTGTATGCCTTCAAGTTCACGGGGCAACTGGCGGGGCTGGACCTGGGCATCTTCTGGTCGAATATCGTGGCCGAGGGCCTGCAACCGGCGCTGTTTCTGCACTTCGCGCTGAGCTTCCCCGAGGAGCGCTTCAAGCACTTCGGCCGCAAATGGCTGCTGCCGATCATTTATATCCCGGGAGCCGGTCTCGCGGCGCTCTGGGTCTGGACGATCGAGACGCGCGAGGCCACCGGCCTGCTCAAGCACCGGCTTGACCAGACGGACACGGCCTACGTCGCGATCTTTTACGTGCTGGCGGCGGTACTGTTTCTGCGCAGCTACAGCAAGGCCAACACGCCCTTGCTACGGCAGCAGTTGAAGTGGGTGACGCGTGGCACACTGCTGGCGGTTCTGCCCTACACGCTGCTCTACGCGATTCCCTTTCTGCTCGATCTGAACCCGCCGCATCTGCTGGCCAATCTGGCTGGCTTCTCGCTGGTTTTTCTGCCGCTGACCTTCAGTTGGGCCATTGTCCGCTACCGGCTGATGGACACCGACCTGATCTTCAAGCGCGGCGTGGCCTACACGCTGACGACGGGTGTGATCGTCGGCAGCTACTTCGGCATCATCGCGCTGGTCACGCTCTGGATTCACAGCGCGCTGCCGCAGGCGGTACGCGAGTGGGGTCTGGTCTTCGCCATTCTGGGCACGGCGGCGGTCTTCGATCCGTTGCAGCGCCGCATTCAGAGCTGGGTCGATCGCGGCTTCGATCGCCATCGCTACGATTACCGTCAGGCGCTGGTCGAGTTCGGACGGGGCTTGAGCGCGGAGACCAAGACCGAAACACTGCTCAAGTCCATCGTCGACCAACTGCCGCGTACGCTGCTGGTGGCGCGCGTCGCCGTCTTTTTAAACGAAGATCACCGGCTGCGGCTGGCGGCCTCGCACGGGTTGCCGAATGAGGCTGCGGCGCTGCCGCTGGCGCTTGGTTTTCTCGACTTCGATCAGGCGGTCGGCCACTCGCACATCTTTCTTGAAAACGCGCAACAGGCCGTGCACCTTCCCGAGGACGAACAGAAGACCGCCGCGCTGCTCGACCTGAACTACTATCTGCCCTGTCGCGTGCAACACGGCAACGAATCGCGCACCATTGCCGTCATCGGCCTGGGCCACACGCTGGGCGGCGACTTTCTGTCGAGCGAAGACGTCGAGCTGCTCGAATCGCTGGCCAGCTACATCGGCATCGCACTGCAGAATGCCAGCCTCTACACGCGGCTCGAAAAACAGGTGGCCGAATTTGAACGCCTCAAGGAGTTCAACGAGAACATCGTCGAGTCGATCAACGTCGGCATCTTTGCACTCGACCTCGAAGGCCACATCGAAAGCTGGAACGCGCAGATGGAGGCCATGTATGCGCTGAGTCGCTCCGAAGCCATCGGCCAGGAACTGCGTTCCGTTTTCCCCGCGGAGTTCGTCGAAGCCATCGACGGCCTCAGCGGCGAGCCGGGCGTCCATCACGTTTACAAATTTCCACTGGCGACACGCGCCGGCGAACAGCGCACGGTCAACGCGGCCATCGCACCCTTGCTTTCGCGCGATTTCGTTCCCGTGGGCCGCATCGTTCTGGTCGACGACATCACCGAACGCGTCTCGCTTGAAACGCAACTGGCGCAGGCCGACAAACTCAGTTCAATCGGACTGCTGGCCGCCGGAGTGGCGCATGAGATCAACACGCCGCTGGCCGTCATCAGTTCCTACTCGCAGATGCTCTCCAAGCAGATGAAGGGCGATGAACGACTCGGCCCGGTGCTCGACAAGATCATCAAGCAAAGCTTCCGCGCCTCGGAGATCGCCAACGGACTGCTCAACTTCTCGCGCACCTCGACGACCGCCTTCCAGCCGACGGACCTGAATCAGATCATCCACGACACGCTCTCGCTGCTCGAACACCAGTTCAAAAAGGCGCAGATCGCGGTGCAGGTCGAGCTGGTCGAAGGGCTGCCAGCGATTCACGGCAACGCCGGCAAGCTGCAACAGGTCTTTCTCAATCTTCTGCTCAACGCCAAGGACGCCATGCCGGGCGGAGGCACGCTGCACGTGGCCACGGTGGCGGGCGACCACGTCGAAGCCATCATCTCCGACTCCGGCGCGGGCATCGCTCCCGAACATCTGAAACGCATCTACGATCCCTTCTTCACCACCAAGACCACGCCCAAACCAGGAGAGCGGCGCGGCACCGGTCTAGGACTCTCCGTCTCCTACGGCATCATTCAGGAACACGCCGGCAAGATTCATGTGGAAAGCACGGTGGGCACCGGCACCACCTTTCATCTCGAATTTCCCTTATTAAGGAAGTCAGTCCATGCCTAAGGTAGATATAGCTGTGAATGAATTCACCTCGTCCTCGACACAAAACGCCACGAACGGCGGTCGCATCCTCGTCATCGACGACGAGGCTAGCATCCGCGAATCGCTCGAAGTTCTGCTGACCCTTGAGGACTACACGGTGGAAATGGCCGTCAATGGCGAAGAAGGGCTGCAGAAGATCGATGCGGGCAACTACGACTTGCTGCTGCTTGACCTGTCGCTGCCCGGCCAGAGCGGCATGGAGTTGCTGCCGCAGATCAAGGGGCGTCATCCCGAGCTGCCGATCATCATGATCACCGCTTACGGCTCGGTGGACAACGTGGTCGAAGCGATTCATGCCGGCGCCGACAACTTTGTGCAGAAGCCCTGGGACAACGAAAAGCTGCTGGCAGACATTCGCGCGTGCATCGCGCGCCGCAAGGCCGAAGAAGAAAATCTACAACTCAAGCGCACCCTCAAGCAGCGCTACAACTTCTCGAACATCGTCGGCAAAAGCGAGATCATGCTGAAGGTCTTCGATCTGGTGGCGCAGGTGGCGCCCTCGCGCTCGACCGTGCTAATCCAGGGCGAAAGCGGTACCGGCAAGGAGCTGATCGCCAAGGCCATCCACGCCCATTCGCCGCGCAAGGACAAGCCCTTCGTCCCGATCAACACCGGCGCCATGCCCTCCGAGTTGCTTGAGTCAACCCTCTTCGGCCACGTCAAGGGCGCCTTCACCTCGGCCATCGCCTCGAAGAAGGGACTCTTCGAGGTCGCCAACGGCGGCACGCTCTTTCTCGACGAAATCGCCACCATGGGCATGGACACGCAAGCCAAGATTCTGCGCGTGCTGCAGGACCGGCGCTTCATGCAGCTCGGCGGCATTCAGGAGATTCAGGTGGACGTGCGCATCATCGCCGCTACCAACGTCGATCTGCGGCAGGAGGTGCGCGAAGGACGCTTCCGCGAAGATCTCTTCTACCGGCTCAACGTGATCACCGTCGATCTGCCGCCCCTGCGCGCGCGCCGCGAAGACATTCCGCTGCTGGCCAATCACTTCCTCGACTTTTATGCCAAGGAAAACAATATGGCTCCGCGCAAGCTCTCGGCCGACGCACTGCGCGCGCTGGTCGACTACGACTGGCAGGGCAATGTGCGCGAGCTTGAGAACGCCATCGAACGCGGCGTCGTGCTCTCTTCAGGTCCGCTCATCGGCTCCGAGCTTCTGCCCGGCAACATCACCGGCCGCAGCTTTCAGGACGCGCTGCTCGAGCACAATCCCGATGCTTCGCTGTTCGACATCATCGAGTCGATCGAGCGCCGCATCATCATCGAAAAACTCGAACGCTGCAACTGGAATCAGACCGAGACCGCCGAACAGTTCCACATTCCGCTTTCAACGCTGAACCAGAAAATCAAACGCCTCAGTATCGAAATTCGCAAGAAGAACCGGGACTGATTTTTCCTGCGCTTCTTCCGCACAAACAGTACGGCCTTCTTTCGCGAGGAAAGAAGGCCGTACTGTTTGCGACAGATGCGCTCAGGCTTCGATCCAGCGCTGCAAAAATGCGCGGACTTCAACCGGAGGGCGCAGCCATATTTTCGCGGCGCTCGGTCTCTGCTCGCGCCGCACCAGCACGCTCAGGCGCGCGCGCCGGGCATGGTTCACGGCGCGAAATGCCGTTTCATCGGAAAGATCGTCGCCTAGATAAGCCACCGGCGTCTTCGCTTCTTCCTCGGCCAGAATCACCTCGACCGCGCCGCCCTTGTCGCGACCGGCGCGCAACTCCACGCCACACTCGAACTCAAGCAATCGCAAGCCTTCGAGCTTGGCCAACGGGGCGAATAGTTCCCGCGCGCGCCGTTCGATTTCGCGCGCCTTGTTGCGCGAAAATCCGCGCCAGTGCATGACCGCCGCGTTGGCCTTGTCCTCATAGAGTCCGCCAAGCGCATCCTTCTTCAGTTGCGCGCGCACGACGTTGAGCTTGCGCCCAGCCGCGCCTTTGGCCGTGTCGAGCTCGCGCCGCCCATCTGGATAAAGCCGCTCGGCGCCGTGCAAGCCCCAAACCTCGATGGGTTTTTCAAGCGCCAGCATGGGCGCAATCTCTTCTGGCGGACGACCGGTAATCACCGCGATGCGCGTACGCCCCGCAGCCTGAATCGCATTGAGCAGCTCGCGCACCCCCACCCAGGGACGCGACTGAAACCGGTCCACGCGAAAGCCGGACAACGTGCCGTCGTAATCGAGCAGCAACAACGCGCGTTCGCTTGCCGCCACAGCACGAAAAAATCGCTTCTGTCTCTTTTCCGCTTCTTCGGTCAATGGAACGTATTCTCCCTACTCCGATTCCAACACATCGCGCATCTCCTGCCACGATCTCTTTGCTGAGTTAGATGCAACTGGCGTGCTCCACGCCTCTTCCTTCCGGCTCTTGCCGCACGCATTTGCGCGCAGACAGAAGTCCGACATGAACTTGCGTCGCCGATTTTCTCTCCCATGCGCTATTCTGTCCTTGCGGAGCAGCGACTCCATTCCGCGCAACGGCAGACATCATGGAAATTTCCACCTTCGACCACACCGCGAAACAAACCGTCCTCACCGTGCAGGACTACTCGGTCTTTGCCTGGAATGCGTTTCTGAATCTCTTCCGGCCGCCGGTCTACTGGTCGGATTTTCTGTTTCAAGCGGACATCATCGGCGTCGGCTCGCTGCCCATCGTCATGCTGGCCGGCCTTTCCACCGGCGGCGTGCTGGCGCTGCAATCGGCCTCCACGCTTTCAACCTTCGGCGCCACCGCAGTCACCGGCCAGTTTGTTTCGCTGACCATGATCCGCGAGCTTGGACCCGTGCTGACCGGCATCATGGTCGCCGGCCGCAACGCCTCGTCCATGGCCTCGGAACTCGGCTCGATGGTCGTCACCGAGCAGGTCGACGCCATGCGTGCCCTCGGTGTCGATCCAACGCGCAAACTGGTTACGCCGCGCATCTTCGCCAGCATTGTCATGCTGCTGTTTCTGACCATCATGGCCGATGCGGCCGGCATCTTCGGCGGCGCGGCCGTCACCGTCTTCATGAACCACCAGAACGGCCTGCAATATTTTTCGATGGCCTATGAGCATCTGCGCTCTCCAGACATCGTGCAGGGCCTCGTCAAGCCGCTCTTCTTCGGCTACATTCTCAGCTCGCTCGGCTGCTTCTACGGACTGCGCACCACCGGCGGCACCGAGGGCGTCGGCAAGTCCACGATCAAGGCCGTGGTTGTCTCCTCGGTGCTGATCATCTTCGTCGACTTCATGCTGACCCAACTGCTGATATCGCTGTTCTCGCGCGTGCTATGAATTCTTTCTTGCCTTCGGATACGCACAAAGACGTCGAGGGAAAGCCGGCGCACAACGCAGCCGTACCCGCCGTCGCCTTTCGCGATGTCTCGATCGGCTTCGGCGACAAATCCGTTCTGGAAGAGATCAGCTTCACCCTCGCGCCCGACGAGACGCGCATTCTGCTCGGCCCCGCCGGCGTCGGCAAAAGCGTGCTGCTCAAACTTGTCGACGGCCTGCTGCGCCCCGACGAGGGTGCCATCGATCTCTTCGGCGAAGAGATCACCAGCCTGCCCGAAGAAAAGCTCTTTCCCTTGCGCGCCCGCACCGGCATGGTCTTTCAGGAGGGTGCGCTCTTTGACTCGCTCACCGTCCGCGACAACGTCGCCTTTCAACTCATTCAGGAGCGCGTCGGCGACGAGGAGATCGACACACGCGTCCGCGAGGCTCTGCGCTTTGTCGATCTCGAAGAAACTTTTTCTCTTTATCCTGCCAGCCTGTCGGGAGGGATGAGAAGACGCGTCGCCATCGCCCGCGCCTTCATCCACCAGCCCGAGCTTATTCTCTACGACTCACCTACCGGCGGACTCGATCCGGTCACATCCACGCAGATCATCGAGCTGATCGTCAAAGCGCGCGACGTGCGCCACACGCCGTCGATTCTCGTCACGCACCGGCTGCAAGACGCCTTCACGCTCTCGACGCATCGCTATGACGAGCAGCTACAACACATGGTGCCGCTGCCCGAGGGCGAAACCGACCCCGGAACCACCTACATGATGCTCCACGAAGGCCGGCTCATCTTTTCGGGATCGCTGCGCGAGTTGCTGCACTCCGACGACGCGTTTGTACGCGAGTTTTTGAAGTAATCATAAGTACTTTTCTACAGACACGCATAAAATCTACACTTCCATTTTGTATTGCAGTTGTTCTTCTGGTGACAATTCAATTACATCTTTTTCTAACTCTGACCAGAAAAAACGACTTCCATCGTCATTAAAAAGAGACAAACAATACCAGACCTCTCCGCTTTTATCCTTTCGGATACTACAAACAGGTCCAATCTTTTTCGTATTTTTTATACGCACAAAGTCATCTTTTTGTATCAAATCGCCACCGCCCATTTTAGATTTTTTCCTTCGACATCTCTTCGCGCAAACGCAGCGAGGCCACGCCAAGGCGCGTCCTCGTTTTTGTTCCAGCCGACTTTAACTCGCGATCGAAAAGCTCTCCGCCGTGCGCTCCACCGGGCGATACAACGTGTCGCGTTCCACCGGCGTGCGGCCCGCTTCGGTGATCAAACGGCAAAGTTCCTTGCGCGTCATCCCCTGCGGTGTCGTCG
>Ga0224528_1001336_pt1 | contig 16419 bp, 19 predicted proteins | sample CBST25metaG_2_FD_179888 | JGI IMG/M metagenome (GOLD analysis project Ga0224528, IMG submission 179888) | Peat soil microbial communities from Stordalen Mire, Sweden - C.B.S.T25 | ecosystem: Environmental > Terrestrial > Soil > Wetlands > Peat | place: Sweden: Norrbotten County, Stordalen Mire...
AACGAATTAGATGCCACACTTTCCAAGATCCCTTTCGATTCTGCGGAGCGGAAGCCCATTGAGGAAACTCGATCAGAGATATTGAAGCGAAAAGACCTCGCCCAGTCCCTGGCGAAGCTCGCCTCTGCCATGACTAGATTGTCCGGTTCGACAGCCCCAGCTGATGTCCAGACAGCGGCGGCTTCTCTCGGAAGTGAACTTGTTAGTGTCAAAGCTCTGCCCGGCGGATCACCGGTCCCTGATGCTCTTGGAAAAGCGGGCAATCTGCTCCTTCAGTTGATTCAGCAACGCAAGGAGAAAAAGGCAGCACAAGCGATGGATCAGACCCTAGTGGCCGTGGTCGCTCTCTTTGAAAAGGAAAAACCGGCATATGATTCCATTGCCCGCACACATCTATTTCAGGCGAGCCAAGTTGCCGCTGATCTGATCAGCCGTAAGGCGGTCGATCCTACATCCACGCTAACGCCGGCCTTAAAACCCTTAGGCTTGACAGCCCTCCAGCCAGACCCTCAGCTCCAGGAGACGCTTCGTCAGCTTGAACTGGCACGCCTCCAGAGCACTGCACAAGATTCGACTCAACATGAAATCGAGGCTTCTGCCGCAATGCTTTCTGCCCTGCAAGAAATGAGTTCTCGTGTGCATCTTCTCGCCACGGAGAAGCCTATGCCGATACGAGGAAATCCATTCTCGCTCAAGACTGTGGAATCTTGGGCTAGCTCAATGATTTAAGGAGGTGCCATGAATCCATCAGTCGAAGCCTTGGAAAACCAATATATTGTGCTACGTGGAAGTCTCTCGACACTAATCGGCCAGGGAGCTACTGACGCCCAGCAGAATCAATTGCGTAGTGCCATCGCAAAGAGTCGGGACAACTACTGGCTTGCCACTCGTAGGATTTTGCATGATGACGATCCAGAAGTCGCATCGCTTGTCTCACAGATGAATACGGAGCAGCTCTCTCTTGATGCAACGATCAAGAACCTGGGTGATATTTCAAAGGTACTGGACGCGATAACAAAGGCTGTTAATGTCGGCTCACAGCTTGCCGCGAAGGCCGTAGCTATTTAAGGAGGATCGATGCCCACAAGCACACTCAACTTACGCATTTTCGACGGCGCGCGCCAGTTGTTCTCTGCGCCTGCACAATTTCTAGTAACCATAACCGACGGCAACAAAACTCAACAAATCCGGAACTACTACCAAGACAACGAGATCACTTTCGACCTCCCCTTCTTCGATAACTTCGGGGACAACTATACCGTCATTGTCTGGGCAGATGGCTACCAACAGGCAGGCTTCGCTCCCATTGTTCTTTCCGACCAGTATGCGAAAACCGTTGACATTATGCTCATTCCCAAGAGCCCCGGTTTCAGCTTTGTCAATGCGCGCTGGGATGCCGTAAACAGTCGGTATCCATTCCTCGGCAGTGGCGTCGACAATGCAGCCGGCGCCTCCCGCTATGACAATCTTCTCGACCAAACGGAGAAGTCGCTCGCCTGCTTACTGAATCTGTGCGAAGCCATGAGCCAGGTTTACCTCTCGCAGGGCACTCCGTTGGACTACATCAAGCAACTTCGCTGGGATGCTCCGTATGCCCCGGCGCAGGATCGAGTCTTCGCTTGGTGCGATTGCCGCCTCATTGATCAGGTGAAGAATGCCGCCAAGGCCGGCAAGTTCGCTGTTGAAAACAATCCTGGGCTTTTCCATCCGGGCGCCACGTCAAGCTGGAAGCAGATTCAGTTCGGAGAGGCAAACGTCCAACTCACTTTCCACGAAAACGACAAGATGGTCATTGGTGGCGTGGACTGCGTTCTAGTAGAGCCAGATATCGATTACTTCAAGGACCTCGGCGCCCACGCGATTTTCGAGGTCATTCCGAACGCCCTTACACACTCGCTCACTGATCCCACGGAGGTCTATGTGCTTCGCTGGATCGCAGGCCAAACAGCCGGGATACCGGAGTTCGCTCCAATGTACACGATCACTTCCTGACCGGTGGTCTAAGGATGATTCGCCAATCTCGAAAGTTATCGCTTCACGATAAAAGCGTGCCAACCGGCAAGGGAGAGAAAAAAGTGCAGATCGATTTTCACCACACAGCAACTTACGTACTGGCGCGGTTGGCAGGATTTCATCATACTGAAGCATCGACCATTGCTTATGCTTCGCAGTATGTTGACAATTCAACAAACAAGGGAACTATCCATTTTGACAATGGCACCACGTATGAGCGTATAGCTTCGGCCCACGAGATATTCGATGTAGATAACAATTGCAGAAATGATGAAGACTATCAGGTATGGGTTCCATTTCATTTTCTGCCTGGGAACAACGGTCTACAGGCGGAGCAGCCTCCAACGTCATCGCTTGATCAGCGTCTTCTGTGCACTCCAGACAGCCCACTTGCGGAGGACATGTGGCAAGCATGTCGCGAAAGTAAGGGAAATCCGAATGACCTCCACCGTCTGGGTATCACCTCTCATGTTTATGCCGACACCTTTTCACACCAGATGTTCGCCGGAATCAAGCACGGCGTAAATATTGTCTTTGACATTGCGCACATCGATCCAATCGGGTCTGGAGTCGTAGACAGAATCGAAGGCCTAGCTGCAGATTTGCTTAAACTCGGGCATGGTGGAGCGTTAACAGATCCAGATCTTCCGTTTCTTACGTGGATCTACAAGAACAGCTATAGGCAGGCAGTGACGAGACACAATCCCGACATCTTCTTATCTGCGTCCCGACGCCTATTCTCGCAGTACATCTATTATCTGGAAAAGGACCCTCAACTGACGCTAGATGCCCATGACTTGGGAGCTATCGAGCAGGCCATTCGCTCGAATTCAAGCTCTGATCCAGCACGTCGTCATCAGGGCTGGTTGGGGCTCTTAAGAGATGGTACATTTTCATTCGGCTCCCTGTCAGAGCAAGAGATGAAAGATCTCAACTATGCCCCGACAGGCGTCGGTTCTTGGAAGTTTGCTGCACTTGGAACAACAGAAGAGAAGGATACCCCTGGCAAGCCTTTTCACTACGACACGAAATTTGAAAACAGCGATTGGAAGAAGTTTCACGACGCTCTGAAGAACCACCAGGAGATGATTCTCGACGCCATTTTGCCGCGCTATTATTTACCACGATCGTACGATGAAGCTAGGGCTGCTGGTCTTTAGCAACTCTGTCAATGATTATTGGCGTAAGCTGACCGCATCGACCCGCCTAATCGAGGGGCATTATTAAAGGCACTTCACGATGAGGATAGGTCAAGAAGTTGGCTCACTCTTCGCGTCCAATAAAGCTGCGGCTTTTTTGCATTTTGTCGCCGAGTCAATCTGTGGCATTGAAAGTTGGGCCGATCACCAACGAAAATGAACCTATGGGTGATATTTGGTTCACGTCCGATTTCCACTTCGGACACTTCAATATCATTCGGTACTGCAACCGTCCGTTTGCAAACACGCAGGAGATGGACGAAGCGATTTCGGACCGCGTGAATGCGTGTGTCGGAGGGCCTGCGCGCGCCGAGTCGGCGGAACTTGTATCACGTAGGAAGGCTTGCCTGCCGAAGTTCACGGCGTTATTGCACGGAACGCTTCTTCAAACTGCGGCAGGGTTTCCATCTGATGTCCGAGACTGCCATTCCAAAGCGCCTTTACCCAGTTCATAAGGGGCGTCAGCCCCAATGAGGAGCCCTGTCAGCTGCAGTGATTCGCTCATTTGCTCTGGTTCCTAAAAGGCGGGCCATACACCACACCAGGCGCTTAGCTTTTACTTTCTGCCGGAGTGTCCCCCGACACGAGAGGGCTCAAGGCTATTCCTGAATGTAGCCGAGGTTTTTCAACCGGTTCACGAGCGCCTGAGAACTGACCCCATATTTCTTGGCCAGGCTCGACAGGAAGTCATCGTCCAGGAGATCAACGAACTCCTCATTGACCAAATCATTTTCCAGAAATTGCTTTGGCATGAGCAGAGCCGCGGCAAACATATTTGCTTCCCGCTCCGCTTCGTCGGTTCCTTGGCTGGATACATCGTCCCTGAGACGAACACGGAAGCCGTGATCGATATGAAGCTGCTCCTGATCGTGGAGCAGCAGGTGCCCCAGCTCATGGGCCGTCGTGAAATTTTGCCTCACGGGCGCGTGATGTGTATTGACTCCAATAACGGCCTGAGCAGCATCCCGGTATAAGAATCCAGACACGTCACCTTCGAGGGACTGATAGAAAATCCGAGCCCCTTTTGCCTTGGCGATCCGCTCCACCGGCACAGGAGCCTCCGTGACGTGGTAGCTCGACAGTAGCTCCTCGATCAGAGACTCAATTTTCCGTCTTCGAATGGCCATGATTATCCTCCTTCTCTGCGGGTTTTATCCCGGCCTCGACAAATTCCCGCAACTCCTTCGAATACGAAGTTAGGTCAGGCATTTGCAGCGGCTCGGGCCTCGGTTTCTCGGGTAGCAACGCAGTCGCATTGGTATCGAGTGTCTCGACAATGTCGCAGAACGTATGCAGCAGGATATTCTGTCTTCCTTTCTCGATATTGCTCATCGATGGCCGCTTCAGGCCCACGGCTTTAGCCAGCCCTTCCTGTGAAAGGCCGCGCTCCTGGCGCTTTGCTCTGATGTTTTCGCCGATCTTTTTGTAAAAGCCGTCAACATTGATCATCGTCTGCTCACAGTTGTCACTGTAATCGTATACAGCTCTTACGTCAACAATAATGACATGTTGGTATTAGTGACATCAAATAAAAGTTTGCATAGAAAACCTTTTGTGCTATCTTTTTTCATACGGTGTCCCCATCTGGGACCGTGCGAAGGGAGAGCGATGGCAAACGACAAGGACCTTCACGATATTGGCCTGGATCAGCGTACCCGCGACGATGACGGCGAAATCCGCCAGAAGCGTGGTGACACATTGGTTAGAACACTTCGCGAGATTTACGGACCGAGCTTTGCGCCCGGAGTTCGGAGCGACATGCGGCTCGATACGTTGCGCGAGCGCTTCGGGAGCGAGTCGCTATCGGAGATGCTGAAGCCCGCGCCCCGGCGCGGAGGTAGCAGATGAATACTCTTCTAGACCGGGTGCTGGAAGGCCCTCTTGCTTCTCCCCAGATCACGCACGCAGATATTGCGGCCTTCGCCGACGAATCGGTCAACTTGAAGCGCGAGGATGCAGCGGAATACCGCGAACAGGTTCGCAGGCTCCGGGATAAGCTCGACAAGTACGCCGCCGATCATCCTGACTACGGTCTGATCAAGACCCTGCTGTCTGGAAGCCTCGCCAAGGGCACAGCGCTGAAAACCTTAAACGACATTGATATCGCTTTCTATGTGAAGGCGGATAAAGCCCCGAAGACGGAGCCGGATTTGCTGAATTGGCTGGCCGAGCGACTGCGCGAAGCCTACCCGCAGATGAAGCCGGATCAGATCAAGCCCAACCACCACTCCGTCTGCATCAAATTCGCGGTCAGCGGCCTCAGTGTTGATGTCGTACCGGTGAAGTACAAAGGCGATCCCGACGACCGCGGATATCTGTTCGCTTTTGACGGCGGCGAGCCGGTCCTCACCAGCATCCCGTTACACCTGGCCTTCATCCGGCGGCGCAAGGATAAGCAGAAGCTGCACTTCGCGCAGGTAATTCGGCTGGTGAAGTGGTGGGTACGCCTCCAGAAGAATAAGGATGCCGAGTTTAAGCTCAAATCGTTCATGACCGAGATGATCGTCGCACATCTTGCGGACGGCGGTATCGGCATGGCCGATTACACGATTGCCCTTGAGAAGGTGTTTACCTACATCGTGAAGTCCCGGCTGAAGACACGAATCTCTTTCGCGGACTATTATCCGGCGTCGAAACTGCCGGGGCCGACAGGAAAGGCAATCGAGATATTCGATCCGGTCAATGAGGCGAACAATGTTGCGGCGATCTATGACGACAGCCACCGGCAGAAGATCGTGAGTGCGGCGCAGGACGCGCTGGAAGCCATCGCGGAAGCGCGATTCGCTACCACGCGCGGACGAGCGATTGAGTGCTGGCAGGAAGTCCTGGGGCCATCTTTCAGGGGGTAAATTATGACCTTTAGCGTCACAACATCATCGACGTTCTCCATCATTCACGCCCGATACCTCTCCTCAAAGGTTGCGGCGGATATGCACCTGTGCGCGCAATACTACGGCAAGCCAACGGAGGCGCGTGTTCGTGAATATGCCGAAGAACTCGCTCAATACCTCAACGCCGGCTATCTCCAGGAATACGAGTTTGGCTACAAGAAGGACGGCAAGCGAATCGTTTGCTGGCGATACAAGGTGGATGCGAACGGCCATCTCACGACGGACGACAGGGCCGGCAAGATTGTTCCCTACGTCGATGTGACGGGTGCGGTGTTCTTCAATTTCCTGACACAGAACGCTCGCTTCTTCCAGTTGCCGACCGAACTGCAAGCGCGCTTTGAGTCGAATCTGCCTCTCCAGCGAACCGGGGGACAACCGCCATCTGATGGTGCCGGTTACTGGATGTCAGATCGAAACTACTTCGCTGGCGGCTGCGGATTGAACCGCCTGACCTTCCAGCCACTCACATGATGGACAGCAAAGTTGGCATTTTCGAAGAGGTCCGGGAGTACCCGGACCCAGCCGCAGCGAGACGCTTTGCGTCGCTGGTCGGTCTGGATGACATGAAGGAGAGGCTCTTGAAAGAAGGCCAGCTCCTGCTTGATCCCGACAGCCTCGCGGCATGGAGTAACAAGTATCATCGCCAGAAAAGCAAGATCATCGATCTCTTCCGGGACCGCCCTCCCCTGTTCATCTTTGCAGGCGATGTGGGAACGGGAAAAACCATACTGGCCGAGACGTTCGGCGATGCCATCGCCCGCGAGGCGGAGATCAGCGTGACACTCTATGCGCTGAGCCTGAATGCGCGCGGGACCGGTGCGGTAGGCGAAATGACCAGCCTTCTTTCCGCGGCATTCTCAGAGGTAAAGCAGGCGGCAAAGAGAGGAGCCGGACGAGGTGGGAAACACAATTCCGGCATTATCCTGCTGATTGACGAAGCGGATGCATTGGCTCAGTCCCGTGAACTTGGGCAAATGCACCATGAAGACCGCGCCGGCGTAAACGCCTTGATTCGCGGTGTGGATGACTTGGCTGCCGGAAACCTCCCTGCGATCGTCGTCATGTGCACCAACAGGCTGGAAGCGCTTGATCCGGCAGTGCGCCGCCGGGCGGCCGTAACCTTTACCTTCACCCGGCCAAACGATGCTCAGCGATTGGCCTTCCTGAAGCCTGTGCTGGAGGAACTGGGGTTTAGTTCTCAGCAGATCCATGCGCTGGTAGTCGCAACGGGCGCGACGAACGGACGCTCCTACGGATATACCTATTCCGATCTCGCCCAGCGGCTGCTTCCCGGCCTCGTGCTCGCGGCATATCCGTCGAACCCCATCACCTACGACCTGGCGATGGAAGTCGTCGAACGTCATCCCCCGACACCGCCCTTCAGGGAACTTGTCGAAGGAGGTATAAAGTGAGCGATTGGTCCCTGGTAGAGCTGCTCGGCGGCCTTCACGACGATATCCAGCAAAGGCTGGCAACGGCACGCAAGGCGTTCGCGCATCCTGGCACCAAGGGGGATGCAAGTGAGAATGTCTGGCTAGAACTTCTGAAGAACTACTTGCCGCACCGCTACCAGGCCGAGGGGGCCCATGTTGTCGATAGCGAGGGCGCGTTTAGCGAACAGATTGATATAGTCGTGTTCGATCGGCAGTATTCTCCGTTCATTTTTCACTATCAGGGCCAGACTATCGTCCCGGCGGAGAGTGTCTACGCCGTTTTCGAAGCGAAGCAGAGCATCAATGCGGGGCAGGTCAGCTATGCACAGAAGAAGGTGACCAGCGTTCGCCACCTGCATCGCACGAGTCTTCCCATCCCGTCTGCCGGCGGACTGCTGCCCGCAAAACCCCTGCAGCACATCATCGGGGGACTTCTGACCTTTGAAAGCGACTGGACTCCGCCGCTGGGAGTGTCCTTACAAGAAGCACTATCCGGCGCCGAACCGGATGGCAGGCTGGATATCGGATGTGTCGCGGCACATGGCATGTTCCTCTGTGATGCGGAGGGCTGCCATACGATCACACCTCAAGGTAAAGCTGCGACCGCATTCCTGTTTGAGTTGATTGCACGATTGCAGAGCAGCGCAACAGTGCCGATGATTGATATCCGGGCATACGCCAAGTGGCTGGCAAAATAGCGCTCCGATTCGGTGCGAGGCGCGGGAACCTCTTTCCCGTTTCCGTAGCAAGCGTTTCAATTGCCGGATACCATTCGCCATCATGCTGTTCGTAGAAGTAGCATGAGGGGAGACAGAATTCAGGGGTTGCAGTGGCAGATTCTCATATAGCAATACGCGGAGCGCGCGGGATTCAACAGTCATTCCCGTTTCCGGTGCTTGTTCCCCGTCCTGCACCGCTGGAGCCCAAGGGCGTGGTGTACACAAAGCGCTGGGTCGTCGAGCTGTTGCTGGATCTGGCGGGCTATACCGCTGATTCCAACCTCGTCGATGCCGTTGCCGTCGAGCCGTCCGCCGGTGAAGGGGCGTTCCTGGCCCTGATGATTGAGCGATTGGTAGATTCCTGCCAGCGACTTGGCCGTCCGATTTCAGACTGTCGCAAGTCCCTCATCGCCTTTGAACTCGATGAAGTGAGTGCAGAGCGCGCAAGGGTATTGGCTGCCGAGGTACTGGTAATGCGGGGTGTCAATGCATCAACCGCAGAGAGTCTCGCAGAGTCCTGGGTGCGCACCTGCGATTACCTGTTCGATTCGATGCGCGTCGAGGCGGATTTCGTGATCGGCAACCCTCCCTATGTCCGCCTCGAGGAGATTCCGGAAGAGACCGCCCTGCTCTACCGCGAAGCCTACCCTACGATGTGCGGCCGGGCGGATTTATATGTGGCGTTTTTTGAGGCGGCGTTGCGCCAACTGAAACATGGCGGCGCCTGCGCCTTCATCTGCGCTGACCGCTGGATGCGCAACCAGTACGGTGCCGAGTTGCGGGAACTGATTACCTCAGACTTCGCGGTGGATGTCGTCATCGAGATGCACAATGCCGATGCCTTCCAGGATGAAGTGGACGCCTATCCCGCCATCACGGTGATTCGCCGCCAGAAGCAAGGCCGCACGATTGTGGCAAGTGCCGGCTCGGAAGTTGAGCGTTTTCCCTCTGGCATGCTTGCCGCCACACTGCTAAAGGGCACAAACGGCATGAAGGCGGCGATGCTGGCCGGATTGCATGCCGCCCGTGTCGATAGCTGGTTCAAGGGCAATGATCCCTGGCCCTGCAATTCGCCCAAACAGCTGGCGCTGCTGCGCCGTCTGGAAGACGAGTTCCTGCCGCTCGAAACCAATGCGAAGGTTGGCATCGGCGTTGCGACCGGCAATGACAAGGTCTTCGTCACCAAGGACGCGCATCTCGTGGAACCGTCACGCCAGCTGAAGCTGGCGATGGCGAAAGACATCGGCAGCGGCACAATGCAGTGGTCCGGGCACTACTTGGTGGACCCATGGAATAGCGACGGCTTGGTGCCGCTGGACAAATACCCGCGGATGCAGGCCTATTTCGAGAAGCACTGCGCGGCCCTGAAGAAACGCCACACAGCGATCAAGAGTGCGCATGCATGGTATAAGACCATCGATCGCGTGACACATGCGCTCACCGAAAAGCCGAAGCTCTATATAGCCGACATCAAGAACATCCTCGATCCTGTGCTCGATACCGGCGAAACCTATCCCCACCATAATCTCTATTTCATTCAGTCGGATGTCTGGAACCTTGAGGTGCTGGGCGGGCTACTGATATCAGCGATCGGCCAGTTCTTCGTCGCGTCCTATGGCGTCCGCATGCGCGGCGGGTATTTCCGGTTCCAGGCTCAGTACCTGCGGCGCATCCGCGTGCCCGATCCCAAGACGCTTCAAAAGGCGCAGGCAAACGCGCTGGTCAAAGCCTTTCGCTGCCGTGACCGATCCCTGGCCACGGAGACAGCGCTTAAAATCTATGGAATAGACCAGCATGAGATGGAGAACGCCATTGGACATCGATAAGCGCCTGCAGGAAGCCGTGCAGAGCTATTGGGACGCAAGAAGCAAGAACAAAGAAAAGCAAGTACAGTCCGGCAAGATCGACGCCGGTACGCGAGGTGAAGTCACCGGCGGCACCCAGATGGGTGCCCTGGAGGTGCTGGTCGCCGACATCCTGTGCGACGCCGGACTCAAGAAACTCGATATCCGCACCCGGACAGCATTGGAGCTTCCTGGGTATTTCAGGGCCACAAAGAAGTGGGATCTGATAGTCGTATCGGAAGGCCAGCTCGTCCTGGCAATGGAGTTCAAGTCCCAGGCGGGAAAATCCATCGGCAACAATGTGAACAACCGGTCCGAAGAGGCCGTCGGAAGCGCCAAAGATATCTGGACGGCATTCCGGGAGGGCCGGTTCGGAAAGTCCCCTACCCCGTTCCTCGGCTACTTCTTCCTGCTCGAAGATCGCGCCAAAGTGAAAACTCCAGTCGGGAACAAGGAACCGTATTTTCCCGTTGACCCGGTGTTTCGTGGCGAAGCAAAGAGGACGAAGAAGGGCGGAGAGAAGTATCAAGGCGTGTCATACAGCGAACGCTACGAGTTACTATGTCGTCGCCTTGTGCTGGAGCGACTGTATAGTTCAGCGTGCTTCTTGATGGCGACAAACCATAAATGCACGGCTATTACTCAGCCGGCAGACGATTTGAATTTTCAGCGGTTCGTCGCGGCTCTCCGCGGGCATGTTGTCACGTACCTGGGCAGCCAGAAGAAATAGCGAGGATGGCGTTTTAGCGCTGAATGTAGTAGGGATCGTGCTCATCCCTCGCCTCGCAATTGGATATCGATTGGCTATAAATGGGTGAAAATGAATATTTCTCCTACCCTCTGCCCCGCTTCAGTGTATTTCGCTCTACGGCCGCGGCAGCGTTCTGCGCGGTAATCAGCGGATAGCCATCGTCTTCCATTTACGTGCCCGTGGGCCTTTTCGCTCACCTCGGGAAGTTTTGCGGCCCTCTCTTCGATCGGCCAGCCCCAATCAGCCTTAGTCGAACAGCGTGCTACGTTCTAGATCGTCGACGGGCGGCTCTCTATAGTCAATTCCATATCAGCGTTTCCATTGGGCCCAGTTTGCCCTTCGCAACCGATCTTCGGTGCGATGGTTCCGCGCTTCGAGTTCATCGAGTTCGCCTTCGAGCTTTTCGATGTACTGGAGTACTCGTTGGGGAAGGGCGGCTCGTTCTTCCGGAGAAAGCTCGTCGGGATCGCGCAGCGGCTGATAGCGTTTCCGGATCTCGTCGCCCACTCCCGCAGCTTCGAGCAAATCCAAGAAGGTAGAGACCTCGGCGTTGACTACGTCGCGGGTTTCCACCTGCAGGCGTTGGCTCTCGTAGGTTCGAATGTGGCCCAAGTGAAACTCGCGCAGCGGGATGCCAAATTCCCTGGCCCAACACTGGAGGCTGATCTGTTGCGCGGGATAAAGGAGCGGGAGGATTTCCCGGACTGTCATGTCTCCAGTAATCTGCATTCGGTACTTCTCCCTACCTCCGCAACATCCGGCACTGACTACTCGCCGCTAGTCGGTCGTCATTGCATCATCATGGGCGCCGCCGCGCCAGACAGAACCACGCCTTCGCACCGTGGCCGCGGAACTCGGCGGCGCGGAGTTCGACAATTTCTAAAGCCGGTTCGATGGCGAGCGCCACCTCGCGGGCCGAGCGCTGCGGCGGACCCATCTCCCGCGGCCCGCCTTCGGTCGAGCCGATGAGGCTCAGCCAAAAACCTCCGGGGGCGAGGGCCGCTGCAACCTGGGCGGCAAAACGCGCGCGTTCCTCGGGTTCGTCGAAGACGTGGAAGCAGCCGCGGTCAAAAACAAATTCAAAGGGACCATCGGGCGGTTCGATGGCGAGAAAGTCCAAAGTTCGGAGACGGCAACGCAGATCGCGGCCATTCAGCTTAGCGTTAGCCCTTTCGACGGCAAGCGGAGCGACGTCGATGCCCAGTACGTCGAAGCCACGCTCCGCCAGCCAAAGGGCATTGGTCCCTGTACCCGCGCCGATCTCCAGCGTCCGAGTAGGCTGAATGCGGCCCGAAGTGACGAACTCGACCAGCAGCGGCTCCGGTTCCCCCGTGTCCCAGGGAAGCTCTCCCGAAGCGTAGCTCTCGTTCCAAGAAGGGTGCACCATGATCCAACAAGTTTAGCGCCCAACCGGAGCCAGCAGCTATCCGCTTCGCAGTGTTCACTCACCACGGAACCTTAGGCAATATCTGGCTGAGGACAAAGCATGGCCAAGCCACAATCCAGCTAAACTCATCGCCTCCATTGCCATTCCATTGATAAAAGGAGGGATGCGCGTCTACTCGACAGGAACTCAGGCGCAGACATCCACGACAGCAGCAAGTTGGAGCCACGCAAGCGGACAATGATCCTGTGATCGAGAGTCGGCCCTGAGACGATCGGAAGACCGGACAGTACAGCATGCGCCAGCGGCGGTACGATTGTAGGTAGATTTCTCACAGTACGATGGCTGAACGACTTTCTCGCAAAGAACTTTACGATCTCGTCTGGTCCGAGCCCATGACAACTCTCTCCTCTCGGTTCGGGATATCCGACGTCGCTCTCAAGAAGACATGTAGGCGAGCGGAGATTCCAACGCCCGACCGTGGCTATTGGGCGAAGAAGGAGGCTGGCAAGCAAACGTTCCAGGCTGCACTTCCATTGCGCCCTCCCGGCATGGATGACGAGATCCTGGTCGCTGGAGGCAACAATTACTATTGGCACTCTGAATCGAAAGAGGAGGAACTCCAGGCTCCTCTGCCTATGCCGTCCGAGTTCTCCGAATCGATTGAAGCTGTACGCAACAGGATCGCTCAGGCTGTCGGCGAGGTAAGCGTTCCACATCAGGTTCGTATATGGCACCCTGCGATTGACCGTTTCTTTAAAGAGGATGAGGAACGCCGCCGAAAACAACTGGCTGGAGCCTACAGCTACTCATGGAACAGACTGCAGTTGGATACTCCATTCGAGCGGCGTCGATTGCGCATTCTCAATAGCTTGTTCTTCGCAACGGAGAAAATGAATGGTAAGCCCTCGATCTCCTTTCGCGAAGGGCTCGACATTGGCATCTCTTTCCATCAGCGCTATGTTCACCTCGCGTTAGATCAGCCAAAACAGCCAAATCGGCGCAGTCGGTTTCAAGTGGCGCAACCTGGGCCCAGTGAGACCAAGCTGGTCTTGTCCATTCGCCGCGGTCCTTGCTCAGAAACGGACCGAATGACTTGGCAGGATAATGATGAAGGCAAGCTTGAAACGCGTATGGCGGAGATTGCGGTCGAAGTGATCCTGACAGCAGAGATCCAGTACCGCGAGATGGCAGTCCAGCACTATCAATTGCGTATTGAGCGAAGAGCGCAGCTCGAAGAGGAAGAACGGCAACGGAAACTTGCCGCTGAACGTGCCGAGAAAGAACGGCTGAGGCGAATTGAACAGGCCCGGGTCGATCGCCTTCTTAGGGACGCGGCAGCATTCCAACAAGCCAATGCAATAAGGAAGTACGTTGAAACAATCCGATTGAGCCAGGCATGTGATGGATTCTCCGCGACCGGCGAATTCGAACGATGGAGTCAATGGGCATTGGCGCAAGCTAACCGCATCGATCCCGCCAATGGCGGGGCATTCTTAAAGGCAATGCACGACGAAGTCGAGGTCAAGAAGTAGGCTTATTTCCTGCGTCCAATAGAGTTGCAGCGTAGCCGGACCAAGTTGTGGCATTGAATTTTGGGCCGATGACCAACGAGAATGAGATCATGCGTGACGTTTGGTTCACCTCCGACTTCCACTTCGGACACTTCAACATCATTCGATACTGCAAGCGTCCGTTTGCAAACATTCAGGAGATGGACGATGCGATTGCGGACCGAGTGAATGCGTGTGTCAAGACGAATGACGTCCTCTATTTTCTCGGTGACTTCTGCATGGGAAAGGCAGAACAAATAACCGCCTATCGGAAGCGGCTGGCGTGCAGGACTATCCACTTCACTGAAGGCAATCACGACAAAACAGTGCGAAAGCTCCAGCATCTTTTCGCGTCGTGGGAGACGCTCTCAGAGATCAATGTTGTTAAGCAAAGGATCGTGCTTTGTCATTATGCGATGAGGGTCTGGCCACATCATGCGCAAGGTGCATGGCATCTGTATGGGCACTCGCACGGCAACCTGCCCGACGAGCCTCTATCTCTTTCGCTTGACGTGGGCGTGGATACCCATGACTTTCGCCCCTGGCACTTTGACGAAATTGCGACAGTAATGAAGGCGAAAGCGGCGGCACGGGAATCGAACTTGCAGGCCGAACGTCGAGCTGTTCTTTCTGAGTTGGCAGACTACGATCAGGAAATCGGGATCTGAGACTGGCGGTCTTGAGAGCACCAGTCTCACTGAGTAGAACAGGTGAGCAGGATCAACTGCGGAAGCTTGTGCGAGCATTTTCCGAGCGTTTTTGGATGAGCGCCACTACACCTTCTGCAACCGGACTACGGACCTCAAACTTGGGAAGAGTGGCGAGAATCGCATCTGCCAGTTCCACTACGCGGCGCCGCACCAGCGGCTTCGCCAGCCCGGCTTCTTCTGCAAGCTTCTCGAAGTTTCGTGGAGTGACTCGTTCGGATGAATACTCCCCGCCGATCTTCATGGCCATTTCCGGGCTGAGTTCCGGATAGTAGATCGTGCTTACGACGTCATAGAGCGGGGCAAGCCGAACCTGAAGGTCTCCTGTTCCCGCACCTGGATACACGAGAGAGAAATTCTTGCCGTGGGCATCGTTGTTCCCAACCAGGTAATTGAAGATCACTCCATCGAGCAGCCGCGCCAGGTCAATGACTGGCGCACTTGAAACCGCCCGCAACAGGTTGAAACAATCTTTAAGCGACGGACCACCTTCTTTCTGGTATTTTGTCTCGGGAACGACGCTCTGGGCCTGGCAGAAATCTTCCTGATGAACCCGTTCGACAACGGGCTCATCGCCCGTCACCTGCCGATGAATGCGGTCGTAGCGCTCGACAAGGAGAAACGTCATGTCTTCGACCGTTCGAGTCTCGACCGGCGCTGTGGGCAAGCCAATCGCCGCGGCGAGTTCCATCGAGAGTGCTTCGTTGAATACAACACCTTCGAATCGATCGATTGCCGGTTTCAGAATGTGTGTGCTGGGCGCACCGCCCAGCGGAAGACTGACGCCGTCCTTCTCGATTCGGACGGCGACCTTGTCCTGTGCCCCTGCGAGCGAGAGTCGCACGCCTCTTTCTCCTGCGAGCAGCGGACGCCTCGGCAGCTCTTTGAGGATCGCAATCAGTTCTGCCGTGGAGAGCTTACGGTAGTCGTAGTTGCGTTCGGGCAAAGGCTCACCAGCAGGAACAAAGATGACTGCTCCGGCGCATTCACCGCCAATCCGCTCCAGCATGGCGTAATCGTTACGTGCGCTGATGCCCAAATTGCGGGCAATGATGTCGCGCTTACTCTCCTCGGGCAGAATGCCGGCGAAGAAGCCCCTGCACTCTTTGCGCGTGAAGCGTTCTTTCCGCAATGGCAAGGACTGAGAGAGGGGGCAGGCGCCAGGTTTTTCCAGCCAGCTTTCGGCGTAATTGAACACCATCTGCCCGCCCTCATTCTGGATGAGGTGACCGACGAAGTCCTTGTGCAAATAAACATCGAGTGTCTTCGCCATGCCTTACTCCTCCTTTGCCGTTCCGGGCGGAGTCAACGTCAGCTTGATTCCCAGCGTCTGCAAAACTGTGAGCGCTTTCCCGATCTCGCAGGTCTCTTTGCCTTTCTCCAGATCAATAACAAACCGGAGTCCCGTCCCTGAGGTCAGCGCGAGATCTTTCTGAGTGACTCCAAGATTCTTGCGCGTCTGCCGAATCAGAGCTCCAACCAGCTTTGGTGTGTACCGCACGAGTCCTCCAAGAACGAAATTACCGTACGGGAATATTACCGCGATTCAGGCCTACGAGCAACTGTAATATTCCCGAACGGGAACTTTGACTATCGCGAGCACTCCAGTGCCCGAAGATATTCCCGCTAGGGAATGTTTGTCGGGCAGCATCAGATGGGCTTGTGATCCTATCTTTAGAGGGGAGGATGACACGGTGCGCCTTGTCGTAATTTCCGATACACATGGTCTCCACAACAGAATTGAGGGCCTACCTGACGGAGACGTTCTGGTTCATGCTGGCGACTTTATGAACTCTGGGTACGACGTACAGGAGGTCCTGTCGTTCAACCAATGGCTCAGCGAGCAGCCCTTCAAGCATCGAGTAGTCTGCGGCGGAAATCACGACAGATATTTCGAAGCTGCGCCACAGCAAGCGAGAGCACTC
>Ga0224528_1001342_pt1 | contig 16368 bp, 11 predicted proteins | sample CBST25metaG_2_FD_179888 | JGI IMG/M metagenome (GOLD analysis project Ga0224528, IMG submission 179888) | Peat soil microbial communities from Stordalen Mire, Sweden - C.B.S.T25 | ecosystem: Environmental > Terrestrial > Soil > Wetlands > Peat | place: Sweden: Norrbotten County, Stordalen Mire...
GTGGCCGAAAAGCAGGTTTCTTGCCAAAGACTCGGTTCAAACCCGCTGGTCAACGATCAAAATGCCGGGCCAGAGGAGAAAATCCCCTTTTCCACCTGCCGGTTGGGGGATTTTGCAAGAGGCTCTCCATTATCCATTTTTCCCAATTTGGTGCAACATCTTCTTTTCTCTCGCTCTTCCTGGGGGCTTCCTTGCGCTTATCCGTGCACCTTGCTGCGCAACACCCGCCAACGCCTGCCCTCTTCCAAATGGTGCGAAAATGAATGCAGCGCCCGGTTTCTGGTTCCGATCATGCCGGCGCAGGGGATTCTATTTGGCCAAGCTGCGAGTTCTCTCCACCCACCTGTTTCTGAGACAGCGTCTGCACCCTGGCTTGCTGGAGTTTGCCGCCCGCGCCGGCGCCCAGGCGGTCGAGATCTTCGCCGCGCGCCAGCACTTCGACTACACCAGCCGCGAGCACGTCTCGGAGCTCGCCGACTGGTTCCGCTCCAACTCCCTTGAAGTCTGGTCCATGCACGCTCCGCTCTTCCCTGACTATGAGATGGGCCGCGCCGGCGCTCCCCCGGTGAACGTGCTGCACCCTGAAAAATCCCGCCGCATCGATGCCATGGACGAAATCAAGCGCGCCCTGGAGACCGCCGAACACATTCCCTTCCGCAACCTCGTGCTCCACCTTGGCGAGCGCAACGATGAATGGTCTTCCCACACCATCGAATACGCCCAAACCGCCCTCGAACACCTGGGCGCCTTTGCCCACCCGCTCGGCGTCCGGCTGCTGGTCGAGAACCTGCTCAGCGAGCCCACTACCCCCGAGCATCTTGTCTACATCCTCGACTCCGGCCATCTTGCTTCGGTCGGCGTCTGCCTCGACCTGGGCCACGCCCACATCACGACCGGCGTCCACGACGCCCTGGCCACGCTTTCCACCCGCATCGTTTCCGTCCATGCTCACGACAACCACGGCGTGAAGGACGAGCATCTCTGGCCCGGCGACGGAACGATCGATTTTCCGGCTGCGGTCGAAGCTCTCAATGCCCTGCCCGCTCCTCCGGCTATCGTCCTCGAACCCGGCTGGAGCCTGCCCGATGCTCCCGCAGACGTTCCCGAGCGCATCCGTCAAGCCTTCGAACGGCTCAATTGAGGACGCTCCCTTTCGGGCGATTGAAATCGGCATCGTGTGGAGGCCAGGTCGGTAACAGCATCCTCTCGCGCCTCTGGTTCTTGCTTTCCCAGGTCCCAAAGGCGGGACCTGGGGCACCCATCGCTGGTACAACTTCAAGCTGCCAGAGACCTGGTAGAAAGATGCCTTAAAAGCTGATGGCGGTGGCGCGGGCGGCCTGAACGAGAAACTTCTTCTTCCACTCCGAGCCAGAGTATTTCTCGGCAAGAGCGACGGAGATGTGCACCGGCGTGATGCCAAGCTCCCGATTGCGGCCCAGGCCTTGCAGGCAGGACGGGCAGTTGGTGAGTACCGTGGCCTTCTCGCCCTTCAGGACCAGAGCAAACGCCTCGCGCTTGCGGTGCAGCATGGAATCGGTAATGTCGGGACGCGAGAGCGCCAGGGTTCCGGCCTCGGAGCAGCAGTGCGGCACCGGGGTGATGGCGCCGAAGCCACCTATCTTCTTCAGGATGCCGACTGCCTTGCCGTCGAGCGAGTCGTGGCAGGGCGCATGGTAGAGATAGTCGCCTTCGCCCTGAATTTTGAGACCGCGCTCCAGCATGTAGGCTCCGGCATCCACAATCCGCTTGAAGAGTCTCTGGGCGTCCATACCGGCAAGCCCTTCTCTGCAGGTGCCGCAGGTAACGATGCAAGCGTCGAAGTCGAGGTTGGCAAACATCTCGCGGATCTGGGCAAAGAGAATCGAATCGCGCAGAACCGTGCGCGAGTGCTGTGCGGTTTTGGCATTGGCGTGCGCCGGAAAACCGCAGCAGAGAAAGGGCGGCGGCAGAATCACGCGCGTCCCCACTTCCAGCAGCATATGGATCGTGGCCATGGAAACGTCGCCGAAGAGACGCTCGGAACCGCACCCCGGGAAATAGAAAACCGTCTTCTGTTCGCTGGCAGCGACCTTTGCCGTTGTAATGGGCTCGAAGACCAGTGCCTGATCCGGTTCGCATTTCGGCAGCACGTCCCGCAGCGTTTGGCCGGGATAAGAAGGAAGCGAGGAACGCAGCATTTGCAGCGGATAAAACTGCGAGGCTCCATCTAAAAGTTGCAGCGGCGCAACCAGCTTGCTGGCCAAGCGCTGCGCCGTACCGCCCAACTGAATCACGGAAGCGCGGAAGACCTTGTTGAAGACGGGCGAGCGGCTGTCAAGATAGCGCAGGGTGAGCTTGGTTGCCGGCGGCGTGTGCTTGTAGCCCCAGCCGGCAAGAATCTCGCGCTCCAGGACCGAGACCTCGCCGGTGTCGATATCGACAGGGCAGACGGGCAGGCACTTGTGGCAGATGGTGCAATGGTCGGCCACTTCTTCCAGCTTAGGCAGAAGTTCAAAGCTGGTGGAGAGCTTGCGTTGCGCGTCGTAGAGCAACGCCTCGATGAGCGATCCAACCGCCAGATTCTTGTTGCGCGGATGAAAGAACATGGCGCGCCCTGGGTGGTAGACGCAGCAATTCGGCTTGCATTTTCCGCAGCGGACGCAATGGGCAATCTTGTGGGAGAGCTCTTCCAACTGGCCGTGCTGGAGAATGCGCGCCTCCAGTTCAAGCAGGTTGAACGAGGGCGTGAAGATGTGGTCGAGTACTGCGTAATCTTGCAGCTTGCCGGGATTCATCAGGCCGCCGGGATCGACTTCGCGGCGATAGGCGGAGAGTTCAGTGATGCGCTCGGGCTCCAGGTATTTGAGCTTGGTCACGCCGATGCCGTGTTCGCCGGAAACCACGCCGCCCAGCGCAATCACCTTGGCCATGACCTCGTCGATCCTGCGGTCGGCGCGTTGCAGCATGGTTTTGTCGTTGGAGAGCACGGGCACATTGACATGCACATTGCCGTCACCGGCGTGCATGTGCGTGGCCAGCACGATGCGGCGATTGCGCACTTCCTCATGGGCCCGTTCGAGCGCGTCCAGCACCGATGGGTAGCCGCGCATCAGCCGGGCCAGGCCGTGGCGAAATTCCTGCAGAGCGGCGAGCGACCGCATGGTCTTCGCATCCAGGCTGGCCACCTGCTCGCGGAACTTGGCGCAGAGCTCGACCCGCACAAGCGTCTGGGCGGCGAATTGTTCGGCGTCTTCCCCCTCGATGGGAGTGGTCAAAATCGCTTCCGCGCGCCGGGCAAAGTAAAGCTGGGAGTGGCGCTCTTCTTCGGTGTTGACGTCATCGACAAAGTGGGCGAATTCGGCCAGGGCGTCGAGGGGCAGGACGATGTCCTCGTTCATCTTGAAGGCGTTGGTGCGGCGGGCAATGGCGCCCAGTCTCTTGCGGTCGGCCCAGAAGCGCTGCGCCTCGGCGGCATCGCGGGCCACGAAGAGCACGCTGTTGGGGTGCTGCGCAACCAGGGCACGAATCCGCTCCACGCCGCGGCCTGCCTGCTCCACCGTGTTGCCGGCAACATCGATCAGCAGCACCGCACGGGGAGTCTGCGCGCGCGCCGCCTTTACCTTGTAGCTGATGGCGCGAATGTATTCGTCATCGAAGTGCTCGAGCGCGAGCAACGTTTCCTGATCTTCAACCGGGAAGGGGAAGGCGCGCGACAACTCGAGGATGACGCGGCTGGCCTCATCGAAATCGGGTCCGAAGAATTCCAGGCACAGGGTCTGCTTTGCCTTGTACGCGGGATAGAGCACGAACGTGGCTGAGGTGATGACGCCGTCCGTGCCTTCCTTCTGCATTCCGGGAAGACCGCCCAGCGTCTTGTTGGTAATGTCCTTCCAGAGCCCGTTCTTGCGAATCTCCGTGCCGCGCAATTCAATCTGCTTGACCGGCAACAACTGTTCGTTCAGGACGTCAAAAGTCACCGTATCCTGCGGCATGATCTTGCGCAACTGATGGTTGGTGCGGCGCACGATCCAACGCTGACCATTGGGCATGGCCATCTGCCATTCAAGCAGGTTGTCGATGCACGTACCCCAGCGCACGGCGAGCTTGCCGCCCGCGTTTTCAGCGATGTTGCCGCCCACTGTGCTGGCCCAGGCGCTGGTGGGATCGGTGGCAAAGACCAGGCCCTGTTCACTGGCGCATTCCATGGCGCTTTCCGTGACCACGCCGGCTTCCACTTCCATCACATGGGAAGTGACGGTGCGTCCGTCTGCGAGTTGGAAGTCACGTTGGCCGATGCCGCGAATGTGGTTGAGTCTTTCGGTATTCACGACCACGCAGCCGGACCGCAGCGGCACGGCGCCGCCGGTCAGACCGGTGCCTGCGCCGCGCGGGATGGCTTTGAGGCCAAGGTGTCCAATGGCTGCCAGAAGCGGCGCTACCTGTGCTTCCGCATCCGGGGTCACCACGGCGAGCGGAAGATAGAGGCGCCAATCCGTAGCGTCGGTTGCATGAGAGACCAGCGAGAAAGGATCGAAGAGGACGTTGCTGCTGCCGATCACCGCGCCCAGAACGCGCTTGATGTGGTTGCGCAGATCGGGAGTGCCCTCCACGTCGCTGCGAAACTCCGCAATCAGCGTGCGGCTGCGGTCGAGCGTGTCGAGCACGCGCTTGTCGCCGTTTGCTGACTTGGCGATGGCTTCCGAATCCTTGGCGATATCTTCAAAGAACCGCCGCCGCCGGGGAACGGAATCCACCAGTTCCTGAAAGAGATAGGGATTGCGGCGATGAATCAGCACATCGCCAAAGATGCGCATCAGGCGACGGGCAGAGCGGCCAGTGACGCGGGCGCTACGCAACTCGTCGAGTACATGCACGGTTTCGGCGCCCAGCAGGAAGGCAATGGCCTGACGGTCGTCGGCCGAGGTGTAGTTGAAGGGGATTTCGCGCGAGCTGGGAGTCGCCAACTGGTTCTCGTCTGAAATGGACAACATATCTAAGGATAACAAATTATCGGATCGCAGGGCGCATCCGAGATTCGACCGGAGATGGATTCGAAAGTCAAGTGGTTGCGCGCACAACAGGGCGATGACCTCCAAGTCGATTGAGCACAATGCCGTAGGGCTTCGTTGGCTGCGCTGCGGTAGATAGCTAAGCGCCTCCAAGCCGGTGCAAAAGCGCGCCCGGAATTTGATTGAGCGGGAGCACCTGATCGACGGCGTTGAGCAGAATCGCCTCCCGCGGCATTCCAAAGACGACACAGGTCGACTCGTCCTGCGCAATATTGAAGGCCGATGCCTGCTTCATCTCGAGCATGCCACGAGCCCCATCGGCTCCCATCCCCGTCAGCAAGACGCCGAGAGCATTCTTGCCCATGTTGCGCGCGCAGGAGGAAAACAAGACATCCACGGACGGGATATGGCGATTCACCCGCTCGCCTCTGTAGACGCGGACGGCATATTCGGTGCCTTTGCGAACCACGGCCATGTGGTGTCCGCCAGGGGCCAGCAGCGCGTGCCCAGGAAGAATGCGGTCTCCATCCTGCGCCTCCTTCACTCGAATCTTGCAGAGGGAGTTGAGACGTTCAGCAAACTGGTGCGTAAAAGCTTCCGGCATGTGCTGCACGATCACAATGCCGGGGAAATCGGCAGGTAACGGCATGAGCAGTTCTTTGAGGGCTTCGGTACCGCCAGTTGAGGCGCCAACGGCCACGACTTTGTGAGTGGCTGAAAACTGGTAAGTTTTCCCTGTCAATGGACTGGGCAGCGCCGTAGTCTCCCTGGCGCAGCGCACCCTGGCCCGTGCCGCAGCCTTTACCTTGGCCACGATCTCCTCAGCCTGCTCGATGGTGCCGTTGGAAACGTCCAACTTAGGTTTGGAGACGTAGTCGACCGCACCAAGGCTGAGTGCGCGGAGCGTGGTATCCGCGCCCTTGGCGGTAAGCGAAGAAATCATGACGACCGGCATTGGATGTCCGCGCATCAGTTTCTCAAGGAAGGTCAGCCCATCCATGCGCGGCATCTCGATGTCCAGGGTCAGCACGTCCGGATTCAGCGCGATGATCTTTTCTCGCGCGATGAAAGGGTCGCCCGCCGTTCCAATTACCTCAAGCTCCGAGTCCGAGCCGATGATCTTTGTGAGTAGTTGGCGCATCAACGCGGAGTCGTCTACGATGAGAACCTTGGATCGAGTCGCCATAAGCAGGCCGCCTCACACCAGCCAGAAGAATTGCGATTTGTACCAATCTACTTGCTTGTCGATCCGCTTCGAAAGAACAACCTCAAAAGAGAGTTATCTCGCCGAAGACTGGAGCCCTTGTAGCCAAAGTTTTCCAATAGGCACCTTCATACTTGATGACGTTGGGCAAGTCCGAACCATCGACACTATGGACTGTGGCTTTCCCCGTATCAGTATGAAAGTATAAATGGACAGCGTGGGTTCCTCCCAGCCGTTCGGCGATAAGAGGTATTCTCTCCGTGGCAAGGAACTCGCGCACGAAGGTCGCATTTCTTTCTCCAATCAGGGTCATATTATCTCCTCGGAGCACCTTGCCTCCGCCAAACGCCTTGGCAATGAATCTTCTTCGATCGCCTCCGACCTTCATGACTTCATTGATCAGCAACTCCATCGCGTGGATTCCGCATCGCGGACTTTCTTCCCCCGCGCGGCACGCCGGCAAGAGAATGTGATTCATACCGCCGGCACAGAGCACCGGGTCGTAAATGCAAACGGATACGCAGGAACCCAACAATGTGTTTATCACAACAGGCGACTTACTCGCCGCCACTTCACCGATATAGATGGTTATCCGGTGCCTGTTAGCCGGATGCGTTCTTTCTGATACCTTTTGCGCCGCCTCTTCAGAAGGATAGCTTCTGACCGTCAGATTCTTGGCAGAACCGCAATGTTTTAGCGGGCGAGAGCGGAAATCGATGGGGGTTTTCATCGCTCCACACTCCGCAACTGATACATGGTCTGATTCAACGGCGCGAGAATATCTTGCAACCATGGAATATGTTCGGAATTGCCGAGGAAGAGATAACCGCCCGGCTTCAGGTAACGCGCCATCTTGCGGAGAAACACATTCTGCGTATCTTGATTGAAGTAGATGAGCGCATTGCGAAAGAAGATCACGTCGAAGAGGCCGTCGAGCGGCCAACGTGGATCCATAAGATTGATGCGTTTGAATTCGACGAGCCGGGAGACATCCGGCTTCACTCTCACATAACCTTGCATGTCGTCAGTGCCGCGGAGGAAGTACTTCCGATGCAAGGGTGTGTCGACAGTTGCCAGTGACTCACTGGGGTAGACTCCGCGGACGGCGGTTTCCAGAACCTTCGTATCGATATCGGACGCAACGACCTCGATCTTCCATGAGCCGGGCGACTGGATGAACTCTGGAAGCCCGGCCCGCTTTGGCGCAGGCTGTGAATGGGTGGCGGGCTTGACGCGATGCGGCGTCTGCAAAGCCTCAAGCAGGGTAATCGCAATCGAATAAGGTTCCTCGCCGGTGGAACAAGCGCCGCTCCATACACGGATGTTCCTGGGAGTGCCAGGGCGAGACGCCGACTGAATCTGCGGCACGACCGTATTGGCCAGAAACTCGAAGTGGTGCCGCTCGCGAAAGAACGACGTTTTGTTGGTCGTTACGCAGTTGATCAGTTCCCGAATTTCATCACTGCTGTCCTTGACCCTCTGAACATACGCGTAATAATCGGTAAAGTTTGTCAGGCCATGGAGACGCAACCTGCGCGACAGGCGCGAGGCCAGCATGACCTGCTTGCCATCGCGCAACCAGATTCCCGTGCGCTCGTGAACCAGGGTGCGAAACAACTTGAACTCACTCAACTCCATGGAGAAGAACGATTTGTCTAATACGGATTCCGTCAATTTTTATCCTCCCCCGGCGAGTGCTGCTCAGGCGTATCAGAATTCCTTGAAGTTGGAATCTTTCAGAAGCGGATTGCTTGGAACGGTCACTGTCTGAAGGGGCTTCCCGCTCCTGGACAGCTTGTGAGCGCGAGAGTTCGAATCCAACCTTGCCGGTCCATTGCTGCGAATGTCTCCGGCCGGGTTCTGCCGATTCGAAGTGGAATGAAATGTTGAGATGGGATGCGGCAAGAAGTTCCGGTCCTGCTGAGGTTTCCCACCTTCGCTCAGAGTAAAGGCGCTAATTAACTCCAGCAGATGCGCGGCCTGATCGGAGAGCGATTCCGCAGTTGCCGAAAGCTCTTCGGTCTGCGCGGAATTCGATTGCGTCACCTGATCCATCTGCGTCATTGCAGTGCTCACCTGCTCGATGCCGGTACTCTGTTCAGCCGCGGAAGCCGCCATCTCGCCTACGATATCGGTGACGCGCTTTACCGAGCCTACGATACCTTGAAGCGTCTCACCCGAGCGGTTGACCAACCCCGAACCTGCATCCACCTTGTGCAGAGAATCCTGGATCAGGACCTTGATCTCCTTGGCCGCAACGGCGCTCCTCTGCGCCAGGGTGCGCACTTCGGATGCCACAACGGCGAAACCGCGCCCTTCATCACCGGCCCGAGCTGCTTCCACGGCGGCATTCACCGCCAGCAAATTGGTCTGGAAAGCGATCTCTTCGATAGTCGAGATAATGTCAGATATCTTGGCCGAGGAGGTATTGATCTCCGCCATGGCGGTGATCGCTTTGGCGACTACATCCTGGCCTTGCATGGCTGAATCTTTCGATCCGTTTGCCAGTTGGTTGGCCTGCTGAGCATTGTCGGCGCTTTGCCGCACCGCCGCCGTAATCTCTTCAAGGCTAGCTGAAGTCTCTTCCAGGCTGGCCGCCTGCTCTTGAGCACCAGAAGCGATAGCCTCAGATGAGGCCGCAAGCTGCTGCGCGGAGGAACTCGCATTGGCAGCGCTGTCGGCCACTTCTCGCATAGTAGTGTTCAGCCGTTCAACGGCTTTGTTGAGGGCTCGGGCCATAACTCCTATTTCATCCTTGGTGTCTACATCGAGTGAGGCTGTCAGGTCGCCTTCGGCAACTTTCTCCAGTGCCGCCACAGTTTTTCCCAGGGGCTTCGAGAATCCGTGTCCAATGACGATGCTGAGGATCACGCCAAGCAACAGCGAGACGGCGGCGGCAGAGATGATGACGGCACGCGCTGTCTGATAGGCCGAGTTGTTGATCTGAAATCTCTGCTCCGCCTCTGCTTCCTTGAGTTGGAGCGCGTGATTTATCGCTGTTAGCATTCGCGCCGCTTCTGGCGCCAGCGCTGTCTGTCTTGCATTTGCCGTGTTCGTGTCTTTGAAGTTTATAGCTTCAACGATACCGTCCACGCCCTTCTCGTATCCAGGTAGCGCGGTTCGAATCTCGGCCAGACTTGCCTTTCCTTCATTGGAGTCAAAACACTGCTCAGCAGACTGAAGATTCTTATGCATGCTGGCCACATCCGCCTTGAGCGAATTCAAGTCGGCAGTCACCAGGTCCTGGTCCTGAATATAGATAATGGCATCGCGGTCTTGTCGGGCTATATCAACCTTGGCCATGGAAATGCCCTGTATCGCGACAACGCCTTTCAAGTCCTCTTGATAGAGTCCTTGTACTCGGTCATTGCCTTTACTCAGGCTGGTGATTGCCAGGTAGCTGATCCCAAGGGTCAGCACCAAGAGGATGCCGAAGCTGGTCATCAGCCTAGGCATAGCATTGAGATTCCTAAACCAGTTCATGCAAGATTCCTTTTCTCAGTACAGTATCCAGATTCTCGATCTCCCATACACTATCGGGCGTTACGCCGCCTGTTGCGGTAATGTCAGTTCTACCTCAGTCAGAAGTTCTTCCAGGTTCAATGCGACGGTGAGGTGTTCCCGTGACTGGAACACTCCATTGATGAATCGCGTATCGACAGCGGCACCGAAGTCGGGCGCTTCGCGCATCGCATCGTTCGCGACCATCAACACGTCGGAAACAGCGTCTACCAGCAGTCCAACGGTCTTCTCCCCCACCGTGGCAATCACAATGACCGTGTACTTGCTGTATTCCACCGGCGGCAGATGGAATTTCATACGCAGATCGACCACCGGCAGTACGGTTCCCCTCAGGTTCATCACGCCGCGAACATGCGCTGGAACATTGGGAATAGGAGTAATAGGCGCATATCCGCGAATCTCCCGAATCTTGAATATCTCCAGGCCATATTCCTGGTCGTCGAGCAGGAAGGTGAGGAACTGCTGCGACTCCTGATTTTGTTTTACGACCAATGATTTCATTGCTAGTCCTTTTCCGTGTGCCGCGCTTGCGCGGTGTTGAACCGTTATCCGACGAAAGTCATGATGCCGCCCTCGTCCTGATCTCAGAATTCCTGGAAGCTGGCATCGTTTGGCGTTTGCAAGCTAGGAACGGGCACTGTCAGAGCGGGCCGCTTGCCCCTGGTGCCTTTGGCTGCTCGCAAATGCGTCGTAGTCTTTGCTGCCACATTGGTTCGGGTTAGCTTGTCGGATGGCCGCGGCGTTGAGATCAGTTGCTGCGCAGGCTTCGGTTGATGCACAGCGGGCGCGGGAATAACTGGTTTTGCTGCACGCGGCTGGAAGACATTCCGTTCATGTCGTTCCGGCTCACTCTCATCGTCAGTATCGAGAGTGAAGATACTGACCAACTCCATCAAACGTGCAGCCTCTTCGGAGAGGGTTTGCGCCGTTGCCGAAAGTTCTTCGGTCTGCGCAGAGTTGCTCTGAGTCACACGGTCCATCTGCGTCATGGCGTTGTTCACCTGCTCGACGCCAGTGCTTTGCTCAGCAGACGATGCCGCGATCTCGCCGACGATGTCGGTTACATGCTTCACCGATCCGACGATACCCTGCAGAGTCTCGCCAGAGTGGTTAACCAATGCTGTACCGGCGTCCACCTTGCGCAACGTATCCTGAATGAGCCCCTTGATCTCCTTGGCTGCCAACGCGCTTCTCTGCGCAAGACTCCGTACTTCGGAAGCCACCACGGCAAAGCCGCGTCCTTCATCGCCGGCCCGCGCCGCTTCTACCGCGGCATTCACCGCCAGCAGATTGGTCTGGAAGGCGATTTCGTCGATGGTCGAGATGATCTCAGAAATCTTGGCCGAGGCGACATTGATCTCCGACATCGCGGTAATCGCCTTGGAGACGACCTCCTGGCCTTGCAGGGCCGAGTCCTTCGAACCGGCTGCCAGTTGGCTGGCCTGTTGCGCATTGTCTGCGCTCTGCCGCACGGATGCGGTGATCTCTTCAAGGCTCGCCGAAGTCTCTTCTAAACTGGCAGCTTGTTCCTGGGCGCCGGAGGCGATGGCCTCGGACGCGGCCGCAAGCTGCTGTGAAGAGGAGCTTGCGTTGGCAGCACTGTCAGCAACTTTCTGCAGGGTACTGCGCAGCTTTTCCAGCGCCTCATTCAGTGCCCCGGCCATCATACCGACTTCGTCGTCACTTTCTACATCGAGTGTCGCAGTGAGGTCACCGGATGCCACCAGGCGGAGCACATCTACCGCGCGCTTCAACGGCACCGCAATTTGTCTGTACAGTAGCAGTGTGGTTAGAAGTGCGAAAGCGAACGCCATTACAAAGAGGACGACCGTCAGCACACGCTGCAGGGTCGTGGCCTTTGCCACCGCATCCAATTCGCCTTGAAAATCCTTCTTGCCGATCGTTTCATTCAGGTCTTTCAGCGATTTGGTCAAGCTCGTATTCGCAACAGCCAGGTTTTTCACCGTGGTCATGAGCTGATCGTCCATGGCGTCTGGAGTCGTAACCATTTTCGTATAAGTAGCCTTCGATTGCGCGCTGATGTCCTTGAACTGCTCCTGTATCACAGATACCTGCTGCTGCAATTCTGGATTCTGCGGCGTCTTCTCGCGCACCACCTGCAACTCTGCAGCGACCTTCTGGGCATCCTCCTCGGCGACACCCAAGGCCTTGGCGTCCTGCGTGAGGACCGCGTCCTTGTAGTCTTTGGTCAACTTCTGAAATCCGGCATCCGCTTCCTGGCCTGCGAGCGCTGCGGGAAACAGGGAGTCCGAAGCCAGGTGCAAGTGACGCTGCATGGCGGCGCCAGTGAACACGACGAGGCCGAGAAAGAGAAGATACCCGAACGCCAGGGTTCCGGTGCTGAGTATCAGCTTGAGACGAATGCTTAGGTTCTTCATGTTTTCCTTTAGACGCATTGGCGTCTTTAACTACCTCTGGACTACTGGACCAGCCCGTTCCAGTGAAATTCGATTATCGATACTGCCAATTGCGCCGGTATTGCGCGTCTTTCAGAAAGGCGCGCAATACCGATTTGTGTTTATCTGACCTGCAAGGTTTTCACGCCTTCGGTGCTTGCTCCACTGCCGACGTACCCGATTGCGCCCTTGGTCTTCGCAACGTATGCCACGACCTCGGCATCGGAGCTAAGAGTCTTAGGCATCGAGCCTTTCCCCGTGAACACCAGGCTGCGATAGTAAGCCTGCAACGCGGAGTCGTTCTTTCCCAAATACGTTTTGATGAAGCTCTCGTGCGCCGCCCCGCCTTTGGACAAGACAGGCAGAACGTGGCCGCCACCGATGGTATCTTTATCCAAAAGAAAGACGGATTGTAGATCTCCAGAGGAGATTGAAGCTGCGCTTACACTGCTATTGGCAATTACCTTGACATCAGCGGCCCGAGCTCCAATTGAGCTAAGGAGGACCAATCCCACTGCGACAAGCGCGAGTTTTAGACGGTTCGCAATGTGATTGAATCTTAAGTCGTTCATCGTATTCTCCTTGATGGTTTCGGGTCGATTAAAAGTGGAATCCGGTACGGACTACGAGCATGTCTGTCACGTTGGCATAACCGTTGTTATCGTTAGGGTAAAAGCCGCGGTCAACCTTCGCGCCTCCGTTGCCGCTCATGAAATGCCCTTCCACTTTCAGGTCTACAAACCTATTGATATCGAACTTTCCAGTCACAGCCTGGTCGTAGATGTGGTTCGTCGGCAAGTCCCAGTTAGTGCCCGCCGCAGCGATGTACCGCGAGTTATACGCGCCAGCTTCGAACCACTTTGCGAATCGATACGAAGCCGCCACGTAACCGTAGCGATAGTCATAGCTGCTGGGAGAGGCATTATTCGAGACCGTGCACACTCCGGATGTTTTGCAAGTGTCCTTGATTTGGGTAGTGGATGTTTCTCTTTGCTGACGCCGATACTCCCCATCGAATCGGAAGTTGCGGAATGTGTATTCACTGTAGACGCCGGTCGTGTGGTCCGCCTTGGTGTACTTGGCGTAGGGTCCGGAAACGACGACCAGTTTGGTGATCCAGTAACTATTGGTTCCCTTGGTGGTCAGATCCTTAGCGAGAAAAGAAGAGCCGACGAGGAGGCCTTTGACCGGCGTTTGCCAGCGGAGATCGCCACCGAAGCTGGTTCCTCCGTAGGAACTGAGACGTGTCATGTGGCCGTTGAGAACAGGGGTGGTAGGAGCACTGGCGATGCCATAAACGAAACCGCCGCGCATATCGCTTGGCTGCTTTCCGCCGAAGGCTGTATAGGCGAAGCTGCCAAGTTTCTTGACCTTCACCCTGCCGGTGACGTCGCCACCGATATGGGCGATGTTTTCACCACGTAAATCTACGGGGTAAACTGCCTGCGGAAGGAGAGCCCAAGTGTAGAGGAATTCCAAATCCTGCGTGTCGGTGAACAGTCCCAGAGTGGTCTTGACCTGGCCACCGCGAAATTCGAGCCAGCTCTTGTACTTATAGTCGGCAACCGCCCAATCCAGAGACGGCCTCCAACTACCCAGATGACCGACGTTGCGGTCGTAGACCTGGGCTCCGACATGGATTTTGTCGGTGAGCTCAGTAGAGGCGTTGGCACCGAAATCGGTAAGTGCGAAGCTGCCACTGTTTGTGTCCATAGTCAAATAATTGTTGCTGCTTGAGTGAAGAAAACCCTGCGTCGCGAATCCATGTACTTGGACGGTGCGGCCGAGAGCCTTGAATTCCTGTGCATGAAGGCCCATCGACAGCCCGAGAATCGCTAGCGTTCCGCTTGCGACGTATTTATTCAACATACTTCCTCCTGAGATACCGCCCCACTTTTTACGGTGGGGCGGATGGTGCTATTTAACTGGTAAAACCTTTACGCCCTCGTGAGGCGTTGCCTTGCCTACGTAGCCGATGGCGCCCGCATTGTGTGCGACAAACTCAACAACAGCGGATTCTGGATCGAGGTTTTTGGGCATACTGGCCTGGCCGGAGAAGACCAGACTGCGCCAACCTGCCCGATACGCGGTATCGGACTTGCCGATGTAAGCCTGGAGAAACTCCTCGTGCGCTGTACCGGCCTTGAGGAGGATGGGGACCACGCGGCTGCCATCCTTCAGAGTGGTTGCGTTGCCGGTAAATACATCGCGCAAATCGTTTTTCGAAATCTCGGTTGCTTTGACACCGGGGTTGGCAATCACAATCACCTGGGCCTTGGCCTGGACGATGAAGATCGACGCTGATGCTACCAGCAGGAATGCAAACAATAGCTTTTTCATTTCGATGTTCTCCTTTCGTCCGGGTTAGAAGCTGAAGCCGGTTCGGACAACCAGCGCGTTAGTGTTGTCTGCGAAGCCTTTTGGATTCACATTGGCGTAGAATCCCGCAGGATAAAGCGCTGTGCCGTTGCCGTCCATGAAGTGCCCTTCAACCTTGAAGTAGGTGTACTTGTTGACGGTAATCTTAGCGGTCACTACTTTGTCATAGTCGTGCTTCTGCGCTTCGGAATAGGCTGTGGAGACGCCAGGTCCGCCGAACACAGCGATGTGGTAATGCGAGTAATACGACCCGGCTTCGAGCCACTTGTTTACCGTGTAACCTCCGCCCACGTACCAGCCGCGAACGTCGGTTTCAACCCAGGTGAGACCGCTGAAGATAGTCTGATCGCGATAATAGCGGCGATACTCCGACTCGGCGTGAAACTTTTCCTTCACTAGCCGTCCGTAATACTGATTGGTCCAATCGTGTTTGGAATTCTCCCAATATTTGGGCTGTGGCGGAATCCCAAGGAAGCCGTTGTAACTTCCTTTTCCGGAGATCATCTCGTTCAAGCGCGAGATGCCCACGGTGAGGCCGCTCACTGGCGTGTTCCAGCGGAAATCGCCGCCGAAGACCGGCCCGCCATAGCTGTTCAGGGTGATCCCGGCTATGCCCGAGAGAAGGTAGGGATAGCCGCTGTGCATGTTGTCTGCACGGCGTCCGCCGTACGCGGTATAAGCGATGCTGCCGAGTTTGTGCGGGAGCCTTTCTTTCCCGTAGATGTCGCCGCCCTCGTGAGAAATGGAGGCATCGCGCAGATCAATCGGATAGACGCTCTGCGGCATCAGCGCGAAAGTGTTGGCGAAGTCCATATCCTGGGAGTCGGTAAATAGTCCCAGTACGGTTTTCACTTTGCCGGCGCGGAGTCCAAGCCAAGGCTTAACGCGATAGTCCACCATCGCCCAGTCCATCAGAGGTTCCCAACTCCCCAGCTTGCCGAGTTTCCGGTCGTAAAACTGACCGCCGATGCGCAGTTTCGGATTAATCTGCATTCCCATGTTCAAGCCCATGTCGGTGAAGGCGCCGCTCCCGGTGCCGCTTGTGTTCATGGTCAGCCAGTTGTTATCGTTGGTGTGGACGAACCCTTGGGTCCCAAAACCGTGGACCTGCACATCCTTATTCCCGATCTTGAACTCCTGCGCGTGCAGGGTAATCGAGATTGCAATGATTGTCAGCATCCCGGTGAGAAGGCGATCTCTGAACATACTTCCTCCTGAAATTCCGCTTCGATTTTCGATGAGGCGGTTTGTACTATTTTTCTAGAACCCTCACGCCTTCTTGAGGTGCTGCTTTGCTAATGAAGCCGATAAAGAAATTCGACTTATGACGCATAAGAATGATGTTCGTTGCATACCCAATAGTGTTCAGCTTCAGTACTTTTGCCATTCTCCGCAGAATAAGAGGAATCATCCAAGCTGTAGCCGCACCTTGGCTTGCTTTGGAATGCGGTCATCTATACATCGGCGACGCTGGTAATTAGTTCAGCGAATTATGGGAGTTTGTTAAAGATTGTTGAATAATCGTGAACTAAGCAGAGACGTATCATTAGTCATATAATCGTTCCCCTTGCTTCGGTGGTACGGTACGCCTTTGCTGTCAAAGATTTGACCAGGCGACTAATTACATATGAACAGTCGTTACAATCGTTTCCAGCTTAAGTATGGAAATACCCGGCGGCTGGATGCCGCATTTCAATCGCCGGGTATTTCTGTCTGCCGACCATCTATTTCCGTAACAGTTCACGCCCCCCTGCCAGTTCGCCGGTAGCAGGGGAGGAAGCGGCGTGACAGATTAGATACCCGATCCCCGCGTGGCGCTGGACATGGCATAGATTCTCGTTCACTGTAGTGGCATGGG
>Ga0224528_1001343_pt1 | contig 16350 bp, 17 predicted proteins | sample CBST25metaG_2_FD_179888 | JGI IMG/M metagenome (GOLD analysis project Ga0224528, IMG submission 179888) | Peat soil microbial communities from Stordalen Mire, Sweden - C.B.S.T25 | ecosystem: Environmental > Terrestrial > Soil > Wetlands > Peat | place: Sweden: Norrbotten County, Stordalen Mire...
AGATGCAGGAGGGCCGCGCTTTTGGCGGGAACGGTCGTGCGAGATGCGACGCTTCGATTCTGTTTGGACAATTCTTGCCGGAGCACTGGTAATCGGCGCAGGAACAGCCCCAGAAGCTTCAGTGGGCAGCAGGTCGGAGTGCTCTGCCGGAACGACGCCCGGATAGTATGGGCACTTGTCGGCAGGGGGGCATATCCAGACTCCTTGCTGAATGAGCTTGCTGCGTTCCTCCATCTTCATCATGCAGTGATGCTTTCCATTTCTTCGGCAACAGGCAGGCAGCCCGGCATCCGCGCCTTGAGTGGCCGCGAACAGCGGGGAGACAACCGGAAGGCCAAAGACGGCCAGCAGCAAGATGGCGATCAGTCTACGCAACAAGTAACTCCTAAGTGAAACGAAGGGTAAAGCTGGTGCATCTTCGCTGAATGCGGCCTGACGAATAGGCATTGTTGAGGCGAGGGTGGTCCAGCCCCGAAGATCTCAGTGGATGAGTCATGGACAGTTGGTCAGCCGCAGGAGAATTCCAAGACGTACGTTTCGGTTGGTCGCTCCTCTGGAAAACATAATTTCTTTCTCACTTCGTTAACTGGCTGGACGCTACGGGTCTGGATCATGCGCTCCGCGTATGCGGACTGAATTGCATCAAGGTGATCGGCAATCATCATCTCGGACATTCTCATCCCGATGAACCTGCCGAGCGATTCCATGGCACAGGAGGGGCATCCGTCGATACTTCCGACCGAAGCGACTCGATGAGGCGAACCGTCTGAACGATGTTGGGTTGCCACAATCAACAGTGTCTCGACGCCTTCAACTTGCGCCACCCTTTTCATTTCCTCTACTGCGATGCTCAGATCATCGACGTGCGCTTTTCCGATTTCCATCATTGTTCTCCTCGCCCCGATCGTTGGCTTTCGTTGGAGCAGAGCTCTCCCAGACGCAGTGCGATGTGACAAGGCACAACTGTCACCAGGTCTCCAGGCGTGCTGGAGCCGTGCCGCAGCATAGTTATTTCACTGAGTGGTTGAGCCAGATTTCAGGCGCAGAGGGGGAGGCTGGGAGGGCCACGCTTTGGGCGGCTGCGGTCGAGAGACAGGCGATACACTGCGTGAGTCTGAGGGTGGACCGCAGGGTGGCTTACGACTTGGGCAAAGATGGCTGCCGAAGGCGCAAGCCCTGCATGGTAGCGTACAACGGGCGCATTTGAGGAATGCGGATAGAAGGGGCAATGCTGTGGGGTTGTGCGAACCTGGGGCGTGCCGGAGTCAATGGACTTGAGGTATCGATCCATCATTGCGCAATGGTGTTTCCCATGGCGCCGGCAGCATGCGGGAAGCCCTGCGTCGGGGTCTGACGAGGCCGCCTGGAGCAGCGGCGCTGCGTAGAATCCGCCGATCATGGCAAGCATCAGGATGGCTATGAAGTTCCTCAGCCTGAACTGCTTCAGAATCGGCTGCGAACACCCGCGCGTGACAAAGCAGCGAACCAATTGCTTGGCGAAAGCCGACCGAGCTGTTTTGATCCGCTTGAGCATTGCTCACTTCTTCCTGAATCTCGTGCTGCTGAGACTTGCTGCAGACGCCCCAATGAGTGGCGCTACTTCAGACAATGCCAGAGAATGCTTCCGTTGGTAGGAACTTCAAGATGCTCCGAATACAGTACTTTTGCAGAGCGCCTCAGTTTGAGGCATCGTAGGAGCCAATATCGTACAAAAACAATATCGCACACATTGTCGTAGCGCAAATAGAGAAAAGTGAGGCTGCGATTTCGGGGGGAAGAGGCCGAAGTATCCACGAAGCACGGCGCAAACCTGAGGGTAAAGTAGTGCGCCGCAGGCTCAATGGCTGGTGAAGGCGGGGGCTCTCTAACTATGCGGGCACTTTCACGCCGGATTCCAGTGACTATTAACTCCCTAGCCGTTACGATCATCAACGTCACCAACCACCGAGTGCTGGCCGACAGTTCACTCACCATCGGCGGCTTCCACTACAACGACCCGCGACAGGTCTCCGCAGAACTGTGCTACCACTTTCATTTCTGATTTACCGCTTTGTCGCCCAATGTGGAGTCTTCCTTTGGCCGTCGTCCAATGCCGCCGTCACTTGGGGCGTGCGCGGCGGGTCAGAATAGTGATAGTGGGATGCTTCGCGGAGAGCAAGCCACAAGCAAAGAACCGTTAGTATCAAAAAGAGCAAGATGGCGCTCACTATTTCATGGCGCTTCCACCGCACCTGCCCGAGGCGGCGTTTGCTGCCTTTGTCGAAGTTGATGACTCGCGACACCGGGGCCTCCCTTCAACCTATAACTGGGACCGCAGACATCTGCTGCCCCGGTTGCATTGGGAAGTGACAGGACGGTCTTATTGACCCGGCCAGATTGGATTGCGAGATAAGATCGGCGCATTGCCGCTAAAACAAAAGTGCGGCGAATTCCAGGCACTCCGATTTATCGCATTCCTTTCTGACCGGATCAGTAGTTAAAAGTGGAAGCCTACTTCAGCCGTGAGCGCGCGAGGCGTCACATAGTGGGTTCCGCTAAATGTCGAGAGGAAGTTGTAGAGGGCGTACTTATTGGCGGCATTGACTGCGGTGAGCCGGAGGCTCCATTTGTGCTTCTCACCGTGAAAGAGGTTGTCTTCCCCTATCGATGCATCGAATAGGTTGCGCTGCATGACGCGAGGAGGGTTCTTGTCGTCATCCTCTGTGCCGGGCGCAGGAATGCTGAGCAAGTTGGAAGTGAGTTGCGTGGCGAGGCAAGGAGTGGGCAGAGCGGCATACGGTGTAGCTTTCACTCCGTTGCACGCAAGCCCGGCCTCGAACTCCTGGTCGGCAGTGAATCCACTTAAGTCAATGGCGGGTTGTCCATTGAGAGTAGTTGAAGTACCCGCGCACAAGCTGTTGGGGTCGGTTATGCCGTAGCAAGGTGTCGATCCTGCCGTCAGGCCGCTGTCATATCGCCAGTTGAATCCAATCCAGGGACCAAGGCGCCCAGGAACCTGGTACTGAAGGTGGGTGGTCTGGTTGAACTTCTCATCGTGGTCGATGCGGAACGGGAGTCCGGTCTGGCCGACGGTTGCGCCCGCGCCGGCGCTCTGCGGCGGGAAGAAGCGGGCAGCCACCGAGGACATCACGACGAACGCCGACAGATGGTGAAAGTTCGGCATATCGGCGCGGATCGCATAGCCCGGAATCTTCGAGTTATGCCAGTCGATGGGAAAGAAGATTGGTGTATTTCCAAAGATGCTGAAATCGAATGCGTTGTGCGTGTACTTCCAGATGTAATCGCCGCTGATTACAAAGTTCTTGCCGAAGGCTTGCTGTAAGCCGGCATGGAACTCATTGCGGAAGCCGGGTTGCAGTGTTCCAGAAACCCCCGGTGTGCAAGCAAGCAACGGCGCAAGAACATCGTTTCCGCATCCAGAACTGGAGAGCACCAGATTTTCATTGAACGGAGTCTCAAGCGTACGCGCATACGAGACACGCAGGATGGTATTGGTCTGCTTAATGTTGTACGCAGCGCCTACGCGAGGTTCAGGCTGACGCGTGACGGTCAGACCGTTGTAGAGATCTCCGCGGATACCGAGGTTGAAGACCCAGTTTCCTGCCTTGATCTGGTCCTGAATGTACAGAGCCAACTCTTTAATGTCGGCGTGCCCAAAATACGCATACAGCGAGCCCGAGCGAGTCAGGTCGTAGGGCAGCAGGATGGAATTGAATGTGCCGCCCACAGACGGGTCGTTCGAAACAAGGCCGGCTGACGCGCATTGCGTCGGATCGGTAAACCCTGGCTGAGGAGTTCCGCCTCCATCGACGCACGGTGAATTGAAAGTGGCATTGATGAGGCCCAGATTGTCGTGCTCGCGCAGGAATGTGTGCTGATATACGGTCCCGGCCTTGATACTGTTGATCCCCTTTTGGATCGTCAGCTCTCCATGAACGCCCGCATTCAGCAGTGAACGTTGTTGAGAGACCGACTCACTCTGGATTGGGCCAAGATCGGCCAGAGGATTCCCGCTAGGATAGTAGTTATACCCGTCTCTTCGCACGTATCCGCCCAGGTTCAGGACTGCGTCCTTATTGAGAATGTGCGTGAAGGTCGGCGCGATGTCGTATGTGCCGATCTTGGATCGCTGATCCGCATTCCCAACACTGCCAAACACGGGGCTGGCGCCTGATCCACCGCTCAACACATTGGGGACATTGAGATTGTCGTAAGTGTTTGGCGTCTGGAACCAGGACCGCGAGTAATTGAGGTTTGTATGAATTGAGTTGGCGGCCGAGAATTGATAATCCACTCGGTCGAAGACGTTTTGTTCATTGCCCTTGTCGTGGAGGACACTGAACTCAGGAGGGTCGAGGAATCGTCCGGTGTTCAGGCCGTCCAACTCAAAGAAGTTGCCCCAGTTCTGGCCACCGTACCCGAGGTCCACTGATCCGGTAGACGATCCGAACGTCCCATAGGAGGTTGTGATATTGCCAACAGGTTTCGTCAGGCCCTGGCCGGACCGGGTCGTTACGTTAATGACCAGGCTTGTCTTTCCTCCGTATTCCGCCGGCGGCGCGCCGTCGATCACTTCCAGGGACTGGACAGCGTTCGACGGTAGCTGATTGGAGAAGACTTTGCTTTGCTGATCCGTGATCGGCTGGCCATCCACCGAAAAGGAATTCGATGCGTGGTCTCCCAATCCGTGGAAGAGACCGTTTGAGTCAGCTGCAACCCCAGGCGAGGCCAGTGTCACCAGCGAACTCAGCGAAGAAGACGCGCTTTCGAGGGGCAGTTTGTCGAACAACCCACGATCCACGTCCGTATGCGCAGTCGGATCGTTTTCTATCAGATCCTCGCCACCCTCTACCGTGACAGTATTCGATGTCGTGCCAATCTTGAGGTTGACATTGGAGCTGACGGGAATGATCGATTCGACTTGCACGTCCCCAACGAAAGCAGCAAATCCATCCTTTGTGACCGTAAGGTGGTAAGGATTGAACGGCAAGTTTGAGAAGCGAAAATGTCCCGAACTGTCGGTAGTTGTGTTTCTAGCGTATTCGCTGACGGGGTTCAGGATGGAAATCGACGCTCCCGGAATCACCGCTCCCGATGGATCGGTTACGGTACCGGTGATGGAACCTGAGTTCGATTGTGCGTGCAGTGTCGAGAATACTGCTGAAAATGCGAGGACGAAGAGAAAAAAAAGAATGCTATGCGTAAACGGGCGCATGGATAAGCCTCCTGAAGATCGCTGACTTTTTAGGGATCGCTCTTTACTGGATTTTCCGAGTGGATATATAGGAGGTCGGACCCGCCAAGTGCTCTTCTCCCAAAAGGAAAATGCAACTCATGGCAGCCGGTGGCTACTTTACATGGATTCGGAAAGTCTACTAGGCGATAGCAGGTTGATCAGGAGGGGGTCTGTTCCAATGCGAAAACGAAAAGATGTGCTCGCGGTATTGCCGCTTAAAAGGAACAACGACGCGGGCAAATACAACGAAGACTTGCTGAATGCAGGGCGCGGCTGAAGGCCGCACTACGTTATGCGCAGTCTGGCAAAGCGCGCAATCCGGGTGTTCCGCTCCGTCCTTGTGGACGTGCGTAAGCTGGATTGTGGTGCCAAAGACCAGGAGGATCGCAAGAAGCGCTACGAATAGGCTACGGACTTGCCCGTTGCGCAACCGAGTTTTGGCTGTCCGTCCCATATTATTTATCAATATACCCCAGGACCTTGGAATCGCCAATTTCCTAATGTTCGAGTGGCAGCGTTCCAAGGGTGGGGGGGCGGAAAACGGCGGTTCTGCCGACGGTTGCAGTGAAGGGAGGAGACTTCTTCCCCCAAGATAGAGAACACAAGTGGTCCCTTTTGTTATTCGATCATTGATGCGTATGAAGGGAATCTGAAAAGATGCGGATGCAAAGACATACGTCGGTGCAAGGTATTGGTACCGTGTAGTTTATGACGTGTTACGCAAAGAACAAGAAGTAACATCCGCTAGAATTAGGTAGGGAGTGACACGATGGCCGAACTGAGCAGGACTGGGATTTCTCTGGAACAAGATCTGCTGTCAGGATTTGACAAGCTGATCGCACGGCGGGGCTACAAGAACCGCTCGGAGGCGCTACGGGACCTGATCCGAGAGGCTCTGCTGTCAGAGAGTATCGACTCCAACAAGCCTGTTGTCGGAACACTCACTCTGGTCTACGACCACCACGTGCCGAATCTCTCGCAGAAGCTGACTGAAATGCAGCACCAAAGCGGCACGATGGTGATGGCAGCAACGCACGTTCATCTGGACCACCACTACTGCCTTGAGGTCATTATCATGAAGGGAAGAAGCAAAGACATCCAGGAGATGGCGGACAAGATGCTCGCGACACGCGGAGTGGAACTCGGCAAGCTGGTGCTGACCAATTCCGGGGCCGCCCTCAAACAGGCGAAGTAGACTAAATGTTCATCTCTACCTCTGCCTGCACTTCGAGCTCATCGTACCGCCGCCATCTGTAGAAGACGATCGAGAAAATCCAGCTCAATGCGAACAGACCGATGATGAAATAGCCGAGAGCACCGAAGTTCTCGTTGAGCCGGCGCACAGTATCCCAGAACGCGCCGTTGAGCTGGAAATACCCGGCCAACAGGCCGAGGGCTTCGATGCCGCCTACCACGAAGGCCACTACAACCGAGACGAACGTGATGGTGAGGTTGTAGTAAAGTTTGCGGACCGGTTTGACGAAGGCCCATCCGTAGGCCCCCAGCATGAGGATGTTGTCGGTCGTGTCGATGAGCGACATGCCGGCTGCAAACAGCGCCGGGAAGACCATGATTGACCAGATCGAAAGCCCCTTCGACGCTTCGGCAGCGGAGATGCCAAGCAGGCCAATCTCAGTGGCCGTGTCGAAGCCCAAGCCAAAAAGCACACCGAGCGGATACATGTGCCAACTGCGGCGAATCATTGCAAACATGGGCCGGAACAGCCGTGCCAGAAAACCGCGTCCGGAGAGCAGCAGGTCGAGGTCTTCCTCGACATACGGCGCGCCTTTGCGCACCCGAGTAAAGACTGTGTAGATGGAACGCAGTACCAGCAGGTTGGCGAATGCGATGCCGAAAAGGAACAAAGCGGAGACCAGTGTTCCGATAATGCCGCCGACATTGCGAAAAGCTTCGACGCGGTGCTGCATGAAGACCGCTGCCGCGGCGATGGCCGCGGAGCCCGCAACGACTACGGTCGAGTGTCCGAGCGAGAACAGGAATCCGACGGCGACGGGGCGCTTGCCTTCCTGCATCAACTTGCGGGTCACGTTGTCGATGGCCGCGACGTGGTCGGCATCGACGGCGTGGCGCAGTCCGAAACTGTAGGCGAGGAAGGCAGTTCCCAGGAGCAGGGGATAGTGGCGGAAGGCGCCAAAGGCCCAAAGCCAGGCGGCAGCATTAAAGACGAGCAGCAGACCATAGATGCCTGCCACTTTGCTCTTAACATTTGTGGCGGCGTCGTTGAACAGGCTGCGCATGGCTACTCCGGTGTGATCTCTATCATGATACCTTTTTTAGATTCGTGCTATCAATGATGCGCAGCCGGATTCGCTGAAGGAGTGACGCCAATGCTTCGAATTCCGTTACCTTGGCAGCTAGGATCTTCCGGTAGGAGGTTCCCCAGTCCCACAAATTCAACCGCTGCAACGTCACTGACTGGCGGTGCAGATATTTCGCTGCAGGAGGCCGTGGACCTACTGCACAAGTTGCGCGAGGAAACCGCTCAAGTGCAGGCGATCTATGCCGGTTCCGGAGGGGTGAGTTCAGTTCTTCGTGGAATCTTGCGACCACCCATTGACGATGGATTATGGTCGGTTGCCTCACAGCAAGAGACGACGGGATCGGCTCTGTCGTTCGATGTGTCTTCATCCACGGTAAGAAAGTTTGGAGATGAATCAACGATGCAGGGCGCGTCTTCGTTTCCTTTTCGCTTACGCCTTGTATCCGCACTCAGCTTTGGTTTCGCCGATGGCTCGACGCTTTTTCTCTTTGAGCTCGATCAAGATCAACCTGCCGCCATATATCGTTGTGTCTGCTCAAGGAACTCCGTGCGGATGAGCATGTTTCGCATCCATGAGCAGCGGTCGTCCCAGATTGCAGGAACCGGGTAGCATGTTTTCTATTAACGTGCTACTCTGGTTCTTCCCTTTGAAGGTCGAATTCTCGCTCAGGGATTCGCATGGCATTTAGGAATTGGTTAAACGCTCCGCTCTATTGGAGCCTCTCAAATCGTCAATCGGCTTTGCCGCGCTCGATCAGAAACCGATCCCGGCATGAGTTTGAGGATTCGTGCGCGTTACCCACAGGGAAAAACTCCCAGTCCATTGTCTATCTGTTTAGTGCAACGCCGTAGATCCGGCATGGTTCAGGATTTACGGCCTATTGTCGCCTGCGCTGAACGACTCCATAGTCCACGCCGAACACCCAAGCTGAAATTCCAGCGGATCAAGCCGCTCGAAGAAAGAATTCCATGAATCTCAGTAACACGAAAAATAATATCGTCATAATGACGCTGCTCTTGGTTGCAGCGTTGTTCTTACCGTTTTCCATTGCCGCGCAGGAGAAGACGCCGGTCAGCACGAGCGAAAGGGCTTATCTGCCTCAGTTATCAGGAGCTGTCGTTGACTCGTCTGGCGCGGTGATTGCCGGAGCTACCGTGCAAGTTCGAAGCGCGGATGGTACTGTACAAAACACGACCCAGTCGGATAGAAACGGCGCGTTCGTTCTTTCCGGTCTAGCGGTAGGCAATTATCGGCTCATCGTATCGAATCCCGGTTTTGAAACCAAAGAAATCCCCGTCGCCTTAGGAACCACCGGGGTGTTGGCCCCGCTGCATATCACTCTGGCGGTGAGCGCCGTGAGCACCACCATCAACGTGCAGGGTCGAGAGGACGACCTGATCGGAATTGCCGAGTCCGGCACCCAAGGAACAGTCGGCGCAACGGAGATACAGGATCGTCCAATACTTCGTTCGGGAGAGGTTCTGGAGACGGTTCCCGGCCTCATCATCACGCAACACGCCGGTGGCGGTAAGGCCAACCAATATTATCTGCGTGGCTTCAATCTCGACCACGGCACTGATTTTGCCATTTTCATCGACGATATGCCGCTGAATCTGCCGTCACACGCGCACGGCGAGGGCTACTCGGACATGAACATCGTCATCCCGGAGTTTGTGAAGCGGGTGAATTTCGAGAAAGGCCCTTATTACGCAAATATTGGCAACTATGGCTCGGCTGGATCGGCCCATGTGGAATATTTCCGGACGCTGGAAAAGAACTTCGCCAAGGTGGAAGGCGGCACCTATGGCTATGGGCGGGCGGTTTTCGGCGCGTCACACAAGCTCGGACCGGGCAGCCTGCTTGCCGGCGCAGAGGTGTATTACGACAACGGCCCGTGGGTGCATCCGGATGCGTTTTCCAAAATCAACGGCCTGCTGACCTACAGCCAGGGAGATGACGCCAATGGGGCCAGCATTACGGCCCGCGGCTATCACGGAAGATGGCACTCGAGCGATCAAATCCCCGTAAGCGCAGTGGCTCTGGTTGGTTTATACGGCACATTGGACCCGACCGACGGTGGCCACTCGCAGCGTTATAGCTTGCAGAGTGAGTGGCATCGGCAGAGGGCAAATTCCGCGTCGAAAATCATGGCCTACGGATTTTATTACGATCTCGATCTATTTTCCGATTTCACTTATTTTCTGGTGGACCCGGTGCGTGGCGACCAGTTCGAGCAGCAGGATCGGCGCTGGGTGGCTGGCTTTGACGCGTATCACACGATCTTCAGCCAATGGGCTGGCCGCAAGGTGGAAAATACAATCGGTCTGCAACTGCGCAACGATTGGATTCACAACGGCCTTTATGCAACGGAAAATCGCGTGCGCATGGAAAAATCCGATTACAACACCGACGACTCGACTCCCCCGACGTTGCCCGCAACCAGGGAACGGGACCGCTTTACGGATACGATCGTAGGTTTTTACGCAGAAAACAAAATTCAGTGGGCGGATAAAGTTCGCTCGGTTGTGGCCTTGCGTGGCGATGACCAGAAATTTATTGTCACCAGCCAGGCTTACTCGGCTGCAATCAACGCGGCCAATTCCGGCTCGGCCAGCAAGTTCTTGCCTAGCCCGAAATTGAATTTGATCTTCGGCCCGTGGGCCAATACCGAGTTCTATGCCCAGGGCGGATTCAGTTTTCACTCGAATGACGGCCGGGGCACAACGCAGACGGTAGAGCCGATTTCGGTGGACAATCCTTACCCCAATACACCGAGCTCGAAAATTCCGCCTCTGGTTCAAACAAAAGGCGGGGAAATCGGCGCGCGCACGGTGGCCGTTCCACATCTGCAAAGCACGGTTTCGCTCTGGTATCTGCGCAGTAATTCCGAACTGCAACAGTCTGGCGACACCGGAGGCACGTCTGCTTCGGCACAGCCGAGCAACCGCTATGGAGTGGAATGGGCGAACTACTACACGCCTCGGGAACATCTGGCCTTCGATTTCGATCTGGCGAATTCCAGGGCCCAATTCACCGAAATAGACGGAGATGATGCGGCGCCCAACAGCGCGGGTGGCAAACGTGTCCCCGAAGCGGTTGGGGTGGTGATTTCCTCGGGCGTCACAGTGCATGATTACGCTGGCCTTTCGTCGAGTTTGCGCCTGCGCTACTTTGGGCCGCGCGATCTGACTTCAGACGGAATCTTTCGCTCCAATCAAACGGTGATGCTCAATGGGGAACTCGGTTATCAAATCAAAAAGAAATGGCATGTATCGGCAGAATTCCTGAATATGCTGGACCGCGAGGATAGCGACATTGACTACGCCTATGAGTCGCGCGTCACGCCCGGACTCACTTCAGGAGGAACTCCGATAGGCGCGGCGGAATTCACGCGCGTCGCCCATCCCGTCGAACCGTTTCAGGTCCGCTTCGGGGTAAAAAGGAGCTTTTGACAAATATAGCGATTGTCAGATCCCGGCGTTGGGACCGATGCGACTTCTCTCGTACTACCGTCAACCTTCATTCCTAACGCAGAAAGGAACTGCACTCACCAACAGCAACAATGAGAAAGGATCAGTAAGATGTTGGCAGTTGGTAACACGATTTTTCGCTTCATCATACGACGACTACGCTCCTCCCTTTACCCATCTGCTTTTGTGCTCCTTCTGTCGGCTGGCAGCGCTTTTGCTCAACAGACAGTTTCTGTAAGAGTGACGGATCAGACGGGCGCATCGATCCGCAGTGCCCAGGTGACTCTCGTCTCTGCTCACGGTGAGAGCACCTCATCTCTTACCGCCGATTCGGACGGTCTCGTTGCCGTCCCCTGTTCGACAGGTTCGCAGATTCAGGCTCGCGCGCTCGGGTTCGAGACGCGCGTCGCGTCGGTAGGCTCCTGCGGCCAGGAGATCGCGATCCGTCTTGCACCGGCCTCTGTCGAGACCACGATCAATGTCACTGTCACTGCCGATACGGCTCCCAATGAGCCGACCGCTACCTCGTCGAGCATCAGCCGCACTACTGCACGGACGGTCATGGACGCGGTGGAAGACCTCTCGCCTGCGATCTTTGTGACACGGCGTGGTGTGATGGGGTATGGCATTTCGACCAACGGGACCGGGCAGATGAGCATTCGCGGAGTTGGAGGTTCACCTAACACGGACGTGCTGATGGTGATCGATGGAAGGCCGGACTTCCAAGGCGAGATGGGGCACACGCTGCCCGACTTCTACAGCCTGTCGAATGCAGGAAGCATCCGTGTCATCGAAGGACCAGCTTCCGTTCTCTATGGCAGTAACGCTATGGGCGGCGCTATCGAGGTGCAGCCTCGTGAACCGCATGAAGGCGCGGAATTCGAACTGACCTCATCGCTCGGCTCATTCATGACCGGGCAGCACCGTCTGTTCGCGGGTCTTCAACACGGCCGCGGAACGTACACCTTCTCGTCGGGCATCAACCATACAGATGGCGACCGGCAGTATTCGGCGTACCGTTCACAGGATGGTTCGGTCGGGGCGAGCTACAGGCTGTCTTCGGTCTGGACTGCAAAGCTAGACGGAAACTACGGACATTTCTACGTTCAGGACCCAGGTACTCTCGGTAGCAGCGCTTCCAAGCGGACCTACGCGACGGTGGGCCGTGGCGGATTCAGCGCAGATCTTGCCAACTCTACCCCAGTTCTCTCCGGCTACACGCGTTTCTATTCCACATGGGGGCGGAATTTCATCGGATTGAACGACACATTCCGCTCGACGGATCGCATTACGGGGGGCCGCATCTTTCAGACCTGGTCCTTGCCGAAGACGCTCGCTATCGACTTCGGTGCCGATCTGGTCAACTACGGCGGTCTGGCGCGGCAACAGGGCGGTACGAATTACGGCGGCGAACACTTGATCAACGACGATGCGGGATTTGTGCGGGCGCACTGGGCACCCACTGTGAAGTCGGTTCTCAATGCGGGAGTACGCTACCAGACCAACAGCCAGTTCGGCGATATCGCCGTTCCCGAGTTCGGCGGCCTTTGGCATACCACCAATCGCATCACTTTTTCAGGCGCGATTAGCCGAGGCTTCCGAAATCCGACGATGCGCGAGCTTTACCTTTTTCCGGCGCCGAATCCAAATCTTCAACCGGTACACGAATGGAACTATCAGGCGACCACACAGGTCCGCCTGACAAGCAGAATGGCCGCGTGGACAACGTTCTACTACGCCGACCTCAGCAACCAGATTGTTACGCTCGGCAGCTACCCCAACATGCAGTTGCTGAATGCCGGCAAAGCGATCAACAAAGGTGTCGAAACGAATCTGCGCTGGGCAATTCATCGTCGGCTGAGTGCAACCGGTGGCTATGCTTACCTCCGTTCGACCAATCTTGTGGCTCTTGTGCCGGGGAACAAGGCCAATCTAGCAGTCGACGCCGATCTGAAACGAGCTTTCTTGCATGTGGGCGTGCAGGCCGTGGGCAAACGCTACACGACCACGGCACACTCTGCGCAACTTGGCGGCTATACCGAAGCCAGCATGAAACTCAGCGTGCCCATCAGGCGCAACCTCAACTTCTTCGGTACAGTCGATAATCTCTTCGACCATCGTTATCAGGTCTTGACTGGCTATCCCATGCCGGGCATCAACGGAGCGGGTGGATTCGTGTTGCACTTCTAGCGCTATGAAAATGACACGCAAGACACTGCGCTCGATGATCGTCAGCGCCATGATGACGGCGCTGGCGATCATACTGCCGATGGCCTTTCATGCAGTCGGGTTGGGGAACAAGTTCCTGCCAATGTTCCTACCCCTGCTGCTGAATGGATTCTTGTCCACATGGCCGTGGGCCATACTGTCGGCATTGATCGCCCCGTGGCTCTCGGCAGCGCTGACGGGAATGCCGCCCGTCTATCCGCCGATTGCTCTGGTCATGTCCGGCGAGGGAATAGTATTGGCAGGTGTAGCGTCAATTCTGTATCACGCTACGAATCGACGTGTCTGGCCCGCACTCGTCGTTGCAGTCGTTCTGAGCCGTGTGACCGGCTTCCTGCTGATGTGGGCTCTGGCTGTGGCCTTTCATTTACCTCGCACCATCACCGCGACCGCCACACTCGCGGAGGGGTTGCCGGGAGTAGCCTTACAGATAATCTTGATTCCGATTATCTTGAGAGGTCTCCTGCAACGGAGGAGTTTACTATTCCATGATGATGTCTGAAGATAAGCAAGCGTTTTTCAATCAAATTGCTCCGTCCTGGGACGACATGCAGCAGGACAGCCCAGAGACAAAGTCCGGCATTCGGAAGTTCGTGCAAAACGCTTACCTGAACGGCGCAAAGGCCATTCTCGATGTTGGCTGCGGAACCGGCGTTCTCGTGCCGCATCTGCTGACGGCATATCCAAACGCCCAGTTGATCGTAGAACTCGATTTTGCAGAAGAGATGTTGGCCGTGAATCGAGCGAAACACACCGGCCCGCGTCTCGCACGCTTGGCAGCCGACGCCACGAACCTGCCCCTGCCGGACGAGTCAATGGATGTAGTGCTTTGTTTCAACGCGGCACCTCACCTCGGAGGCGGCGAGCCTGCGTTTCGCGACCTCTTCCGGGTGCTTGCCCGTGGTGGTGTGCTCGCTGTCGGCCACTTGATGAACAGCACAGAACTTAACCAGTTCCATGGGAATCTGCACAGCCCGGTGGCGCACGATTATCTTCCTTCTGCGAGGGAGCTTGGCAACATCCTTTCAGACCTGGGCGGGATCAACGTAATGGCTCAGGAGCAGCATGGCTGGTATTTTGTGCGGGCGGAGAAGGCGAAATGACAGTGGTGCGCTCCACGCTTTCAATCCTCATCCTGTGCGGACTGGTTGTTTTGTTGGTCCACGGAAATGCTGTTGGACTGACGGTTGCTGCGGCATGTGCCGCTAGCATCGAAGTTGCAATACGGCGGACGATTCACTGGCTTGTCCCCATCCTTCTCTTTTGTGCGGTTCTCGCTTTACTGGAATGGATCGATCATCGGACCGTCTCTGCGTTGCCGCTCAAAGCGCTCGTAAGCTATTTGGCGGTTGCCCTGGCCTTCAGAATCATGCCGTGGGTGGCCCTCGTTCGATCAGTTCCGCCACGAAGCCGGTTCTTCCCACCCGTACTCTTCTTTCTCTTCATCCGGCACTTCACGTTCATCTTGCGGGACGAAGCCATGCGCTCGCTTACAGCCTATCGCCTTGCGGTCCCGCATCCTTTCAGGAGTGGTGGGATTCGCGCGCTCGCCTATAGTCTCGACTCATTCTTCCGACGCTGTCTTCTCCGCGCTGAACGGTTCTATGCTGCGCAGCTTCTATGGGGCCTGGCTGAATGAGCCCCGTGCTGGAACTCGAAAACGTGTCGTATTCCTTTGACGGGAAGACGGATGTTCTGTCTGATATTTCACTGCGAATCGATCAAGGCGAGAAGGTCGGTATCGTTGGTGGAAATGGAGCCGGAAAAAGCACACTGCTGTGGTGTGCGCTCGGACTCTTGCATCATCGCGGAACGGTACGGCTCTTCGAGCAGAAGCGGAATGCGGAATCCTCACATCGCGTCGGTGTAGTCTTTCAAAACCCAGAGGACCAGCTCTTCATGCCGTCACTCCTGGAAGACCTGACGCTGCCCCTGTTGAACCGCGGCACCACGCGCGAAGAGGTGGTCGCGAAAACGGATGCAGCTCTTCAACAGGCCGGGCTCGCCGGCCTGGGTGACAAGCCCGCGCGGCAACTCAGCCTCGGCCAGCGAAAACGCGCGGCAATCGCAGCTGCGCTGGTTTGTTCACCCGATCTACTGATCCTCGATGAACCTACCGCTGAACTCGATGGCCGAGCACGCAGAGAGCTTGTTTCGCTCCTCAAGGCGCTTCCGACTGCGATCTTGATTGCCAGCCACGACCTCGAGTTTCTAGCACAAACTGTCGAATATGTCGTGGCGCTTGACAACAGGCTGTTAAGCAAGGGTATTCCCATCTCAGTGTTCCTTGATGACCGTGCCAAACAAGAGAAGCTCCGACTCCTTTGAAACGCAGCCCTTAGGCACGGTGTTCCGGAATAAATGAGGCGTCGAATGAACGGTCATGAGAAGAGCGTTGCCTGTGCGCTCGTCTTCTCGGAAGGTGCTGCCACGGTTGGGTATACGCGTGGAAGTGTACATCCCCTTATCTTCTGGGGCAGGCTTCAGGCGGTTTGTTTGTTGGAAGATTCAACGTATATCAAAATGCAAGAAGCCGGCACCGAAGGTGTGCGGAAGAAAACACTGGGACGCAGGTGGTAAGAGCCCCGAACACACACCCTCGGAGCGAAAATGCTGAACGACATAGTGTGTAACGCCGAGAGTGAGAAGTTCCTCCTGAAGCTTGTGCATATCGTCGAGGGAAAGTAACGCCGGGCGCACTGTAGTGCGGACCTCGTAGGAAAGATGGCTGATAAGCAAGCTGCGAAGACTTTCGAGAGCCTTTTCTCCACTTCTCTCAATGCAGGTAATGCGGGCGTAGGCTGCAAAGGGAGCCTTTACGTCGAAGCCGACCCAATCGAGCGACGGCAGCAATTTTGCGAAGCGTTTTGGCACCATGCCTGTGACTTTCACTAGACTGAACACTGCGGCGTTCCGGGGACTGATCGTGGCAATTGACACTCGCAGTGAAGCAAAAACTCAGACACGAGCGAGGCTGCCAAGGTAGACGCAAAACATATCGGCCATGGTTTCGGCAAAGACCTCGATCTCTGCGGGTGTTCGAGAACTTTGCGAGAAGTGCTTTCCAACATCGCTCAGCGTCATCGCTATCAGGTTGCCCGCCAAAACACGAGTCGCCACTGAGGTCTCGGGCAGC
>Ga0224528_1001344_pt1 | contig 16340 bp, 11 predicted proteins | sample CBST25metaG_2_FD_179888 | JGI IMG/M metagenome (GOLD analysis project Ga0224528, IMG submission 179888) | Peat soil microbial communities from Stordalen Mire, Sweden - C.B.S.T25 | ecosystem: Environmental > Terrestrial > Soil > Wetlands > Peat | place: Sweden: Norrbotten County, Stordalen Mire...
GCTCCGGAGGCGAAAAAAGCGTTGTGGGCGAAGAAGTCGAAACACTTAAGGGGCGGATGCCGCTGATTGAGTATTTGCGGCAGCATAACTGGAAGGGTTCACCTGTGGGTCACTCCGAGTTCGCCGGACTCTGTCCGTTGCACGAGGAAACCCGGCCCTCGTTCTATGTCAACACACGCAAAAACGTTTTTTATTGCCACGGCTGCGGGCAGGGCGGCGATCTGATTCGCTTTGTCCAGTTATCTCGCCATCTGTCCTTTCGCCAGAGCCTCGCCTGCCTGGATCCGCAGTCCACTCCAGAAAATGGCTCTGCGGCTGTACTTGAGCAAACGGCCGCCTTCTATCAGCAGCAACTCGATCACTACCCCGAAGCGATGAGCTATCTCAAGCGGCGCGGGCTGCATGATCTCGCTCTGATTAGCGAACTCGAGATTGGCTACGCATCCGGCGGAAGTCTGCGCCGTCATCTGACGGCACAGGGCTATTCCTTCGTCCTGCTGCGGCATGTTGGCCTGCTCAACGCGCAGGGCGCCGATGCTTTCTATCAGCGCATCGTCTTTCCGTTACGCTCATGCGCAGATCTCGTCAACCTCTACGGCCGCAGTATCGGCACCGCCTTCGCGCATCGCTTTCTACCCGGCACCAAGGGCGGACTGTATGCATGGGAGAAGGTCCGGCACTGTGATGAGCTGATTCTTGTCGAGGGGCTGTTCGACTATGCCGTGTTGTGGCAAGCGGGTTTTCATAACGTCACCTGCTCGTTGGGAACCCATCTCAACGCGGATCAGTTCCTGGAACTATGTGACGGTCCGCGCATCGTTTATCTCACCTTTGATGCTGATGCCAACCAGAGCGGCCAGCAAGCAGCCATACAGTTGGCCCATCTTCTTGGCGCGCATGGCATCACCGCCCGTCGCGTCCTCCTGCCAGAGGGGCATGACCCCAACTCCTTCTTCGTCCAGGGCGGCGATGCACGACAGTTCCAGTCTCTCGTGGAGGCAGCGCAGCCATGAAGTTTCGCATCATGCATCAGAAAACCCCGTCGGGTGCATACAGCCCGATTCATGTGGTCGAGCAAGCCACCGGTCAAGGCGTAGCTTGGATCAACCGCTTTTTGGACCGCGAGTATGTTCGTCGTCTTGCCGACAAGACCCTGTATAGCTACGCGTACAGCTTGTTGTACTTCGTGCGCTGGTGGGAGAGCGTTCACCACACCAGCGATATCTCCCCGGCGGACCTTACCGAATCGACCCTGCTCGATTACCTGCGCTTCCAGTCAAGCCGGCAGCCTCCGCTTTCTGCCTCCACCATCAACGACCGCGTCGCTACTGCCGATCGTGCCATCCGCAACGAGTTCCCCGACGCTCCCTGTCAGGCCGCGCCTGGCTTCCAGCAGGTTTACCTGCACCGCAGGCCGCTGGGCCTGGGCCGCCCAAGGTTCGAACTCAGCAGACTGCGAGTGAAGGAACCCAAGCTTACCATCGTCCCACTCTCGGTCGATGAAGTGGCGCGCTTCTGGGCCAGTTTCCGCACTGCGCGTGACCTGGCTATCGTGGGCCTGATGCTCATGCATGGGCTCCGCTCTGGAGAAGTGCTGGCTCTGAACCCGGAAGACGTGTTGCTCTCCGAAGGCCAGCTACGCGTGCGCGGCAAGGGCAACAAGCTACGCTTCCTTCCACTGGCGCCAGAAACTACTCAACTGATCGATCACTATCTGCGCCTGGAACGGCCCGATCCATGCTCCGCCGCACTGTTCGTCGTTCTAAAGGGGCCTGCACGCGGAACACGCATGACGCCTGCCGGATTACGTTCCGTGTTCCGTTACCATCGCCGCACAACCGGCATTCAGCTGGCCAACCCGCACCGCTTCAGGCACACCTTCGCCTCGGATATGGTGCGTGCCGGTATCAGCCTGCCTGCGCTCATGCAACTGATGGGTCATGCCGACATCCAAACTACCCTGCACTATGTGCAAGTCTCCCCGCAGGACGTCTACCTTCAGTACGCCCGTGCTGCAGCTCAGTGCATCCACCCACAGCAGAGGCTTTCGTCGTGAAGCGCCGTTGGCGTCGCCCTCCACTCCAGCATCCGTTGGCGCCAGCCTTCGCACATGCTGTCGAGTCCCTCTCGACCGCACTCAGTCCTTCCAGCACGCGGCACTACAGCTCAACGGTGCGCAACTTCCTCGTCTATCTGGCCGCTGAGTATCCCGAAGTTACTAGTCTCGCGCAATTGCGCCGCGATCCGCACGCCCTCGGATGGATGTCACGCATGCGTGCGCATATTCCTCCCCTTGCGACCGCGACCTGCATAGCCCGGCTCATCGTTCTCCGCGCCGTCTTCAACGAACTGGCATGGACAAGCAAACTTCCTGAAATCGCCCACCTGTTGCGGCGCGAAGATATCCCGCGCACACCGCAGGGTCTGCCACGGCCGCTTACCGCAGAGCAGGATCAGCTCTTACAACAGGAACTTCTTCAGCGCAACGATCTGTGCGGAAACGTCTTCCTGTTGCTTCGCCACACCGGCATGCGCATCAGCGAGTGCGCCGACCTGTCATATGACTGCCTACGATCCACCGGTCCTGCTCAGTGGGCTATTCATGTGCCTCTCGGCAAGCTCAAAACCGAACGCATGGTCCCGGTCGATGCCTTCGTCTGTGAACTCGTTCAACGCCTGCGCTTCTTCCGTTCGCTGGACCCGCTGCCTGCTGATGGAAAGCTCCTGGCTTGGCCTGCAACTAAAGTAGCTCTTCTAGCACGGCTCCGCGATTACCTGCATCTGGTCTGCTACTCCGTCGGCCTTCCCACAGATATCGTCCCCCACCAAATGAGGCACACCTACGGAACGGAAATGCTCCGCGCTGGCATGGGCTTTGCAGCCGTGATGAAACTGCTCGGTCACACCAGTCCTCGCATGACCATGCGCTATATCGATGTGACCTTGACCGATCTGCAGCGGGAGTTTGAACTGGCTCGCTCCAAACCAAGGCATCTGGCTCCTAAGCCAAAGACCTCCTCCGCATCTGCGCGCAGCGGCCTTGATGGCCTCATCGATTCCTTGCTCGCTACCCAACATGTCATGGAGATGTTCCGTCGATCACTTCCAATTGGCAACGAGCGCTCACGCCTCGACCGGCTCTCAAACCGCCTCACCAAGATCCTCGCCGAAATACGCAAACTTCACACAGACTGAATGAAAATGGGCAGAGATTGGCCGGTTAACAGCCCATCGCGCTCATCCAGCTTTGTTTACTTGTCAAAGGCCAGATTAGTATTGGCAAACGCCGGTTGTTGTGGCGATCGCCGCCGATCCAGCCAGGGATTGGGCTAGGTCGACAGTTCACTGGAAACCCGGATGCTGGGCGACATTTCGGAAGTAATCGGGGTTCAGTGAGCGTATTGGCGATTTACCAGTTGTCAAGAATTGCGCGGAGATGGGTGGGGCATAGTGTGTTTATCGTTTCTGACCAACTCAATAGGTCGGCGAGGGGAGGCGACGCGAGACAATCTGGACGGCTCAGCTACCTTTACCGATGGAAGCCTAATTAATGCTTCTTGCTTGTCTTCGCAGCCTTCGTCAAATCGCTGGGGCGTTTTCTGTTTCCAGGGACTTTAACGATCACCAAAAAGCGGGGATGATCCTCTCCAGTTCGTTGCACCAACCGCGTTTGGACGAGGCTTCGAATATGCGGCGTGCCCTCGTTGGTGTTGTTCGTTAGATCGAGAACCAATAGAAAGCCGAGTCGCACGCTCACATTCTGATAGTCGGTCGTCTGGGCCTGGTATGAGGCCGCCAGCACATCGAAGGAGGAATCATCGAGCTCGCGTTTTACTTCAACCACAACACGTTCACTACTTGACTTGAGCCGGACATCAGCCCGCCCGCCTCCCAGATTGGTCGGCTCGATGTCCGAACCGGCTGCGTTGGTCGTGAGTAAACGGAAGAAATCAGCCTGGAGAGCATCCTCTGTCACATTTGACCCGTCGGCATGCTGGAAGAGGTATTCGACCGTTGGATCGTCTGCCTTGGCTACCTCCAGGCGGTTAAAGAGAAAACGAACCACCCACAGCAGGACCGTGTCAAAGAGACGCTGAGCATGCGGATTCGTCTGATAGTCCGGGTGACACGCAGCATTCTGGACCGCATCTTCAATGATGTCAATCTCAGCTCCAGTCAGATTGTCCACGTGAACTGAGATAGCGTTGCCTACCACCTGCAAGAGGGTGTTTTTTGTCGATTCTGGAAGGTGCCTTTTGTCGATTAGTGCGGCGATTGATGGCTGCTCAACCGCCGCGTCAGAAGGGTTTACCAGAAAGTCCGTTCCAGAGACGGTGCGTTCGACCTCAGTAAGCAGCAGCTGCGCTTCAGCGGCCCACTCATGAGTCAGGTTCTTATGGAGCCAGGTCTTGAGTTGATGAGCCTGTCCCCGATATCTCGCCAAGCTCGCTGTTATCCGCGGACGTAGTAGGGAGTTGATAGTCCCATAAGGCCCACGCCGCAGAATGACACGATTCGCACTATATACCGCTAATACGTGCTGCTCGATCACTGCAGCAGGTTCCCACCAACTGGCTTCGTCAAGATGCTCAAGCAGTCCGTCCATCGCCAGTGCCAGCTGATTCCAATACACCGTTTCAAGGCGACGAGTACCCAGCCAGGAAGGGGACTCCTTTGTGTCAAGCCATGCGGACAACTCGAAAGCACTCGTCGATATGCGGTTCAGTGTATCGGTGAATATTTGTCTGTCGACAGCCGATTGATAGGCTGTAAGAAGATTCAGACAGTCCAGGAAAAGCTGTGCCTCCGGGTTGACCTCTGAATGCGAGAGAGACTTTTCAAACCAGCCTTTGGCGCTCTCAAAGGATGACCGTGCGGCGCCCGGACCGTCAGCATCGATACCATCCATCAGGCTCGCCATTCCCAGTTCAAATGATGCGTCGGTTGCAGCTACAGAGCTCTTGGAAAACTCCGTTAGCTTGCCTAGCAGTTCAGATTCGTGCCAATGAGAGTGCGCGATTCCACTAAGTTTTGCGATTCGACGAACGAATTCAGGCGCCTCGGTGACCGAAACGCCCAGCAGGAAGTCGAGCAATCGCAACTGCCAGCGACGGTTCGAAACCGCCCAACGAAAGCTTCCTTCAGCAGCTATCCCACGCGTCAGGGCAGGGAGAGAAAGGTCCTGCGCCTTTGCCAAAAAACTGGAGAAGCAAATTTCATCCCCATTGGCCGGTAGAGGACGATAGGTATCTAGGAGATCGATCGTTTCAATCAACGTGAAATCGTTCGGGCTGCCCGCAAGCAAACTCATGAGTACCGTCTGAAGATGCTCATCTTGTGTCGGCGAAGTGGTTTTCCAGTAATTGACGAATGATCTGAGTATCTCCGGCTGAAATCTGGAATCCCCCAAAGCGTTGGCGGATGCGACGACAGCCTCAATGCCTCCCAACGTCTCGATCGTGATCTCCAACCCAGCTTGAAGATGGGAGACTACGACCCGTTCGATCGGGTGCAGTTCCTCTGGGAAATCCCTCATCACCATAAGAAGCCGCCGTCTACGGCCTCCCGGCGGTTGGCGGATGGCACGTGATGTGTGATTGCGTCTGAACTACGTCCCGCGACAAAGACCTGGCAATGTGGAATATCTTTCGCGACTGACTGAAGACCAGACACGAGGGCTTCAAGGTCTGCCTGAGAGACTTCCTGAGCCGCAGGCGAGTCGATCATCAACAAGCCAGGATGGCGACCGACACCTTTTTGTTCGCCGATCTCCAGCATCGCGAGAATCGTGGCCACTTTGAGACGAAGCTTTTCGCCTTCGGTTACTTTGCTATAGAAGGTATTCGTTCCACCTTTGACGAGGGAGAGTACTGCATTCGCTTTAAGGGTAGCTCCGGTGAGTGCGTGCATACCGAATCGTTGAGCATAGTACACAATGCGCGTAGAAACGTCCTTGAGCAGGTCATTTCGTACCGCTCTAACGCGGTTCTCGGTTTCAGCCACGATGGCACTCAGTGCGTTCATCTCATCTGGCTCATGATCTACACCAGCATCGTGAGAAGTATCACGCATTGTCTCGGCCAGCCGACCTTCCAGTACCGCAATCTCGCGGTTCAACACTTGTTGGCGCTGATACGAACCAAGCTTTGCAGTCGTCACATCGATGCGATTTCGCAGGGAGGTCGAAGTCTCCCTTGAAGTTTCCAACTCTTCTTTGAGATCGCCGACCGCTTTTGCGGCTTTGTCGTAAGCGGCTTTTGAGGCTTTGACGCGTTGTTCCAGATCGCTCTTAATTGCCTCGGCATCTCTATCGGTCTCCGTAACCTCTCCGCAGACGGAGCATGCGTGTGTCGAGTGCTCGAGCTTCTTCTTGGCTTCACTGATCTCATTGTCACAACGAGGACAATAGGTAGGATCAAGCATCCGAAAGATTGCACCGGCAGCCATTGAATCCAGATGTGCTTGTAGTTCCTTGCGGTCTACGAGGGAGAGGACGCGAGCTTCTTCTTCGGCCTGCATTTCGTTGGAGAGGCGTTTCTCCAACACGGTCTGCCGCCTAATCACGGAGCCGAATTCAGAGTTCAGCTGTCCGAGAGATTCCCGCAGTTCGTCATCGGAAGGAAGTGCCGCGAGCGCATTCCGCGTTGTAGTAAGATCCTCTGAGATTTCGGATCCTCGCTGTTGTCTGGACTCCCGCGCTTGAGCCTGTTTACGCGAATGCGCCTCGAGCGCATTTTGACCAGCCTTTAACGCTGATTGCGAGGAAGCCAGTGTTGAGACCCACGGTACGCCGATATACATTTGGATGAGACGAGGGTTCAACCCAGAAGCGACGGGCATGTCTCCTAAAAGCGTTTCATAATTGGTACCAATGAACATCGCCCCTGAGAACGCAGCCCAACCGTGTGAGACGGCACGCCCAGCATCGTCGTTGTTCAATGTGCTGGACTGCCAGCTGGTGATGGCGTCCATGGAGAGGGCACTCATAAAGAAATCGTCCATTACCGCTTCAAATTCATCTTGGGTTTGGAACTCCGCTAACGCAACTCGATTGCCACTCTTGCCGCGACGAATGAGAGAGCCACGAAGTTCGCCTCTGGACTGGATGGATACTTCATGTTCGACGTCGTCCAACAAGAAGCGGACGTTCGCCTTGTGAATCCAACGACGAACATCATCTTGCAAGTTACTGGTGGGCCTGCCGCGCAACAACCAATGGACAACTTCCAGAATCGAAGACTTTCCTCTGAAGTTCTGATCCGAAAGCAGCGCCCATAGTCCATGATTCAAATCGGACCAGTCGAAGCTAAATGGCTCATCCTTCCCGACCTTGTCCTTAATGCCTGAGAACGCTATCTGGATCAGCAACAGCCGACGCGGACTCGGGAGAACTGGAGTGGGGGAAATATGATGTGCGGCCAGGATGCTCTCAATGCGATTGGAATCGATCTTCGCGCGCCGCGCAATTGCTTGGACCCACTCACCGTTCGTTTGACTCACTTCTCCACTCCTAAGACGACATTCTCATCTGCTTTAGTCGGGCCGCCGTTTCGGTCGCGATCGAAGGTATAATGCCGCCGATTGCCGTCTCGGCATATGAGGCGCGTTCGTATTGCTTCTGCTTCAGAGCAGAACCGCCGCGATCACCTGCAATCAAGGCGACGAGCTGAGCTCGTTCTGAATACCAATGGAGGGGAGGAGCTTCGTTCAGACATGTAAGACAGAATCGTTCCCCTCTGTCCGTGAGCAAAAAGTCGGTCTCCTGGACCTTCTGACTGTGTTTGACTCCGGTGATTCGGATTAATTCGCGGGAGCGAAGTAGTGATAGCGAATCGTCGAGTCGGTCGAAAGCGCCGAAAAAGTAGCGGATCATCGGCAAGCGTCGAAGATCGGGCTCTTCATTCGCAAAGATGGATTCAACAGCTTTGAGAAACGCCACATCGCGGGTTGCTTCGAAAAGATCCAGCAATTCCGCCGCGAAATAATCGGGATTCCGAATCCAAAAATCGAACGCGTGCAGCCGTGCCTCTCCACAGAAGATAGAGACGACATCCTGCATGGACGGTTCGGGTGGAGAACCGCCGGCGCGAATTATAAACAGGACCCGTAGAGCGTCCCGATAAGGGTTTCGGTTCATACTCAAGCCAAATTTCGTGCAACGCCAACAAACCGTGGCACTTTCGCAGCCTGGAATCCAGCCTGTTAATTTTGCATATATCTTCTCATACTCCCAGCCTTGGAGCGAGTGCGCCTCGCGATGAGAGACCAATCCCTTCAAGTCGGCGAGTATTCGCAGATCTATTTGGGTTTGGTTCTGGGTTGACGGTGTCAGGACAATGCACTCATTATGCGTGGTTTATATGTCGAATTGAGGATTGGGAACGATAAACGCCGTTTGCGACGGGAGCCCTCAGCCGACCGGAAAGCGCGGCATCCCAGTCGAAATGGCGACTTTGCGGGACTGATTGTGAGCAATCGCGAGAACGAACATGGTTGGGATGGCTCTGCAAGGATTACGAAGACGACCGGTGCATCAATCATCCGACTGTACGCCGTGAGTATGGTGAGCCCGGGAGGGCGAAAATTACTGTGCGAGCGATTGGTTCAAAGAGAAGGACTAACTTCCCTCCTTGGTGTTGTATAGTTCTCAGTGAAATGGACAACTACAAAGGACCATCTAACTCTCAGGGTTACGAAATTCCGCGTGAACTCGCCAAAGCTGCCCGTGAGGCAGACGAATTGCTCCGTCCCATGGTGCAGGTCATCGAGGGCGGATACCTCGTCATGAAGCCCATCGAAGTATTGAAGTTCCACGACGCGCAGGGAATGGCTACCCTCTCGGCTGCGGAACTGCTTCGCTTCATGGAGCCATTGCACCTGATTATTGCCATGGATTCAGCGGAGCCAACATCACAGCCAAAGCGGGATATTTCGCTGACCGGAAAAGCCGGCATCATTCTCCTTCGGTTCACAAAACTTTCACTAACGGAACTGCAAAAGATCATCTGCAAGGGAACTAAGACCGAACTTGGCACCAGTACGCATGTCGCCATTGTCGGCATCGCGGCGTGGATCGTTGGACATCTCGGCCTCGCCGGAAATATAGCGACGGCACTCGCTACTGGAATTTTCATCACACTCGCCAAAGCTACGAAGGGCGGCTTTTGTCGGATGACCCCAGCCGAGATCGAGAAAGCCTTGGCGCAAGCTTCCGAACGTCGCCAATGAGCAAGATCACCTCATTTAGTATGAAATCGTTCGTGCCGTGGTGCTACATAACCAACACTACGCCGGGCACCCGCGAGGAATTCCGCGAACTCCTGAAACAATGGCGGCCGAGCGCAATCCTCGTCGCCATTGCGCAGTTGAGTATAGCTTTCGGCTACGGGCCTGAGAATGAGACGGCGGCGAAAGGGGATAAGGAAGCAAAGTGGATACAGTTTCTCTTCAAGCCGAAATACGTGCCCGTAGTTCAGAAACACGCGAAGGCTGGTGGCATCATTTTCTTTCAGGGCCAGTTGCGCTATTTGGCGTCCGAAGTGATTCGTCAGGTTCCGCTGCCGAGCTGCTGTATCAGAAGTTTCCGAAGCTGGAAGACAAGTACGACCAAATTGCCAACAACGTGTCGCGCTTTCTGCCGATATACGAGATTGACTCGCCTATCGACCCAATGGTCCAGTTCCTGCGGTTCTACATCATGCTAACGGTGAGCATCCCGCGCATGCCGGCGAATTTGCGCTTGTTCGATGTGCCAGCCCTATTCGAGAAGGTCATGGGGTTTCCGCTGCAGACCTACTGCGAATTCCTGACCACCTTCGCCATCCACGCCTTGGAGGAGCGGAGTAAAGAGATCGGCACCGTCATCAATGATTGCGGGATTCGGTTCTCTGTGTTCAAGCACTCAACGGTTCCAGTGGAATTGATTCAGCAGATGTACAAGACCGTATCGTTTTCGCTAGAAACGTTGCCGCCTCCAAAAAAGCCTGTCGGCTACGCGGATTTCGAGGCATTGCGCAACGAACCGTATCTTCTCAACAACGGCACGATCTACTGTCTCGATTACGAATTCGCGCTGGCCAAGGGCGAAAGCGGTGCGCTTTGGCGTGTGCTCAACAGCTTTGAGACCAACAAGCAAAAAGAAAATTACCTCAGTTTCTGGGGCAGTGTATTCGAAGACCATGTGGCGTGGATCTTCGAGACCTACGCATCGAAGAAACATAATACTGTATACCCATCGCCGAAGTACCTTGATGACCCGACACGGGAGATATGCGATTGCATCATCGTTTGTGACGGTACTGCAATCCTGATTGAAAGCAAGCTGGCAACATGCAGGGCAAGCATCCGCTATTCCGGAGAGTACAAGCCTATGCGCAACTTCCTCGAAGATAGGCTGGTGACTGGAGGGAAAAGCCCAAAGGGCGTGGCCCAACTTCTCAATGCTATCGAAAACCTGACGACGGCGGCGCCGGGAACACTGCCGAAGTGGCTCACAGGAATAAGGAAGTTCATACCGCTCATCATTACGAAAGACGAGATAGGATCTAGCTGGTCAGTCAACTGTTATCTGAACGAACGCTTCAACGACCAGATCAACCGCAAAAAGTACAAGGGGTACACCATCACGCCCCTCGTCTGCATGTCCGCATCAACGCTTGAACGCTCGATCTTCTGGATGCGGAAGATCGCCTTTTCAGCAATCCTCGAAGATCGCATGAAAGCCGATAAGCATTTGGAGTTTCCGTTCGAAGCGAAAAGCAAGTATGTCCACAAGGGGCCCACGCGCGGTGTGTTTGCGCATATGGACACAATTCATAAGCTTTCAGACGATACGATCAAGGATTTCGGGATATACGATCCGTCGAGTGCGAGGGGGAAAGACCCCCAACTGATGTGAAGGATTGCGGCCCTTTCGCATCCGCAAAAACGAGGATGAGAATGCGCGCCAATCCAACGGATGAGATCGGTCCCCATAAACGCCGCTGGAGCCGGAAATCATTCAAGGCAGAAAATTGTTAGACACATGGCACGTCGGAGCAGACCTCTGCCTTGGCAAATTTCTCTCTTTTGACCTACCCGCAACCTTTGCCGAACAACAGCAAAGGTGAAACCGCGCCGGACCTCCACTGAGCAACGGCACAGGTCGATTTTTTCTGACTTCCGCCTGTGTACGGCAGAGGTCTGTAACCAAAAAGCAGAGGTCGATGAGGGTGCTGGCGAGGGTGCTGAGAGTTTGCCCACCGATTTTTATAAAGACTTAGGGTGCTTTTGTTTGCCATCAGTGCCCATGGTTTCAATGGGTTACGATCAAAAGCACTTCTGTCACGGCAGAGGTCTAGATGGGACCTGGACCCTCACCACAAGTAGCTTTTCGAGCTTGCTTGATGCTTCGTACTGGGGACTCGGAAACCCAGCCCCGAGAATTTCATGTTCTCGGAGGCTTGGTCATTGCTACTTGATCCTCAGGTGCCATCCTCGCCGCAGCTCAGCGCCGGGAACTTCTTCTTCGCGCTGAATGGCCGCTTTGATCGTGTCGGTATCTGGCCTTGACTCTTCAACGGCACTCTCAAGCATTCTGCCGAGTTCTTCGGGGAGATTTGCCAGAACAGTTTCCCAAAGAACGCCCCCAATACGGGCATCGATCTTGCGAAAGGCAGTTGGCAGCGCCACCTCATCGGTGATTCGCACGGAGTCCTGGCTGTTCTTCTGGGCGCGTAGAGTGAACTCGCGTCCCTCGATGGATTTGAGATCGCGGCTCATCAGGTAATAGAGGACCATGTTCTTGGTTCGTTCCACCTTGCCAGAAGCCGTGCGGGCCCGGTCGCTTAACCGGGCAACCTCGGCGCGGCAGAACTGCTCACGCGCCTCCATCTGGCGCAGGAAGCGCCCGATCCGGTCCACCTTTTCACCGTGAGCCGAACAGAATTGCTGGAAACGGGCGACGATCTCCCCGGCGGGTTCGCCACCTTGTGCAGTCTGCTCTTCGATTTCATCGAGAAGGCTATCCAACTCTGCATCAATCTCAAAAAGCGAATTTGTTTCGGCAATTGTTGCCATGGTCTTCTCCCTCACTGGAGTTGTGATCTGCCAGCCGCATCAAGCGGCAATTCGTTCCTGAATGGCGGCTGCTCTGGCGGCTTGGTAGGCAAGTGCATCGGCGCGAGACTGGATGGGGTGGCCATTGTGTCCCCTGATCCATCGCCAGCGAATTGTTCGCAGTTCGTTTAGCTGTAGCAGTTCGCGCCACAGTTCCTGGTGCTTCAACTCAAAGCCACGGCTGTTACGCCAACCAAACCGCCGCCAGCGAAAGACCCGGAACCGCATTCCGTCGATCAGCAATTCCGAGTCAGAGCGCAGTTCGATTCGGGCACCGTTTGGCGTTAGGCGCAGGGCCTCGACCGCGGCGCGCAATTCCATTTCAGAGACGGTTGACCACGGAACCGATCCAGCTATCTCCTGGCGCTTTGTCCCGTGAAGCACGATAGCTGCCCAGCCGGCAGGACCTGGGTTGCCGATGGCCGAGCCATCGGTGAAGATGAAAAAGCTCTTGCTCACGAGGGTGCTCCGAATACATATTTTTCGTTGTGTAGATCGTTGAATGGCGCTCTCGGCGCGGCAATTTGCGAATTTTATTTTTAGCCGAGTTCAGCCCTGCTGCGAAGAATTGGTTTCTATAAACATACTGATCAGTGTGCAAGCTGGCGGCAGCCAAAGAACGATGAACTTGCTCTTTGGCTTTGCAAACGCGGCTTATGCCTCGTCCACCTCATCACTGGAATCGTCATCAGCGGCGTCAATTTTCGACAGACGCCTGACGCTCGAAGCGTGGATAATTGGCGATGGTGTGTTTGACCTGCTAGCTCTTTACGGTTTCTTTGATCGTGCAACTCTCGCTCTTCTCGGCCAAACTCGTTGGGGGCTGACGAGCCTTCTCTTCTGGAGCGTCTTCGCGAAGCATGCGAGATTGCCCCAAGTGTAAGCGCGGCGCCATTCGGGGCGGATTGGCTGAACCGCAATTTGGTATCCTCAGCGGGACGCAGAGTCAGACTTCAGTCGCACTCTATAAATCAAAGGGGTAATCCCCCGCCTCTGCCTGCAACTGGGGCGCGAATTCTCACTCCCGTGGATCAATAAACTCAATCCTTCGGAACTGCCGACCGGCAGCGAACGGCCCTGGGTTGCCGCTCCGCTGAGGGTCTACTGGTGCTCAAGCCATGAACCAAATTTATCTCGACACGGTAAGGCTGCTGACACAGGTCGCGCCCATAGTCTTTGTTGATGGCGTCTTCGCCTTGAAGGGTGGAACAGCCATCAACCTTTTTGTGCGCGATATGCCGCGCCTCTCCGTCGATCTCGATCTGGTCTTTCCCGGCTACACGCTTCCACGGGAATAGGCATTGGCCTATGTCAATGAGGCAATCAGGAATGCAGCGGCGCGGCAGGGATAGTTGAGGCATCAAGCACGTTTGCAGCACATTCAACTTGTCAGTGCGCTACAATAACAATTTCTCAGACACAACAGATCAGGCAAACCATCCAAGATGAGGTTTTTCATTTAATGCCGAATAGATCTTCCGAATTGATGGGAATATTTGCTGCCCGCAAACCCATGCTGACTGAAGGCGCCATGGTCGAAAGACTTCGCCGCAACCCGCAAGTAGAACTAGATCCATTCGTGGCCAATGGATCTCTCTTGTACACATCAGCTGGCCGACAAGCGCTTTCAGATCTCTGGCGTGAATACATAGAGATCGCGCAGAAGCACGACATGGATATTCTTCTCTACTTACCTACTTGGAGAGTAAACGTCGAACGCCTCACACTTGCGGGGCTGCCTGAAATCAACCAAGTTGCGATGGACGCCTTTGCTCTGCTTGATGGGTTACGGTCCGAGTATGGAGAGTTCGGCAGAAAAATCTTCATTGGTGGGCTTGTTGGGTGCAAAGGGGATGCTTATGCGCCGAAGGAAGCGCTTGGAATCGAGGATGCCGAGTCCTTTCATCAACCTCATGTCGATGCCTTCGCAAAATCAGGCATCGATTTTTTGCTTGCAACTACCATCCCTTCTCTAAGCGAAGCCACAGGCTTAGCCAAGGCAATGTCACGCACCAGTATTCCGTACGGGATTAGTTTTGTGCTGCGTTCAACTGGAACGTTACTCGACGGCACGCCAATAGCCGACGCAATTGCAACGATTGACGGAGCTGTGAGTAAACCACCAGTTGCTTATTTTGCAAACTGCGTTCACCCTGACAACTTGTCTCTTGCCCTTACTGCTACAGTTGAGTCGCATCCTGAGATTCAGGATCGATTCATAGGAATCCAAGGAAACGCTTCACGCAAGAGTCCAGAAGAACTCGACGAATCCGCCTTGCTCGACTCGGACGATCCAGCTGCGTTTGCCTTTGCGATGCACGCTGTTCGCGCGAAGTTTGGCCTCAGCGTACTGGGTGGATGCTGCGGCACTGACAACAAGCACATCGCAGCAATTGCCGAACAGTTTACCAGAAACTAACCGCTCGAAATACGCTATGCAGTCCGATTCACCGTCGCTTGAGTTCGATGCGTTTAGTCGGCATCCAGACAGTAACACTGCAAGCCTGTTTCGATGAGTGCTATATCCCCAAATTCGCTCAGCAATAACAGATAGACTGCCGAAAATATCCAAGTGTACACGAATCAATTGAATGTCCTGATGGCTTGCCCAAGGGCGAGCACCTCGCCATTGGGCAGAACAGACGATGGCTACTGCTCGTCCGCGCCGTCGGTTGGATCAGCGGCGGCTTCGACTTTCGAGAGGCGCCTGATGCTGGAAGCGTGGATCTCGGCGATTGTGTGCTTGAACGGCTTACCGACGACATCTTCCTCGACCGTCCGGTACTTGATCTTCCCCTCCAGGCTGACGAGCTACCCTTCAAGAGCGCCTTTGCGAAATTGGCGAGATTGTCCCAGACGTAAACGCGGCGCCATTCGGTGCGAGTTTCGTACTCGCCCAAAGCGCTCTTCCAGCTCTCGCTGGTGACAACGTTTGAACACGAATTCCAATTCAGAACTTGCGGACTCGAATACCTACGCCGCGTGTATGGGAATGACGCTGCCGAAGGGCGCATGACGACCGCCGGTCGAGGCCCAGAGCACGGGATAGTTTGGAGCGTCGTCGGGAAATGTCCCATAGAGATCTGTCAGAAACACCAGAGTCTGCGGCTGAATGCCATGCTCTTCCAGCCAGCCGAAGCACGGACCGAAGTCTGTGCCTCCGCCACCAACGGGATTGAGATGAACTTGCTCACCGGCTTGGTAGGTCTCCACTTTGTGTACCTCGGTGTCGAAGTACAGGACGTGAACGCACTGTGGGCGTTGGCCTTCGAGAATCGAGCAGACCTCAGCCTCGAATAGACGCAACAACCGGCCATTCACCGAGCCTGAGCAATCGACAGCGATGGCAATCTCTCCGACTCCCTCTCGCACAACTCCAGGCAGATAGAGTCCATTCCAGATGTGGCGGCGATTGGGCCGCATCCAACTCGAATCTGCGGGGATGGTATCGGACCAGAGTCGGCGCAACAATTCGCGCCAGTCCACCGTTGCCTCTGCGGCTCCTTCAAGAGTGCGGGCCAGCCCTGCAGGAGTCTTGCCAGCCTGCTTCGAGAGCGTGACTGCCTGGTTGACGGCAACACTCCACTCTCGCGCCTGCTCTTCAACACTGTGTGTTTCGTCGTTAGGCAGAGGTGCATCAAGCACCTGGCCGATGCCGCCTTCTGTCTCTGGAATAGTTGGATCATCCGAGTTGTCTGGTGTTTCACCAGCGTCGGCTTCGGCACTGTCGCTTGCACTATTCTGACCGCAAGACTGCGGCTGTGCTTCTGCTTCGCGCAGGTTGTAAATCTGTTCGGCGCTCATGCCACGAAAGCGGTACTCGACCAGAACGCCATCCGGCAGACTGAGGCCAGCATCGAGCAGCAGTGGATTGATGGCGTAATCGCACGCCTCATTCCACCGCTTGGGATCGCGCCCTGAACGACGTACATGATGTTGGAGCGCGGGGTGCATGACCTCGTGGGCCAACACCCCGGCCAGTGTTGCCGAGTTCAGCGTATCGATAAAATCGGGATTAAAGTAGAGCGACACGCCATCGGTCGCCATGGTTGGAATCGACCGACTCTCTCGCCCCTTTAAGCGAAACAAAAGCGAGCCAAAGAACGGATGGTCGAGCAACAAAGTTGTCCGCGCCTTCTGAATGCGAATGGATGCTGGTGTCTCGTGTCTCATGCCGCCGCAGGCACCTCCATGTACGCAGACATACGGGTGAGGATGTCATCGACCGTTGGTGCGTCCGGTGC
>Ga0224528_1001352_pt1 | contig 16308 bp, 13 predicted proteins | sample CBST25metaG_2_FD_179888 | JGI IMG/M metagenome (GOLD analysis project Ga0224528, IMG submission 179888) | Peat soil microbial communities from Stordalen Mire, Sweden - C.B.S.T25 | ecosystem: Environmental > Terrestrial > Soil > Wetlands > Peat | place: Sweden: Norrbotten County, Stordalen Mire...
AACCAGGACCAAGTGAAAATCTACTGGCAGTTTACACGTCGAAAAGCTCGACTGAAGTTCCGCTATGAAAGAACTGGTTTCATCCGGTCAGAGACCTAGGCTTGCCTTTTATCTGATCGTTTCCTTTTTGCTATCTGAACTACGCCATTTACATCGAAGTCTATCTATCCTCTCCAGCGTCGACTCTCTAACGGGCGTCAGAAACCGCCGGGCATTTCTTGAATCTTTGGATTTCGAGTTGGCACGGCATCACCGTGGTGGGCAGCCACTGTCACTGGGCTACCTCGATCTGGACAATTTCAAGCAAGTCAACGACACAATGGGCCATCAAAACGGCGATGAGGTTCTGAGAACGGTGGCGAAGGTCCTTGTCCAGGCCCTTCGTATGACAGATATCGTCGGCCGTCTCGGCGGTGACGAGTTTGCCATTTTGATGCCCGAAACCAACGGCGACGGGGCGCTGGCTGCCCTGTCCGACGCCAGCGCTAGAATGCTCACGGCAATGGCCGAGCTGAGTTTTCCGGTAACATTCAGCTTGGGCATAGTAACGGTAATAGGTGAAACAAGCGCGGAACAGTTTCTCCATGAAGCGGATGTGTTGATGTACGAAGTCAAGCGATCTGGTGGTAATGATTTACGCCAACAAGTCTTCCTCGGCACACAACCCAGCCGTAGGCTGACTACTTACACTCGACTGCTCCCGTAAGCACATTCTGCTGCTTATTTCCCGGCGAATAATCCACCAGCAATGCCGTCTTCAAGGTCATCCAATCCCACGACTCAAAAGAAAGCGTCTATAGGTGTCCGGGGCTTCTCCAGGAAGCTCAAGCTGGCGATGCTGATGAAAGAGGGCCGCATGATTCCTTATCGAAAGATACTTTTCCCGGTAGATTTTTCTAAGGCGACAGTGGCCATGGTCCCTTCTGTAGTAGCGTTGGCTCGAAGTTTTGACGCCACCATGACCATACTGAATGCTTTCAATCTCGCACGCGAATACAGCCTTGCGCCGAACTTCGAAGACACACGCGACTCAGAACCCTCCGCGATTCCGTACACCGAGTCCCTACAGGAGTTTCGCGATCAGCGCGAACGGAACATTGAGGAGTTTGCTCGCATGCAATTCTCGGACATAAGCCATTCGGCGCTAATCATAGATGGAGAGTCTGCGTTGGTGATTGAGTGGGTCGCGCAGCATGAGCACGCAGATCTCATCATGATGCCCACCCTAGGTTTGGGACAATTCCGCCGTATGCTCCTGGGGCCTGTAACAGCAAGGGTACTCCATGACGTGACCTGCCCTGTCCTCACCAGCGTTGACAATCCTGAAGCGACCATGCCCCTGTTCAACGATTTGCGGTCAATTCTTTGTGCTGTGAATTTTAGTTCCCAATCGGATGAGGTCTTTCAGGCTACCAGCTTTCTCGCGCAGGTCTATGGAGCGAAGATCCGCATATTGCATATCGAACCGATGCCCAGTGAAAGCGTCCTACCCTCTACCCCTCAAGAGATCATCCAATCATTCGAACGGGCAACGGCATCTAGCTTATCAGGACTTTGTGCGCCCCCAAGTGTGCGCATCATGGACGCAGATATCCCAGGAGGCATTCGCCAAGCTGCAATCGAAGAGAAAGCAGACCTGGTTGTAGTCGGTCGTGGACATTCACAAGAGACTTTTTCGCGAGCATGGTCGCATTTGTATTCGATCATCCGGGAATCACCGTGCCCGATTCTCAGCATCTGATGCACTCTCTCGCAACAAGTCGAGAGCAACTAGCTGAGCTATAACATTTCCAAGCGGACAACTGTGACTCCGCAGCCGCCATCCTTGGCGCCCATGAAAAACGGCCCGACGGAATCCCGTGGATCAATCGCGCAGAAATACATTCAGCAACGACTTATGAACCCGGATGCGGCTGTCGCACTCAATAGATCCGAGTTCGCAGAAGCGGTCCATGAAGGCTTTCACACAGACCCGGGTACTGCCGATCATGTTCGCCAGGGCCTCCTGTGAGGTCTGTGGAAGCAGCGGGTCATCTACCTCTGGTTGGCAATACTCCGCCATGAGCAAGAATATCCGCGCCAACCGTTTCTCGACTCGATTGAAAGTTCGATCAACCACATTGGCTTCGGTTCTCAAAGTGCAGTTCAGGAGGAACGAGCAAAACAAAGTTGAGAACGATTCCTCTTCCTGCATCAGCCGGAGAAACTCCGGCCTATTTATCCTGAGCGCAGGGCAGGCGGTCAAGGCGGTCGCCGTCGTTACGCGCACCCTCTGCTCAGCAGCTATCGCCTTCTCTCCCAAAAAACTCTCCCGCCATGATCCTGCGGATTGTGGCGCTCTTGCCATACACGGAGATAGCCGAAATGACGACGCGCCCTTTCTGAAGATAAAAGACACAGTCTGCAGTATCTCCCTGAGAGAAGAAGACCTGTGTCCTTTTCAACTCGACGACCATCCGTCCAGTTCCGGCATTCGTCAGAAATGCGGCCACATCCGATCCGGTTTGATTTTCCTTCCCCATTGGCAATGTCCATTTCTGAAAATGCATCCCCACAATGACCGTAAAGTCACGTCGAGTTGTTCCTACCGAGGACACGGCAGCGTCATTGCGATCATGCTAGGCCAATGCCAGAGTGGAGGGGTGTCCCCAAAGGAACACCCATCGCCGGATACTTTGATCCACAATATTTACATTGTCATGATTCCTCTGTATGGAGGATTTCCGCATACGAACGCACCGGTGGAAACTGGCCCCTTAATGAAGCGAATTTGCTCCTATGCCGACGTGGCATGTTGACGCGATTTGCTGCGACCCGTTCTTTGTATGGCGGGTCGTCGCGGTCTTTCGTCATCCAAATGGCAACCACTGTTCTACTGAGACTTCACCTGCAGCTAGGCATCGGAGGATACATATGTTGAATGGAATGCTGAAAACCTTCATTTTCGTGGCATGTCTTGAGTTAAGTTCTATTGCAGGCACCGCGCAAGAGGTGGTTCATGCCCTTACCGGAACAGTGAGTTCCATCGATACGTCCGCCAAGACGATCATGGTCTATACAGACAATCGCTCTGCTGGCCTTTTCCAAGACAAGACGACTTCTGCTTCATCAGCTACAGGTAACAGGCTAGTAATGAAAGGTAAGTACTCGATCATCTTCTATATCGGCGGCGATGTGCGAGCGGCAGTCAGAGTGCTGAGTCTCGGATCTGGCCCCTTCGTGAAAGACAGCGGAACAATAATCATACTCGACGACAAGGAGCATTCACTCACTATCAAAGGCGATTCAGGAGCAATAAAGTCTATCAATCTCACTCCTGACACAGTGGCGGAAACTGAATATGGAGCCGTGCAAGGGTCCAAGTATCGCCCTCACAAGGGCGACCAGGTTCGAATAACTTCTCACACGGTGAATGGAAGTGCTACGGCCCTGTTTATCAATACGCTGGTTGCCAACTGAGTTGAGCCATGGGAGATCCATCGACATACCCGAATGCTGGAGATACAAATCGTTCATTCGATGGAACACCCTGAGGTCCGCAACAAAGCCCCAGACAAGAGTCCTGAAACTTCACCGTGGGAGCAGCATGCCGCAAGATCTGAAAACGCTGATCGGTTCTTCTGTAATTGCATTGGATGGCAAGATCGGAACTGTTCGCAATTTTCTTTTCGATGATCGGTCGTGGACGATTCGTCACCTGGTTGTCGATGTTGACGCATGGCTCAATAACCGGAATGTGGCGGTCGCCGTTTCGGAAGTGGAGCAACCCGACTGGGAGAAAGCAATCATCAATGTCCGCATGACGAAACGGGAGGTTCGCGATAATCCCGGCGTCAATACTGAGAATCGAGCATCCACCCAGCAAGCACTCTCGTCGGAGGAAAGCGGCGGAAAGATGGCTTTTTGGATGCGCACAGAATTGGCTCAGAAGACTCCAACCGGGACGGAAGAGGTGGTGTATGCCAAAGAAGGCCCACACCTGCATGGCATCCTAGACATATCTGGTTTCGAAGTGTGGGCAGCAGACGGTGAGATTGGACGCATCGAAGGCTTCATCGTGGACGAGAATTCATGGCATCTCGGCTACTTGGATGTCATGGGTGGGGAGTGGCTCGACAGTGGCTCGGCGCTGATTTCTACTCACTGGATCAGGTCCATCTCATGGGACGATTGCCGTTTGAATTTGCAGTTCAACAAAAATGAAATGTTGAAACCGATTCTGTAGGGTAGCAATTCGACGGGACAAATCCATCCCCAGCCCTAAGGCTGCTTGGTTTTGTGACACAAACCTAAGCGATGCATATCTCTCAATCGCGTAAAAACACATTGAGCAACGACTTATGAACCAGGATTCGCTCGTTGTATTCTATAAATCCGAGCTTTCGAAGGCGGTTCATGAAGAGGTTAACCCGAGGCCTGGTACTGCCGATCATGCTCGCCAGAGCCCCCTGCGAAACCGGCGGAAGGAGTGTCGCATCTCCCGTTGATTGGCCCAATTCTGCCATCATCAAGAGAACCCTCGCCAACCGTTTCTCGGCGGAATTGAAGAGCTGATCGACCAGATCTGCTTGAGTCCTCATGCTGCAGGCCAACAGAAAAGAGGAAAATAATTCGGAAAAGGAATGCTCTTCGTGCATGACTCGAAGAAATTCCGGCCTCGCAATCCTGAGTGCAGTACAAGCAGTCATGGCGGTAGCCGTCGTGACACGCAAGCCGGGCTCGACCTCCATCGCCTTCTCACCGAAAAAATTGTGCGCCGAGACAAGCCGTAACGTTGCTTCCCTGCCCTCTTTGGAGACAACGGTGATCTTAACGCGCCCCTTCTGCAAATAGAAGATGCTGTCGGCTGGATCTCCCTGAGCGAAAAAGACTTGTTCCCTCTCAAGTTGAATAACTTTACGCCCGTACCCGGCATTCGACAAGTAAAAGTTAATGTCGAATTCTGTTTTATTTTCGTTCTTCATTGGTGGGTCCCTTCTCGCCGACATCTTGCGAGAGAGATCGTTGAGACAAACGATCATGCTCATTGTAAAGGTATTTATACGTTCCGGCGAAAGACTACGGATTCGATAGCAGTCTAGACGGCTCACTCAACTCCAAATCGAGTCGATTACAGATTCTTCCAGGACGCAGAATGGCTGGCCGGGTCGCCGGTCAGCCATTCTGCGAGAGGGGTGCTTCGGGCATGCTATTGGGTTTACATAAGAAGCACCAAGCGAAACTCGACGAGCCTAATCATCGCCGGGGCAGGCCATCGGGCCTGCTCCGGCGTCTTGTTTAACCTACTTCGCGGCCTTCTTCTGTTTCTTTTCTTCCAGCGGTTTGCGAGGTTGCGGCTTCAATTTTGTCTCGTCAACTGAAGCAGTTCCTTGTACATCAGATGAGAACCTGACTCCAGCTGGCACCAAATACTCTTCCACCTTTTGGCCATCGGCAGCACTCGTGGCAACGCTCACCCGTGCGGCGTCGATGCCCTTATCCGTGACCAGATAATCCTTGGCGTTGACAGCCCGCTGAGCAGCCAGATCCTCCACCTTGATGTGCTTGTGCCGCATCTGGGCTTTTTCTTCTTTAGCAGTCTTCGCCCTTTCAGCCGCGTCCGCCTCGCCTACAACCACAACTTTTGCGTCAGGATGCTTCTGCAGGTTCAGAGCCACCTGGTCAAGACAGGCCTTGGCTTCGTTGTCCACGCGGGTGGGACGCTTCTTGTCTCTTTCGAAGGTAACTGGGCACATTGCCTCGGTGTGCGGCACCGGAGCCACGTACGGAGCAAGGATGGTCACACCTGTGTTCGCCGTGGCCAAGTGGCTCTTGTCGTCGGTTGCGCTACAACTGATGCCTACCGTGCCGGTCGGAGCGCCCGCCGAAGAGAAGGTTGCTCTGGCGCCGTTGCCCGAAACTCGCCCGGCTGTAGCTGAATACTTGTAGGTAAGCGGACGGCCTTGTGGGCTCATGCCAACAGCAGTTATCGTGCTGCTCTCACCGGGCTTGATCGTGCTGGGGTTGGCCGAACAACTAACTGTCGGAGGCTCGAAGGCTTTAACCTGATAGCTGGCGGTGCAACTGGCGGACTCGCCGGGCTTCAGTCCTTCCTTGCCCTTCTTCCCTTCCTTCACTTCGCCCTTCACGGTATACATTCCTGGAGTCAGTGATGCCGTGTTGACGGCGGCAGTGGTTCCGTTGCCCGTCACTCCATCTCCCGACCAGCTGTAAATCACGCTCGGCTTCTTTTTCGGACTCAGATCTCCGGGGGTCGCGGTTACGGTGACTGCGCTGCCGGGGAAAATAGCAGGCGGACTGGCAACGCAGGCCAAGGTTACTGGCGGGACCTTCCGGCACCCCATTGGCATCAAGGTTGCACATGCTGTTGCGAGAACCAGACAGCCAGACTTCAACAGGCGAGGGTACATACGTGACTCCTCCACGACGAGAGTAAGTGACTAAAGTTGTTCGACCTTGGAAATTGATGCTCAAATTCACCGAGATCCAAACATCAGAGTCATGTTAATCGTCGTGGATCAGGATAGGGTGTCCCAAACGTGACACCAGTTGCAACCCATCGAATTGCAGAGCTTGTCATCGGGACTTTACGGAAACAGAACACCCGAGTTGCCATTTCGCAAAGAAGAGCCTGGTACACGCTGAATTGCCGGCTGCATGTGAAGTAAAGGCACCCGGCTCAACCGCTTCCGAGCAAAATATGCTTCTGCATCCCATCGTGTATCCCATGAGACCTGTACGACTTTACTGGCAGGAATTCATCGCACTTCAGTCCCTTGCGGCAAGGGCGCATAAGCTGCGTTGATGAGCCCAATCGCATTTTGGACATCCAATTGCGATGTGCGCATGATTCAATGAGGGTATGACACGCATGGCGCGATTCATACTCGTTCTGATCGTGGGCCTGGCTCTGCTGGCATGGGCTATATCCGGCGTGGTGCAAACGACGGCGCGCGAATGGTTTGAACGCGACGTCAACTCTCGTGCCAAACTGGTGCTGACCGGAGCCAGGCAGTCCCTGGCCGATGCATGGTACGACCCAGGGAATCTTAACAAACAGTTGGTAGCCCTCGCGCGCGACGAGCGTGTCATGGGCGCATCGGCTTGCAGCGCGGACTTGAGTACACGGTCAAGCACGGCAGGGTTTCCACAAGAGTTCAGTTGCCTGGCGGTGGGCTCGCGCGTTCGCGCCGCAGAGCCGGTTGCAGGCAATCAAAATGGGGAGTTCCACCAGTGGAGCACCGTCGCAACGCTGCCGACCGGCCGGGTTTTTGTAAGTGCCATGCCCATCTCGACCCAGGGACAAGAACTGGGATTCGCGATCCTTGTGCATGACATGAGCTATATCGAACGGCGTGAAAATGCAGCGCAGACCTTTTTGTTCGTAGTCTTTGGCGTTTTGGCTGTCATGGCTTTCGGCATTCCTCTGTTAGTGGCTAGGCTAGTACGCTCAGACTGGAGCCTGGAACTGCATAACCTACTGCGCGGAGGAGGTAAGCAAAGCCAGGAATTTCAGCCAATTCTCAGCGATGTGCGCGAGTTAGTAGGGCGGATGGCTAGTGAACGGGAAGACGCTCCCGGACTGTGGACAGCGGAGCGCCTGAGACAGACACTGAACCGGCATTTGCATGGGGAGAAGATCGTCATTCTGGCAAACCGGGAGCCATACATTCATCAGCGCATGGACGATGGCGGGATAGAGGTTCAGCATCCAGCAAGTGGCTTGGTAACCGCGCTGGAACCCATTATGCGTGCATGTTCCGGTGTATGGGTGGCTCACGGAAGCGGCAGTGCAGATCGCGAAACTGTGGACAGCCACGATCACGTCCGCGTCCCCCCCGAGGAGGAGTCCTATCACATCCGCCGTGTTTGGCTCTCCGAAGAAGAACAACAAGGCTACTACTACGGCTTTTCCAACGAAGGACTATGGCCTCTTTGCCACGTCGCTCATGCGCGACCGGTATTCCGTTCCGAAGATTGGCGGCAATACCGCATCGTCAACCAGAAATTCGCCGATGCAGTGTGCAGCGAAGTGGACTCAAAAGATCCCATCATCCTCGTGGAGGATTATCACTTCGCCCTGGCGCCCGCTATGATTCGCAAACGTTTGCCAGCAGCAACAGTTATTGCCTTCTGGCACATTCCCTGGCCGAATGCCGAGCGGATGGGGATCTGCCCCTGGCGCAACGAAATACTGGAAGGCATGCTGGGAAGCAGCATTATTGGTTTCCACACACAGCAACACTGCAACAATTTCCTCGACTCCGTGGACCGTTATCTTGAAACGCGCAGAGATCAGGAGCATAACGCGGTGATCATGCGGGGGCACAGGACACTGATTCGCCCTTATCCGATTTCACTTGAATGGCCTGTGCGCTGGGTAGAAACAGCGCCCAGCGTCGAGGAGTGCCGCGCTCTGGTGTGGCGAGATTTCGGATTGAAGTCAAACGCTCTGCTGGGCATTGGAGTGGATCGTTTGGATTACACAAAAGGTATTGAGGAGCGTTTGTTGGCGGTGGAACTGCTACTGGAGCGACATCCGGAGTTTCGCGGCCGATTCAGCTTCGCGCAGCTTGCGGCTCCCAGCCGGACAAAGATCGCACGCTACAGGGAACTGAACGAAACGGTGGAGCGCCTGGCTGAACATATCAATCAACGGTTTGGGGAAGCGGACTACAAACCGATCATTCTGCTTCGCTCTCACCACGAACCCCCGGAGGTCTTTCGTTTCTATCGCGCCGCGGATCTTTGCTACGTGAGCAGTCTGCATGATGGAATGAACCTGGTGGCAAAGGAATTTGTAGCCGCGCGCACGGATCTCAAAGGTGTACTTGTGCTCAGCGAGTTCACAGGAGCGGCACGGGAACTGACAGAAGCGCTCATAGTGAATCCCTACGATCTCGAAGGCAGCAGCAACGCGCTCGCCGCCGCACTCACAATGCCCGTCGACGACCAGCAGGATCGCATGAGGTCAATGCGGTCCATTCTGGTTCAATTCAACGTGTACCGCTGGGCCGGCAAGATGCTGGTCGATGCGGCGCGATTGCGCAACCAGGAGCGAGTTGCTGGACGTTTGGCCGAGCACGCAAGCAGCGGACCGGTGCCTTGACCATGAAGTATCTTCTCTCCAAAGCATCCCGCGATGTTTTGAGCAGGTTGGGCCAAGAACGGACCTTGTGCGCATTCGATAGTCTCATGCTCGCTACTATCTTGGTTCGCTGCCGGAATTCGACGAACTACTCAAATTGTTTGTACGATTACGGGAGCCTGTACCCGCTGCGTAGGGCCATCCGCAGCATGGTGCAGTAAAGATGCCCGACGAGTTACTCTGAGAATCTGTCCCCTATCGCATTGTCGATGGCTCCTTGGAGAGATAGGAAGCAAATGGAGTACCAATTCCAAACCGGAACACTGCTACTTTTGATTGCCGCTGTTGTTGCCATGCTTACCCGGCGCCTTCGTCTCCCATACAGCGTGGGACTTGTTACGGCAGGGATCATTCTCGCCGTATTACCGTTTGCGCCGAAGATTTTCCTTACCAAAGACCTCATCTTCACTGCCCTGCTTCCTCCGCTCCTTTTTCAAGCAGCGTTTTACATTCCCTGGAGTCAGTTGCGCCGGGACTTCTCAGTGATCCCCGTTCTGGCCACGCTCGGAGTTTTTCTCTCCGCATGCGTTACCGCTGTGGGAATGCATTTTTTGGCGAATTGGGAATGGATCAGTGCTCTTGTATTCGGCGTTCTCATCGCCGCGACCGACCCGGTTTCAGTGATCGCAACATTCAAGGAAGCGAATGTGCACGGCCGTATCCTGGTATTGATCGAGGCGGAGAGCCTTTTTAACGACGGCACCGCCGCGGTGGCCTTCGCCGTTGTTGTAGCCCTGACTTCAGGGCAGCATCTCACGTCGATTGCTATCACCGCCTTGCTTTTGAATTCCATTATTGGCGGTGTTCTTTGCGGCGCCGTTGTTGCGCTTGTCGCTCTTTTTCTCACGGGCCGAACGGATGACCATCTGGTTGAAATCACTTTCACGACCGTCGCAGCCTATGGATCCTTTCTGCTCGCGGACCATTTTGGATTTTCTGGCGTTCTGGCGACCATCACCGCAGGACTTGTCATGGGCAATTTCAAGTCATTCGGTGGGATCTCAGAGCGGGGGAACGAATCCGTGCAGGCATTCTGGGAATACGCCGCATTCGTTGCGAACTCGTTGGTGTTTCTCCTGATCGGAATGCACGAAGCGCATCAGAATTTTGTGGCAATATGGCTTCCGGCAGGGATCGCGATTGCCCTGGTAACGCTCGGCAGAGCGGCCGCAATCTATCCCTGCTGCCTTCTCTTCTCGCGCACTTCACTTCGCGTTACGTGGAAACATCAGCACATTCTGTTTTGGGGCGGCTTGCGAGGGGCCGTGGCGCTGGCTCTCGCTCTGGGCCTCCCCGCCGAAGTTCCACTGCGGGAAGAGATCATTACGATCAGTTTTGCTGTCGTCGCCTTTTCCGTATTCGTACAAGGTCTGACTATGGTTCCTTTTTTGCGCAGGATGGGAGAAATCCCTCGTTGAGGGTTGTGGTTTACGAGAGTGCAAAATGGATTTTACGATTAACGACGATCAGCGCGATTCTTTCTTTGCCTTTTTGCCTGCATTGCGCGGCGGAGAAACACGTTGCGCAAACAAGGAAATGTCCTGCGTTCCAAGCTTCTCTCGCAGTTCCCTGGCGATGATGTCCTGTGAAATCTTCTCAAGTTTATGAGCATTCTCATATTGGACAGTCACGACGATTCCAGCCGCGTTTAATGAAATTTCGAAACTCTGTAGGGGTGCTTCTGCCGGCCAGACATCATTCAGAACTGGCTTGATGCGAGCTATCATCTCGTTGTGAATATCTTCCAGAGACGCAACAGGCGCCTTTGGAGCAGGTTGCTCTGACATAGAAATGCGCTGCATCAACTGAGCCAATTCACTCTGGCTCGCTATGCTTGCGACAGACAAGACTGCCTTTCGCCCCGAGCGTCTTTCGATCGCCCGTTCTGCCTCTTGAATCTTCCCGTCCGGGATGGCGCGAGTTGAGACAAGCCGGACCGCAACACTCTCCCTCCCGACTTCGACTTGTTGAGACACGAGTGCTCCTGGCGGCAGCAGTCCCTTCACGACTTCTTGAACTGCGCCTCTTACGACGGCCTCTCCAGCAACCTGTTTGAATGCGGTTCTCAGAGGGAGGGCAATAGCTCCAAGCAATACAACCAGCATCACGACTCTCCACCGGAGATGGCCGCTGTTGATCAAAACGCGCAAGAGTGGTCGACGCGATAGCTTCTGAGCGAGCATTTCGCCCTTTCGGACGTGCTCCATCTCCGAGCGGACCTCCGGCGCATTCATTCCTGTCAGCAGGAACACAACAAACGCGCAGGCAACGATGGCGACAAGATTGGTCAAGAAAAGCAGACCTGCCCCACCCATGATGCGGAGATTCGCGCCGCTCCCCAATCCGAAGCCAATGGTGCATAGCGGAGGCATCAATGCAACCGCGACTGCCACACCGGGCAAGGTGGTTACCCCATCCCCTCCTCCAACACGGCACACCGCTACCGAGCCGGCAAGTCCAGAGAGCAACGCTACACCGAGATCGAGCAGAGTCGGATTGGTTCTCGCCAAAATTTCGCCGGTCACGGAATGAAAAGGCAGGAGCCAGACGATGAAAGCTGAGAACGCTATTGCCATAGATATGCTGGCAGCAAGGTTTACGACGGCCTTGGCTGCAAGATACAGATCGCCTGCGGCGAGAGCCAATCCAGCGGCCATGATCGGTCCCATCAAGGGAGAAATGAGCATCGCACCTATGATGACAGCCGGGCTATTCAAGACAAGGCCGAGAGCGGCTATGCCCGCCGAGAAGATGATCCCAAGCCAATAGTTAAGGCTGGACATATCAGCCGTATCGTATATCTGCGCATAAATTTTCGGCTTTTGCTCTGGGACGACTCTCAACCAGCGCTGCAGACGTGTATTTTTCGGAATCGCATGATCAAGCGGGTTCGCCACGGTATGAGTCTCCTTCAGTGCACCGATTCGGGGAAGCAAACGCAGCCGCTATCCCCGCCTCTGTTGCCATAAACCAGGGCGTTGCGATGAAACCTCATCATCGACAACGATCGTGCAACCATCGCGATTGAGATGGTTGCACGCCATATTCTAGACCGTAACAGGCGGAATATCAGCGGATTGTAACGAGCAAGCTGTTTGTTGAAGTGGCCGCATCGAGAGTTGAGCTGTTTTGCCGGAGGGAATCCTGAAGAGGCTGGACGGGATCCCATACCTGCTTTGCCCGACAAGTGAAGCCCCACCTTATCCCTGCTTCTATACTTGCCGTAGGAAGCAAATCTCCGCGAGGTCAGTTACACATTGAAATATTGGGTCGGATTCCAAGGCCTGTACTCGGATTTCCTCGCTTGGTTGATGCGCCGGTTGCCGAACGAGCGACAGAGGCTGCTGGCGGTCACAATTCTGGCTGGCGGGCTGTGCGGTTTGGCTGCTGTAGCCTTCCATTTGAGCATCGGCTGGGCAGAGACGCTCTTTATCGACCGAGCCAACGCGGCCCCAGGTCATAGCTGGATCTGGTGGACCATCCTTACACCGGCACTCGGTGGTCTCGCGGCGGGCCTCGGTCTCACCTACTTTGCTCCTGCCGCGGCGGGCAGCGGCATTCCCCAAGTCAAGGTAGCCTACACTCTCCGTTCCGGCCTGATCACCTTTCGCGAAACCGTCGGGAAGTTCATTCTTTGCAGCATCCAGATCGGCTCCGGTGCGTCGCTGGGTCTGGAAGGTCCCACGGTGCAACTCTGCGCCGGGGTGAGCAGCATGCTGGCGCGGGCGGCGCGGCTCAGCCCCAAGAACCGGAAGCGCATGGCCTCGGTAGGCATGGCAGCTGGCATCGCCGCAGCCTTCAATGCACCGATCGCCGCGGTGACATTCACCCTCGAAGAATTGATTGGCGATCTGGACCAGACCATGCTCTCAGGCGTGATCGTAGCCGCTGCGCTTGCCGCGGTAGTGGAGCACTCCATCCTGGGCGCCAACCCCATCTTTCACGTGAACCGGATTTACACGCTGGGCAGCACTTCATCGCTCGTCTGGTATTCCCTGCTTGGTCTGTTAGCGGCTATTGTTTCAGTCACGTTCACCGATTCGTTGTTGTGGCTGCGCGCACAGTTCAAGCGGCTGACAATGGTGCCGAAATGGGTACATCCGGCACTAGGTGGCCTAGCTACCGGATGCCTAGCTGTCGTCGCGCTCGCGCTGTTTCATTTGAACGGCATTGCCGGCGACCCGTATAAAACCCTCACCCTGGCGCTGACAGGTTCGATGGGTTCCCTGCCGGTGTTGGCAATGCTGGCCTTCTGCGTTCTCAAGCTGCTTGCCACCGTCTGCTCCTACTCCAGCGGTGGCGCTGGCGGCATCTTTGCCCCATCGCTGTTCATGGGCGCCATGTTGGGCGGTGCGGTCGGTTACATCGACGTAACCGTCTTCCACCACCCTGCCGATGCCATTGGCGCCTTCGCCGTCGTCGGCATGGGCGCGGTCTTTGCCGGCATCGTCCGCGCACCGATGACTTCAGTGCTCATTATTTTCGAGATGACTGGAGGCTACGGCCTGGTTCTGCCGCTGATGATTGCCAACATGAGCGCCTTCGCCCTGGCTCGCTACTGGCGCCCCGTTCCGATTTACGAGGCACTGCTTGCTCAGGACGGTATCAGCCTGCCCCACGGCGACCATGGGCGCGGCCCCCACGGTGCAGCGAAGCAGCTTGCGCTTGAGATGCCCGCGGATGGTTCGGCTTCTACGGCTACTTGAGAAGGGTCATTTCCGTGTCGGCCACGGGGGTTCGCTTCTCAACCGAAAACCAAGCGGTGAACAGAGGCAGAGCAAATTGGACGGAAGCAGAAGCAGGTGCAGGCATAGCGCCCAAACTGACAGCCTCTCGCAAAGGAGAGGCTGTCACCGAGCGAGAAGGCTTCAATCTTGATGCGCACGATCTGCTCGGTCTGCAGTTCTCGAAGACACGATCCAGAACGCCGTTCTTAGCCCAGCGATTCATGCGTGAATAAATGCTATGCTAGTTGCCAAATCGAGACGGCAGGCCGCGCCATTTGCAGCCTTGCTCGGCAACATACAGAATCGCGTTGAGCACTTGGAGGTTCTGCAACTTCACATTCCCACGCTGAATCCGCGGGCTATCCGCAATTTTTGTATTGCTCCGCCGTGATCTCCATTAACTCCCATTACATCAAAGTTAGTGTTGATACACCACAGTTCTACTTTGGGGCTTGTGTTCCACCCATCTGCAGTTCAATGACGTCGCCCGATCCCGTCCCGATGGACTGCCCACCAAGCGGGTCGCTTTCCAGCCCGCGCACGATGTGCGGCACCAGCATGAAAATAACCTCGTTGTCGACTTTATCGTGATCCTGCGTGCTGAAAAAATATTTTGCCGCAGGTATCTCACCTAGTCCGGGCCATCCGCTTACCGCCCCGGTCACCTCTTTATCGACAAGCCCTGCCAGAATGCTAACTTCGCCCTCCCGCAGCCGGATCACCTGATCAACCTTCTGCTGTGCGATCTCCGGTTCATCCACGCCGGAGATCGTGACTGTGCCGCTCTGCGATGAAACCTCCAAGGCGAGTTTAAGGGTTACATCGCGATTTTCATGAATCGTTGGGGTCATTTCCACATTCACGCCCACATCTATGTACTGAAACGAGGTCGTGCTTGATGATGTCGTTCCGGACGTATACGTTCCAGTGGCGGAGGGAATGCGCGTGCCGATCTTGAGCACGGCCTTCTGTCCATCCAGCGCACGAATTCGAGGGTTCTGCAACATGCGCGTCGTTGAGTCAGACAGCAAAAGATCAGCCGCCGCATTGCCCATCGAATACGAGTAGGACGAGGTGCTGCCGATGTTGTTCAGAGTACTGCTGGAAGCGGAGCTGACCGAGAGTGATGTCGGCGGAGAGATTCCCAGCTTGCGTTCCTTGTCGCGCTTCACCTGTAGCACATAGACATCGACCAGAACCTCGGGGCGAGTCCGGTCCAGTGCGTGAATCATGGTTTTGGCTAATTGAATTTCGTCTGCGGTTCCCTTCAGCACAATCGCGTTCTGACTGGGCACCGCATATATCTTGGCTCCGGTAAGAATGTTGCGTAGCGCTGTCTGCACATCGTTCAAATCCGACTGCTGCGCAACGTTTGACAAATAGAAGATTTGCATCGCCTCCACCTGCAGGCTCTTCCGTTTCGCGGGCGTGTTTGCAGCCACAAAGATCGTATTTCGGGTAACTGGCACCCAGAAGCTGCTGGAGAGTTCGCCAAGGATATGGAGAGCTTCAGGCATAGTGACGCCTCTCACGTCCAGAGCAACTCGCACCGCGTGGTAGTCCGGATCGATCAACACATTGATGCCAGCCGCCTTACCTACCGCCTGATACAGAACCGTGCTCTGCTCAACCATCTGCATCGTCAATAGTTCTTTGGACTTCAACTCCAGCTGAGGCGGCGCGGCGGGTATTTCGCTTCCCCTTGCAACAGTAAGGGGTATGTTCGTATCGGTATCCTTACCCTTAACGAGGTCTTGAGCCTTCTGTAAATTCTGTCGGGCAACGGCACTGCCCGGATCTATATCCAGCGCATGAAGAAACTCACGTAGCGCCTCGGTGGTATTGCCGATCTCCAGCTGATGTTGGCCAGCATGCACGTGCGCCTCGGCGGCGATGAATCGCAGCCTTTCCATTGCCTGCCGGTATTGAATTTCGTTTGGTTGTGCACGTGCCGCTGCGGCATATGCCGTGAAAGCACCATCCAGGTCCCCGCTCGCCTCTGCCTTCTCGCCCTGCTGATACGTACGCTTGGGCGAAATCGCAAACAGGGAAGCCGTTCCCACGACAAGCAGCACAAGCACGAGTCCCGTCAATTTCCTTAACAACCGAAAATGCATGATTCAATCCTTTGTCTAAAAACCACACGCGACGATTTGTTCATTATGTCTATTTTCACGACGCGATTAACCAACAGACGCAACCTGACGAGCGACTGCTCTAGTTTCCCTCAATCGTAATAAATCTTAATAAAATTGCTTTCATGTGGAATGCGTGTAAGCGAGGAGTGCAAAATGCGCGTCTATTTAACATGAACATGAATATATTGCGGGCATCTCGCCGTGCGACAGCTGCTGTTATGGCTGTGCTGCTGGGTTGCACCGTAACGCCGCAGGCACAACAGGCAAATACCGCGTCGCAGGCATACGGTACGCC
>Ga0224528_1001354_pt1 | contig 16301 bp, 13 predicted proteins | sample CBST25metaG_2_FD_179888 | JGI IMG/M metagenome (GOLD analysis project Ga0224528, IMG submission 179888) | Peat soil microbial communities from Stordalen Mire, Sweden - C.B.S.T25 | ecosystem: Environmental > Terrestrial > Soil > Wetlands > Peat | place: Sweden: Norrbotten County, Stordalen Mire...
CGCTGCCCAAGGCTGCCATGCAGATGGCTCTGGTAGCCCCGCCGCCGCCGCCACCTCCCCCGCCGCCGCCGGCGCCGGCAGAGGCAGTGCATGTGGTTCACGTGCAGTCGGAGATGATGAACAATCAACTCACGGCGCCCACGCGTATTCCCCACGACATCAAGATGGTTAGCGAGAAGGAAGCTCCGCCGAGCGCCAGTTTTGGCGTTGCCGGTATGGAAGGTCTGGGCGGCAGCGGTGTCGCTGGCGGCGTCATGGGCGGCATCTTCCAGGGTCAGGCTGCGGTGAAGGTCAAGGCCGAGGCTCCCAAGAAGGTCAACATTTCGGCTGGCGTCGCGGTTGGTATGTTGCTGCAGAAAACGCAGCCTGTCTATCCCCCTATCGCCAAGGCCGCTCGCGTGTCCGGCACGGTGGTCATTCAGGCCACCATCTCCAAGACGGGGGCTATCGAAGGCCTCAAGGTTGTTAGTGGGCCAGCCATGTTGCAGCAGGCCGCTATCGATGCCGTTAGAACTTGGCGCTACAGGCCCTACCTGCTCAACAACGAGCCGGTGGAAGTGGAGACTACGGTTAACGTAATCTTTACCCTGGGTGGATAAGGAATTCTCTGGCCCTCTCCGCTTTTCTGGGCGAGGGCTTCATTTTTGAACCGAGTGCGATTCTAGTAAGTTTTCGCATTCCAGCACCGCAAGGCAGTCGCAGTCCACAAGAAAACTCCTTAGGAGGAACGATTCAGTGATTCTCGCTCAGTTCGCACATTTCGCTTCGCACACGGCCGCCAATCTGGCTTTCATCTTCGACGGTGAAGAGCAGACGGTCAGCTTTACTCCGCTTGGGTTGTGGGGCCACATGGGCACACTTGCCCGTGGAGTCGCCGTGCTCCTGTTCATCGAGTCGATCTGGTCTTTGGCCGTGATGATCGACCGCTACATTTACTTCTCTGCCGCCCGCAAGCAGTCGCGTGAGTTCGCGCCCAAGGTTGCCGGTGCTCTGAAGGATAGCAAGCTGGAAGAAGCCATCAAGATCGCCGATCGCAGCAAGAAGTCTCACCTTGCTGAGGTTGTGACCGCCGGCCTGCAAGAGTTCCGCGCCTCCGCTGGCGCTCCCACGGAGCAGACCATTGAGAGCTCGGGTCGCGCATTGGATCGCGCTGAAGCCATCGTTCACGCCAAGCTGAAGAGGGGCCTCGCGGTTCTGGCCACCATCGGCGCAACGGCTCCCTTCGTCGGCCTGTTCGGCACCGTCGTCGGCATTCTGAACGCTTTCCAGCAGATCGCCACCCAGAAGACTTCGGGCATCGGCGCGGTTGCCGGCGGCATTTCGGAAGCCCTGGTTACCACCGCCTTCGGGTTGTTGGTCGCCATCCCTGCCGTTATGGCCTTCAACTACTTCACCGGTCGTGTCGAGTCGTTCGACGTGGAAATGGATAACTCCTCCAGCGAACTGATCGACTACTTCATCAAGCAGAGCAACAAGCGCTAAGCGAAGCGGCTGTCGGCAAGAGCGGGAAGCTGTGGATGGCGGGAGAGTGAGACTCTTTCTCCCGCCCTCCGGTTTCAACCGCAGGCTTGCCAGGTGGATCGCAAGCGTGCCGGAAGTCATCCGGGTTAAAAATCACAGGCAACGGAGCTCAATCAATGCCAATCGCGGTTCGCAACGAAGGTAGTAGGGTCAGCTCCAACATCAACGTCACCCCCATGGTCGACGTGATGCTGGTACTGCTGATCATCTTCATGGTCATCACACCCATGCTGCAGAATAAGGTGTCTGTCGACATGGCCAAGGTGGACAATCCCACCAACATGCCCGATGCCGACAAGGAAGACGCGATTGTCGTGGCGATCACGCGGGACGGTGGCGTGTTCCTGGGGCAGAACAAGACCGCGGTCAGTGAACTTGGCGGTCAGGTTCGCGAGAAGTTGGCGGACAAACCCGGCAAGACGATTTTCATCCGCGCTGATGCCCGTGCGCAGTTCCGGGCGGTGGAAGACGCCATCGACGCCGTGCGTACCGCCGGTGTGGAAGATGTTGGCTTGTTGACACAAAAGCGTGAAGGCAATCTCGCCGGTGGCGAGTAACCCAGCCCTTGTGTTGTCTCTTTAACGATTTGCAGGAAACGAGGAGCTTTAAGCGATGTCAATGACAACTGGGGGCGGGGGAAGCTACTCGTCCGACATCAACATGACGCCGATGATCGACATTCTTCTGGTGCTGCTGATCATTTTCATGGTCATCGTGCCGGTGACGCCCAAGGGCTTGGATGCGCTGGTGCCCCAGCCGCCCAAGGATCAGAAGCAGAATATGCAGCCCAATGATCGCACCATCGTGGTGCAGGTATTGCATGTCCCCGGTGGGGCCCCGCAGTACAAGATCAACGAGACTCCTTACGCCAAGGCCGACCTGTTGCCCAGGCTGACTGAAATCTATGCCAACCGTGCCGAGCGCATTATGTTCGTCAGGGGCGACGACGATCTCAACTTCGCTTACGTGGCTGAGGTGATTGATATTGGTCGGGCCGCGAACGTGGATCACATCGGCTTGATGACGCCCCAGATTCTCGCCGGTCAATAAATGGGTTCTTCTGGAGCCGTTTCCCACTCAAGGGGACGGCGCGGGAAGAGAGGGGCAAATTGCGCCTGCCTGCGGCTTGCAGACCGGTGACGCATTGACTTGAGGCTGGCTGTTGGGGCGTAGGGGTGGATCTCGGGCCCCGGTTTGACCTGAGGGTTGCCAGCCCCGTCCGGAGGCGGTTCATCCGTGCGGTAGGCAGGAGTACAATTTTTTCATCCTGGTTTCGGTTACTCCCGCCCGCGGCCAGCTGCAGCAAGATTCCAGGCGCGCAATCCATAGGCACGACCTGAAGGAGAAGGATAAGAACATGAATGGACCCGCACGTATTACGGCGCTCGCGGTTGCCTTGGCCGGCATGGTGCTTTCCATGAGCGGGTGCAACCGCCTCGCCGCCCGTGACCAGCTGAACAAGGGAGTGGATGCATACAAGGGCGCCCACTATGAAGAGGCGATCGGTCACTTCCAGAAGGCAACACAGCTCGATCCAAGCCTCCCCATGGCCAAGAGTTACTTGGCCACAGCGTTGGCCCAGAACGTTGTGCCCGGTCTGGAAACACCGGACAACATCAAGAACGCGCAACAGGCTATCGATATTTTCCAGGATGTTCTGGCCAAGGACCCGCACGATGTTAATAGCATGAAGCAGGTTGCGGGCATCTACTTCAGCATCAAGAAGTTGGATGATGCTAAAGCTTGGCAGAAGAAGGTTCTGGCCGAGGACCCCAAGGATCCCGAGGCTGCCTATACTGTCGGCGTGATCGACTGGACCGAGGCCCACGAGAATACCCTCAAGGCTTTGCTTCCCGCCGGTGTCAACGATGACGGCGAAGGCAATGTCAAGGCTCCCAAGAAGGTCATGGAGCCCCTCAAGGCGCAGAACGCTTCGCTGGTGGAGGAGGGATTGCAATACCTCAACCAGGCCGTGGCCAACCGCGCAAACTATGACGATGCCATGGCCTACCTGAACCTGATCTACAGGCGCAAGGCAGACGTGGACTGGGGCAACGATTCGGCGCGCAAGCAAGACATTGCCAAGGCCGAAGAGTGGCGCACCAAGGCCATGGGAACCCGCAAGGCCAATGAAGAGAAGAAGGACAAGGGCCCGGGCGGTATCACTATGGACGCCAGCGGCAACCTGAAGTAGCTTCAGCCGCTTATCGGCAAGTTGGGACGGCCTTCGCATCTAGCGTGGGCCGTCTTTCTGTTTTCCTGCTCAGCGCGTGAGGTTTGATTTGCTCAAGCACCGGTATGCCCGTTTGCCGTTCCTATCCAGCGTTTTTGTTGCCACCGCTTTAGTTGTCTCTGCATTGGGCATAGAGGCCCAAACCGTGATCGGGGAGTTTCCTCATCCGGCTGCCATGCAGGTCAGCGAGTCTTCGTCCGGCTTTTCGGCGCACAACGACTTTGAGACGATCGAAGTTACAGTATGCGGCGATTCCAGGGTGCACGTGGTCGCCAGGGCCGCTCAGGCGCCCGCGACGAATCCCCAACAGCCCTGGATGCTTGACGCGGCTCAGTCCTGCCCTGGTGCCCACTTCCAATTCGCTGAATCGGGCGGACAGGCCACGCTCACAACCTCGCGGTTCAAGGTGTCGTTGTCGCGAGAACGCGGCAGCCTGGTCTTCCAGACTCCCGATGGCAAGACCCTGCTACGTGAGAATGGGAGTCTGCCCCGCACCTACGATCCCGTAGCAGGTTCATCGCCCGCGCTCTATCAGGTCGCCGACCGCTTTTCCCCAGACGCCACAGAGGCGGTTTACGGCCTTGGGCAGCATCAAGGCGGCCTCTTCAACTATCGCGGGAACACCGTCGAGCTGGCGCAGGAGAATACGGATGTAGCCATCCCACTGCTGCTGTCGAGCAAGGGTTACGGAATCCTCTGGAACACGGCTTCCCTCAGCTCGGTGGACAACCGCTATCCACTCGACCTCAAGTTCACCTCGGCCGGGGCAGCCCAGGTCGACTATTACGTTCTTTTTGGTCCGTCGATGGATGGGATCATTCATGAGTACCGTTCCCTGACCGGTCATGCCCCGCTGTTTCCCGCATGGGCCTACGGCTTCTTCCAGTCCAAGGACCGGTACGGTTCCCAAGCCGAAATGCTGGAGATTGCCCACCAGTATCGTGCTCGCCACATCCCTCTTGACGGGTTGGTGCAGGACTGGTTCTGGTGGAAACAGGGAGGGGAGGGCGATCCGGTTTTCAATTCCAACTACAGCGACGTTCCCGCCGAACTCACTGCCCTTCACGCCGAGCACGTTCACGCCATGATCTCGATCTGGGGCATGATGGACCCGACCTCGGAGACTTTCCAGGAGATCCAGCGCCGCGGCTTCGAGATTCCCGGTACGCACGTCTACGACCCCACCAATCCCGCCGCGCGCGACATCTTCTGGAACCGTCTGGCCGGCAAACTCTTCGCCCAGGGTTGGGATGCCTTCTGGCTGGACAGCGCGGAACCGGAGGAGTATTGGCCGCACAGTGGCGACGCAGTCCTGCGCTACAAGCAGTTGCATATTGGCAGCGGCCTCCAGTACACCAACATTTTTCCGCTGGCGCACACCGGCGGCGTCCAGGAGCACTGGAAGCAAACCAACCCAGAAAAGCGCGTCTTTCTCCTCACCCGCTCGGCCTTTCTCGGCCAGCAGCGCAACGGCGCCACGGTCTGGTCGGGCGATGTCTACAGCACTTGGTGGGCGCTGCGCCACCAGCTGACTGCCGGCCTCAACTTTGCCCTCTCCGGCTATCCCTACTGGACGACTGACATCGGCGGCTACCACCAGCCTTATAACGGCGCGGCCAACGATCCGGCCTACCAGGAACTCTATGCACGCTGGTTTGAGTTCGGGGCCTTCTGCCCCATCTTCCGCACCCATGGCCACCGCGACCACAATGAACTGTGGACCTACGACCGGGTCTACCCGGCGCTGTTGACCTTCGACCGCTTGCGCTACCGCCTGCTGCCCTACATCTACTCGCAGGCATGGAAGGTGACCAGCCAGGATTCCACCCTGCAGCGGCCTCTGGTGATGGACTTCCGCGAAGATCGCGCCACCTGGGAGATCGGCGACGAGTTCCTCTTCGGCCCGTCGATCCTGGTCAGCCCGGTTACGCGGGAACACGATACGCAGCGCGTCGTCTATCTGCCTGCCGGGACAGATTGGTACGACTTCTGGACCGGGAAACGGGCCAAAGGCGGGGTCGAAATGACTCAACCGGCGCCCATCGAGCGAATTCCCTTGAACCTGCGCGCCGGCTCCATCCTGCCGCTCGGCCCGGCTGTCGAATACGCTGGACAGGCTACCGATCCGATCGAACTGCGTGTTTACCCCGGAGCCAACGGCGACTTCGAACTCTACGAAGACGAGGGCGACAGCTATCGCTATGAACAGGGTGCGCACTCCATCGTCCCCATGCACTGGGACGACGCCACGCGAACCCTGACCATCGGTTCGCGTCAGGGAAGCTATGCGGGAATGACCGCGGGACACACATTCAACGTGGTTGTTGTGGCTGCCGGTCACGGAGTCGGAGTCGAACCCACCCAGACGCCGGACAAGACTCTTCAGTATGCGGGAGCCGGTATTTCGGCGCGCTTCTAGAGCGGTTCTTGGCTTCACCGGGGATTTGTGAGCGAACAGGGCGCCATCGCAAGCGTCACGGGACCTTCAGGAATCTCCGGGTTGTCAAAAGCAGAGCATCCCACGGGATTGCGAAAAACTCTCGCAAGTAGTAATACGCCCATCGCAAAAGCCCGTTGGCTCGCCTTCCGCTTAGCATCGGGCGCTTTTCGGTTGCAATTCCGAGAAGGTGAAAAAGTAATCTGCATCTTGCAACGTGATACTCGTCCGAACAAACAACGATCGGATGCAGGCAACTTCTGCTGCGGAGAAGCGAGGCGCATTCGATCACCGAAGAAAGTGTGTCGCTGGAGTTGGCCTCTGAGATGATGCGATCTTCCGGGACCCCGGCATCTTGCAGCATGGACTTCATCACCTCCGATTCGGGAGGGCCGAATTTTCCTTTTCCTCCTGTGACCATGTAATAGGAAATCGAGGCCTGTCCCAGGATGAGGGCGCTCTTCACCCTTCGCTGCATCGCTCCACTGGGCGCGCCGCCGGGCTTGACCGCGGCACCCATGATCACTAGGCATTGCGCTTGCGTGTTCAAGATTGCGGGGCTTTCGTTCCACACGACGCTAGTTTGCCTAGCCCGGCTTCATTCGGCTTCATACCGTAAATGAACGGAAGATTGCGGAAGGCGCTGCTCTTCGCCGCTTGCACACTCTTGGCCCAGGCCAGCACTTTGTTGGCGTACCCCACATCGAAAGTGAACTTTATTTGGCCCGTGGACTGGCGAAGCCCGATGACCACGCCATAAACCGGCTTGTTCAAAGGAGGCCGCATTACTCCGACTACTTCCATTCCGTCGTACGATAGATGCGCTTGTTCTATGGAAGCTTTGGTCCTCGATGCCTCATTGATGTCCGTTGTGGAGAGCACGAAGACCTCCGCTCTGTCCTCGTTTTTTGGCTTCACGTATTTTCCCGTCCAGACGAACTTCATGCCGTCGGAGGATGCCACCTGCTCGGCTGCCGCATCCCGCAAAGCGGCGTAACGCCGGGATAGCCGCTCCTGCTTGACGAGCTGGCCTCCGCTGAGGAACTCCAGTTGAGTCTCGATATTCTCACAGCCTCCATCCGCTCCGGAGAAGCTCAGATTCTCGAGGCCGAAGGAAAAATCAAGTCCCGCAACAGCATCGAATCTGGCATACATGTCTTCCGGCGGTCGCCCGTCGATATAAAGAGGAAGGCCGTTTGCGAAGATCGTATATCTCAATGAATCAGCGCTCCCGGTTCCCGGTATCGGACTGCTCTTGATCGTAAACTCGGTGTAACCGACTCTTTCGCGGTCCGTCATCTGGCGAAGTGTCTTCAGGGAGGGGACGCTCCATCCCGGTCTCTTCGCGTGCTCCTCTCGGCTCTGCGCATGAACCTCTTGAGTCAAACCAAAGAAGGAATGACTCCGAGTGGATTTGTCTGTGCAGTCTGCCGGGATGGCCCATTGGTAATCGCCCTGGTCGAGCACGCATTGCCTGCCCTCCACGCACCGCATGTGAATCTCAAACGGCGTGTGGTCCGGGGGCGGAGCAGGATTTCGCGCGATGCAGAACTGCATATCTCCAGGTGCATCGCCGACGGAAACGGAGGTACGGACAAGCCGCGCCGCTGTGGCTTTGATGGGCCGATTGGCGGATGCGGGCCAATACACGTTTTCCGAGTAATGCGAATACGGATAATGCTGGTTCGGGTCGACAATGCCGATTTCGTTTTCCAACCATTGAGGCAAGTTCTGCTGGAAACTCAAGCCGGGGCTTTCATGGTTGGGGAAATCCACCCGGAACTTCAGGGCAGCCATGGTTGGCTGGGGCGGCGCGACCGCGCCCTGAGCCAATGCAAGACTAAAGGCAAGCGCAATCAATACAATGGTGCACCCCAAGCTCCACAGAAGATAATTTGGCCGCGAGGTTCCCTTGCTTCTTAGAATTGCGAGCAACGCCGACCCGCCTGCCCCGGTAAGGTAACTCCATACACTCGAATAAGTCTTGGTGATGAAATCCGGGAGTTGCATTTCGCTTGGATGATGAAGAACAGCACCCTCAAGCCACAGGACAAACAGCGTGATCGTCGAACTCATCAGCAAAACGATGATGGAGTCAATCGGCTCCATCGTCCACCACCGGCTTTGCGAATTTCCTGTTGACATGGTGTCCTCCAGCGACGCAAAACCCCATGGGGGACTGAATTGTAGGAATTGGTTACACCAGATGGAGAAACATGGTCAAGCCAGGAACTCCATTTGTCGCGGGGATTCCGCGACCGTATCTTCTCACCGTCTTAGAAAGCAGGCTCGAACTCCTATCAACTGACCAAATCCCGCCGACGGGAGAGATGATCATTGAGCTTGAAAATAGCAGAAGATTTGCGCTTGTCAATCTGTTTTTCTGAGGAAGACGAACCCGGCTCGCTGTATGTAAAGTGAATCGTTTTCGCAATTAAAAACCCCTGTCGCGTGGGCGACAGGGGTTTTTACTAACCCGAGTCGATTCCGGTTCAAATCGACTCGAAGGAAGGCGCGCAAGTTACTTCGCGCCTTCCTTCAGAATCTGCTCGGCAAAGTAATTCCGCACCTTGGCCTCGTCGTGGAGCATTTCAAAGTAGGCCGTCTTAAGCAGTTGCGCATGTCCCTCGCGCAGAGACTGGCGGATGGTCTGCTGCACGCGCGGGTCGTTCATTTCGCGCTGTCCGGCCGGCTCACGGCCAATCAATTTGTAGATGGCATAGCCAATGATCCGACGTCCTGGGCCGGCGCTGTCGTAGGTGGGAAGAATCTCGGTGATCTGGTTTGGCTTGAGCTTGTTGACTGCATTGTAGACATCCGGATCGGCGTGCAGTTGCGACTCCGACACAAATCCCATGTCGCCGCCATTCGAGGAGTAGTTGGCATTCTCCGAGAATTGCATGGCCACGGCGCCAAAATCCTCGCCACTATCCAGCCGGTTATGCAGGTTCTGTATCTTCTTCTTCGCGTCGGCATCGTTCGATGCCTTGTTGTTCTGCAGGTTGCCGCTCTGCTGCGCGGGCGCGCCCGTCACCATGATCTGCGCCAAGTGATACTGCGGCTCGATGAGATTGAATTCCGACTTGTGGGCCGTGAAATAGGCGCTGATGTCACCATCCGTGATGTTGATCTTGGAGTAGATCTCCTTGTTCAGGAGCTTTTCCTTGGTCAGGGAGCGCCGCCAGTCGCGCTTCAGATCGTCAACCGTCAGGTTGCGCTGCTTGAGCTTGTTGTCCCACTCTTCCTGCGTGAAGGGCGTCTTCATCTCCGTGATTTTGGCGTTCACGTCCTCGTCGCTGGCGGCAAGGTTGAGCTTTACGGCGCGCTGCTGCAGAATCTCGTCCTCGATCATCTCGTGCAGAATGTTGAGGCGAACAATGTTGGCCTGCTCCGCGGACGGCTCCTGGGGATTATCCCCGAGGTTGGCCTTGTAATATTTCTCAACTTCAGAGCGCAGAATATCCTTGCCGTTCACCGTCGCCAGCACGTCCGGGGCGGGAGAGCGATGGCAACCGGCCATGGGAAACAGCGTGGCTCCGCCCAAAAGAATCAGAGTGGCAAAACGAAAACTCGCACGTGAGAAATCTTCAACTTGCAACGGGTATCTCCTGTGGGGGAACCGAAGTTCCCCGGCATTCAAGGATAAATCCACAAACCGGCGCGGCGATACCAACTCGTCGCCCACGCTCCTGGTGTTTGTTTGATCAATTCCCCGAAGGCTGTGCCTGCGTTGCCGGCGGTTCCACGCCCGCAGCGCGCAGGGCGCGGTCAATCACCTTCCACAATTGCGCTTCTGGAAGGGCTCCGCCAATGCGCTCGCCTTCAATAAACAGCGCGGGCGTTCCTTCCACCCCGAGCGATTCGGCTTCCTTGGAAGAGGCCCGCACCTGGCTCTCGTCCTGCTTGGTCAGGCAGGCGTCGAGCTTGGGCGCATCCAACTTGGCCAGCGTCGCCTGCTGACGGGCAATCCGGTCCAGCGCCGCAAAGCTCTTGGCCGCATCCCGGTTCTCTCCGTTCACCTCCTGGCCGTGCGAGTGAAGGTAATCCACATAGGTCCAGTAGGCTTCTCCGCTTTGCGCGCCCAGGCAGTTGGCGTCAACGGCTGCGCGCATCGCCCAGGGGTGAATCTCCACTAGCGGGTCGTCCTTGTAGACGAAGCGGACCTTGTCCTTGTAGTGCTCCATGGTGGACGGGAAGAGCGTCTGGTGCATCCTGGCACAATACGGGCATTCCAGATCGTCGTAGTTGATCACCGTGACCTTGGCTGCAGGATTACCCCTCACCGGCCGTCCGGCCACATCGATCGAAAACACCGGATCCTTGGCCAGCGAGAAAGTATCCAGCTTGGCCAGTGTCTTGTTGTCCGTCGAGATCAAAAAGTCGATCACCTTCTGCTTGTCGCCATGCGAGAGCGTGACCGGCAACGCATCGTAGCCGGGAATCTGGCTTGGCTTGCGCGCGCCGATGGTCACATCGATCTCCGGCGAGATGTTGAAGTTGGAACGCACCATCACTTCGATATGGTGGTTCAGAGCCGGGTCCGGTGCCCCAGCCGTGGGGGATTGGGCTTTACAGCCCGCGGCCAAACTCAACGCGAGCAGGCCAGCCAGTAAGTGAATACGCAACAAGGGTTAGTCCTCTTAAAAAGGATACTCCAGCCGGGCTCAATGCGTGCTGGCTGTAGGGCGCGGCCATACAGTGGACGCGGCCGCAGAGGAAAAGCCAACAGGTCCTCAATAGGCGGGCGGCAGGCTGGGATCGCGAAAAACCGAATTGGAACGACGAATGTCGCCGACGGAGCCGAAGTTGGCCAGGGTAAAGCTGTAGAGGTACTGGGTTTCGTCGCGCACTGAACCGAGTGTGAATCGCCGGTAACCAACGCTGAGTCCGCAGCAATCCCAGTTGTAGACCGCCTGCACCCCGGCGTACTGAAGCTCCCCGTGCACAAAGTCGTAGCTGCCGTTGCCGGCCAGGTTCAAGCCGCGCCCTGATGGCTTTCCGATCGAAAGAAACGGCTGCAACTGCTGGCTCTGAATCAGCGAAGCCGTCCCGCCGGTCGCGTCCACAGCGTTCAGCAGAGAGTGCCCGAGGCCCAGGGTGGTGCGTCCCCAACTGTAGCCGGCAAAGAGGTTGTTCGCTCCCAACCGCCCCGCTTTGGGGTCGTAGTCCAGGTCCCACTGAAAGCGCAGATTGTCGATCGCCTCAAAGCGCAGCCGCGAGGTAATCGGCGACAGGTCGCGCGGCGTGGTCAAGAAAGCTACCCCGCTCATCTCCAGTGTTGTGTCGAAGACGTTGCGGTGGTTGGGGACCAGGGCCCCGCCGAACTTGGGGTCGATGAAGTACTTTTGCGCAATCGTCCAACTCGCCCATTCCCGCGGCTTGGCCGTGCAGCCGCCCCCGGCCTCTGCCTCCGCCTCTCGGCAAGGCTTGTCCTGGGCGGGGCGCAGGTAGAGCCGCTGGGTCAGCGAGAAGCCGACTTCGTTGGTATCCGTGGCGATGTCGGTTGCGTCCATCAGCAGCACATTCCGGGCCTTTTCGCCGATGCCGTTCACATACCGGTAGGTGAACTCCGGTTCGATTACGTGGCGTAACACCCGATTCCAGCGCGCGACAGTGTAGTCCCGCTCCAGCGCCGGCGGCCTCACGTCGATCAAGGCTTCCACATCGCTGCGGTTCACCCCTTCGTGGCTGATCTTGGGGGTGCCGCTGTTGGCTCCCGTCAAATCGGGTACCTGTCCCTTGGAATAGAGAGTGTAGCGCACTGCGCCTTCCGGAATTACGCTCCAGCCGCCGCCCACCAGCGGCAGTGAAAGATGCGGATAGAAATCAACCCGCCCCACATTGCGCGCATGGAATCCGGGCTCCGATCGCCCCAGGTAGCCAATCGACGAGCCCACTCCCCACTCCAGCGGCGTCGGGCCCAGCGGCCGGTCCAGCACGTCGAAGCGCAGAGAGGGCAAGTGCACGATGCGCACTTCGTCGCCCTTTGCCGAACTGGCGAAGCTCTGAAAACGGTTCATCGATCCGGAGGTAATAAAGCCGTTATGCGCCTTGGTCAGCGAAATGTCGCTAGCCACCTCGGAGCTGACCGCCTGCGTGTAGTTGTCGTTGAAGACCAGGCGGTAGATATAGCTCGACAGAAACTGCACATTGCCGGCAAGCCGCATCTCCGGAGAAAGATCCTTGCGGCCCACGGCTGCAATATCGACGCCGCCCTGGTTGACCAGCGTCATGGTGGTCGGGGCAGGCACGGGCACAGCGCTTCCGCTCACCTCGGATGTGGTCTGCACCATCTTCACGCCGCGATCAAACAAGGCGTTCCACCGCGCTGTCAGGTGGTCCAGACCGGGGCCTTTGTAGCGGAAATCTCCATTGGGCGCCCATCCGCGTTTGGAGTAGTACTCGGTGCCCACGACCATGTCCGTGCTGCGGTTGATCACCAAATACACCTGCTCGCCGAAGGTGTAGCCGCGAACCGACGATCCCATGCTGACCACCGGGACCAGGAGTCCGCTCTCTCGTCCGCCTTCGTCCACCGGGTGACGCAGATAGGGCAGATAGAAAACCGGCACACCCAGAAACTTGAAGAGCGTGGTGCCCGCCGAGGCTTCTCCGTCGGCCAGCTTGATGGAGCGCGAGATCAACTGCCAATCCGGCTTGGGAAGCCGGCAGTTGGTCATGGTGCCGTCCACAATGCGGTAGCTGCCTTCGCCGGTTTGGAGCAACACCCTGCCTGTAAACAGAAACGGGTTAGGCGTGGAATAGACCGTCGTCCGCCCCGCCCTGCGCACGCCCAGTGAGCCCGTCACATCGTAAAAGCGCGCCGTGTGCATGTTCAGCCGCATGTCGCCGTGCGTGGCTTCGATCAGCACATCCGCCGGCCCCCCGGCTACTTGCAGGTGCCCTTCGACCTCCAGTTCGGAGGTGGACTGGTGGTATGTCACTTTGTCGGCGCGCAGAACGTAGTCCCGATAGTGAATCACCACTCCGCCGCTGAGGGTCCAGATGTCTCCGACGCGGGTCTGGCGCTCGGCCTCCCACGTGACGGGAACTCCGCTGGCCGGTTCCGGCTCCGGCTGGGCCACCGGAATCGCATCCTGCCCCGGATCGTCGGGGAGCGCAGCCGGCGAGGTAGAATCCCGCCCACCGCCAAGGCCAGTAACCTGCGCCCCGCCTGCCTCCGCGCCGGGGCTGTTTCCATCGGGCGCTGCGGCGCTGGCGGAGCTCTGCTCCGCCGGGGGTGCCACACTGGTTAACGTCTGCGCGCCAAGTTGCACGTGACAGAGGGCCAGCATCGTGATAAACACTAACTTGCGAGGACGCATCCCTGGGACCAAGGTCAGCATAGCAAAACCGGCCCCTTTCTACCGGATGTGCGTCACGCAGCTCTGGCAGCAGGCAAAATCGGGTGGTTTTCTCTCCCCTCTCGGGTCCCAGGATCCGAGACAGCGCCTGTGTTTTTCCGTGAGCCTCCACCTCTTTTGAACGTAACGTCCTTCCAGCCCGTGTTTGGAGCTTTGAGGACCTGAACAGCCATTCCGGACTCGCAGCAGGTCCGGGAGAAGCGTCAGAAGGGAAACTGGAGCATTGAGCACATCCTTAACCCAGCCCTACGCCGAATCCCCGTGGAAGCAGGAAGTGAACCAGCGCCTGGCCGCGCATCGCAGCCGCAAGGGCCAGCCCGAGACCGGGCCGCAGAGACCCGCCGAGGTGCGTCACACCGTCGACAGTCGTGCCGCGCAGGCTGCGGCACGTGTGGCAGCGCGTTACGCCAAGGCTCCCAGCTATAGCGAGATGCAGGCTGAGGAGGCCCATGCCGCGCTTCACGCCGCGGAGGTTGCCACCCGTGCCGCTCTCGAGGCTCAGGCCGTCGCCAGCGTCGCCCTCGATGGTCTACGCGCCGCACACCTGCGGGACGCCGAGGCTGCCCAATCCGCTTTTTCTCAGGCCCCTGCCGCCCCGGAGTGGACACCTGCGCCTGAGTTGCCGCAGCCAGTTCCTCCCGCGCAGCCCCAAGCCCTTGCCAGTCAGCCCGTCCAGGTGCGCTGGGACCAGGATCTCCCCGCCCGGCCCTCGCAGCCTTCCGCCACCCATCTCCTGCGTCAGGAGCAGGAGTCCTCTCGCGCCGTCGAAGAAGGCTGGGACGATTCCTTGCTCACCCTCGAGCCTTGGGACCAGCAGTCCATTGAACTCGTCGAGCCTGCCCAGCCCATCCACGCCAACCTCATCGAGTTTCCCCGCGAACTGGTCGCCGCCCGCAAGGTCCGCCCGCGCCTCGCAGAGGGTCCCCTGACGGCGGAGCCTGAACGCCAACTGAGCATCTTCGAGGTCGATCCCGGCGCCATTTCCGTCCAACCCGAGCCGCCCGCTGCTCTGCCCACCGCCTCCATTTGGGCTGCTCCGCAGTGGTCGCATCTGGAATTGGAAGAGCAGATTCTACCCGAAGACGAACCGCAGCGAGCCGCTCCTGAACTCGAAATGGCCTCCTTCGGCCGCCGTTTGCTTGCCGTCGTGGTGGATGGCGCTCTCATCACCGGCGCCTTTCTCGGTGCGGCAATGGCGGCATTCACCCACATGGCCCAGCTGCCTGCGCCAAGAATCCTCGAGTTGGGCGCTGCTGCCGTCTTCGCACTTATTGCCCTGTTCTACCGGGCGTTTTTCTCTACCCTGGCGAACTCCACGCCGGGCATGAAGTATGCCCGCGTCTCCCTTTGCACCTTCAACAACCAGAGCCCGACCCGCGCACAGCAGTTGGGCCGTTTCGGCGCGCTGCTGCTCTCCGTGTTGCCGGTAGGCCTCGGTCTGGCCTGGGCGCTCTTTGACGAAAACCATCTCTGCTGGCACGACCGCCTCTCGCAGACCTACCTGCGCAAGTACTAAGGCGAGCCTCTCGCCTGTTTATCGCGAGAGGCGGAGTCGAAGAAACAGCGGTTCAGATACTCGCATTTGCAATGGGATTGGCACTTATTGCCCTCTCCCGCTGCGTGGGCGCGAGCCGTTTTGCGCGGCCAGGGCAGGCGCATCGGTAACCGTATCGGCGGCCGGCATCCGGATCGAGCGCCGACGAGACCCGATTGAAGGTATCGTGCGATGCTGCTGGGAAGAGTCAGGAAATCCTTATGGGGTTCTCCATCTCCCCATTTCACTGCTCCAAGCCCTTGCTGCATAAACCTTTAAGGTGCGTTTGCCCTTTGCGACTTCCGGATGAAATTGCTAATCCGATCGTTTCCCCCTACAATGAAAGAGAAGAATTGCAGGAAAGGTCTGTCTAGAGCGATGCCGAAGGAAAAAATCCATCCCAACTATGCCGCGGTGCGGGTTGTGTGCGCCTGCGGAAATAATTTCGAGACCCGTTCGACCCACACGGGCGACATCCACGTGGAAATCTGCTCGGCCTGCCATCCGTTCTTTACCGGCAAGCAGCGCTTGGTCGATACCGCGGGCCGCGTCGAGCGCTTCCGCCGCAAGTATGCCAAGTCCGATGGGGCACAGGCAGCCGCGGCAGCAGCCGCCAAGTAACCGGCGCAGAAGCAAGCGGTTCGCAAGATTGGGCCTCCGCCTAGGCGGAGGCCTTGTTGTATTGGCGCAGGCGTCCGAGTGCACGGTTGTGAACCTAACCTCTTGAATGTGAGTGTGATCGACTATGCCACGCGCAAAACGCTCGATTGAGGGCGCATTTACCATCGACGGCTTCTCCCTGGTCTGGAATCTGCACCGCGAACAGCAATGGTTCACCGCGGACGGATGGAAGGGCATCTCCATCCATGTGAAACGCGTCACAGGCGTCCGCCGAGAGCTTTTTCTGGAGTTTCCGCCCATCGGAACGGAAAGGGTTGGCAACACCAAGGATGCGCCTGCCCGGCATCCGATTTCGGCGGCAACGGTTGAGGCCGGCATTCGAGAAGCGATGGCGGCAGGTTGGGATCCGGATTCGCGCGGCAAGCCGTATTTTCACCAGGTAGCCGAGTAGCCGAACACATCGCGAACAGGGAAATCCGAGAATAGTGTTCCATAGAGCCTCTTGCAAAATCCCCCAACCGGCAGGTGGAAAAGGGGATTTTCTCCTCTGGCCCGGCATTTTGATCGTTGACCAGCGGGTTTGAACCGAGT
>Ga0224528_1001359_pt1 | contig 16241 bp, 16 predicted proteins | sample CBST25metaG_2_FD_179888 | JGI IMG/M metagenome (GOLD analysis project Ga0224528, IMG submission 179888) | Peat soil microbial communities from Stordalen Mire, Sweden - C.B.S.T25 | ecosystem: Environmental > Terrestrial > Soil > Wetlands > Peat | place: Sweden: Norrbotten County, Stordalen Mire...
GCCGGAGAGGGTAAGCTGCATAATGTGGGGTTCCTTTACATTAAGTTTGGTCTCGTAACCCTATTCTAATGTTCTGAATTCCCACACTTAAATATGGTTAAAGCTGGAATTTTGCAAGAGGCTCAGTTGGTAGACATCGCCGAAGAGATTGCCGGGGTGAAGTTGAAGCGGAATTATGATCTGACCGCGCCCAAGGGCGTGAACGGCCGTAACAGCGATAACACCCTGATCGAGAAGTTACTCGGCTGGGAGCCTTCCACTCGCCTGCGCGATGGGATGGAAAAGACCATGGCCTGGATCGAGCAGGAGATGTTTGCCGAAGTGGCATCCATCTAGCAGAAACCGGGGAGGAATAAGACGGGAGTGTTGCTGTGTCCCCCTAGGTTAAGGGCGCAGCAACACGCCTGAGTCTTGCTTCCGGCCGGGTCAAACGCTTGGACGGGGATAAGTGTGTGCGTCTGCGGGCCACTATGGTTTTGTGCTGCGGACTTCGAGCACACGCATTGCACCACTGAACGTTGATGAACTGGAAGAAAGAGACGGAAATGGGCGGCTCGGTTCGCTTTCAGAGAATTCTAGGTGTCCGCTTCTTCGTGGGCAACGCACAGCAGGCAGTCGACGAAGTCTCCAGAGATGGAGGACTGGTGGTGGTTCCGGCTGCTCCCGCCCTCAAGGACCTGCCCCATGACAATGCGTACCGTGAAGCGCTGCTGGGGGCCGATTTCGCCATTGCCGACAGCGCGTTCATGGTATTGCTCTGGAATCTGATCCAGTTGGATCACATCCCCAAGCTATCTGGCCTCAAGTTCCTCCGGGCCCTGATCGAACAGCGGGAGTTTCGCGAGCCGGGAGCGAGTTTTTGGGTCATGCCCACGCCTGCCGCGGTGCACCGCAACTGCGAATGGCTCAAGAAACATGGGATTGCGTTGGCCAAAGAAGACGTCTATCTGGCTCCCATGTACGGCTCGGTCATTGAAGATTCCGAACTGCTGCGCCAGTTGGAGAAGCGTCGCCCGAGCCACGTAGTTCTGGGCCTGGGCGGTGGAACTCAGGAGCGGTTGGGCTTTTTCCTCAAGCAGAACCTCAGTTATTCGCCCTCCATCCACTGCATCGGTGCTGCCATTGCATTCCTCTCCGGCGACCAGGTGAAGATTCCGGTATGGGTGGATGCACTCGGCCTTGGCTGGCTCTGGCGCAGCGTCTCCAACCCGAGGCGCTTTGTCCCGCGCTACTGGAGCGCCAGGGGCCTGGCGCAGTTGATCCTGCGCTACAGGGATCATTTGCCGGCTACCAGTTGCTGATCCTCTCCATGGATACGATCTTTCCGCCGGTTTGAGCGGTAGGGGCTGGGCAACAGGGGTGAAAGCAATCGATTCCAAAGGCACCCGGTCCTGTCTTTATGCAAACCGGGTTTCCGAATGCTCGCCTTTGGTGCAAAAATGAGTACGATATGAGCTTTCGATTCGCAGTACCCCAAGATCTTCGCGGCGCGCTTGACCAGGCTGCCGCCGACTGGCAGACCAATAACAAGGTTGCCCGCTTCTGGCAGAAGGACCCCAGCCTCTGGACCCGCGACGGCGAGGAGAACTGGCTGGGCTGGATCGACATTGTCGAGCGGCAGCAGAAGGATCAGGCGGCCTTTACGGCGCTGGCGGCAGACGTGAAAGCGACAGGCTTCGAGTCCGTTTTGCTGCTGGGCATGGGCGGCTCCAGCCTCTGTCCGGAGGTGCTGGCGGTGACTTTTGGCCAGCAGCCGGGCTTCCCGGCGCTGCACATTGTGGACTCGACCGACCCGCTGCAGGTAAAAGCTGCCCGCTACAAGGTGAACCTGGCCGAGACGCTGGTCGTGGTGGCCTCGAAATCCGGCTCGACCCTGGAGCCGAACGTCCTGAAGCAGTACTTCTTTGCGGAGATGCAAAAGGAGGTGGGTGCCCAGAAGGCCGGCAGCCATTTCCTGGCCATTACCGACCCCGGCTCGAAGATGGAGCAGGTGGCCAGGGCCGATCACTTCCGACAAATCTTCTACGGCGACCCGACCATCGGCGGACGCTTCTCAGCGCTCTCGAAATTCGGCGTGGTAGCGGCTACGGTGGCCGGTCTGGACACCGCCCGGCTGCTGGCCGAGGCGGCCAAGGGCGTGGCTGCGGCCAAGCTGGCGCCAGCAGAGAATTCTGCCGTGCAACTGGGTCTGCTGATGGGCCTGGCGGCCAATGCCGGACGCGACAAGATCACCATCTTCACCTCGCCGGAGATCTACGACCTGGGCGCCTGGATGGAGCAGCTGATCGCCGAATCCACCGGCAAGCTGGGCAAGGGCATTACCCCGGTGGACCGCGAAGCGATTGCCGCGCCCGCCGTCTACGGCAACGACCGCATCTTCGCCTACATCCGCCTGAAGGGAACCTCCGACTCGAGCCAGGACGCCAAGGTGGCGGCCATTGAAGCGGCCGGGCACCCGGTGGTTTTCATCGAGCTTGCAGACCGCTACGAGATCTTCGGCCAGTTCTTCACCTGGGAAGTGGCCACTGCCGTGGCCGGTTCGGTGATGGGCATCAACCCCTTCAACCAGCCGGACGTGGAGTCGGCCAAAATCGAAACCCGCGCCCTGACGGCGGCCTACGAGAAGACCGGCAAGTTGCCGGTGCGTGAGCCGGTCCTGGAGGATGGCGGCGTCAAGCTCTACGCCACAGAGGCGTATGCCGCCACGCTGAAGGCCGCGGCTCCGAGCCAGACGCTGGTGGGGCTGCTCAAGGCGCACTTCGACCAGATTCAAACGGGCGACTATTTTGCGGCGCTGGCCTATCTGCCCATGTTCGCCGACTTCGAGGAGGCGATTCAGGGTTTGCGGCACAAGGTGCGCGACACTAAGCACGTGGCCACCTGCCTGGGCTTCGGCCCGCGCTTCCTGCACTCCACCGGCCAGGACTACAAAGGCGGCCCCAACACCGGCGTCTTTTTGCAGATCACCGCGGACCATACCGTCGATGTGGAGATTCCGGGGCAAAAGCTGAGCTTCGGTGTGGTCATCGACGCACAGGCTGCCGGAGATCTGGCGGTTCTGGAGTCGCGCGGACGGCGAGCTCTGCGGGTTCACCTGGGGGCTGATGTGGCTGCCGGGCTGAAGCTGCTGGCCGCGGCTGTCGATCAGGCGTTGGCGTAAAAGCTCGCAAGAATCGGAGAGGGGCCAAGGGGCCCCTTCCGTTCGTTGATATGCGTTCTACCCTTGGCGTGGGTCTGCGGCTGATACTCTCCCGGTTCGGCGCGGACGACGATGGCGATACGGTTCCAGGTGTTGATCTGGGCGGTAGCCAGGGTGAGCCGCACCGCTTCGGTTTCGCTGAATGTGCGACCCACTTCCTCATAAGGCGTATTTCGGGGAGTGATCCGACGCTGGGAGGGGCTCGTGGTCTCCCAAGTCCCCAAAAGCGAGGGACTTGGAGCAACCATCCTCTGTGTGTGGTATGCAGGCCGGAACCTGGGCCGTCGGCTCAGATCATTCATCTTTCTGGTAGTTGCCAATTGCGCCATCGGTTGATGAACATTCCATGTCCATCCCTAGTATTCAGATCCCCTGCGGTATAGAAAGTTACTGTTGGTGATCCACGTGCTAGCAAGCACAATACCCCGTCACTATTCGGTGAATGGTCCTAATCCCAGTCTCATGCAGAGGATAATGAAACAATGGTTGAACATTCACACGGTCCGGCACCGCATCGAGCGCGCCCCACTCTTGAACTTTCGATGATTGTCAAGGATGGCGCTCTTGGACTTGCTCGGTGCTTGGACAGTGTTGTTGGGATCGTCGACCGAATTGTCATTGGAGATACTGGCTCGACGGATGAATCGATAAGTATCGCGCAGCAATACAACGCTGACGTTGTTTCGGTGCCGTGGGAACACGATTTCGCTCGTGCGCGCAACCATGTTCTCGCTCAAGGACAGTGTGATTGGATCCTGATGCTGGATGCGGACGAAATGCTCGACTCTGAGGCACGGGTCCGCATCCCAACATTGATAGCTGAAGAAACTGCCTTCGGCTATGATGTGTATCGCTGGAATTATGTAAGAGAATTCGACTTTCGTTGCGGTGGCAGACAAGCAGTTGTCAATCCCATGGTGATCGAACAGGCGCGTCTCTATCCTGCCTACTTTGCGTCCCTCCACACGCGACTGTTTCGTCGCCGACCAGACATCTACTTTGAGCACTGTGTTCATGAAAACGTCTCGGACCGCATGGATCAACTTAAATTGCCGCACCCCCCTGGCAACTTTCTTATCCATCACTTCGGCTATGTGGAAGGCCCGTCGGAAGGCAAGAAAGAGAAAGAAAGTTACTATCACCGCCTCGGGCTTCAAAAGCTCGCGCTAAATCCAAACAGCTTTCAGGCTCATCTCGAAGTCGGAATGAGCGAGCTTGATGGCAACCGGGATCCAATAGCCGCTCTACCGCATTTTCAGACCGCCTGCTCCCTCCGGCCGCTTAGCGCTGTTGGATGGCTTTATGCTGGTATTTGCCTGAGTCGTACGGGCCGTTCAGCTGAGGCCCTGCCTTCTTTACAGCTTGCAGCCAAGCTGGATTCTTCCAATCCTTTGCCGCACTCCGCGCTTGGCGATTTGTATTTCCAGAGCGGCGAATATGCGAACTCTCGCGCAGCCTACAGAAGGGCCCAGGCGCTCGGCGATTCTTCTCAGCTCTCAAGTGCAAAACTGGGTGCGGCGGAAGTTCAACTCGGCGAGTGCGGAAAAGGCGTAAGCAGAATACAAAAGGCAATCGCAGAGAATCCCTCCTCGGGAGAACTCTACGGTATCTTGGCAACATCCGCCTTTATAGCTGGACAACATGATCTGGCGTGCCAAGCGGCTGACCACCGCCTTTCGATGAGTGGCGCCACAGCGTTCGATTTCGTGCTTGCGGCAAGCATTTACCTTCACATCAACAATCGGGCTAGAGCAGAAGATATTCTTCAGTTGGGTATTGGCTTTTTTCCTGACGACATGGAGATCAACAAACTGCTGGCCAGTTCATTCAATCCCAAAACCGTGCACCCGAATTGAGGCGCTAGGCTGCGATGGAAATGCACCGCTCAATAGGCGTAGTTGTCGTATTGTCGCCCACTCGCCGCCGAGGGAGAGACGCTGATCCAGGGGGCAGATTCGGCCGCCATCAGCTTTCCGGAGTTTTTTGATTTGCTGGATCAGGTGGCAGAGAGGTAGAGCCGGTCTTCCGATAAGAAACAAGGGTTGGGCGGTGGTAACTTCCGGATTCGCGACGATGCGGACGCAATAGCGATCCTGGCCCCAAGGGGGTATTCCGGGGGTAATCCGACGCTGGGAGAGGTTCGTGGTCTCCCAAGTCCCCAAAAGCGAGGGACCTGGGACAACTATCCTCTGTGTGTGGAATGCGGGCCTGGACTTGGGCCACCCGCCTCTCTTCGCCTCTCAAGGTTCTCACAAATCGTTCTCTTTGATTATGAGAGGGATCGGCCTGCTTTTGCCACTCCTCTACTGCTGGACGCACAAGAGAATACGGAAGGCAGTACACCTGCCTTCCGCATTCCACGGTACAGGTATTCAAGTTGACAAGCGGCTCTACTTAATCCAGATCACCACGGCGTGGCAAGCATCCCCAGTACAGTTGTCGCCAAACTTTTCCGCGGTGGCGTTAGAAATCTTCAGTCCCGAGACATCCGACATCGTTGGATTGGAAATGATATTTCGGCCGCTAGCGCTATCCACTACAAGGAGATCTGGAAACGGCTCTTTCCCGTCAGATAGCACAATCTCGGGGTTTGTGCCGTTTACCGCCCTTATCCCTTCGACTTTATGAAGGCTGCTCTTTCCGGTTCCTCCTTCGGCTAGCACGCCACTCGTAGTCCGATGCGATACCGACAAGTCGTATCTCGCGGAACGAGATCCCCAGCTATCCTTGGCGTTTTCATACTCGAAGGGCCAGCGGATACCCTGCTCCAGTCCTTTGATCTCGTTCATGCCGTCTTGTGAGAGCTTGTACAGCCGAAACTCGTCTCGATGTGCCCACTTGTTGTGACCAATCGCTGAGGAACCCATCTCGCGCGTAGCAATGATTACACCCACGCCACGCGTATCTTCCAGGCGGACAACATTCGCGAGGCCGCGAGGCGTGACCTCAACATACCCATCCGCTTGCCAAGGAAATGGATTTCCCGCGTCGTCAAAGTAAAGAATCGACAATGTCGTATCCCAGCCGCCGCTGGAATCCATTCCACGGCTTAGGAGGAACAATGCCGATGTATTTGGATCCAGGTTCGCTTCCCACAGTTCGCATCCGGCTCCTGGAGCCACAGCATAGCTGGATGTCCACGGTTTCCCCTCGTCGTTTTTGCCGCGCAATGTGACGCTGCCGTCCTTTTGCGTTTCTAAATACACGCGCCCTAATGACAACGTTTGCGAGTTATTGAAGTCGCACGTACCGAGTTTCTTTTGTGCGGCTATCGGCACAGGTGCCAGTCCGTCAACGAATAGTTCAGATTTCTGGCCTGAGGCTATGTCAGTAGAGAAATACCCTGCCAGTAGCACGAGGACCAATCGAACCAAAAGCCTCTTCATGTCATACTCCTTTGCTTAGGCTGAACACGATGTCAATAGGACTGACCTGTCCACTTTACGCCAGTCTCGCCCCAAAAATACAGAGTGCGCTGCCCCCCACACGATGGGATCAGTACACTATTTACCAAATAGGACTTGCCGTCCGGCGAACCGCTGCTTGAGCGCCACCACAACGCATTTGGAAAGTAGGACTCTACTGCGATCCTATAAGTGTTATGCCCTGGATCGCCTGAGTCCGTCATATACAGCACAGAGAGCGCCACTTCAAAAGACCAAATCAGCCCTGCGCAATCCCCAGAAGATTGGGATCCTGTCATCGTTGATGCAAGCAAGTTGCCATCTGCGCCTATCAAATCAGCAGTACCATCGTACTTATTGGAGGAGGTCTTAGCCCATATGACGCTCGAGTCTTTCACAACGGCTTTCAGACTCTTCAAGTTTCTGTTGATGAATCCAGACGTGTGGAACCTATTGACGTCAACGTATCCAATACCTGCCATTGCTGCCCCAACAGGGGGCCCATTCGGCTCAACATTAGGGCGTGTTTCAAAAAAAATGGTTAACCCCAACGCTCCCGCCGTGCTCTGCGCAAATTGTGTTGGTGCGGTAGGGTTGCCGGATGCCGTCAACCCATAATTTGCTGGTATAAGAACATCATTGTAAAGCCGAGACAAACAAGTTCCATCGTTACCTGTGAACCCAGCGGGAACAGTTATAGTTGTATCCGCATACAGGGGGCACGTGGACAGCGCCAGCACGATGCCTAACACGAGTCGCTTCTTCACACCATTCCTCCTTACGTGTTTTGCGCGGAATTGTGCAGGGCTGGAACACGCTCAGAAACGTAAGCGCTGAGTGATTCCTGCCAGCTAAGGCACGTTTCCCGCTATGTGTATGCACGATCTGGAGAAAGGAAGACGGTCAACAATATTGGCCCCGGACATTTAGCTGCTCGTTCAGGTGCCAAAAGAAAATCTCGATCACGATACACGGCTCTCATTTGGAATTTCTGTGATGGGGAGCACGGAAGGTTGGTCCATTAGATAGAGTCTTTGCTGAAAAAAGCGCCTGCTGGGCGGCGCAGTATACTCCCGCTAGTGAAAGCTCTCTTCACGGGAATGCTGGATTTTGGCTGAGTGCAGAAGCATTAGCAAGCTAATTGAAAGAAGGTCTCCGTAGGTCCTGGATTACCGCCAACTCGTCAGCTACCAGTTGATGAACTTCCGAGCAAACCTTCTGCAGGGACGAGTTACTTCCCCGTCCCCTCGGTCAGCGTCACGATGCGGTCCACGCCGGGTACAGTGAACTTCTCCACCTTGCCGCTGGGCCAGTGGACCTCGATGGCGTCCACCGCCGTCGCCTGTCCCAGGCCGAAGTGCGGACGCATGTCATTCGACGAGAGATAGCTGCCGCCGCTTAAAACATCGCCGCGCTGCTTCATGCCGTTGGCGGTGACGTAGACGGTGGCTCCTACGGCGTCGCGTGGACTCTTCGGGCCGCCCACCAGCTTCAACTCCAGCCAGTGATTCTTGTCCGGGCTCACGTTGCGCAACAGGACCGGGTGGCCGTCCATCACGTTGATCACCGCGTCGAGCTTGCCGTCGTTGAAGAGGTCGCCCACCGCCATGCCACGTCCGGCAATGACCACCGCCATGCCTGAACCCTCGACGGCCGGAACCGGCTCGAAGTTCTTGCCCGCCAGGTTATGGAAGAGCATCGGACGCTCCGCCCAGCTCGTGCCCCAGGCGTATTTGTCGGCCTGGGGGTAGACGTGGCCGTCGGACATGAGCAGGTCGCGCCAGCCATCGTTGTCGTAGTCGAGGAAGGCGTCGCCCCAACTGAGGAAGGGTACGGAGATTTCGCCCAGGCCGATCTGGTAGCTAATGTCGGTCAGGTTGGCGTCGCCCTCGTTGCGATAGAAGGGCTTGTAGTCGTCGGAAAAAGTGGTGTTGAAGATGGCCAACATGCCGTTGTTCTGGTAGTCGCCCACGGCAATGCCCATGGAGGCCGTCTCGCGCCCTGCCTCGTTGAGCGCGTAACCCGAGGCGTAGCTTACATCCTCGAAGGTGCCGTCCCCCTTGTTCAGGTAGAGGTAGTTGGGCGTGGAGTCGTTGCCGACGAGAAGGTCCGGCTTGCCGTCGTTGTTGATGTCCACAAAGAGGGCGCCCAGGCCGTAGTAGGCGGGCTTGTCCGCCACGCCTGCCTTTTCGCTGACGTCGGTGAAGGTGCCGTCGCCGTTGTTGTGGAAGAGATGGTCGGGCTCGCCCTTCAGGCCGCGCGGGCCGCAGGCTACCGCCTCGCCGCGGAAGGTGCAGAAGGCGTTGGTGGCGCCGCCCTCGCCGCTCTTGGGCAGGTTGTTCCAGTCCCAGTGCAGGTAGCCGGCTACGAAGAGATCGAGCCGCCCGTCGCCGTCGTAGTCGCCCCAGGTGGCTCCGGCGGACCAGTTGCCGAGCGTGACCCCGGCCTTTTCCGCAACGTCGGTAAAGGTGCCGTCGTGATTGTTGCGGTAGAGGCGGTTTTTGCCTACGTTGGAGACAAAAATGTCGGGCCAGCCGTCGTTGTCGAAGTCGGCGATGGCTGCGCCCGTACCCCAGCGGTCGTTGGTCACGCCGGCCTTTGCTGCCACGTCGGTAAAGGTGCCGTCGTGGTTGTTGTGGAAGAGGGCCGCGTGGGGCGGGGTGGCCTTGCCGGTCAAGGCGTCCACCGTGGAGCCGTTAACTAGATAGATGTCGAGCCAGCCGTCGTTGTCGTAGTCAAGGAGGCCCACGCCCGAACCCTTGGTCTCGATGATGTAGTTCTTCTCTGGCGTGCCCATCTTGTGGGTCCAGTGGGTCAGGCCGGCCTTTTCCGAGTCGTCTTCAAAAACGACGGGACCGGTTTTCACGAATCCGCCAGCCGTGATCGGGCGCTGCTTCTCGTCCAGCAGGAGCGGATGCGGCGAGCCGGTTCCCTGGCCGCTGGTGGCTGCGGGCTTGGCCGTTTGGGCAGCTGTTTGCTCCGGGGGAAGAGTGCCGGGAGCCGCGGCTTGCGCGGATAGAAGAGCGGGAATTCCCGCCGCCAGCAGCCCCAGAACAGTGGTGGTGCGCAGTACCTCGAACATGGCAGTCAGTATACGGGGCCGGGTGGACCCAAGTATCGGTCGAAGGTTGGAGGCCCAGCGCAACTGGCGGAGGAAGCGGCGACCTGGGATCTATTCGCGATGCGGTTGACTTCGCGGCGCACGTTGGAGGTATAAGATGCTTCCGAGTGGCGCGAAGGCAATTATTTCGCATGCTCACAGACACCTGTGATTTCCGTCACTTACGGCATTTTGGACACTGTTAGTCTGAAAAGCGACCTTGGGGGGTCATAAACGGCGTATGCAATCCTTTCCCGCAGTCGATCCGATTCCCTTGCCGGCCCCGATATGGCTGTTGAAGCTGTTGCATATCGTTACGCTGGCGCTGCACTTTGTCGCCGTGGAAATGCTGCTGGGCGGGCTGCTGCTCGCCATCCTGTTCAGCCTCTTCCGCGGCTCACCGGCTTCGATGGTTGCCGCCAAGGCTGTGGCACGCAGGCTGACGGTGGTCATGACCTTCGTGATCAACCTGGGCGTGCCGCCGCTCCTGTTTGCGCAGGTGCTCTATGGCCGCGCGCTCTACACCTCTAGCGTGCTGATCGGAGTCTACTGGATCTCGATCATCGGCATTCTCACGCTGACCTACTGGCTGCTTTACCGCTTTACTGCGCGGCTGGAGGCGGGTAAATCGGCCTGGTGGGTGGGCCTGAGTGCGTGGGTGCTGGCCGGTTTCATTGCCCGCCTACTCTCCACCAACATGACGCTGATGCTGCGGCCCGAGGTGTGGCGCGAGATGTACTCGAACTCGGCGATGGGCGCTTACCTGCCCACCGGCGATCCCACGCTGACGCCGCGCTGGCTGCTGATGATGGCTGGGGGCCTGCTCTTCGGCGGGTTGTGGATGGTGTATCTGAGCGGCCGCTCGACCTTTAGTGCAGAGGAAAAGAGCTTCCTGGCCGGCGTGGGCGGAAAGGTCGCTGCAGTCTTTGGACTGGTTTATCTGGCCGCCGGTGTGTGGGCGGCGGGAGTGCAGCCGGAGATTGTCAAGGTCGGCCTGCACACCGACGCGCTCTACAAGTTCGCGGGCTTTGCCGGGTACGGCTGGCTGGCGCTGGTCGCCGTGGCCATTGTGGCGGGCGCCGTGGCCGGATTTGGAAAAGTCTCCGCCGCCTGGCTGGGCTGGGTGGGCGTGCTGCTGGGCGTGCTGGTCGAAATCATGTTTGTCCTCTACCGCGACGGCGTCCGCGACCTGACCTTGCTGTCCAAGGGCTACAACGTATGGGATCGCGCCGTGGCGACCAACTGGTGGATTGTCGGGCTATTCCTGGTCCTGTTTGTCGCGGGACTGGGCGTCATCGGCTGGCTTATTTCCGTGGTGGCCCGCGCCAGGAAAGATATGGAGGCCGCGGCCTAAACCTCCGCGAGAAGATTGCCATGAACGAAGAGATTAAGCTGCAACCCGTCGCCGAGGAACCCGGTGAAGCCACCACGCGGCGCGCGTTTCTGGCCGCTGCCGGAGCTGCGGGGCTGGCCTATACTGCTGCGCTGGCTTATCCCATCTACCGCTATCTGGCTTCGCCGGAAGAGATGGCTATGAGCGCGACAGCCGTGACTGAAGTGATGCTGAAGGACGCGCAAAAGCTGCCTGCGGGCTCCGTGCTGATGTTCAAGTTCGGCGCCTCGCCGGCCATGCTGATCCATCACGCGGACGACCGCTGGGTGGCGCTGACCGCCGTCTGCACGCACCTGGGCTGCACGGTGCAGTACGAGCCGCAGGCCGACCGCATCCACTGCGCCTGCCACGGCGGCGTCTACAACCCCTACACCGGCGCCAACGTCAGCGGACCGCCCCCCAAGCCGCTGAAGCTCTTCAAGGTGGCTGTGAACGAGGCCGGCGTGGAAGTCTCGCGTGCGTAAGAACGTGAAAAGGACAAAAGGATGACTTCAAAGACCACTTACGACTGGATCGATGAGCGCCTCGGCCTCTCCGAGTTGGCCGCCTTTGCGCGCCACAAGACGGTCCCCGTCCACTCGCAATCCTTCTGGTATTACTGGGGCGGCATTTCGCTGTTCCTCTTCATGGTGCAGTGCTTCACCGGCGTGCTGCTGCTGGTCTATTACCGGCCGGGCGGCGAGGCCTACGAATCGGTTCGCCAGATCACTTTTGTGATGCACTTTGGCTGGCTCATCCGCTCGGCGCATGCATGGAGCGCCAACCTGATGATCTTCTCCATCCTGGTGCACATGTTCTCGGTCTTCTTCATGAAGGCCTATCGCAAGCCGCGGGAATTCGGCTGGCTGAGCGGCATGGCGCTGCTGGGCGTGGCCTCGGTCTTCGGCTTCTCCGGCTACCTGCTGCCCATGGACGAGCTGAGCTACTTTGCCACCAAGGTGGGCCTCGAGATTCCGGCGGCGATTCCGTGGATCGGCTCGGCGATTGCCAACATGCTGCGCGGCGGCCCGGACGTGAGCGAGTTCACGGTCCAGCGCTTCTTTGCACTCCACGTTGTGGTGCTCCCTGCACTTTTTCTTCCCTTGCTCGGATTTCATTTGTGGCTGGTCCAGCGCCACGGCAATGCCGCGCCTCCGTCGGTGGAAGCACTGCCGGAAAGCCAGCGCAAGAGAGAACCGTTTGTGCCCAACTTCCTGCGCAAGGATCTGGCCATGTGGCTGATCTCGCTCAACATTCTTGCGCTGCTGGCCTCGGTGTTTCCGTGGTCGCTGGGCAAATCCTTCGACGCGCTGGCGCCAGCCCCGGTGGGCATCCATCCCGAGTGGTATTTCATGAGCCCCTTCGAGATGCTCAAGATGCTTGGCGCGGTTCTGCCCGGCGAGGCCGGGGAGATCGTCGGGATTCTGCTCTTTACCGTCGGCATCGCGCTCTGGGTCCTGATTCCCTTCTACGATTCATCGAAGGAGTCCGGAAAACGCGGGCGAGCCGCTCATTACTTCGGCCTGCTGGCGGTGATCGCCCTGCTGACCACCACCGTCATTGGCTATTGGACGATTCGGTAAGAACAAGTGGACAGGGATCAGGGGTCAGAGATCAGGGATCACTGGCCACCGGCAACTGGGCACTGACCACTGCAAGGAGAATGCAACCGTGAATTACCCTTTCTGGGACATTCCAATCCTCGGCTCGGGCTGGGTGATCGGCATCATCGCCATCTTCCACGTCATGATCTCGCAGTTTGCCGTGGGCGGCGGGCTCTATCTGCCGATGGCCGAGCGCAAGGCGCAGCGCATGGCCGACCCCGTACTGCGCGCAGCATGGCACAAACAGCTCATCAGCCACTCCAAATTCTTCCTCATCCTTACCGGCGTCTTCGGCACGGTGAGCGGCGTGGGCATCTGGTTCGCCATCGGACTGACGCATCCCGAAGGCACCAGCACGCTGATTCATAACTTCGTCTTTGGCTGGGCGATGGAATGGGTCTTCTTCCTGGTGGAACTGGCGACCGCGGCGGTGTACTACTACACCTGGGACCGCATCGACGAGAAGCTGCACCTGACCGTGGGCTGGGTCTATGCCGGAGCTTCCGCGGCAACGTTGATCATCATCAACGGCATTCTGGCCTTCATGCTGACGCCGGGCGACACCTGGCTGAGCGTGGCCGGCACGGGCATGGAAGCCAGCAAGTTCTGGAACGCCTTCTTCAACCCGACCTACTGGCCCAGCCTCTTTCTGCGCACCTGCGTGTGCGCTTCGCTGGCCGGGGTCTGGGCTCTGATCACCTCGAGCCGCATCGATGGCGACAAGCAGCCGGCGCTCAAGGCCTCGCTGGTGAAGTGGAGCGTCCGGTGGCTGGTACCCTCGTTCGTGGCCATGCCCTTCCTGATGATCTGGTATTACATGATGGTTCCGGCTTCGCAGCAGGCACTGCTAACGCTGGGCATCGACACCATCAATGCCGGCACCTTCTCCACCGTCACCCGCATGGCGCTGGTCATCATCGTCACCTCGGCCACCATCGTGGGCGTCGCGTATTTCCTGGCCTTCCGCAATCCGGTGGACTTCAAGCTTTCCCACGCCATGAGCGTGCTGCTGCTGGCTTTGATCGCCACCGGTGCGGGAGAATACTCGCGCGAGATGCTGCGCAAGCCTTACGTCATTGGTCGCTGGATGTACTCGAACGGCGTGCGCGTGAAGTATGTGGACCGGATCAATGCGCAGGGTTATCTCACCCAATCCAACTGGGTCTGGAACGGCTCGGCCTCCAGCTACTCGCGCGGCGAGGCGATCTTCCGCGGAGAGTGCGCTTCCTGCCACACGCTGGCGGGTTATCGCCCGCTGAACACCCTGCTGGCCGGACGCGACCGCGCCAACATCGCGAGCTTCATCGCCATGCTGCACGACTACAAGCCCGACTCGCCTTACCGGCGCTTCATGCCGCCGATGGTGGGCACCAAGCAGGATGTGGACGACCTGGCGGACTTCCTGAATGCACAGGTGAACCCTCCCGTAGCCGCCGAACAGAAGGGCGCGCTGAAGGCGGACGCGAGAAAGTGATAAGCTGTTGCGCTGGACAGAGAGAGGCACACCATGGCAGCTCCAGACCCGACTCTGAAATTGGCTGTCGTCTTCGAGAGCGCCGATCCGGTAGCGCTGGGCATTGCGAAGGCTGCGCTCGAAGACGCCGGAATTGAATTCGCGGAAACCGACGAGGCGCTGACCGGCTACGGATTCAGCCCGATCATCAATCCCGTGGGCAAAATTCAGGTAGCTCAGTCTCGCGAAGGCCAAGCGCTGGAGATTCTGAAAGACTTGCTTGGCGCGGCGGATGCGGAGACGGGTGTCGGAAGTCCAGATGCCGAGATCGACGTGGTCGGCCCTTCTGGCTCAGGTGAGCGATGATTTTGAAGTGAGCGCCGCCGCGTGGGCTAGCAATGGACCATCCGCCGAGCCCTACGTCCACCCTGGCCGGTCTGGTGAGCCTCATTGCTTCCCCTGGGGAGCCTGCCGACTCTCCAGGGTATGAGGAATGCCCAAGAAGACCTCAGAAGGCAGGTAGCGCCGCAACTCGCCACAGAGCGGACACGAAACGACTATGGCTTGAAACGGTACGGTGGCCCCGGTTGTTCGGACAGGTTTTTCGGGTTCTTAAGTGGCAAAATTATTCAGTTAGTCGTCGTGGCGGTGGAAATGTGAAAATCGGCTTCATGATTTTCAAGGTCTTGTGGGAAGGGTGGAAAACCGTACTACCGTTTTCCACGCTTTCCATAAGACCGTCATTTCCACGGCCTGATAGGTTGCGCGTTAAGCCGCCAGAGCTTCCGGCGGACGGTGGAAGTATACCTGGTCAGGCGTTTGCGCTCCCAGGCTCGAATGCGGGCGGCTGGTGTTGTAGAACTCCAGATAGCGGCCGATCTTGCTTCTGGCCTCCGCCACCGACTCGTAGGCGTGCAGGTAGACATGCTCGTATTTGAGCGAACGCCACAGGCGTTCGACGAAGACATTGTCGCACCACCGGCCCTTGCCATCCATGCTGATGGCAATTTCTTCTTTCTTGAGCCGCCCAGTGAAAGCTTCGCTGGTGAACTGCGAACCCTGATCGGTGTTGAAGATCTCCGGCTTGCCGTACTTACTCAGCGCCTCTTCCAACGCCTCGATCCAGAAGCTCACATCCATGGTGATCGACAGCCGCCACGAGAGTACGCGGCGACTGAACCAGTCGATCACCGCCACCAGATAGACGAAACCACGCGCCATGGGGAGTGGAGTAAGAGACAGGGCGTAGTCGAACTATTTCCCCGTCTCTCCTCCCCGAACCGGACATGCACCTCTCAGCGCATCCGGCTCTCCGTTCAAGTGTTGCTCATAGCAAAAGCGACATCAGCGTAGCGCGATTTGATGGTCTTACGTACTTCATCGCGCAGGATGTACGGGTTCTCAGATGGTGTGCGCCAGGTGAAACGCCCCTTACGGCTGGTGACGAGTCGCCCTAGTGCTAGCTCTCCATAGAACCCCCGACTGTTCTGTCCCGTCAACACCCATGTCTTGGCACGACCTGCTCCCGGAGACCGGACATGGTCGCGCATCAGCGACCTGAAGCCACGCCGGTACTTGCGCGCAAGCCAATAGCCGAGCTTCCAGAAGACGGTACGGTCCACCTTTCTGAACACGGTTGCTGTGTAGTCGGTGTATTGATAGAAAGCAGCCCACCCGGCGAGTTGCCGGTTGAGGCTCTCTATCATGTCCATCCGATTGATGCTGAAGTCTGCTGACAGTTGCTTGACCAGCCGCTCAGTAAATCCCCGATACTTCTCCCAGGGGATGGTTGTCACAGGCCACATGCGGCCGCATGGTCCACGCCTACGGATGATGCGATGACCGAGGAACACGAAGCCGTCATTCACATGCGTGATATGGGTCTTCTCCATATTCAGCGTGAGCTTCAGCTCGCCTTCAAGAAACTCTCTACAAGCTTCGCGCACTGCTTCCGCGTGTTTTCGAGTTCCTTTGACCACGATCACGAGTCGAGTCGCCCGGGGGAATTTCACCCCCAGGCGCTCACAGATTCCGGACTTGAACGTCTCCGCTCATCCGGCTCTTATCGTCCAGCCGCCGCTCGACGCAGCAATGGCCAATGAGCAAATA
>Ga0224528_1001360_pt1 | contig 16216 bp, 15 predicted proteins | sample CBST25metaG_2_FD_179888 | JGI IMG/M metagenome (GOLD analysis project Ga0224528, IMG submission 179888) | Peat soil microbial communities from Stordalen Mire, Sweden - C.B.S.T25 | ecosystem: Environmental > Terrestrial > Soil > Wetlands > Peat | place: Sweden: Norrbotten County, Stordalen Mire...
GCCCGACAAATCGTATCTTCTTCACGACCGGTTCCTTTCCGCTTTATGGCTCTGCGTTGTGGGTTTTAACCAACTCACAGCGTAACCCACGTCAGCGCATCGGAACCGGTCGCTCCATTCTGACTAGGGTGGGGTTTTTGACATTGCTCCCTCTAGTTTTCGGTTATAACGGTTTCAGAGCCGATCAAAATCTGGTACTTTGCATTTATCGGATAAGCCGATCCAGCATGCGTTGTTGGGGGAAAATGCAGACCGTTACGCAGAACGAAGGCAGTGCACAGCAAAACCCCGGTCCTTACAGAGTTCAGGTCCTGGATCGTGCGGTATCCATCTTGGAATTGCTCTCCAACTCTCCCAAAGAGATGAGTTTAGGCGAGTTAACATCGGCTATTGGACTCCACAAAAGCACAGTGCACCGTCTCCTCATGGTCCTCCAATCCCATCGACTGGTGGAAAAGAGCAAGCTTCGTGGAGGCTACCGAATCGGCACAAAACTCTTCGAACTCAGCACCCAAGCCAATCCAAATCTGCGCCAAGATGCGATCGACGCTCCACCCAGAGCCAGCGCAGCAACCGCGTCCGAATCTTAAGCTAAGAGGCAGGGGATGGTGCTCTATTTCTGCCGCATTTAGCAGAAGTGGGCGCTCGGACGTGCCGTCACATGCACTGATCATCCAACCTAAATCAACACCAAACTCATCGGAGCCTTTGACGCATAGCTCGTTCCTTCTTGCGCCAACTCCCCAGTCTTCTTATCGCGAGCCAAGACCGTAACCACGTCAGAATCCTGATTCGCCACAAGCATCCAGCGCTCTGTGGAATCCAAAATAAAGTGCCTTGGCGTCCGTCCTCCGCAAGCGGTCCGGGCAATCGGCGTCAGATGCCCATTACTCGCCTCTACGTGGAAAGCATAAAGAAAATCATTGTCACGATTGGCAAAGTAGGCGAACTGCCCATCTCGCGTCAAAACCGTATCGCACCCACGCGTCGCTCCCGAGTATCCCTCAGGTAACAGCTTGATCTCTTGCGTCTGAGCCAGAGAACCGTCACTTCGATTCCACTCGACCACATCCACCGTGGAATCCAACTCGTTGACCACATACCCCGTGTGCCCGTTCGGATGGAAGTGCAGCGTGCGCGGCCCAGCCCCGGCATGACTCCGGAAACTTCCCGCTCCCACAAGTTTCGCCGTCGCAGCGTCCACGGTATAAATGTGAATGCAGTCGCTTCCCAGATCGTTGACATATGCAAACCGGCTATCCGGCGAGAAGCTGGCAAAATGCGCATGCGCATGCTCCTGCCGTCCAACGAACGGCCCGGAACCGGAGTACTTCTCGCTCCAGACGTGTGCCCCAAACTTGCCCTGCTCCGAAAGAAAACTGGCCGCGCTCCCCGAGTCATAATCGGCAGAGATAACAACCCTTCCCGTCTCGTCCACCGCAATATGGCAAGTAGTAGTCCCCGCCGAGGCGGCATGCGAAATCGGTTCCAACTTCACTCCGTCCTTCGTCTCGGCAATCCGAAAACTCGCAACTCCGCCCCCAGGCTTTCCTTCTGCCTGCTCGATTTCACAAGCAGCATAGACAAAGTGCCGTTCGGGTGAGAGCGTAAGCCAGATCGGATTCGAGATCGCAGCCGCAATCCCCATGTCCGTCAACTCGCCCGTCTCCGCATTCCAGCCAAATCGGCGAATGCCGTCCTTGGTACCGGTGCCGAGCAGCAAATGCTTGACCACGGGAACCCGCGCTTCGTAGGGAGCATGATGAGTGTGGTGGCGTTTCTGCGCGGCTTCAAGCAACAGCGGGCTCGCGACAGCCGCAGCCGCCGTAGCAAACATCCCGCCCACAAACCGGCGGCGACCCGCATCCTGCAACTCAGGAGTCTGATCTTGGGGTGTGAAATTTTCGGTGGGCTTCATGACACAGCGATTGTCTACGAGAGCAGCCGTCCCGCGCCAGTGGAAAAGCAAACACTAACGCCTAATGCTTGCCATGTTCGTGCCGCAAATAAGGCGACGGATGCTTATGTGGTACGCCCCCATGCAAATGCCGATGCGAGTGAATCAGGTTTGCCGCTTCCAGCAGCTTGGTATTCGCCAGCACTTCTTCCGGAGAAGCGTCTGCCACCACAGCACCGCGCTCCAGCACTACTGCGCGTTCACAAATCTCGCCCAGAATCTCCAACTGATGCGTAGCCGTGATGATCGTTTTCTTCCCATCGTTCCAAGCTTCCAACAGCTCAATCACCTGACTCTGGCTTCGAGGATCCAGCGCCGCCGTCGGTTCATCCAGCAGCAGCACATCCGGATCGAGCACAATCACCGAAGCAATCGCCACGCGCTTCTTCTCGCCGCCCGAGAGCCTGTACGGTGCGCGATCCTTCAAGTGTTCCGCGCCAATCCACTCCAACGTGTCGTGCACACGCTCCAGAATCTCTTCTCTAGGCCATCCCAGTTGCAGAGGCCCAAACGCCACTTCGTCGAACACCGTGGGGTTGAAAAGCTGAATGTCCGGATTCTGAAAGACCAGTCCCACTCGTCTGCGAAATGCCAGTGCAAACGTGTCGTCTTCCATGGCTGCTTCCGTCAACTCCGCCCCGCGAAATCGCAACGTCCCGCCGCACGCAAAATGCAGCGCATCCATCAGCCGCAGCAACGTGCTCTTCCCGCTGCCATTCGCTCCCAGCAGAGCAATCCGTTCCCCTGCGCGCACCTTCAGTGACAGTCCCTGCAAGGCTGCGACGCGCTCATATTCATAGCGCACGCCATCCGAGTCAAAATCCAAAACTTCGCTCTTCAACCCGTCCGACGCAAAACTCTCTGGCACCTGTTCGTCCTCTTTCATCGGCCTGCCACCACTGCCACGGCCACCGTCACGGCAAAACCCGAAATTGCTAGATAATCCCGCGCTCTCAGCCGAAATTCATGCAGCAACCGCACCTCACCGCGAAAGCCCCGTGCCTGCATCGCCATAAAAACCTGATTTCCCAAGTCCAGAGTCTTGCTCAGCAGCACGCCGCCCGTGTTCACCATCATGCGTCGTTGCTCGTGACCGTTCAACTGCCCCACCATGCGACTCTGCCGGGACTCGAACATCGCATTCGCCGTCTCCGATAGCAGCACCACATAGCGATGGGTCATTGCCAGCAGCATAATCACTTCCACCGGAACCAGCAGTGTCCGCAGCGCTTTCAGCAAATGCATCCACGGAGTCGTCAGCACCAGCAGCGTGCTTAAAGTGACAGCGGTTTCCACCCGAACAATCAGCAGCAACGCCGTCCGCAATCCCTGCGCGGTAATCGCTATCCCGCCCAAAGGCAGCCTGTACGCCACCGTTCCCGGCGTCAAAAACAGCGCAGGAGCCGCAATCATAAACGTGAATCCAAAAGCCACCAGCCAAACCCGCTTCGCCAGTGACACCAAACTCAGTCGCGAAACCAGCGCCAGCACAATCCCCATCCCAAACAGCGCGCCCATTACCATCAGTTTCCGAGACAACGCCGCCGCCACCACCATCGCCAGCAGCCCGACCAGTTTTACCCTTGGGTCCAGAGATTGCAGCAATCCCAGCTCGTGCGCAGAATCCTCCGACATCAGCGTCTGCGCCAGCGCCTCCGTAAATCCCCGCACGGTCTTCGAAACTACACCCGCGCTCAAGTCTCTCTCCGTTTAATCGTTGGCTGCATCACTCGTTGCGCCAACCACGCCACCGCCAATATCAGTCCCACGCCAAACATAGCCGATAGCAGATACCCAAACGCCGCGCTCTTCACAAAATGCGGAGCATAATCCGGCATCGGAGCCGTCCACAAATTCGCCATCCGCGCCAGCCCATTCGGAGCCGCAACCGGAGCCGCGCTCCTGCTCGCTGCCGCAATCTGTGCCCTTCCCGCAACATCCGCAAAATCCTTCGGAGCCCACTCTCCCCACGCCGCACCGCTCGCCAGAATTCCCAGCGGAGTTAGCAGCATCACGGCGGCCAGCGCGCCCCAAAGTCCACTCGCCGCCTTCCTGCGCTCCAGCGTAGTTGAAGACGGAATGCCCAATAGCGCCGGATCGTTCCTGCGCAAATAGCTGAACAATCCCGCGCTCATCAAAGCCTCTGCCGCTCCGGCAATGGTCAGGTGTCCCGCCATCATCGCCGGAATCGCAATCCGCAAAGGGTAAGGAGCATACAGAGGCGTGCCCGACGCATCGTGAAACAGTATCGGCTGAATTCCAAACTCGATTGCCGCCAGCAACGCCGAAAGGTTGATCGCGCCATATCCCGCGAGTGCCGCAGCCACCACGCGACGCCTCGACTCCGCCGCCGCTCCCCAACTCACCAGCTTGTATATTCCCCACGCTGCAAATGAGCCAGCAATCGCCATGTTGAAGCAGTTCGCGCCCAGCGTCGTGATGCCGCCATCGCCAAAAAATAATGCCTGAATCGTCAACGCCAGCGAGATCGCCAGCAACGAAGCCCACGGACCCAGCACGACTGCTGCAATTCCCACGCCCACCGCATGCCCCGTCGTGCCTCCCGGCAGCGGCAGGTTAAACATCATCGTCACAAACGAGAATGCAGCAAACAGTGAGAGCAAAGGCAGCGTGCGCCCAAACAACTTTCTGCGCGTCCGGCGCAGCGCCGTCCACCAGCAGGGAGAACTCGCCGCGTACATCACTGCGCAAGTCGAAGGGCTCAAATATCCGTCTGGAATATGCAAACTGTGCGGCTCCTCTGCCTAGTGTACCGGATCACGAATCCGCCGCCCGGAACCCTCGCCGCCTCTTGTTCGTTGTCGATCACACCGCGCGGCCGCCCCGCAATCTATCTATAATGTTTCATGCACTTTGCGGCTCGCTCGCTCATCAATTCTCCGTACACCTACGCAGCCAAACTCGCGCCCCCCGCTCGCTTCGATCTCAGCTCCAGCGCCGTTCGCACCGTCTCCCTAAGCGAGCTCCCCGTGCAACTCGACCAGCTCGAACTCAGTGCTCCCGCCCCTTACGGCGATCCAGTCTTGTTAGAGCTATTAGCCGCGCGCGCCGGAGTCTCCACCGAATGCATCGTGCCCACGATTGGAACTTCCCTCGCCAACCACCTCGCACTTTCTACGCTCTTCGATCCCGGCGACGAAGTCCTCATCGAGGAGCCCACCTACGACCCCTTGCTGCACACCGCACATCTCCTCGGAGCCACAATCCGACGCTTTCCTCGCCGCCCAGAAAACGGTTTCGCCATTGATCCCGACGATGTCCGCCGAGCCATTACCCCGCGCACCCGCGTGATCGCCTTGTGCAATCTTCACAATCCCACCAGCGCCGCAGTCGATGATGCAACGCTCCGGGCCATCGGCGAAGCCGCAAACAGCGCAGGCGCACGAGTTCTAGTCGATGAGGTCTATCGCGAAGCCATCTGGGGAGCCAATCGACACCACGCGCTCTCCATGGGAGATCAATTCGTAGTCACCACCAGCCTCACCAAGGCTTATGGTCTCGGTGGCCTGCGTTGCGGATGGATTCTCGCCGAGTCCGTCCTCGCGTCCCGCATCCGGCGCATGCAGGATCTTTTCGGATCAGCCGCCCCCCACATCGCCGAGCGTCTCAGCACCATCGCTCTCAGTTCAATCGCGCAGTTGGAGTCCCGCGCTCAATCCATACTGGATCAAAATCGACTCGCTGCCGTCGAACTGCTCTCCTCCCGAACCGACCTTCAACTCACCCTTCCGCCACACGGCACCACGTTAGCTCCGCGCCTGCTAAGTGGCGCAGTAGAGCCACTTGCCGAACTGCTGCGCAGCAAATACGAAGTCGCAGTCGTCCCCGGATTTCATTTCGAGATGCCGAACCACTTCCGCATCGGTCTCGGCGGAGATTCTGCGCTGACCCGTGAGTCTTTCACTCGCCTCGCCCAAGCTCTCGATGATTTCTCGAATTGACAGCTTTCTCCCACGAAAAAGCGCTTCCACTCCGGAAGCGCTTTCATGTTACCCCAGTTAAAAACAGAAGTCTTTTGTAGTCCTACGCAGGGGACAGCCGTTCGAGTCCTCTACGCTGCATCCGATTCATCTTCACAAGGGTTAGGAATACTCGATGGTGGATCGCTGGTTGGGAATGAGTCGGCCAATGTCTTGTCGTGTGCTTTTTCCCTGGCATGGTGTTGTTCTTCGTCGGCATCGCCCTTTATCTTCGGGCGCTCTTCCGGATCGCGGCGTGAACCTACATGCTCGCGCTCTTCCGACGTAATCTGTGGACTACCCTGTTTCGTCTCTGAACTCTGATTATCCATAACTCCTCTTCTTGCATTCCAAGTTCGTGTATTCCAACATCGCGGAATACATCTGCGCACCGTACGCAAACGTATCGTTCAAAGGTGCAGCCGTTCTTTTAAATTGGATGCGTGCAACAAGGGGAGCAAACTCCGTAATCGTTAACGGAAATTTGTGACAGGGTTACGCGGCGTTCTTTTCCAGGGCTAATACAATCTGGCGAATGATCTCATCGGGGTGTACTGGCTTCGCTAGGAGTTCGAAATGGAATCCTTTCTCCTCAGCCTGACGTAACAAGTCCGAAGTGCCAGCCTGTCCCGAAAACAGTAGAACTGCAACACTCGGTAAAATCGCGCGAATTTCCATTGCCATGGTTACACCGTCTAAGCCCGGCATCATTACGTCGCTCAGGACCAGATCTGGTGTCAAGCTCTGTGCAGCGGATAAACCCAGCAATCCGTTGTACGCCGTGAATGCCTCATACCCTCGCCCGCGAAGTATCAGCGAGAGCGTATCAGCAATCATGCATTCGTCGTCGACAATCAAAATCCTCGCCCTGTTCATTCACGGATTCTATCCAGATTCTCTGACATATGGGTATGCGAACTTGGTCAGTGCCCAAGTATTACCCTACCTGCTACTTTCAGTTACGTCTTGAGTACAAGTCGTGCTTCCCTCAGGAGTTACTTTTAGGGCCAACTTCCTTATTTGGTATCGGAACTTCCCATTCCCAATAGTGCACTGAAACTGTAACTACATCTTCACCACTTCAAGCTCTTCACCCATTCAACCGATAGAGACTAGTGACGGCAATACACGCATTGGAGATGGGAATGGAAACCAGCACACAGTCATCGAAGGACACAGCCACGAATGCTCAGCTACTTCAACTTGTCAGCTTCAGCGTGGCATCCGAAGAATACGGACTCGATATTCTTCGCGTCCAAGAAATCATTCGCACGCAGCAACTGACGCGCGTGCCCAATCTCCCCGACTATGTCGAGGGTGTAATCAACCTTCGCGGCAAAGTGATTCCCGTGGTGGCTCTGCGTCGGCGCCTTGGCCTGGAATCCGTTGTCTCCGACAAGAACACACGCATCGTAGTGGTCGATGTTCATGGACAGACTCTCGGCTTCATCGTCGATGCGGTCAGCGAAGTCCTCCGCATCAGTGCAGACACCGTTGAGCCAACTCCGCGCATTGGCGCCGTTGAGCGTGAATACATCTCTGGAGTCGGCAAATTAGAATCCCGCCTGCTTCTCATGCTCGATCTCGAGCGCTTGATGAATCAGGAAGAAATCGGCGCCACCGTTCAGTAACAAGAGCGCCCTTCTATAACTTCACTTCTCCTTGCCTCGGAAGATTCGCATTTCATCCAGATGCGTCCTTCCGGGGGCTTTATTACTTATCACTATCCCCCTCCTTCGCCTTCGTGTTAGCCTTCGGCCATCTCACATCCCATCGGATCCTATGACCCTTTCGTTTTTGGATTGGCTGGCAATCTCCGGATATCTCGCGATCACCATTCTGCTCGGCTTCTGGTTTCGCAAACGTTCCTCCAAAAGCGTGGACGACTATTTCGTCTCTGGACGCAACGTAAACTGGTGGCTTGCCGGAACATCAATGGTTGCAACGACCTTCGCTGCCGACACTCCACTCGTCGTCACGGGCCTCGTCTACGCCCAGGGCATCAGCGGAAACTGGCTCTGGTGGGGATCGCTTCTTTCCGGCATGATGACCGTCTTCCTCTTCGCCCGACTCTGGCGGCGCAGTGGATTGCTAACCGACGTGCAGTTTGCCGAAATTCGTTACAGCGGAAAGCCCGCAGCATTCCTTCGAGGTTTTCGCGCCGTTTATCTCGGACTCCTGATGAACTGCGTGATTCTCGGATGGGTCACCAAGGCCATGACCAGCATTGTTGCCACCACTCTCGGCGGCACGCCCCTGCTCCTTCGCGTCGGCCATTGGGTAGCGCCTCTCGGAGGCATCTGGGCCGCGTCCGATGGCGCCGCCCTCGCCATATGTGTCTTCTTCCTCATCCCATTCACCGGAGTCTACGTCTCGCTTGGCGGCCTCTGGGGAGTCCTCTGGACCGACCTTTTCCAGTTTGTCCTGAAAATGTCCATCGTCATTGCGATTGCCTTTTACGCCGTCCGCGCCGTCGGAGGCATGTCTGCGCTCATCTCGCGCCTCTCGGCCATGCAGCGCCCCGAAACCGGCAATCCCCTGTCCTTCTTTCCCAGCCTATCCACTGGTCTCACAACCGAAATGCTCTGGACCATCCCCGTTGCAACGTTCCTCGTCAATATCGGCTTGCAGTGGTGGGCTTTCTGGTATCCCGGTGCCGAACCCGGAGGCGGCGGATACGTCGCCCAGCGCATATTCTCCGCCCGCGACGAGCGCCAAGGCCTCCTCAGCGTCCTATGGTTCAACGTTGCCCATTACGCCATCCGTCCCTGGCCGTGGGTGATTACGGCCCTCTGCGTCATCGTTCTTTATCCCGGCCTCCAGCATCCCGAAACCGGCTACATGCTGGTAATGAACAACTACCTGCCCCACTCCATGCGAGGCCTAGCCATCGCCGGATTCCTAGCGGCCTTCATGTCCACCGTAGCCACGCAACTCAACTGGGGAGCCTCCTACCTCGTCTCTGACTTCTACCGCCGCTTCCTGCACAAACAAGCCAGCAATGCCCACTACGTGATGGTCTCGCGCCTCGCAACCATCCTTCTCGTTATCGCCTCCGCCTGGGTCTCCGTGAACTTGGAGTCCATCGCCACCGGTTGGCAAGTCGTCATGGAGGTAGGTGCCGGAACCGGTGCCGTCTACTTATTGCGTTGGTATTGGTGGCGCATCAATGCCTGGTCCGAGATCTCAGCCATGGCCTGCTCCCTTGCCGTGACGGTAACGCTCAACGCGCTCCATCCCTTTCACGGAGCCTCGTCCGTTATCTTCGCGAAAACCGCCATGACCACCACGGCGATTACGACGCTGGTCTGGCTAGTCGTAACATTGCTCACCCCGGCCGAGCCCATCGCAACCCTCGAAGCCTTCTATCGCCACGTCCGCCCCGACGTCCGAGGTTGGAAGCCCATCGCTGCAACCATCAAAGACATCACGCCAACGCGCGATCTAGGCGGCAACCTAACCGCCTGGCTCCTCGGATGCGCCATGGTCTACTTCTGCCTCTTCGGAACAGGAAAACTCCTCCTCCACCAACGCGTCTTGGGAGCGACCCTGCTAACGCTCTCTGCCCTTAGCGCCGCAGCTCTCTATCGAAACTATGTAACTGGATTCACGATAGATGAGAGGATTGCCCTGAAAAAGTAGAAGAACAATGGTCATGGTTCTGGAGCGGGAATCCTGATAACAGGTAGTGAGCGAAGCAGCTTTGAATATCGTTGACCTGAGTGCCTATTTGCTCGACTATCTATACGAGTTCAAATAGCAGTTCCCCCGCCTGCACCGAATTCTTGGAGATTTTAATGCGTAGAGTTTTTGTTGCTTTCATCATGCTGGCGTTCTGCCGGATCATGTTCGCTCAAACGAAGTTGAATAATGAAGACGTGATCAAGATGACGAAAGCTGGGCTGTCCGACGACATCATTGTCAGCACGATTTATGCCTCTGCTGGGGATTACACAACCACGGCGGATGCGCTCATTGCGCTCAAGCAGGCTGGCGTCACCGACAAAACCATCGCAGCCGTGGTGAGCGCGGCAGCCAATATGGCCGCTGCTCCTGCCCCGAATCCCCAGGGAGCTTCGGTTGCACCGCTTCCAGTAGCTGCTCCAGTAGACCAAGAGGCTGGTCAGCCGGCGGCCGCACCTGCGCCAGCCGCGTACAAACCACGGGTGTTCTTGCAGTCGCAAAGCAGGGGCGATACCAGGAACGCTGGTCGCGATCAGTCGATGGAAATGAGCAAGGACTTTGATATCGCTTGCCCCGACGTGCGCGTCACAATCAATCAGCAGGTAGCAGATTACACCGTGATGTTGAACCACATCGAGATCGGTTTGTTCGTGCGTGACAACCAATTCCAGATTGCAAATAAGGACGGCGATCTCATCTCCAAGACGAAAGAGGGCGGCAGCATCTTGGGCGGAGTGAAAAAAGCGTGCGGAGTGATCATTGCTGACTACGCAAAGAGCCAGTCCCAACAGCAACTGGCGCCCCAACCAGTCGCGAACTAGCTCTGGCCGTTCGAATGGTCCCTCATTAAAACAGACCCTGACCTAGCCCGTTTTCTGCTAGGGCGGGTTTTTCCTCCCCGCAACGTGAGCTGCTGTGTTAATTTTGGCCCTACTTCACACACAGGAGATTCTCGTGTTCTGTGGCCATTGCGGACAACCAACTCCCGACAACGCCCCATTCTGCACCGCGTGCGGAAAACCCACTCCGCCGTCACCGAGCCCGTACGCTCCTGCTTTGGGCGTGCCTGAAACCAGCGGACAAGCCATAGCGAGCCTGGTGTTCGGTCTATTCGGCTTCTTTTTCCCCGCTGCAATCACGGCGGTCGTCCTCGGACACATTTCCCGCTCAAGCATCCGCGCCAGTGCCGGACGCCTGAAAGGCGAGGGAATGGCTCTCGCCGGACTCATCCTCGGCTACATGGGCGTTGCATTCATACCGATAATCTTAATCATCGCTGCCATCGCAATCCCCAATCTTCTCCGTTCCAGAATTGCCGCCAATGAAGCGTCCGCTATCGGTTCGATACGCACCATCAACACCGCCGAACGGGCATATGCATCCAGCTATCCGTCAAATGGATATGCATGTCATCTCTCGCAATTGGGCACGGGATCGTCTTCTATAGGCCCCGAGAATGCGGGTCTGATCGATCAAAGATTAGCGTCTGGTACAAAGCGCGGATATCGGTTTGCCATGTATTGCGGAGCAGTCGGTATACCCGACTACACGATCATTGCCTATCCCATCACGCCCAATCAAACTGGTTCGCGTGTGTTTTGTTCAGACTCTTCCGGCGTAATCCGTTACAAGCCAAACAACGTAGCCGGTTCATGCGGACAATCCAGCCTGCCGCTCTAGCTCGGCTTCATGGTAGCCTCAACTACGCTCCACCAATCAGCCTGCCGACCCAGGGTACAACCTCTTGTTGATCTACAGCCACCAGAGGTTATCGGATACAGCTACCGAGAAACCGCTTTAGTTTGTCGATGCGGTTAGTCCTAGGGCTTTGAGTAACAGGGGGTCGGGGGTTGTGGTGCCGTTTTGTTTGCGGACTAAGCCGAAGTTTTCCTGGTAATCCCACATTGCCCATCCGATGTGGTTCTTCTCAAGGGCGGTTCTCATGTCGTGAAGCCATGCTGCGCGCATGGTCGGATCTGCGTGGTCTCGCAGGACTCCGAACTCGCCGCAGTAGGCAGGGACGTGGTGGAGCGTCGACCACTTGGACACGAACTCGATGGTTCGCTCGACGCGTTCCGCATTCCAGCGGTTGAGTCCATATTCTTCGACAAAGTACTGGCCGGGAAGAGAGGTGGCTTGGCCGAGGTTCGCATCGACGGCGTCGGGGGTAGATGGGTATGGGACTTCACGCAGAGGTTGCACGCGGGGATCGGTCCAACCGGCGCCCTGGTGAGTGAAGGGGAAAGGTTCGTAGTCGTGGAAGGTGTAGATGACGTTGGAGAGAGCTATGGGATAAGTAAAGAGAAGGTCGTCGATGCTAGACCAGTGCGCGCCGGTAGCGATGATAGTGTGGTGAGGCGCGGCGGCACGGATGGATTCGGAGATGCGAGCCTGGATTCCGAGCCAGCGGTAGGCGTCGGGCTGCTCGGGTTCGTTCATGATTTCGAGGAAGACGTGTTCGGGGTCTTTGGTGGCGAAGTGCTTCGCGAGGTGGCTCCAGAGTACTGCGTAGCGCTCGACGGCTTCGTCGGAGGTGAATAACGGAGACTTGAAGTTGCTCTCGGGATGGAGGTCGATGATGACCGAGAGGTGATGTTCAAGCATGAGGTCGACGACACGATCTAGTTCTACGAGGAATGGTGGGTTCTCGGAGCGCAGCATGGCGGAGACGGGGACGGGATCGACGCCGAGTCGCACGTGGTCAAATCCTAACTTCTGGATCAATGCGATGTCTTCGGGAGTGGTGAAGGTTCGGAGTTTCTCGACGGAATAGTTTCCGGGAGATTGCGCGAACCACATGCTGGTATTGATGCCACGTTTCAGATGTTCGGCCCGCTTCCAGGCGGGGTCTTCAACTTGTGCAGTGAGGGAAGTTACACAGAAAAGTGCGAGTGAAAGTATGATTGCCGGGACCACAGACTTCTTCTGGATCTGCATCCGAACCACTCTCCATTGTTTTCTTGTGTTCGAGTCGTTGGGCGTGGTCTTCCCGCGTCAACGAGATGCCGCAGTTTACCGATTTGTTCGGTGGCAAAACCGTAACATGGCAGAGTAGGTGGCGCAACGCGAAGTTGCAGGGTCTGGGCTTTTGGACGAGGCGCCGCGGAGTTTCTTTCGACCAAAGCGATGAAGCGTGCCGCAAGGCGTGCAACCCAGTCCGGGAGCTCAGCTTCGAAATCATCTTATGGTCATTCAGAAGAAGATGCCTGCGGATCGGAGAAAACATGATCCGGGGTTGGAAGCCCGCTATCGAAATGGAAGTCCGAAGCCGGTGGCGAAGGGAACTTTTCGGTCCATTGGGCTGGGGCTGATTACGGGGGCGGCGGACGACGACCCGTCGGCGATCGGGACTTACGCGAGCGCGGGAGCGAGTTTGGGGCCAGGGTTTTTGTGGACGGCTCCGGTTACGTTTCCGATGATGTTCGCGGTGGTGTATTTGTGTTCGAAGCTGGGGCAGGTGGCGGGGCGCGGGCTGTTCTCCGTTATTCGCGAACACTATGCGCGGCCGATTCTGTACTTCTTCTTAGTCACGGCAATTATAGGAAACATTATTGAAGCAGGAGCCGACATTGGTGGTATGGCGGCAGCCCTGAATTTGTTGGTGCCGGTCCCGGTTGGCTGGATCGTGGTGGGGATTACTGCGACGATACTGGCGCTGCAGATATGGGGATCGTACACGCTGATTAGAAACGTGTTTCGATGGCTGGCGGTGGCGCTGCTCGCTTACGTTGGTTCGGCTTTCCTGGCAAAGCCGGAATTGATACCGACGCTGCGGGGAACGCTGATTCCGACAATTCAATTTAACCAAGACTTTTTGGCGATGCTGGTGGCGGTGATTGGAACGACTCTGTCGGCTTATTTGTATTCATGGCAATCGAACCAGGACGTGGAAGAAGACATTTCGATGGGACGCCGTCGATTGACGGACCGCTTGGGGACGACCAAGGAAGAGCTGAAGCACTCGGCACGCGACGTAGGATTCGGGATGTTTTTCTCGAACATCGTGATGTACTTCATCATTCTTTCGACGGCCGCTACGCTGTTCAAGGCTGGGCAACATGACATCAACACGGCAGCCGACGCGGCGCAGGCGTTGCGTCCGCTGGCGGGTAGAGGGGCAGAGTTGCTGTTTGCGATTGGCGTGATTGGCGTGGGGTTTTTGGCTGTTCCGGTAATGACGATTGGCGCGGCGTATGACATGTGTCAGTCGTTTGGCTGGAGGCATGGACTCCATGTGAAACCAGCGGAGGCGAAGAAGTTCTACGCGGCGATTGTGGTGTTTTCAGTGCTGGCGATGGGGCTTAACTTCTTCGGGGTCAATCCGATGAAGGCACTGGTGTTCGCGGGAATCGTGCAGGGCTTTTCGACTCCCTTCCTGATGCTAGCGCTAATGCTGATCACCAATAATAAGAAAATCATGGGGCGATGGACAAATACTTGGGCGATGAATGCTCTGGGATGGCTGACTACACTAGCGATGTTTGCGGCGGCTATCGGATTGATCGTTACATGGGTGAAATAGATCTGGGTGGGGCGGCTTTCGACCGCCCCTACCAAATGGGTTTGGCGTACGTTATCGCCGATATCTGCGTGCGCTCTCTTTTTTGAGAGCGGTCTCTTCTTCGACGGTGCTCTGCGGGAAGAGTTTCGTTTCAGGAGCGGTCACGGGCAGCAAGGATTCTTCGTTCTCGGTTTTGGCAATGTTGACCAGGGTTTGTATGGCTTTCTTTGCTATGGCCATGGGATTTCTAGAGGTAAAGAGATACGAAATTTGCGCCCCGAGCCCATCCTGATTAATCGCCAGAGCCTCCCTGGCTTTGGTGGACCGAACCATTTCTTCCAGACGCCGCACGATTCCTTCTTTGGGGACATCGGAGGTCTCGATCATCAATACAAGTTTGTCAGTGTTCTCTGCAACGGAGACATGTCCTGTGAGCGTACAGTGTCCGATTGCAACTAGTGCGGGCTCCATGTAGCGACAGCACAATGCTTCAGCCTGTGCAGACGTGCTTAGGAGGTTCGGACATGAAACACACTGGTTGGGTACTGGCCTCATGCTTTTACTCCAAATCTTATGTTTAAAGTGAACTAAGTACGTTTTAGGAACAGTGAATTAGCAAGTTTCTGATCCTCCTAAATCACTCTTTTGATATATCGGCTTTTCTCGTTCGGGTATGAAGGGGGTCGCTCTTTTTAATCGGATAGGACTGGCACAAGGTCGTGTAGGACTAGTGGTTGGCTTGCGCTCGGTGGTGGCGAAGGTAGGTGTAGGCGGAGGCCCAGGCGACCAAGGTTCCGAGAACTCCCTGGAGCAGGTCGATGTGGGCGTGGTCGGTCAGCAGGTGGATGGCCCAGAGCATGGGGACCTGCCAAAGCTCGATGACGCGGGTGTAAAAGGCTCCGACGAGTGCCATTACGGTATTCATGTAGAAGTAACCGGTGAGCCCGACCATGGAGACCAACAGCATTACTGCCCACATTTGCGGCGATAGAGTCTGCAATCCGCTGTGTGTGGAAAAGCTGAGGAAAGCTCCACCAAGGGTGGCTCCGACCAAGGCTGGAGCGATGAGCCAGAAGAGGTGCTCGTCCTTGCCCTGTGCTTTTTCCCAGACTTTGTAGGTCGCAGCGCGGGAGCCGAGGGCTATTGCCAGAAACAGGATTCCACGGGGGGCGTTCAGGACGGTGCCGGGTTCGCGGACGGCTTCGGCGGCAAAGAGGATCAGGGCAGACGCGAGGACGAGGAGGGTTCGGCGCTCGTAGGGACGGCGCGGGCCGCGAACGTAGGCGAGGATGAGGGCATCGAGAAGAAGGATCGCCTGGGTGACGCGTCCGCTGAGGAGTCCGATGGCTCCGAACCATCCTACGAAGGTCAGGCCGCCGGTGAGGACTCGTAATAGCGCCAAGCGTGGGGAACGGGGGAGCCACTGGGATCGCTCGGGACGGATGATCAGAGCTAGAAGCGCTAGGGCTAGCAGTGAGCGGTCCACCAAGATGGTGGCAAGCGAAAGGTGGGCGCGACGCGCTAGAAGTTCGATGGAGACCGTGATGGCCACCTCGGATGCGACCATTCCGGCTAGGGGAAGGCGGCTCCAGATGGTTTTTTGTGGCGCGCTGCTGGTCATGCTGTCTCCACGAGTCAGTAAGAGCAAGTTCGAAGGCCATTTTGTGAAAGGCACTATTTCCCATCTTAGCCGTGCAAGGCACGCGCGTGGAAGTTGGGGCCTTGGCTAATTCGGGATTACTTGATACAAGAGATTATCCGTCGAAGCGGCGCAGCCGCCATTTGAATTACGCACGGAGTGGCATGAACGGATACAGACGGTCAACAGCGAAGAAGCACGTAAAATTCTGCTGGGTGCTGACTACTTCCAGCGATTGTATGTCGGGAACCTGCCAAATGAGACGGATGCAGGCGGATATGAGCAGACCGGCCTAAAGTGGCCTGATTAACATTCGCCAGCCCAGATAGTGAGTGCCTTGGCTCTATGAAAGGGGATGTCAAGAGATAATCTTCTCCCCATGACTGGAAGATGTTCCACTTTCGTGGCATCCAGCCCCTTTGTTCTGCGCGGCAGTTTCTTGAATGGGTGGGCTG
>Ga0224528_1001363_pt1 | contig 16204 bp, 17 predicted proteins | sample CBST25metaG_2_FD_179888 | JGI IMG/M metagenome (GOLD analysis project Ga0224528, IMG submission 179888) | Peat soil microbial communities from Stordalen Mire, Sweden - C.B.S.T25 | ecosystem: Environmental > Terrestrial > Soil > Wetlands > Peat | place: Sweden: Norrbotten County, Stordalen Mire...
ACCCAAGTGAGGGTTGACCCCCGGGGGCGACACTTGCTAGACTGTGTTTGCGGGGTGGAGCAGCCCGGTAGCTCGTTGGGCTCATAACCCAAAGGTCGCTGGTTCAAATCCAGCCCCCGCAACCAAAGAATCAACAACTTACGAGCTTAGCCGGAAACGGCGAGGGAACAATAAGGGAACAGGGCGCACACCCTGTTCCCTTTTCGCTTTTTCCGGCGTCTTTCCGCATGACCATTTCCACGACCTGAGCATTGGCAGGACGCGTCACCTTGAGCATCGAATTGCGACCGTATTTCGTGGTCATGTCGATAGACGCATGGCGCATCAGCTTCTGCTGGACTTCCAACGGAAGCCCAAGTTCAGCCAATTTCGCCCGGTAGGTGTGCCGGAAGGCGTGCCAACCCAACTTCGGCAGACCGATTTTCGCAGCCGCCCGGTTTAGGTGGCGCTGCCGCATCGTATCCGCATGGTAGGGTTTGCCCGTGTCGAGGTTGCCGAACAGCCAGCCGTTCACCGGCTTTTCGGCCTCTCTCCACTCGCGAAGAACATCAGCCAGTTCAGGATGCAAGGGCAACTCATCCTCGCTGGCCTCCGTCTTCGTGTCCTCCACATGACCGTTGACCACCGAACGCCGCACCTGAAGCGAGCCTGCCTCCAGGTCCACGTCCTCCCAGCGAAGCCCGAGGATTTCGCTGACGCGAAGTCCCAGGCACATGGCCAGAGTCACCATGACCCGGCAATGCTGCGGGAGCAGGGGCAACAACTGCTGATATTGCTCCGTAGTGACGAGAACGATCTTGCGCGTCCTCTTCGACGATCCGTGCAGTTCGATCAGTGACATCGGGTTGCGCTGGATTTCCAGGTACCGCCAGCGCATCGCGCATTCGAACAGGCGATGGAACACGGCTTTCGTGTGCGCCTTGGATTTAGGAGCCAACGGACGCGGCTTGTCTTCCTTCTTCCTCGGTGTCGTCATGAGAGCCTTGATCCACTGCTCGACCGCCATCGGGTTCTTAGCCATATCGGAGACACGTTCTGTGTACCAATAGGGCCAGATCCGATACTTGATCATCGAACGCAATGCCGATGCCGTTGCATGCCTTTCGGGAAGACCTTCTTTCAGGTAACGGTCGCACAGTTGGCCGAACGTTGCCACTTCGACGTTGTTGTTAATATCGGCCCGTACCGTGCCCAGCGAACGCTGTGCTTCGGCCTTGGTCCTGAACTGCAAGACGGTGCCGATGGTGAGGGATTTCAACATGTCGTTTTCCCGATACCGCAGAGTCCATACATCCGGGCCGCGCTCCCGCTTTTTCCGCTGAATGCAGCCCTGTTGATAGGTTTGCCGTTGTTTATTCATACCGCTTTTTCCCTCCCTTTCTGTGGAGAAAGCGGCGTAGATGACCTGTCCGAAGATACCTCTTTCTTCATAGAGATCGCCAGTTCTGAAATCAGAAATCGCCAGCGTTTACGAATGCCGTTCTGGATGGAGTGAGCGGGAATCTTGCCCTCGCGAGCAAGGCGTTTGATGGTGGCGGGAGCACAGCGCAGGAACGCCGCCGCTTCAACGGGGGTGACAAACGGCTCAGGCTCGTTGGGCGACTGCCGTTCAGCCAGCCGCTCGGATGGGAAAGGAATCGGATTCGGCACAGTTGACCTCACAGACAAAGCCTTCAGGCAGTGGGCCGCTGCACGCCCAAAACTTCGCGACGCGAGAGGCTGAGTGCCCGTGAAATGGAAGATACGAATGTTTCTCGCGGGGAGGCTATGCTTTTTAGGGGGTGGGGTATGCAGATTCGGCATACCCTCCCGCCTCGCAATAAGTCGCTTATCTACTGTCACTTACCAGTCAAAATCGGCGATCGTCGAAAATTGACCTCTGCAACATGCAGGTTCAAATCTCTGCGTGAAACAGGTGAATGCACCGCCAGGTTTGGCCAGGAAACCTGCATACAAGATCGATCTCCTTTTGTCCTGCGGTGTTCTTCCGGCCACCGCGAGAGTAAACGGTCCGCGCCCTGCGGCACTTGGCGTTCTGCTTCGTTCGCCACGGCGAACGCCCTTCGGGTCTGGGTTTCCAAACAAAAATCGCGCCCCAAGAACGGGCGGGATTTTTCTTCGGAGCCACCACAGAAAGCACGTCTTCGGCCTTGGGAGCAGACCACTCTCGCGCCCTCCGGGTGTGTGCTCCGGCAGATCACTCCGGAAGCACAAAGGAGATCAAAATCATGCAGGCATTCCCGTCCATTCCAACCGGCCAGCTCATCAACACCATCGCTCACGGAGATTGCATCGACATCATGCGTCAGATGCCCGCGAACAGCATAGATTTCATCGTCACCGATCCGCCGTATCTCGTGAACTATCGCGACCGCACAGGACGCTCCATTCAGAACGATACGAATGCCGACTGGCTCAAGCCCGCGATGAAGGAGGCGCATCGAGTCCTGAAACAGAATCGCTTGATGCTGTGCTTCTACGGATGGAACAGAATCGATAAGTTCTTCGACGCGTGGAAAGACGCGGGTTTCCAGCCTGTCGGACACATCGTGTTTCGTAAGTCATATGGCTCGAACAGCAGGTTCCTTCGCTATCAACACGAACAAGCGTACCTGTTGGCCAAAGGCAGGCCGCCACTGCCGAAGCAGCCGCTCAACGATGTAATGGACATGCCATACAGCGGCAACAAACTGCATCCGACTCAGAAGCCAGTACTGGCATTGGCGCAGTTGATTCGCAGCTTCACGCTTCCAGGAGAACTTGTCCTCGATCCCTTTGTAGGCAGCGGCAGTTCCTGCGCGGCAGCGTTGCTGACAGGCCGCAAGTACATCGGCGTAGAACTCGACGCTGAGTATCACCAGGTTGCGAATCAGCGCATGGATAGAGTGAAAGAGAGGATCGCAAAGCGGTCCTCTCCTTCCTTCCCGACAAGGTTTATTTTGCCCGCACTGCGGCGCGCGTAAAGGCGAGCTGCGCTCTGGCATCGCATCCCTCCGGCCTTGACTCGCGCCTCCGTGCGGTCCTCTTTGCTGGCCATGTCGGAAAGGAATGGTTTGGCAGCTCTTCCACTGCCATCCTCTTCCGACCACACCCTGCCTTCACAGTCCTTCCAGCGAGCAATCGAGGGTATGCCGATTCTGTATACCCCACCCCCCAAAAAGCATTGGTCATCCAGCCGGGCCGGTCCTAACTTCGCTCCATGACGTTCGAACGGGGAGTGCCACTCGACCGTTACGCAAACGAAAGGAGCACATGAAAACACTCATTCACATGAAACGTCCGCGCCTTGCGGCGCTGCGCACGCACTGGCGGAGGTGGCTTGCGCCTTCGCTGCTCTTCCTTACGGCACTGCCCGTGTACGCCCAAAGCGGCAGCGATCCGTGGGAAAACGCGGTCAATGTTCTCAAAACCGCCTTTACCGGCACGATTGCGACCGGGCTCTCACTGGTCGCAATCGTGGTCGGTGGACTGATGTTCGCGTATGGCGAGGGCCAATCGAAGAAGACCATCGCCGGTATCGTCTTCGGCGTGGGCATGGCTATAGGCGCAGTCAACTTCATGAGCTGGCTATTTCCGAGCTAAGGAAGGAGGTGATCCATGTCTAAGCCAGCGGACGTGCGGGTGAGTCCGGTTTTCAAGGCCATGAACCGTCCGCTGACTGTCCTGGGAGCGGAGCGGCGATTGTTCTTCGTCGCTCTGATCTCGGGAGGCGCGATCTTCTCCCTGCTGCATTCGCTCTTCGGCGGAATCGCGCTGTTTGTTGTCGGCGTGGTCATTGCCAGGCGCGCGACCAAGTACGACGTGGAGATTCTGCGCGTGCTCTTCAACTCCAGCAAGTTTCACAGACGGTACGACCCCATGAAGTGGGAGCCGACAGAGATACGCATAGCGAGGCGCGATGTTCAAGGTTGAAAACATTACGAAGGACTGGAAGGAAGCAGGATCGCTCCAGGCACACATCAACCTGTACGGGTTTTGGGACGAGCACTGCTTTCTGACGAAATCGGGCGACCTCGGCAGCGTGCTCAAAATCGGCGGTGTCGATTACGAGAGCCTGGACCATGCCGGGCGGGATTATGCGGTGAAGCGGCTGGAGGCGGCCTTTCGTTCGCTCAATGACAGGTGCCGTCTCTACCAGATTCTATTCAAACGCAACCGGCCCGCGATTCCGCACGCGGAATATGAGAACCCACTGGTGCGCGCGGCTGTAGAAAAGCGCAGCGCATTCCTGGCCAGTAAATCGGACAGGCTCTATTCCATCGATATTTATTGGGTCGTGATGATCGACGGCAGCTACCAGAAGACCGGCCTGCTGCACGCATTGGCCCAGTTGCCGAAACAGCCGCGCTCGTCGCTGCGCGACTTGCACGCGTTGTTCTCCGGCAACAAGGAACGTGTCCTGCTCTATGGGCAGATCGAGCGTGACCGGCTACGCCTGCGGCAGAAGGTACAGAGTTTGAGTGGGCAGCTTAACGATCTCACGACGGTCGAGCTGCCAGGGGCGGAGGAGACATTGCGCATACTGCGCCGTCTCGTCAACTTCCGCCCCTCGAAGATTCAAAGCGCGCGGCTCTATGGCGCGCGTCATCTCGACTGGCAGATATGCGATTCGGAGTTGGAAGCTCACCGCGGCTACTTGCGTGTGAATGACGACTATGTCCGAGTCCTCACGTTGAAAGAGTTACCCAGCGAGACACGGCCATTGATCCTCAATGGCCTGCTCGACATCCCGGCCAACTTCCATGTCGTCACCGAATGGCATCCGGTGGATAACGCGAAAGCTCGCAAAGAAATCGCCTCGCGCCGCCGGCATCACCATAACTCCAAAACCAGCTTCGTCTCGAATCTCCAGGACCGGCAGAGCACCGGGCCGCGCGATGAGTTGGTGGACGACTCCAAAGAGGCCGCGGTCGCCGAACTGGGTGCGGCGCTGACCGCGCTGGGCATGGAGGGAAAGAACTTTGGTGAGTTCACGCTGTCGGTCGTGATTTACGACGAGGACCGCGCCCAGGTGGAGCACGCCGTTGCCGAATTTCAAAAGCTGTTTGCACAGCATGATGGTTTGCTCTATGAAGAACGCTACAACTTGCTCAATGCGTTCTTTGCCACAGTGCCCGGTAACAAGCAGTTCAATCTCCGCAAGCAGTGGGCCTTGAACTCCAACTATGCCGATCTGTCGTTCCTGTTCACCATCGATAGCGGCTCCCAATGGAATCCGCATCTGGAGCGCGAGTACCTCGCCGTTCTCGAATCGACGCACGGCACACCGTACTACATGAACATGCACTCGGGCGACGTGGCCCATGCGCTCATGCTCGGGGCCACGGGGTCGGGCAAAAGTTTCGCCACCAGTTTTCTGCTTCAGTCTGTGCAGAAATACGACCCTCTGACCTTCATCTTCGACCTCGGCGGCAGCTACGAGACGCTGACACGGGCCTTCGGCGGCACGTACCTGAACGTCGGCCTGAAGAATCCCGGCTTTACGATCAATCCATTTTCGCTTGCGGCCACGCACGAGAACATGAATTTTCTGTACCTGTTTCTCCGGGTGTTGATCGAGGCTGGCGGACGGTACGAGCTTACCCCGGAGGATGAGAAGGCGTTGTTCGCCGCGATCGAGCGCGCGTACAAACTGCCTGCCGAGATACGGACGCTCACCAACTTCGCGTCTATTCTCGGGCCTCTCGAAGAGCGGCTGCACCGCTGGACCCAGGCTGGGCAGTTCGGCCATCTCTTCGACAATCCCCAGGACACGCTCACATTCTCGCGCTTCCAGACATTCAACTTCGATGGCTGGTCGGATTACCCCGACATCCTGGAACCGCTGCTGTTTTACGTGTTGCAGCGGGCATCGTCGGAGATCGAAACGCCCGCGAATACCGCGACGTTCAAGATGTTCATCATCGACGAGGCATGGATCTTCCTCAAGAACCGGACAATCCGCGACTGGATAATCAGGGCAGAGAAAACCTGGCGTAAGAAAAATGCAGCCATGCTGCTGGCGACGCAATCGGTCGTGGAGTTGGCGGCCTCGGACATGCTGCACATTGTCAACGAGTCCTGCCCCACCAAAATCTTCCTGTCGAACCCCAACATCGACCGCAAGCTGTACGCCGAAATCTTTCAGTTGAACGATACCCAGCTTGAGTTATTGGAATCGCTGGTGCCCAAGCGCGAGTTGCTGGTCATTCAGCCGCGCGGCACCAAGAAGCTGGTGCTCGAAGTCGATGCGCTGGGGTATTGGATGGCGACCAACAACGCCCGCGACAACATCCGCAAACAGAATTACTTCGCCCGCTTCGGACCGGAGCAAGGCTTGATCCGGCTCGCTCACGATTACCCCAACCCAGCCAATTCCTGACCGAATTGGCCGGTTTTTCAATAAGGAGAGTTATGCGCCCTTCACCCATCCTCCCGCTGGTGCTGGGCCTGGTTGCGACCGTGACCCACGGTCAACAACAGGCACGCATTGTCAAATACCACGCCAACGACATCGTGAGTGTGCGCGCAAAAATGCGCTACACCACGCTGATTCAACTCCCCGGCACGGAGAAGATTCTGGAGGTCGCCACCGGCGATAAGGACTTCTGGATCATCGACGCCATTGGCAACTACTGCTTCCTGCACCCGGCGAAGGAAGGCATCCATTCCAACCTCAACCTTATTACCGATAAAGGCACGGTCTACTCGTTCACGCTCGACGATGTCGAGTCTGGCGATCCCGACCTGAAGGTCGTCATCGAGCCGTCCGACCCATCCTCTCTTGCCGCCGCCAATGGCGCCAGCAAGCTCGTTTCGGCTGGCGAGGTAGAGGCTGCGCGTGCCCAGGCGCAGATGGCGCAGACCCGCGCCGCCACTGCTGTCGAGCTGTTCCGCTCGGAGTACCCCACGCAGGCGTTGAAGTTCGACTACGCCTACCACAACGAAAGCCCGTTTGACGTCTCCGCCATCTACCACGATGACAAGTTCACCTACATCAAGTCGTCGGCTGCTGAGAAGTTCAGTATCTACGAACTGAAGGACGGCAAGCCCGATCTCATCACCTTCCAGTTGAAGGACGGCACCTATGTCATCCCCACGGTTGTCGATCACGGCTACCTCGAAATCGGCAAGCACAAGCTCGACTTTCAACGGAAGGCTCAGTAGAGGAGGCGTGATGACAGAGGAAAAACATACCAACGGAGTACCGGAGCCGCAGGCCACGCCTCCGTCTCCCGAAAACGCCCCTGGCCTGCGCGACAAGCGCGTCCGCCCCGAAGGCGTGGTGCCCAAACAGGCGCAGGGGTACGTCGTGGCCGGACTCGCGGTGCTCATCCTGATGGCTGTCATGTTTTCAAAGAACCATGCCAAGCCCGCCGCGAAAGAGACCGCGTCCAGCCCGCTGGCCGCATCCACGGACATGAACCAGCGGAAGATTCAGGAGTTGGAGCAGGACCTGAGCGCGGACCAGCGCCAGAGCCAGCAGGCGCAGCAGGCACGGAACAATGGCAACGCTGCATCCACGATCAATGCTCCCGCTACCGGTAGCCCCATTGCGCAGCCCGGTGGCGTCGCGTCTCCTGCTACGCAGTTGCCACCCACCACCGAGCCGCCCCGCGATCCCGTCGCGGATGCGGAAAAGGCGATGGCCTTCAAAGCCCGCTTTGCCTCCAATCTTGTCTCCGCCAATGACGGCGCTTCACGCCCATCGGCGGAACCCAACGGCTCCAGCGACAATGCTTCGGCCCGCTCTGCGAGCTTGCCGCAGACCGCTGCTGCGCAGCCCATCACCACCGCAACTGACAGGAAACGTGCGCCGGAGGTGAATGTGAACTCCGCGCACGGCCAGCCTTTCGTTGTCTTCGAGGGCACGACCATCGACACCGTGCTGGTCAACCGGCTCGACGGTGAGTTTGCCGGGCCGTTGAAGGTCATGGTCACTAACCCCATCTACAGCCAGGACCGCCAACATCTTCTGGTCCCCGAAGGCACGTTCATTTTGGGCGATGTGCAGAAAGTCGCCGGCCTCGGCCAGAAACGCCTTGCCGTTACCTTTCATCGCCTCCTGATGCCCGATGGCTACTCCGTCGATCTCGACCAGTTCCACGGCCTCGATCAGGCGGGGTCCACCGGACTTAAGGACAAGGTCAACAACCACTATGTCGAGATATTCGGTGCGTCGATTGCACTCGGCGTCATAGCTGGCGCAGCCGAAGCCACCAACCTCAATCAGGGCTACAACGAATCGGGGAGCGAAGCATACAAGTCCGGCATTGCTTCGAGTCTCTCGCAGTCAAGCGCCAACGTGCTCGACCGCTTCATCAACATCCCGCCAACCATCACGGTCCGCGAGGGCCACCGCATCAAGGTCTACATCACGCAGGACATGCTGCTGCCTGCATACGAGAACCACGACATGCCGGGGGTGATGTGATGCGCGTGGCCCTCTGCGCTCTCGCATGTCTTCTGATGGCTGGCTGCAATGTTCCACCGCAGCCGAAGCCATCGACCTACCGGTACATGACGCCCGAATGCGCCGAGGCGCGTTCTCTGTCCTGCCCCGTATCCACCAACTTGTAACTGGCGCTCTGAGCGCGTCTCCACGGAGGTTTCACCATGAAGTCAACAAGGATGTATTGCCTGATTCTCGCCGTCCTTACCGCGCTCGCGCCCGCGGCGCACGCGCAGTTCGGCAGCGGTATTGTCTACGACCCGACGCAGAGCGCCCATGCTCTGCAACAGATCGAGCACGAAGTGCAGGAACTCAACAACTGGACGCAGCACCTCTTGAAAGAGGCGCAAATCTATACGACCGCGGAACAAACCCGTACCCAGATTGTCACCATGTACAACCTCGCCTACCAGATGTCCACGATGCCGCAGAACCTCGCCGCGCGGTACAGGGCCGACTGGTCGCAGTGGTCCAATCTGGCCGCGCCACCGAACACCTATGGCAACACCTCTCCCCTCGTGAATGCGCTTAACTTCGGCGGTCTTCCCCAGGCGCAGCAGGGTTACAATAGCGCCTTCGTCCAAGTCCAGAGTTATCCCTCGGGAAATTACCCGTCGCTCGATTCGAGAACCCAGGCCACGGTCGCCAATCAGTACGCAACGTCCGAGTTGGCGCAGAGCACGACCACCAATACGCTTGCCACACTCGGCACTATCCGAACGGACGCGCAGGCGTTCGCCAGCAAACTCGCCAATCTCGAATCGGACACATTCTCGACCGACCCGATGCAGCAGACGCAGAACGCTCTCCTCGGCAAGATCAACTCGGCTATGTTGTTACAGATTCACTCGCAGCAGGACACCAACCAACTCCTCATGGCCTCGATCCAGCAACAGCTTATCGCGCAGAAGCAGCAGATTGACGCGCAGAACCGCGCAATCAACAACGCCATTTACTTCCAGCAGAACTTCTCGAACACCATGCAGAACGTGAACAACGGTGTGAGCGACTCCCTGCACTCCATCTCTCTCAGCATTAACGGGAGCAACTGATGGGACAGAACATCTTCTCGGCCCTCTCGCAGGCCATCACGCAGTTGCTCTCCTCGCAGGGCAATACACTCCAGGCCACGGGACTCGACATCTTCCGTGGCCTGGCCGTGATCCTCATTGTCTGGTTCGGCGTGAAATCCGCCCTGTCCGCTGCCCAGGGACATGGCGGCGGATTCCATTTCGCCAAGTTCGCCGACCTGATCCTGACGATCGCCTTTGGGCTGGGGATGTTGACCTATTACTCGACGCCCATCCCCGGCACCAGCTACAGCTTCAGTGACCTCATCACCAAAGAAGGCCTGAATCTCTCCAATCAGATCGAATCCAGCCAGACACAGGAGATCGCCAACACCATTACCAACGCCGAGCAGCAGCTTGGCTCACCTCCCGGCAGCTTCAACATCCTGGAGGATCTGACTTACCTGCTCATTGCCCTGATCCTGGCGGCGATGGAGGCCACGGCTTTCTGCGTCATTGCCTACGGCTACGTCGCAGCCGCCGTGTGCGTGCTGATCGGTCCCATCTTCATTCCGTGGTTCATCGTCCCGAAGATGGACTGGCTGTTTTGGGGATGGCTGAAAGCTTTTATCGGCTTCAGCTTCTATCAGGTCGTTGCCAGTGCTTTCATCTTTGTTTTCGCAAAGGTGCTGGCCAACATGTTTCAGGTCATCGGCACCATCAGCATCTCGAATGCGCTTACCATCCTGCCCGCGCTCCTGGTCACGCTCGCCGTATGTGTCTATGGCCTCTTCAAAATACCGGAACTGACTGCATCGATCCTCGGCGGTCGCGTCGGCACCTGGGTCAACCCCACAGGAAATTGATTATGACCAAACAGACCACTTTCGCCACCACGGACGCCGGACACAAGTTTCTCGAATTGTATGCCGAGCCGGTTGTCACCAACACCTACCTCAAAGTCGCCATCCTTGTGCTCTCCGTTGTCACGCTTGGCTGCCTCGCGCTCCTCTACCGTGCCCAGACCGCTGCCTTGCGGCTGAAGCCGCTCGTCATCTCGGTCTCGGACATCGGACGCGGCCAGGTCGTGAACTATGCCGACTTCTCGAAAGTGCCTGTCGAGCGCGTCAGCAAATACTATCTTGCGCGTTGGGCGCAGCTTTACTACGGACGCAATCACGCCACGCTGCACCGGGACTTTGCCGAGTCGTTGAATTTCTTCTCGAACGAGTTGCAGTCGGCAACCTTGGCGCGCGTCACCAAAGCCAAAACGCTTGAGACCTTTCTGCTCAATCCCAGCGCGCCCAATGTAGATATCGAGATCAAGGCTGTGGTTCTTGACGATACGCGGCAAGCCCCGTATCGCGCACACATCGAATTCGAGAAAGTCTTCTATTCGCTTGGCGACCAACAGGAGCAGAGCCGGGAGCGCTGGACCGCGAACGTCGTTTATGGCTTCCGCGACGAAGTGCCGAATCAGATGCTGCTCACCAATCCGCTCGGCGTCGTGATCAGCTACGTCCACGAAGATCAGGCATTCGGGAGCTAATCGCCATGCGACCGAAGAAGCCCATCCTGCTCTATTGCGCCGATACGGAGTTGCTATCCTCCCTGGCTTTCGTGTTGCGGCTGCATCCCTATCAGGTCACTGCGATCGAGGACAGCATGGAAGCATCTCTCGCCGCCAGTGACCGTTGCGCCGCGTTCGCCTGTGGCGTGCTCGTTCATGCGCAGCAAGGTGATCTTGCCGGACGGCTCGTTCACCGCATTCTCGAATGCGCTCCGCACATGCCGCTGCTGTTGGTGGACCGCGCCGGAGATCTCGCACCCGTCCGCTACGCAGACATGGTGCTCTACGGCCGCAACACTTCGATGCAACACATCCTTGGCGCACTTCAGACGCTCTGCGCCCGTAAGCGTGGGCCGCAACCCCGGAGCGCCGCGTGAACGAACCCGTCTACATCGGCGGGTTCTCTGGCGGCATCGACTCGCAGGCCGCCGCGCGGTTCATGCTGAACCGCTATGGCGCTGCCCGTGTCGTCCTCGTGAACTCGGATGCTGGTGGCAATGAGCACCCGCTCACCATCGAGCATATCGACTGGTACTCGCAGCATGTGCATCCGGTGGCGCGCGTCCAGGCCATCGTCCGCGATATGTGGGTGAACCCCGATACCGCAGCTGAGCGCGGCTTCGATCCCAACGAACCACTGACCTTTGTCCGCATGGCAGAGATGCGCGGCATCTTCCCCTCGCGCAAGCGGCAGTTTTGCACCGACAAGCTGAAACTGCACCCCATTCGCCGATGGATACTGGCGAACTATCCCGACGGAAACTATGCCCGCTTCTCGGGCGTGCGCCGCGATGAATCGCTGGCGCGCGCCGATCGCCAGTGGCTGGAGTGGGACGACTTCTACGACTGCGATCTCCATAACCCCGTCTTCGACTGGTCGAAACAGATGTGCTTCGAATACGTGAAGCATCATCGGGAGCAGATCAATCCGCTCTATTCGCTCGGCTTCACGCGCGTGGGCTGCGCCCCCTGCGTGAACTCCAACAAAGACGACATACTCAATTGGGCTACGCGCTTCCCGGAAATGATCGACAAAGTCCGCGCGTGGGAGCAGCAGGTCGGGCGCACTTTCTTTGCGCCCTGCGTGCCGGGCATGGCCATCAACTGGATCGATGACGTTGTTGCATGGGCGAAGACCGACCGCGGCGGCAGGCAGAACAATCTCTTTCGCGTCCTTCCGCCGCCAGCCTGTGAATCGAGGTATGGCCTGTGCGAATGAACCTGCACATTTCGCCATGCAACCTCGACGAAGCCCATGCCTTCGTCGATCAAGTGCATCGCCACCACCGCAGAACATGGGGTGGCAAGTTCGCCATCGCCTGTGCGTCCGACGAGTGTGTGCATGGCGTCGTCGTGGTGGGGCGGCCTGTCGCCAGACTGCTCGACGACGGTTACACGCTGGAAGTAACTCGCCTCGCTACGGACGGGACCAAGAATGCCTGCTCCATGCTCTACGCCGCCGCATGGCGAGCTACGCGGGCGATGGGCTATCACAGGCTGATCACCTACATCCTCGATACAGAACCGGGAACATCGCTGCGGGCGGCTGGATGGAAGCTGATCGGCAAGGCCGGAGGCGGCACCTGGAATCGGCCTAACTCCGGTCGGCCACGCGTCGATACACATCCGCTTCAGGGCAAACTTCGCTGGGAGATAGCGGAATGAGATACCTCCTCCTCCAAGGCGATGTGCTGACGCGGCTGCGCGAGTTACCGGATGAAAGTGTGCAGTGCGTGGTGACCTCGCCGCTCTATTGGGGGCTGCGCGACTATGGTGTTGACGGCCAGATGGGGCTTGAATCGACGCCAGAAGAATATGTTCTGAAGTTGGTGGAAGTCTTTCACGAGGTGCGCCGCGTGCTGCGCAGCGACGGCACCGTGTGGCTCAACCTCGGCGACACCTATTTCGGCAGTTGGGGAAATTATGGAGGCCAGAACCGCGGACATGGATCGCAGCGGGAGATCGTCCATGGCAGCGCCGTTCCCAATCCCGCCTATGACGGGCCGGATGGCTATCGCCCACCCAGTGCGCAACCGCACCCGGTTCTCAAACCGAAGGACCTTGTCGGCATTCCGTGGCGGCTGGCGACTGCGCTTCAGGCCGATGGATGGTGGCTTCGCTCCGATGTGATCTGGGCCAAGCCCAATCCCATGCCGGAGAGCGTGATCGACCGGCCCACCAAGAGCCACGAATACCTCTTCCTCCTTGCTAAGAGCGACCGATACTTCTATGACGCTGAGGCAATCAAGGAGATTGCTGTCGGCGGCACGCCAGGAAACACAACGCATAAACAGCAAGCGGCTTTCGAGGACGGCGACGTTCGCATGCGAACCAAGGCCGGGCTTACAGAGATGGTCGCCTTCGCGCGCCACAACAAACGCTCCGTCTGGACCATCGCGGTAGAGGCGTTTCCTGAAGCTCACTTCGCGGTGTTCCCCACCAAGCTGGTCGAGCCGTGCATCCTGGCAGGAACCAGCGAGCACGGTTGCTGCTCGAAATGCGGCGCGCCATGGATACGCATCGTTCAGCGCAGTCTCGCCATGCAATCGGGAAGCGGCAGATCCGGGAATCAGCCCGAGGGTAAGTTCGCCGGCAGCGCCCAGGCCGAAAGCGGCGAGTACGACATCCGCCTCGGTCCCGTCGTCACGACCTCGACCATCGGCTGGAAACCCTCCTGCACATGCGGAGCGGAGATTCAGCCCTGCGCGGTTCTCGATCCCTTCAACGGCGCCGGAACCACGGGCCTCGTCGCGTTGCGACTTGGCCGCAGCTATATCGGCATCGAACTCAATCCAGAGTACGTCGCCATGTCCAAAAAGCGCGTTCGTGAAGATGCGCCGCTGTTCTGGCGGGAGGTGCGCTCGTGAGATACCTCTCCGTCTGCTCAGGAATCGAAGCGGTCTCGGTTGCATGGCAGCCGCTGGGTTGGGAACCGGCGATGTTTGCCGAGATCGACCCGTTCTGCTGCTGGCTGCTGCACTCGCGCTATAGCGCATCGCGGCCTGTTCATATGCCCAGTCCGCATGAAGCGTCAGACAGGAAAGAAGCCAAGCGCCACGCGGCGGCCATTCGCAACATCGTTGCTCTGCCCACCGATGGCGCGGTCATCAATGCCGGCGATTTCACAAAGATAGGAAAACAGGATGTGGGAACAATCGACCTTTTGGCCGGAGGAACACCTTGCCAGTCTTTCTCCATCGCCGGTAAACGAGCGGGACTGGATGACCCGCGTGGCAACCTCACCATCGAGTTTGCTCGACTTGCTGATCGACTCAGGCCCCTATGGGTGGTATGGGAGAACGTCCCCGGTGTCCTGTCGATTGACGACGGACGAACGTTTGGAGCCTTCCTCCGGATGCTGGTCGAATGCGGGTATGGGGTCGCCTACAGAGTTTTGGACGCTCAATTTTTCGGAGTACCCCAGCGGCGGCGCCGCGTCTTCGTTGTCGGATGTGCTGGAGACTGGCGAACTGCCGCGGCGGTTTTATTTGAGCGGTCGTGCCTGTCGGGGAATCCTCCGCCGCGCCGAGAAGCGCGGAAAGACGTTGCCCCCACCCTTAGCGCACGCGCTCATGGCGGTGGCGGCCTCGGAACAGACTTCGACCTCGACGGCGGCCTGATCCGCCAGCTTGCATTCGGTGGGAACAACACCGCTGGTCCCATCGATGTGGCGACGGCTGCCAATGCCTGCGCCAGCGCGTCAGGCCGCATGGACTTCGAAACGGAAACTTTCATCGCTCATTCGCTCTCTGCCGATGGCTTCGATGCCTCTGAGGACGGTACCGGACGCGGCGTGCCGATGATCCCCATCGCCATCTGCACGGCCCACACTCAGTCAAACGGCAGCGGCTTTTCGGACGGCGTGGCGCACACACTAGAGAGTGTCCCCAGCCAGGTTGTCGCCTTCAACCTACGTGGACGCGATGGCGGTGCGCTACCTGAAGTCTCCGATGCAGCCAGTCTCCGCGCCGCTTCCGGTGGCAGCAGCAACAGCTATGTCGCTTTCTCCGCGAAGGATTCCGGCGCGGACGTGAGCGACATAGCCCCCACGTTACGCAGCATGAACAACCGCGGTGGCAACCCAAATGGCGGCGGACAGGTAGCTATCGCCTTTACCTTGCCTGGCAGCGACGGCACTGTGAGTACAGCTACGCCGACCGACGTCGCGGGAAGCGTCCGCACGAAAGCTCCAGGCAGTATTGAGAACAGCTCGACAACTGCGGTATTGCAGGAGCAGCCCGTTGCCTGGTCTGGAGAACTCACTGCATCGACCGACACCGCAGGCACCCTTCAACGTGGCGGCGAAGGTGGCCGGGTCGATGGAGTCATGACGCCTCAGATGGCAGTACGGCGACTGACGCCGCGCGAGTGTGAGCGGCTGCAAGGATTCCCCGACGATTACACCTTGGTCGAGTACCGCGGCAAGTTCGCTGCCGATGGTCCGCGCTATCGTGCTCTCGGCAATTCGATGGCTGTGCCCGTCATGCGCTGGATCGGACAACGCATCGCGGCAGTCCACGAAATCGTCTCGCGGAGGTCCTCGTGAGCAGGCAGGTTCGACCACGAGCAATGCTGGTGCGGGCCTCCCAACGAGTGCGCGGCGGAGGGTCTTTTCCCGCCCTCGCCGATCCGTCGCGGAGACCGTGCAACTGGCCTTCGATTCCGTCGCCCCAGTTGAGGCACTTCGCATGGCTGGATGCGGAGGACGATGCGAAGCACTGGAACGTGTGGTTCACCCGCTCTCCGCTTTTGCAGCCGGAAACATGGCAAGCGACAGGTTATGGTTCCACTGCTGTGCAGTTGCATCGGCATCCTTATATAGGCGCCCTTCAGACAAGTGTTTCCATAGAGCGCCAATTCTCCCGTATTTTCCCTGCTCACCCTCGGTCACTCGCTTCGGTGCTTAACCCGCGCCCGGCGGCACGGCGCGTCTCTGCTTCGGCTTCGCCGCCCTGTGGGTTTCGGCTTTCAAAAAATCTTTGTGCAACGAACGGAAAAAGATTTTCCGAACCTTCCGAAAAAGACGCCGCTTGGCCTTGGGAGCGGGGCACACTCGCGTCGCTTCGCGCAAGAGTGTCCCGAGGGTAATCCGGGCAAATACAACCAAGGAGAAAACATCATGGCACTCTACGAAAACAACCTGAAACTGCGGGGCTACCTGGGTAAGGACGCCGAGAACATCGCAACCAAACA
>Ga0224528_1001373_pt1 | contig 16116 bp, 15 predicted proteins | sample CBST25metaG_2_FD_179888 | JGI IMG/M metagenome (GOLD analysis project Ga0224528, IMG submission 179888) | Peat soil microbial communities from Stordalen Mire, Sweden - C.B.S.T25 | ecosystem: Environmental > Terrestrial > Soil > Wetlands > Peat | place: Sweden: Norrbotten County, Stordalen Mire...
AAGCTGTCCAGCCCGTACTTTTGCGTACTTTTGAGTAGCCATTCGTGCCTTAGAGTCAACAACATACGCGATTGCGAGGTCACTCATAACCCAAAGGTCGCTGGTTCAAATCCAGCCCCCGCAACCACTTAGGCGAAACGCCAACCCAAGATAACCCACCCAGTCAGACGCCCGGAAAAGCGTGGGTGGGTTTTGGTGTGTTTGCAGGGTCCTTTTCACGGTTATGCGCTCCTCAGAGCCATTCTGACTACCTTGCTGTTCGCCTCACGCTTGGCGCCCATCAAAGCGTTCCCGTAAATATTCATCGTGGTCGAGACCTGCGCGTGGCGCATCAGCTTCTGCTGTACCCCGACAGGTGCTCCGGTGTCGTCCAGCCACGACCGGTAGGTGTGGCGGAAGGTATGCCACCCCACACTCCCGTACTTTCCGGCTGCCTCCCACCGCTCCTCGTGGAGCGGGAGACGCTTGCCGTTCGGCGTCGGGCTGTCCGCCAGACACCAAACGCCCGGAGCCGCACCGCACTTCGGGCACGCCACCAGGCAGCATCCAGCCGGACGGATATAGTCCTGTTGGACAGGGGCCGTGTGGTAATGCCGTCCGGTGGACGAGCTGGGAAAGACCAGTTCTGGCCCCGCCAATGGGGTTGTTCCATCGGTCAGAGCCCTCCGGGCCTGCTCGTCCGCCTCGCGCTTCCAATCCAGAAGGATCGAAGCAAAGTCGGGATCGAGCGGAAGCTCGTCCTCCGAGTATTCGGTCTTGACCGTTTTGACGCGGCCATGAACGACTGCCCGGACAACCTTCATGCTCAGGTTCTCGAAGTCGACATCCTGCCATTCGAGCGCCAGAACCTCTTCGGCCCGGAGGCCGGTACACTGCGCCACCACCACCATCGTCCGGTAGGGTTGCGGCAGCAGTTCGAGGATCTGGTAGAACTGCTCGACCGTCAGCACAATCGGCCTCTTCCGCCGCTTGCTGATGCCTTTGACCTCGACCAGTTGCATCGGATTCCGTTGCCACTCGACCAACTCCCACAGCATGGCCTTTTCATACAAACGGTGCATGATGGCTTTGACGTGGCCTTTGGTCTTCGGTGCGGCATCCATCTGCTTTAACCACTCCTGGACCGCGAGTGGCTTCATGCGTGTGATGTGCGTCGTTCCCCACTTCACACGAACCTGCTTGATGACGCTCAAGTAGGAGCTGACCGTCGAATAGCTCAGCTCTCCATCGGCGTCGCACCGATCACCAGGGCGGCGCCGCTTGATTTCGAGCAGCCTTTCCTCCTCGATGAAACGGTCCAGAACGGCGTTGAAGGTTGGCTCCAGGATGGCCAGGGTTGGGTTATCACTATTGAGTTTGAGCACGAAAGATTCCAGATGCCGCGTGACAGCAATCTCGGTCGGAAACTTCTCGGCGCTCAGATACATCGACGTGTCCTTATCGGTCGTGGGGTCTTTGAAGCGGTACTCCCACGCCCATTTGTTGTTGGCCCGCGCTACCTTGCGCAGGCTGCCTCGTTGAAAGCGTTGCCGTCTGTATTTCAAGGATGTTCGTCCTCTCCAGTCAGAACGGCATAGTCGGTTGTGGTCGAGTTTAATCCATGTTCAAGCCATGTGTTCAATGCACTGAGCCGGAATTTCCAGCGTTTTCCAACCTTCAACGCAGGCACTTTTCGGCCACGGGCCATCCTCTCCAGCGTCTTCCAGTGCATTCCAAGGACGGCGGCAGCCTCCTCCAGATTCAGCAACGGCTCAAATTCGTGACGCAGCGGACCTCGGGCCGCATCTTCGTTTGGCATCAGGGCTCCTCCCTGATCTCAAACTAGGCCCACCGCTCCCTTGCGATCGTTGCTTTTTCGTACCGATCATTCCATCTGCGTCAATAATCCAGAACCGCACTTTGCAGCAGACGGGACACATCCGCCCACAACCGCGAGCCACGGAAACCTATGCGCCTGCAGCGTTCGCCGGGCGCGTTGGCGGATTCAGCAAAAAAACGAGAATCACTCCAGTCGACAACGGCATTTGCCGGGATCTATGCGATTGGTGCCTTTCCTAAGGCACGCAGATCATTGATAGAATTACAGGTCGTGCGGGCGAGTTTCGATTCAGACGCGGAGGAACATGCAGAAGGGCGCTGTTGCTTTAATCGATGCGCTGGGTTTTCGCGGGATTTGGAGCCGCCATACCCCAGATGCGGTTTTGAGCGAAATGAAATCCGTTAAGAACTGGTTTGAAACCCGGATTAGAGAACAGTTCTCGACGCAACCCGATTTCCATTGTGACGTTGCTTTCCTGTCTGACACAATTGCCGTTTCCATGGCTTACGAAGGCGGACCTGAACAGCATCGGCAAGCGCTCTGTGTTCTTTATCTGGGCGATGTAATCAGCTGGGTTTTGGACCGGGTGCTCAGGTCCGAGATCCCCTTTGCCTACCGAGGAGCGATCGCCATTGGCGAGTACGAAATGTCTCCACATTTCCTGATTGGCAGTGCGATTGACGAAGCTGCTGCTGCATATGAGTTGGCGAAGGGCGCCATTATTTGGTTGACGCCGACTGCTCGGGAACAGGTGGCCGAATGGCTCAGTCTGCGACCCGGAACTCACATGGTCAAGTTCGATGTTCCATTAAAGGGTGGCGACTCCTTTAATACCTATACGCTCTCTCCGCTCGAGCAGGCGAGAGACGTCAACGACGCAGAGTTGATCACTAACAATCTTCTTGCGACTTTTTCAAACCCGAGTATCGATGTTGCCGTCAAACGACAAAACACCATCAAACACATGCGCGCGTGCTATCAATTGCGTGGATTCGAGCCATCATCGCAATTGAGGCCCCTTTAAACCGTCGACGGGCGGCCTCGGCCCAGCCGACGTTTCCAAAGAACAATGAGGGACCGGAGCCACCCAGGTAGTAGTCTAGAAAAACGCCCCCTCAGCGGGATTTGAATTGATCGCCGGGATCGTGGCCACCTGCCGACTTGGTGTTATGGCCATTTCTTTCAATCTACCTCCGTCTCCACTATCCCTTCCCCAATGGCATTTCGTGCGATGTGAAGGAGACGGTTATCCATGACGAATCCAAGAATGGTGCGTTGCCCCGGCAGTGGACAGAAGGTTGACGGGCCAGACGAGAATGAAGGGACGGTTTTTTGCAGCGTTTGCGGCATGAGCTTCTTGCCAATGACCACCACCACTGATGGCGGGAAGATTGAGTTTTCAGTATCGGAGCACATGCGCCGCGCCAATCCTCCCCGCATCAAAGATATTTCTAAAAAACGCCGGGGCAAGACGCGTGCTGATAGCGGGAGACCATGGGGACGGCGCTAGGTGTGGCACGGGTCCGCGGTGTACTTTCCCTTGGCGGGTGGCCCCGGTCCCGGGATATTTCTAAGCCACAAATGAGGGTGTCCTTCGCATTCGGGGACCGGGGATGCCACCGACCTCAACCCGGAATCCGTTCGCGATGCTCCCTGTCAATCCCTTTATGTCGGCATCGCGACTGGGATGTTGCGATCGAGTCTAAGCATGAATATGGGCGGCGCAATCGGCGTTTGCGGGGACTGATCCTGCTAAACCGTAGGGCTTCTTACTAGTGGAGGTCCGGAGATTTCTTGATCCGAAGAAGGAGGACCGGGGAACCATCGGTGTGGTTTCGGGGTCGTCGAGACCGACCGCTTACCAAACGAGGTAGCGTGGGAAGATGTCTGGTCTGGAAAGATATAGTCTACCTTTTGGGAGACACCACCGTGGAAGCCACACCCCTCAAAGCCGCTGTCACATCAGAAATATTCGAACAGGGAATACGACTTGCAGATATCATGATGCCGTGCTTCATGAAGACGACGCGAGAGCTATTCCTGCGGAAGCCGGGCCAGACACGCGGACGCCTCGTTCACTACACAACAGCAGAGGCTGCCCTCAACCTAATCAGAACCAAACGTTTCTGGATGCGCAACACCAACTGCATGTCTGACTTCAGCGAAGTGCAGCACGGCTTCGACATCTTGAATAGATTCTTCGCTGACAAGGCGAAAAAAGAATCATTCACGGAGGCTCTGGACGGCTGCATCCCCGGTGTTGCCTCTGAAGCAATCACTGCGTTCAACAACTCTTGGAAAGACATTCGATTGAACTCCTACATCGCATGTTTGTCGGAGCATCAGGACAGCGAAGACTCAAACGGGCGACTTTCAATGTGGCGTGCATTCGGCGGAACTGCGACTCGAATCGGGATTGTGCTTAACATTCCATACACTCTTTCTATTCTCCCCCTGAACATCATATTCAGTTCAGTTGCATACTTTTCGGAATCTGCGGCGCACGAGGACCTGGAAGGAGTCATTGGAAACATTCTCGCCAATCGAGAGTATCTTCGGATGATTGGACGTGATGCTCTTGTCAGGATAGTTTTCAACACGTTTTTGTTTCGTGTGGTTTGTCTGAAACACGAAGGCTTTCACGAGGAGAGGGAGTGGCGAGCAATCTATGCACCGACGCTTGGGGCCTATGCACCGATGCCTGGGCCATCTCGACTCATGGAGTCATCGACCGAAGTCGTCTCCGGGGTACCGCAGGTCGTTTACAAGGTTCCACTCGATGCATCGGTTTCGGACCAGATCGCAGACTTGGATTTCACCCAGATATTCGATCACCTTATCATTGGACCAACACCCTATCCGTGGCCAATCTACAGTGCATTTGTGGACGAATTGACGAAGACTGGAGTCGCCAATTCCGCTGAGCGGGTACGAGTCTCCGGGATTCCGATTCGTGCTTGATAACTGCAGCGTGTCGAGCCTTCTCTATTTTCATTCTCTTCGGGTGGCGCACAGCGCCATGTATGACTGCGGTTGTCTGGGATGATCGGCGAATGCGTATCCCACTGTTCCGCCAGACTTGCGAGAAGGAGCAGTGGCGCTTCGCGGGCCGGCTGAACTATGATCCTGCGACAAGGATCAATCAATGAACATCTGGCGGATGAAACTCCGGGCGGGGAGCCATGGCGACTCGATGTGGCCGGCCTGTCGTGAGCGTGGGATCGCAGCGATTACCTACCGGGCAATATATGACAGCGACCTGAGTCGCATGACCAAGTTGGACCTGGACCCTCGGGTCAAGGGCGCAGGCAGAAGCAGTATGTATCGCTTTGCGTGGGAAATGAAGGGCGGGGACGTCATTCTAGTTGGAGACTCAATCTCCAAGCAGGTGATTGGGAGGGGCTATATCTCTTCGGCTCCAGGTGAGCGCGCATATCGTTACAACGCTCGGAATCCCATCCGAGAACCTCAGGACCCAAACGTGCCGTGGCGCCACGAAGTGCCCGTTGTTTGGGACAAAGAATTCGAGCCCATCGCTTACCGGGACGGGGCACCTCAAAACTCCGTGATGCACTTCAACCCCGGATGGCGCGTTGAGTCAGGCGGAGAACGGCCAGCGCCATCTCATGATAAGGAGGGTGAAGCAGGCGACTTTCTGAACGAATCGGCGTACATGAGAGAAACACTCGCTTCCCGGCGAAACGTCGAACGACTGCACGCTGGATTGTCAAATCGATTTCGAGCTTGGCTCAAGCGCGAGTTCTCCGTGCACGCCAAGCAGGAACAAAACTGCGTCGACCTAACCTTTGAGCACGATGGGATGTCGCACTTGGCCGAACTGAAGATCTGTTATGGAGGGCGGACGCGATTCGCGATACGCGAGGCAATTGGGCAGCTGCTTGAGTACAACCACTACCCACCCCGGTCAGAAGCTAAGTCATGGTGGCTGGTCATGGATCAAGCTCCTGAGAAACCTGACCGCATCTACATCGACGCACTTAGGCAGAGGTACGACCTTCCCCTCAGACTTGCTTGGCCTATGAACGCCACATTTGAATCCCATCCTAAGTGGACGCCGCGTTAACGGCCGACGTCTTCCTGCGAATGCTTATCCTGGGGTGTACTCTTCTTGGCTGGTGGCCAGATGGCCCGGTCTTTCACTACTGCCAGCCACTAATGAGGGTGGCCCCGGTCCCTCGCATTTGGGGACCGGGGACTCAATAGATCTCAGCACGCCGCGAGGCTCGAGGCTAATGCCCGATCAATCCCCATAAGTCGCCAAGGCGACTGGAATCTCATGCCCCCCGCCGGACTGGGGCCCGAGGGGCTCCCGGAGCCTGACGCGTTTACCAATACTAATCCGGCCGTTGGCAAATAAACCAAGCTGAATGGGCGCAATGGGCTGAAATCATCGGGCGACAATCGATCTGGTTGAATCGCAGGAAACTCCGCTTTTCTGAGAAATTATAGCCGAGAGTGGGATATGCTCTGAGCATTGAAACCACTCCGTCCAAGTCTTCAGAGAGCAATGCGCAAGATGGCGAAGCCTAGGTTATCCCTGGCTGAGCGGAGAGTGCTCCGTCTACGGCCGGAGGAAGTCTATCTCACGGGCATGATCCTTTATGCCGTCGTACTGGGTAAGAAAGCTGCCGGAGAGTTCACGCTTTTTCAGGGCTTCAGTGTAAATGCTTTGCCGGAGTATGCTTCACTCCGCCAGATATGCCAGTTGCCTGCTCACAGCGACGAACTCTTCAAGACCCGCAGCGAGACCGCAAGATCGCGCATGTCTGGAGTTTCGGGATATTCGATTGCTCTAGTCGAAGACGAGTTCTTTGAACAACTCGAGAAAAATCCGGGATTCGTCTGTGTCATTTCAAACGCAGCCAGCCATGCTAGGGTCGCCGAGTATTTTGCGCAACGGAACAATAAATTTTGGCTGCACGTTACAACGTCCGAAGGGGAAACCGCCGAGCCAAAGTTGTGGGACATTGACCGCGCTTACATCTACGACTGGACGAAGGCGGCGATCCTTGAGCACCACAACAAAAGGCGTCACGAATTCCCGCATGCCGGTGAGTTCCGGCCGTTTGTGAATTGGGACGAGGCCACCGTGCCGACTCCCAGCCGAGGCCACAACATCTTGACTCCGACGGAGACTGTGTTTCTGTCGTTGGGGTATTCATTTGATCTACCGGATGACACGCTCAACGGCGACGAGGACGGCGTGTTTGCCGATGCGCTAGTGGCTGCGTCTCGAACCCTTGAAGCGACGTTAGAACGGCTGAAAGGTGACTCGAAAAGGCCTCCCGGAATACCCAGTGTGATAGTGACCATACCGTCTGTGTTTCGCCAGTTAAAGCCGAATCAGCTCAGGCGAGAAGCGACCCCAGAGCTTCGCCGGGTGACGCGCGCCGTCTTACGTCAGGCGCAGTACATTGCGCTGCGAGCTACGGCCAAAGAACAGGAAGAGATGGCCCACTCTGAGTTATCCAATGTCATCCTCGGGATGCGCGCACAGGAGCTTTACCTTTACACAGCAGTGCTGACGGTCATGGCGTGCAGCCTGTGCTGCCCCGTGCTGAGGTTGCCACCACAACTTGACCGTGTGCGGACCTTGCTGGTTGGACTCGCATCACTTTCACACAAAGGAAACGATGCGCAGCGTCGCCGGAACCAACTGGCCATTCGAATCGGAGAAATGTTTCGCTCGCTGATCCCGGCGCAGCTCCTATCCAAGCTAGACGGATATGTAAATGAAGGGGTGAAGCTGGTTGGAGACGTTCCACTGGAACTGCTTCCGATCAACGGACTGCCGCTTTCGCTTCGGTGCAGCGTTTCTCGGCTGCCCACGCTCCCAGGAAATTTGCTAGTCCGGCATTCACTCCTCTGCACTCCCACCTTTCTGCGGCCATCTGACTTCTACGATGTTCTGGTTGTCCGCTCCTTCCAGCCCGACGATCCGATCCGTAGTTTGTTGGAAGTCTCGATATCCGTCGTGTTGCGAAAACAATCCAAGGTCAAAGTGAAGTTCGTCGATGTCTCCAGCGAGCAAGAGTTCATCGACGCGTTCAACCAGTTCTCTGGGAAGATTGCTATCTTCGATGGGCACGGCGCCCAGGCTGCTACCGATCCCCAAGGGGCTCTGTCAATCGGGAATTTCCGAATCAATCCGATTCAGTTCTACGGCAAGATCCGGTTGCCACCGATCATCCTTCTGAGTGCGTGCGAAACACATACGCTCGAAGGCTTCGAGTCGAGCGTGGCGAGTGCGTTTCTTTTTATGGGAGCCTGGTCCGTTCTCGGCACGTTAGCTCCTGTCGATGCTCGGAGTGCCGCGATACTCATTACCCGATTTCTTTTCCGCCTCGAAGCATTTCTGCCCGCGCTAGGAAGACCGATGAATTGGACTGAGGTGGTCACAGGGATGCTGCGGATGTCTTATGTCACGGACATCCTCTTCAAGTTCGAGCAACTTGATCGCGTTGCTCCCGGAACCTACCGTGGCGTTCAAATGACTGCCAATGTGGCCATCAATAGCGACGACCCGGAGTGGTTTGAGAAGGTGCTGTGCGAGCTTTCCAAGCAAACGAACTTGACCGATGAACAGGTTCGCCAGAGATGGCTGGATACTTGCTATTTCTCGGAGACTCTACGGTACGTACATTTGGGGAGTCCGGAGAATATCTTCGTTTCTCCCGAATGATTTCCGCTCCACGGATCGAGCAACCCAGCGCAGACCTCAGCGAAGATGGATAGGTTCTCTGAAGTCGCCTAGTCGACTGAAATCAGCAAGCTTTCCGGGGGGTGAAGGTTTCCCGTCGCAAAGGGCGTTTGCCAGGACCTATTTCGTCCCGCTATCCTCAAGAACTCTCTTGAACCTCGAAGAACACGTCGTCCAATGTGTCAATGAAAGTCAGTCGGACCAAAACGCAGGGCACCTCTATTTTGTTCGACCTTCCAGAAAGAACTAATAGTTGCGACCCAGGAGCCGACGTTGAGGATTCACCTTCTGTCCGCTACTCTTTCGACTTACTTCTCACTTGGGAAGAGACTCTTGTAAATGATTTGAAGTAGAGCGAGCAGGAAGCCGTTCAAGATACCGCTGATCAATGTGGCCGATGCACCGCGTTCATTGATTACGCAGTAGGCGAAAAAGGCTAACATGGCGAGTGCAACAAGTCCGGTCACGATGAAGGCAATCCATGTCATCACTACCTGTCCAACCGCCCGGACAAATGCAAGCTTTTCGTCGTTCGAGCTCATGCTGCGGGCCTCACAAGCTGGTAGAACTCCAAACGATCAAGCCGCTCAGTGCGCTCCGAGACAGGCTCTAGATCTCCATCCTGTTCCTGCCAGCACTGCACCTCCTCGGGTATCGCCTTTTCGTCATCAACTGTTAGCGCGACCGCTCCGTCTGGACAGAGAATCTGTATGCGTTTGACGAACAACCCTTGTCTAACCGCCGTTTCACAGATTTGTCGGGCAATCCAAGTAGTTGTGCCGAGAAGTGCACGAACATTTTCGACATAAATTCGCTGCGTATCCAGTGCGGAGAACACCTTCAGCCGAGCCGGAGTGGCGATTAGGCGCTCACTTATTATTTGTAAGAATCGCTTTGATGACAGCATCGGTATCCCCAAGGTCTTCGCTGTAGCTAGTAAAACCAAGTCTGCCAAAGGTGGGGTTAGCTTGGAAAATCGGCTCTGAGCAGGAATCTGTAAGACTGCGTGATTTGCGCGGATTTTGCTTGAGCGTCGGGATCGGCTATTCTTCTCCCGATGCGCGACAACGATTGGACGCGGGTATTGGGTTGGCCGGGCTACAAGGTCTACCGGCATGAGATTGATGAGTCAGGCAAAAGGCTGAAGCTTTGGGTTCGGCGCAAGCGGGCCAACAAGTTGCTGGTTTGTTCCGGCTGCGGCAGGGCAAGGGGCGAAATTGTAGCCAGCTATGAGCGGGAAGTGCGGGATCTGCCGTGCTTCGAGTACCTGACTACGGTGGTCGTCGAGTTGTACCGGGTGCGCTGCCCGGACTGCGGAGTAAAGGCGGAAAAGGTGCCGCTGTTGCCCAGCAAAGCACCGTTCAGCCAGCGCTTCGAGGATGCCGTGGGTCAAGCCTGCGAGAGCGCCGCGGCCAGCCGGGTAGCGCGGCAGTTCGGCCTGGCGGCCAGCACGGTGCGAGCCATCGATCAGCGATATCTTACGCGCTGGGCCGCGACGCGACGCAAGCCTGCACTGCGGCAGATGGGCGTGGACGAAATATTTCTGGGCAAGAAGCAGAAGTTCATCACTGTGGTGAGCAACCTGCAGACCGCCGAGCCTCTCTGGTTCGGCGCCGAGCGAAAGAAGGAAACGCTCGACGAGTTCTTCACCAAGCAACTGAGCCCCTTTCAACGCGGCGCCGTGCAGGCGGCCTGCGTTGATATGTGGGAACCGTTCAAACAGAGCATCACTGAGTGGCTGCCCAACTGCCGCATCATCTATGACAAGTTCCACATCATGAAGCACGCCAATGCAGCGGTCGACGAGGTTCGCAGGGCCGAGTTCTTCCGCAAGGGCGGGCCGGCGCGGGAACTGGTCAAGGGCAAGCGCTGGCTGCTGCTGACGCGCTGGGTGCATCTGACCGCGCCCAAGAAGCAGCAACTCAACGAATTGTTTGCGCTGAACCGGCGCGTCATGAAGGCCTACCTGCTCAAAGAGAGCTTGGACCGGCTGTGGAGCTATCGCTACGAGGGAGCCATGATGCGCTATCTGAAGAACTGGATCGATCAACTGCGCTGGCAGCGGCTCAAGCCCATGGAGAAGTTGGCCGACATGCTGCTTCGCCATCTGGAGGGCATCCTCAACTACTGCAGAACCAAGGTTCCCCTGGGAGTCGTCGAGGCGGTCAACGGCAATATCAAAGCACTCCTGCGCCGGGGCCGCGGCTACCGCAACCTCGACTACCTCCTGCTCAAAGCACAACGGCTGGCTGCCACGAGAACCCAACTCGTCGCTCTTCAGAAAGCCGCGTAAAACAATGACTCTTACACTTTCTCGTCAAGAACCGGAAAATCTTCTGCGCCTTCTCCGGATCTTCCGGATCCGCCTGCGGCCTGAAATTAGTGTTCAACAGAGGCTTCTTGACGACATCCTCGTAAACTTCCGGCTTCGTATCGCGCAAGCCCATGCCATCGTCCATGTCGACCGTGTTGGTCGATCCCGACTCTTTATAGCGCACGCGAGGCGCGTCAACAGCCTTCGAATCCCACAATGCCTTCACACCTTTATTGATGTCTAGCCCCGGCAACCCGAACTGAGCGAGGTCAGTGGCGAGTTTCTTCTCATCAAAATTGCGAACCGCCTTAAGCAGCGGCCTGCCAGAATAGTTCGTTGGATCACGCTCCAAAACGAAAGTACGCAGGAGCGTAATCTCATCATCCTGTTCAATCTTAATCGGCCATAGGACGTTGACTTGGACTTCCTCAACCGGCTCCAGCAGGTATACCGAATACGGTACAGAGGCGAGATGAAAACTGATCCCGCCCTTCGGTTCACCTAAAGTGTCGGACGGAGGAAGTGCTGAAAGAGGATTGCTTTCCGTATTCTGCCGGGAGAGCAACAAGACGTGTTGACGGCAATAGGCAAAGTTCGCTATCAGGAAAGAACCGATTCTCGCGTGATCACCCGTGCCAGCTATGATCTCACAGGCATCTTCTTTCTTCTGGCCCTTTAGCCCAGGCCATTCGGCCTTGAGCTTCGGTGCCGGAAAGAACTCCAAGAGTCGCCGCAACTGTTCAGTTGTCGCATGCTCAAGACGCGCCATTATGCATAAGCCCCGTCAAAACATTGGTTGGTAAGATCGATATGATCATATACCTGCGGCATGGCTAAACTCCGATCTCGATAGACTCCATACCCTACAGGCATTCGTTAGCGGCCGATCACTCCCAAATGCCGACAACGCGACTGGAATCTTGTGACCGGCGGTCGGGTCTGGCCCTGGAGGTCTTCCTGACGCTGGGGGCGTTTATGGGGACGTATCCAGATTCTGGTCAAGAATCCACTCTGAATGAGAGCATTGGGCCATTAGCAGCAGCGGATTTGAGGTAGTCCTGTGGAGATTGGTACAAGCAGGAAGAGCGAGAACTCTGAGGCGTGCGAAGATGGACCCGACTGAGGAAGCTGGAGTTGAACCGACGAATGAAGTGAACCCGGACCACCCGGGTAAGGATCGACCCTCCATGCTATTGAGAGCTAATGCGATGAAGCCCGTCACACCCGAGGCTATTTCCACCTTTGCATGAGAGTTCATGTAGATGGGCAGCTTCCCTTAGGTCCTTGAGAACCCCTTGTCCATTCTCGTATAAATTGCCGAGATTGGTGCAACTTTGCCAGTCTCCGCCGTCGCACGCCTTTTTGTAATAGACTGCTGCAACTGAGTAGTCTTTCTGGACGCTTTGGCCGTCGGCGTACATCCAGCCAACGCCGCCACAACCAAGTTCATCTCCACCGTTGCAAGCTTTGCGAAATAGGTTCATCGCCATTGGCAAATCTTCTGGAACACCGTAGCCTATCTCATACAATCGAGCAAGATTTTGACATCCCCTCATATTTCCGGCTCTGAGCAGGAATCTGTAAGACTGCGTGATTTGCGCGGATTTTGCTTGAGCGTCGGGATCGGCTATTCTTCTCCCGATGCGCGACAACGATTGGACGCGGGTATTGGGTTGGCCGGGCTACAAGGTCTACCGGCATGAGATTGATGAGTCAGGCAAAAGGCTGAAGCTTTGGGTTCGGCGCAAGCGGGCCAACAAGTTGCTGGTTTGTTCCGGCTGCGGCAGGGCAAGGGGCGAAATTGTAGCCAGCTATGAGCGGGAAGTGCGGGATCTGCCGTGCTTCGAGTACCTGACTACGGTGGTCGTCGAGTTGTACCGGGTGCGCTGCCCGGACTGCGGAGTAAAGGCGGAAAAGGTGCCGCTGTTGCCCAGCAAAGCACCGTTCAGCCAGCGCTTCGAGGATGCCGTGGGTCAAGCCTGCGAGAGCGCCGCGGCCAGCCGGGTAGCGCGGCAGTTCGGCCTGGCGGCCAGCACGGTGCGAGCCATCGATCAGCGATATCTTACGCGCTGGGCCGCGACGCGACGCAAGCCTGCACTGCGGCAGATGGGCGTGGACGAAATATTTCTGGGCAAGAAGCAGAAGTTCATCACTGTGGTGAGCAACCTGCAGACCGCCGAGCCTCTCTGGTTCGGCGCCGAGCGAAAGAAGGAAACGCTCGACGAGTTCTTCACCAAGCAACTGAGCCCCTTTCAACGCGGCGCCGTGCAGGCGGCCTGCGTTGATATGTGGGAACCGTTCAAACAGAGCATCACTGAGTGGCTGCCCAACTGCCGCATCATCTATGACAAGTTCCACATCATGAAGCACGCCAATGCAGCGGTCGACGAGGTTCGCAGGGCCGAGTTCTTCCGCAAGGGCGGGCCGGCGCGGGAACTGGTCAAGGGCAAGCGCTGGCTGCTGCTGACGCGCTGGGTGCATCTGACCGCGCCCAAGAAGCAGCAACTCAACGAATTGTTTGCGCTGAACCGGCGCGTCATGAAGGCCTACCTGCTCAAAGAGAGCTTGGACCGGCTGTGGAGCTATCGCTACGAGGGAGCCATGATGCGCTATCTGAAGAACTGGATCGATCAACTGCGCTGGCAGCGGCTCAAGCCCATGGAGAAGTTGGCCGACATGCTGCTTCGCCATCTGGAGGGCATCCTCAACTACTGCAGAACCAAGGTTCCCCTGGGAGTCGTCGAGGCGGTCAACGGCAATATCAAAGCACTCCTGCGCCGGGGCCGCGGCTACCGCAACCTCGACTACCTCCTGCTCAAAGCACAACGGCTGGCTGCCACGAGAACCCAACTCGTCGCTCTTCAGAAAGCCGCGTAAAACAATGACTCTTACACTTTCTCGTCAAGAACCATATTTCCTGCATCGCAAGCCTTGCGATACAGATCGGCGGATATTTCATAGCTCTTATTCACGCCTCTGCCATCAAAATACAAAATCCCTAAGGCGATGCAAGCCTTAGAGTTTCCGGCCTTACAGGACGTGTCGTAGAGCGCTGCAGCTTTTTCGTATTGTGTTTTCTTTTGAAATGATTCGGCTTTTTCGAATGAATCATCTGGTGGCGAGGGGGTTATCTGCCGGTTTGTTCGCTCATTTGAAATGTCTTCGTGGTGTGGATCGCGTACCATAGATGAGGTTGATGGAGCAGCTGCGCTGCGATCAGCGTTTTGCTTCTGATTTGCATCTGCCGAAACTGAAGCAGGTTTTGGTTCTTTCTCACTATGCGCCTTCGTCCAGATATAGCTGGCCGCAAGCGAGGAAATGATTCCCAGACTGACAATCCCAATCACAGTGTTCTTGAATGGTTCCGAAGACATTAGGAATCCTTCTCGCTCAGATTGCACACCTGAGATTATTGGAATTAGCTTCTTTCAGTCCATTGAATCCCACGAAAGTCAATTTGACAAGAAGATCAGTGTTGATTGGGCTACTTCAGTTCGTTCCCGGTAGAGCGCGGACGAACTCCAAATCACCAGACCGCGTTCCAGCCGCCGCAGTCCTGGAAACAAGGACGATTCATGGCCTTCATCGAGGGGGATGGAGTGATGCTTGAACAGGCTGCAGCGGCCCGTCAGGCTGCCTCCGATGCACACAATCGGGAAGAAACGCCCGACTTCGCTGCCAGCATTGAACGCCATGCGCTTGAGCACCCTTGCCAACAGGCTCGGCAATGAGCGCGTAAGGATACTGGGCATCGCCGAAATACTGTTCAGTCGTGCCGTAATCTGGTTCAGCATGACATACCGAGCCGCGCAAGGATTTCTTTCTGCCGTGGCTCGATGGCGGTCGAGCTCAGAGCAAGCATCGGCGCGGGGCGCAACTTGGACAGATGCTCTCCGAGCAACGCATAATCGGCAAGATAGCTTTCGCTCGCGGGCACAATACGATCTGCTTCTTCGATAACAATCAGCGCGGGCTTGTGCTTGGCCAGCATCTCCGGAAAGCCTGCCACGGCAAGACGTTCGGGCGCGACGAACAGAAAACCCAGTCGGCCATTCAAATATTCGACGCAGGCAGCGCGCATCTGTTCGCGTGAGCGCCCGGCATGAATGCAATCAGCCGCGAAGTTCTTTTCGCGCAGCGTATTTGCCTGCGCATCGAGCCAATCTTGATGCGCGCTGAAGATGATAGTGACGCCTCCGAGTGCCGCTCCTGCCAACTGATAGCAGAACGATTTGCCTGAGCCCGAGGAACGCACGAGCAGCGCGTCTTTGCCCGCCAGCACTGCCATGCACGCGGACTTTTGTCCCGGCAGAAATTTCTCAAAACCGAAGCGCTCTTTAAGCAAGGCTTCAAGCTGCGCACTCTTCGAAGGCTTTTTGGGGGCTTTCTTCTCACCGGCCGCTGCGCTTGCATTCCCAGATGAAGTCTGCTTGTTTGCGCCGTTCTCCGCCGCGCGGCGAAGTTTATCCTGTGGAACGTAAGCCCGCCGCGGCTCTGTACGTACCTTGCGGACCACACCGCTCACGTATTCATCGATGCCAGAGAGGAACGGAGCTAGCTGTGCTTCTCCCTCGTGAATCTTTTTAAGGAAGGCCTCCCATTGGCCGGTCATCGCCGGGGTTTTCACCTCCGGGTGTACGACTTCAATCAGGTGAATGCCCTTTTCGGTGGCCTCGAGGGTCTTGCCCTTGCGCACCATGTATTCGCGCTTGAGCAGCGTTTCGATGATGCCAGCGCGCGTTGCCGGCGTGCCCAGCCCCGTCTCCTTCATCGCATCCGACAGTTCCTTTTCATCGAGAGTCTGTCCGGCGGTCTGCATGGCCGTCAGTAGAGTGCCTTCGGTGAAGCGTTTGGGAGGCTTGGTCTTTTTATTCTTGGCCTCGATGGCGGCAACGCGCTGCGGCTGACCTTGCTTCAGGTCGGTTGGCAACAGTTGGTCGTCTTCGTCGTCGTCGCTCTTTTTCTTTTTCTTTTCGACGACGATGTCGAGCACCTTCCAGCCTATCTGTTGTACGAGGGTGCCGGAGGTGCGATAGCGATCAATGATCGGTTCATCCGCGTCAGGGTTGGTGATGGCGGTAATTACGGTGGTGACGGCCTGCACGTGATCCTCGTGCCACATCATCAGAAAGCGCCGGCAGATGAGGTCGTAGATTTTGCGTTCAGGATCGCTCAATTGCACACGGCCCGCAGGCACAGCGTTCGGCAGCAGGGCGTGGTGATCGCTGACCTTGCTGTCGTCGACAAAGCGCTTGCCGAGTG
>Ga0224528_1001375_pt1 | contig 16114 bp, 16 predicted proteins | sample CBST25metaG_2_FD_179888 | JGI IMG/M metagenome (GOLD analysis project Ga0224528, IMG submission 179888) | Peat soil microbial communities from Stordalen Mire, Sweden - C.B.S.T25 | ecosystem: Environmental > Terrestrial > Soil > Wetlands > Peat | place: Sweden: Norrbotten County, Stordalen Mire...
GGTTCTACGCGGAGGAAAACGGGCGAAAGGTCCGGCTGGAGGCCGAGATTTTATGGAAAAACGGCTGAAAGTGGTCGAATTTTGGGGCTGAAGTACGCTTATCGGCGCGTTTTTGGCTGGAATCTGCGCATTGCGCTCGATGGCGTGTCGATCCGACGCAATAACAACAGCAGGTCCTTCGGCTCCCTACGCATCGCTTCGGTCGCTCAGGAGGACAATCGTGTTTTAATGTTGACTTTAGAGACAGGCCCTAGTGCAGTGCGTCACAAATAGCATCTATTAAACGACAAGGCTCATCTTATGATGAGGAGACCTTGCTATGCGTGTTGCCCCTGCAGTTGTACTCGATCCAACTACGCGCACAGAGCTTGAGCGGCTCAGCCGCAAGCGTTCGCTGGCGGCGCGGGCTGTTGTGCGCAGCCGCATCATTTTGCTTGCTGCCAATGGACTGCAGAATCAGCAGATCGCCGCCGAGCTTGGGGTGAGCACGCGCATGGTGGCATTGTGGCGTGGTCGTTTTCTTTTGCTCGGCGCCCAGGGCTTGCTCAAAGACGCTCCGCGCCCAGGGCGCACGCCCAGGATTACAGCAGAAGCCGTAGCCGAAGTTGTTTCCAGGACTACGCAAACGACACCATCCAATGCTACCCAGTGGTCCACGCGAACAATGGCCCGCGAAGTCGGTATCTCTGAGGCCAGTGTGCGGCGTATCTGGCACGCACACGGACTCAAGCCGCATCGCATCGAAAGCTTCAAGATCAGCCGCGATCCAGAGTTCGCCGCCAAACTGGACGATGTTGTCGGCCTCTATCTGAATCCGCCCGAGCATGCGCTGGTTTTATCGGTGGACGAGAAGAGTCAGATACAAGCTCTGGACCGCACCCAACCTGGCCTGCCCATAAAGAAGGGGCGCGGCCAGACCATGACCCACGACTACAAGCGCAACGGAACCACTACGCTCTTTGCTGCGTTGAACACTGCCACTGGCGAGGTCTACCACCTCTGCCAGCAGCGCCATCGCCATCACGAGTGGTTGAAGTTCTTGCGCATGATCGACCAGACGGTGTCTGCTGACAAGCAGATCCATATCATCTGCGACAACTACGGCACGCACAAACATGAACGAGTGCAACGCTGGATGGCACGCCACAAACGCTTCCATGTCCACTTCACGCCCACCTCGGCCTCATGGCTCAACATGGTGGAGCGCTTCTTCCGCGATCTGACCGAAAGCCGCATCCGGCGTGGCGTCTTCAAAGACCTGGAACAACTTATCGTGGCCATCGGAGACTATATCGATCGCCATAACCAGAACCCAAAGCCCTTCATCTGGACTGCGAAGGCAAACGACATCCTTGAAAAAGTCACCCGCGCTCAGGCCTCTCTCAATAAATGCCTGTCTGTGTGACGCACTACACTAGGCTAACCGGATTCGTTTAGCAAGTACTTCGGCCAAGCCCATTCCCCCAATGCCAGCGGCCGGATGAAGCCACTGAAGCGTCCATTGGAATTCGCCGAGACTGGGCTTCAATTCAAGCAAGCCGAGGAGCGGAATGACAACCGCCACAGCTACTGCCAAAGCAGTTTGTCTAGTTACCGATACACGCGATTGAACGGCGAGGACGCAGAGCGCGCTTACCAGCAAGCCGCCAATAAAAATATGCAGAAGGAGCGGTGAACTATAGACAAACCAAGAGAGAACTCCCGTGCCCAACGCCACTAAGCCGCATAGACGCACTAACTGAACCATGACTGTGGCTATTGCTTTATCCAACTGATAATCCCCTCCGGTTCGTTTTCAGCAGTGTTACCCGCAAGCTGCAAGCGGGAGCCAGGCGCTCCCAGCCATGCATATTGAATTCGATCGATAGTCGTCTAAACATACGCAAAGGCATGGCACAAGGTTTTGACAGCATTTCCCGCATCGCGGATGGCGGCACAGCGCACGCATTCGCGAGTCGGCTGCACGACGAGCCTCGACGCCATTTTCGCGGCTGCATTTATTGAAATGCGACGCCATGGCATTGGTTTTTCAAGGCAAGTCGCCGTCTCCAATTCCTCAATCCAGCATTCAGACGTCTTCTGAGCTTCTTCAGGTCCACACATTTGCGACACTGCTCGATGGAAGGATGACAACTCTCTTTCCGCTTCCTGTAGTTCCAAAACGTCATGGCCAGCGTCTCTGCGATGGGGGACGTTGACCATGGCTTGATCTTTGCTGTGCATTGCGCGATTCCTTCATCCAATTCAGGCGATCTGCTTACCTGGCTCCGGGCCTCCGGACTGGTCAAACACAGCATCCACGGCGATCTTGACCACGTAGCGGGGTTCGGGCAGTCCTGCGTGTGCCTGGTGGACTTCCTGGGCTACATTGCTAAACAACGCGCCGGATTCAATCAACTCGGCCACGCCTTTCAGTTGGTAGGCCTTGTTGGTGGTGAGGTCCGCCACAGTGACGGCGACCTTCGGATTGTTGCGGAGATTCTGCCGGGTCTTTCCAGTAAACAAATCGGCAAAGGTTACATGCTGCCCGTCGAGCAGCTTGAGCGTGCCTTTCGGTGTGACGTTTGGTTCGCCGCTTATCGAAGCGGTCGCCACCCAGGCGAGTTTGCCGGGCAGAAACTCCTGTACTTCTTTCGGAATAGTAATCATGAATGCAAACTTCTGGCTCTCTGTGCTGGGATCAGCGCGGCCCGCTTGCTTGTCATCGGGAATTGACTTTGGCGGACATACTGCCTTTACACCGGGTGTTGTGGCAGGCGCTCGTCTCCCAAACTCTCTCAAATTTCAAAAACCGCCGCTTGTGGAAAGCGAGCACGAGTCACTCCGCCAACCGGACGGAACCTGAGAATCGCGCCCGCTTAGTACGGCCTAATCAATGGGTAAGAGGCACAAGATCGCTCTTCCCCTTGCGAAGGATCGGATACGGTTGAATCCCTGCGGCCTCGGCGCACCCAACACCAAAATGCACATACACGTCGGGAGCATCCACAAGAGGCATCCAGTAGCCGACGATGCGATTCCCGTCGCGGACTTCATCGCAACAGACTGTGCGGTGTTCGCGGAGAGCAAGATTCGCCTTGCAATCCTTGCAGGCGGACGTCGCGGCTTCTGGATTGAGAGAGAAACATTTGATTCCGGCAGAAATGCCCGCCGTACGGGCCAGGTCATTGGCGGCAAGAATTGTCCGATCCTTGCGGATCAGCATCACTGGCTCAGGAAACGGCCCCCACATCTGCTCAAAAGCATTCAACATCTGCTGATTATCCATAAAAGAACTCCTCGTTCAGTAAGATACGTTGGCCAATCGGGTCATCTGATCTCGCTTAATATGACGCTAACCCTCAGGAACACATCGCGTCTTGTACGGAAGGGTATAAGTTGTGTACGATCGGATACAAATGTTCTGGAGCTGCCGCCTTACAATTGCCGAGTCCTCGGACTGGCAGGTTCATGAGGTTTTCGAACTCATGTTCTGTCATTCGGGTGCGGGTCGGGTGCTTGTCGACAAGCACGAATTCGATTTGCGCCCCTACCGCATGATCCTGATTGTCCCTGGCGCTCGCCATCGGGTGATTTTCGATGGCGGCCAGTCGGCCGATCTGAAAATTGTCTGTGTGACGGCGCAAGACACAGCGGAATACCTTTCACCGGTCCAGGCCGCCCTGTTGCAGAGTCTGCAGAATCTGGGCTGCAGCAGCAGTGATCGTTCCACTGAGATTCCCCTCCTGGCTGAGCTGGTTCAACTGATCCCGGAGGGCTCCGTTGTCGGAGATGGTCGCGAGTTGTTGAAGGTGTGGAGTGTCATCAGTCTGCTTTTGGCATCCCATGTGCAGGAGGGATTTCCGACGATAGATGGACCGCAGAGGCAGCACAAAAGCAAGATGCAGGACATCTGTGCGCGGCTCGATCAACATTTGGATCAGGAGTCCAATCTGGATGAAATCGCTTCCGACTTTGGATTGTCACGAAGCCTGCTGACGCGGGCTTTTCGCCGCCATACCGGTACGACCATCGTGCACTATGTGAATGCGCGTCGTCTGGAAAAAGCCGCGGTCTTGCTCACGTCGTCGACGGAAAGAAGCATCACTCAGGCTGCGTTTGAAAGCGGCTTTTCAAACCTCAGCAACTTCCACCGCCGATTCAAAGCGGCATATGGCTTTACACCAGCCGAATTTCGACGGAACTTCACCAACGCATGATGCCATGCCGACTGCTCTTTGACAGGATTCTGGAAAGCTGAGACCTAAAGACAAATACTGTCCTCAACGAGCAAGATATCGCAAGCCGCTCGTCTAGGGCAGATTAGTATCGGAAAGTCTTAGTGCTGTATCTGGAGCGCCCCGACAACACACCGGAGAATCCTCTTTTTTGGGCAAGCCCCCTGAGAACTGTTTTGGAGGATTCGCCTGAACTCATCCCGGCCTCCTCAACCCGTTCCGCCCTGCCCCGTCCAACCGGCCCCTGCGGAACGTTTCTGCTCCCGCTTGCCCGCTCCGAAATCCGTCAAAAATGCGTCGAAAACACGTTAAATTGGCGCATTTTACCCATAATGCGCGGATTTTTAGTAGAAAAATCGGCTTTCGTACGGACTTTCGAACTCCAATGGTCGCCCTGTAGGGCGAGATCCGCGCACAATCGCATGCTCTCCCCCGCTTTGGGGGCCTCCAGGGCAACAGTTTCTTCCATGTTCTGCCTCGCCGACTCGCTGACTTACGGACTCGTTGCCTCCCCGCGCCCCGTCCTCCCCGTACAATAAAGAAGCAAGCTGAACACTACCCCAAGCATGGCCGACGAAGAAAAGAAAAAGCCCAGCAAGCGCGATGAGGACCCGGTCGGGAAGGTCTACGACTCCCGTCTGATCCGCCGCCTTGCCCACTACCTGAAGCCCTACTGGATTCAGTCGACCGTGTCTGCCGTAGCCATTTCCCTCAAATCCATCAGCGACGTCACTGGCCCTTACCTGGTCAAGGTGGGCATCGATCGCTACCTGACCGGCCAGTCCGGCCCGGCCACCAACTGGCTCACTCGCCGCCTGCCCACCGACCCGGCCCAGGGCATCACCCGCCTGGCCACCATCTACCTTTGCGCATTAATGTCTGCTTATCTGTTTCAATTTATTCAGACTTACCTGATGCAGTGGACGGGCCAGAAGATCATGTTCGACATGCGGCGCGACATCTTCCGCCACATGCAGCGCATGCACATCGGTTTTTTTGACAACCACGCAGTGGGCCGGCTGGTCACCCGCCTCACCTCCGATGTCGACGCCATCAACGACATGTTTACGGCCGGCGTACTCGCCATCGTGGACGACTTTTTCAACCTCGCCGTCATGGCCGTCGTCATGCTGTCGATCAACTGGTGGCTGGCCCTCATCGCCTTCGCCGTGCTGCCGCTCATCCTGGTCGTGACCCGCATTTTCCGCGACCACGTCCGCGAAAGCTACCGCCGTGTTCGCGCCGCCATTGCCCGCATCAACAGCTTCACTCAGGAGCATGTGTCGGGGATGAGCGTGGTGCAGTTGTTCAACCGCGAAGATCGCGCTTATAACGACTTTGAAGCCGTCAACAAGCTGCACATGATCGCCTTCAAGGACACCATTTTCGCCTACGCCCTGTATTACCCCGCAGTCGAACTCCTCTCCTCCATCGCCATCGCCCTGGTCATTTGGCGGGGCGGTTTCGGGGTGCTCAAGGGCACGGTGACCATCGGCGTACTGGCCATGTTCATCCAGTATTCGCAACGCTTCTGGCGGCCGATCCAGGATTTGAGCGACAAGTACAACATTCTGCAGGCGGCCATGGCGGCCTGCGAGCGCATTTTCAAGCTGATGGATACGGAGCCGGAGATCGTGAGCCCCGCCAATCCTGTCGCCGGCGACGCGTCCAACCGGATCGAATTCCGGCACGTCTGGTTCACCTATCAGAAGCTGACCGACGCGCAGCAGGCCGCCGTGAATAAAGCTGCGGCGAATGAGGCAGACGCGACGGAGTTGGCGGCGCTCAAGGACATCGACTGGATTCTGAGAGATGTTTCTTTCACTATCGAGCCCGGCCATACGGTGGCCATTGTGGGGCACACCGGCGCGGGCAAGACCACGCTGACCAGCCTGATGATGCGCTTCTACGACGTGACGGCGGGACAGATTCTGCTGGATGGCGTGGACCTGCGCGCGCAGGATCTCAACAGCCTGCGCCGCCATTTCTCCGTGGTGCTGCAGGACCCGTTCCTGTTTACCGGCACGCTGGCGGAGAACATCCGCATGGGCAACGACGCGATCACCGACGCGGACCTGCACCGGGCGGCCAACGACGTGAACGTGCTGGACTTTATCGAGAGCCTGCCGGAGAAGTTCGACGAACCGGTGCAGGAGCGCGGCAACTCGCTCTCCACGGGCCAGAAACAGCTCATCAACTTTGCCCGCGCGCTGGCCTACAATCCCCGCATTCTGATTCTGGACGAAGCCACCTCCAGCGTGGACACCGACACCGAACTGCGCATTCGCGGCGCGTTGGAGCGCATGGTCGAGGGCCGCACCAGCGTGCTGATTGCGCACAGGTTGTCCACCGTGCAGCGGGCCGACACCATCCTGGTAATGCACAAGGGCCAGTTGCGCGAGATGGGCACGCACCAGGAATTGCTGGCGCAGCGCGGGCTCTACTGGAAGCTCTACCAGTTGCAGTACAAGGACCAAGAGCAGGCACCTGTGATCAGTGGTCAGGGATCGGGCGGCCCGCTTCGCGAGCCTTCCACCGCGCCTGCGGTGTAGCGAGTCAGCGAGGGCACCTTACTCCTTTCTCGGGAGGCGCTGGTCTTTTTCTGTTGACCCCGAAGCCCACAAAACACCAAAACGTATCTCACTTTGCTGAAAAGGCGCCTTCGCAGAGAGCGAAAGAGGCGAGAAAACCCGTGTAGAGCCGGAGGAAAAATAGCAAAATTCGCCTGTTTTGCATGAAATTACCCCTCTTTTTCCTACATTGGAGATGTAGGAAAAAGGGACCAAGACCGTCCCGGGTTGAGGAGGATCACAACATGCGGGTTGAGCAGCGGGAGTGGGAGCGGAAACAACTGGACAAGGAGATGCGGCCTTTCCGGCAGGCGCACAGGCAAAAGCAACCGACACAAGAACTGCTGCGCGCGGTGCGGCAGGTGCTGGGCCTTCCGATGGAGGAGCTCGCCCGGAAGGCCGGCGTGAGCCGGTCGGTGATCTTCCGGCTGGAGCAGAGCGAACGGCGGCATACGATCTCGCTGAGTTCGATGGCGCGCGTGGCGAACGCCATGGACTGCACGGTGATGTACGGGATTGTACCGCTCAGCGGAGAGACGCTGGAGGAGATGGCGGACCGGAAGAAGTGGGAGAAGCGGCTGGGGGCGGGTAGCACGGCAGCGAGTTAGCTAGTTAGCGACGAAAGACCTTGCCTGACGGCGGTGGAAACATGCTTTGGGCTGTCTCCACTTGTTGACTCCTGAGCCACCCACAAAAAAGAGGATGTTCATGGGAAGGCCGCTTGAAGTCGATTCTGGCCGTCTCACCGGGCCGGCACCTCCTGCAACCGTTTCAAGACGTTGCCGGTTGTCTCCGTCTCGCCCAAGCGCGGGAAAATTCTCTCGACGCTATGACGGTGCGTATCCTCGCTCCGGTCCGTCATCGCATCCACAACAAACACAACGTTGTAGCCGTAATCGTAGGCACTGCGCGCCGTCGATTCCACACCGACACTGGTCGAGATGCCCGCCAGAAAGACCTGAGTCACGCCGCGCTGACGCAAATAGTTGTCCAGCGATGTGCCGATGAACGCGCCCGGTCGCTGCTTGCTCACCAGGTAATCGTCGGGCTGCTGTTCCAATTCCGGAACAAGCTCGGCCCAATCGGCGGGAGGCAAAAACTTGGGCCTTACTGTGTCGGTACGGCCTGGAGCTGCGCCGGTCACGTTGACGAGAACCACCGGCAGAGCACGTTTGCGGAATGCGCGCGCCAGTTGCGCCGCACGGCCGACAATCTCGCCTGCTGGGTGTACGGTGGGCGCGGCAACAATGCCTTTTTGCAAATCGATTACAACCAAGGCAGCAATGGCATCGAGTTTTGTGAGAGGCATCTTTTGTTCCTTTAGCTTCGGAGAGCACATCGCGCCGATTTTACTCAGGCGGTTATCTGGCTTCTTTTTTTGCAAAGAGCACGCTCGACATGACGCTGATTGCAGCGAAGCCCGCGAAGAAAATGACAACCGCGGAACAACTTCCGCTCGAAACCTTCCCAGCCTGAAACAGGAGGTAGCCGACGAGCAGATTGAAGAGCGCCCAGAGAACATTGGTTGTTGGCGAGGACAATCCTCTTCCGTGAGGCTTGGCAAAGGGCGTCGGGAAACGGTCGCCAGAGATGCCATGCACAAAATGAGGCACGGCGTTCGCCAGAATCGCTCCCGCGAAAAAGGAGGCGATGAAGTTATACCAATTCACGGTGGTGTTTCCTTTCGGTTGGGTTCATTGGAAGTGTCATAGTGCGGGTTCCGGGTTGTCGGACATCGAGTCGATGTCGCGCTCGGGCAATAGACCCATCTCGCGATAAATTGGCTGCATGAGCGCTGTGATCTTCGGCAGTTCGAACATGAACCATACTGAACCCGCGACACAGCAAGAACCGGTGAGGATCACGGTGAGCGGCGCGCCGATGCGGTGAGCCAGCACGCCAGCCAACAGGCTGCCGAACGGCGCCGCGCCGAAAAAGGCCATGGTGTAATAGCTCATGACGCGGGCGCGCTTGTCTTCCGGCACCAGCGACTGGATGATCGTATTGCAAGCCGCCGCGCCCTGCATCATGCCAAAGCCAACAAACATCATCAGCACGATTGAAAGCCAAAGCGTATGCGACAGGCCGAAGAGCATCAACGCACCTCCGAACATTCCTACCGCGATCTGAACCATGCGCGCGAGCCCAACCACCGACTTGCGGAATGCAAGGGAAAGCGCCGAAACCAGCGCACCGACGCCGGAAGCTCCGGTGAGCCAGCCGAGAGTCTGCGGCCCCCCGTGCAGTACCTGGGCGGCAAAAACCGGCAACAACACGGCGTAGGGGTAGCCCATCAGGCTGATCAGTGCAAGGAGCAGAAGCAGAGAGCGGACGGGACGAAATGCGCGCACGTAGTCCCAGCCCTCGCGTATTTGCTCCCACATGCCGGTCGCGTTGCGGCGGGCATTCAAGGGCCTGATGCGCATCATCAGCAGGGATGCAATCACGGCAAAGAAACTGACGCCATTGATCAGGAAGCACCAGCCTTCGCCGACGGCTGCGATTACCAGACCGGCGATGGCCGGGCCGATCAGCCGCGCGCCATTGGCCATGGAAGAGTTGATGGCGATGGCGTTGCTGAGATCGTCGCGGTCGTCGACCATTTGTACGAGAAAAGACTGACGCCCCGGCATGTCGAAGGCATTGATCACGCCTTGCAATGCGCTGAGAGCGATGATCTCCCAGAGGTTGATAACGTGGGCCAGAGTGAGTGCGGCCATGGCCAGCGCTTGAACCGCGGCAGCGACTTGTGTAGCCACCAACAGCTTGCGGCGATTGATCCGCTCAACCCAAACGCCGGCAAATGGCCCCAAGGCAAACGAAACAATCTGCCCCGAGAAGGTCACGACGCCAAGCAGCAGCGCCGAATGGGTCAGCCGATAGACCAGCCAGGCTGTCGCCAAGCGCATGATCCAGGTGCCGATCACGGAGATGCCCTGGCCAAAGAAGAAGAGCTTGAAGTTGCGGTAGCGCAGCGCTCGCCAGGCGTGCGACATGGAGCCTCCTGGACGATAGGGCTCCGGTGTGTCCGAGTTGGTTGCGGGCCTGCTCTTCATTGTTGATTCATTTCCACAAAGCGCTTGATGATCTCGCCGGCAGCGAACAGAGTCTCCTGTTCGTGTTTGTCGAGTTTGGCGATGGCTTGCACGATCCATGTTTGCTTCGCAGCATGCGCGCTTTTCTGCACGGCAATGCCCTTGGTCGTCAAAGAAAGATTCACTTGGCGGCCGTCGGTCGGATGCGGCATGCGTTCGATCATGCCGATTTTCTCAAGCGCGGCGACGATGGTTCGCATGGACTGTGGTCTCATGCCCTGCATGCGCGCCAGGTCGGCGGTAGTTACCGGCCCTTCTTTGGCGAGGCGCTTCAGAACGCCCATTTCCGTCCACGAAAGCTCTTGTGTGGAGGCGGCCGCACGCGCGCGGCGCACGAGGAGGCCAATGGATTGGGCAAATTCGGCTACATCGAGGTCGAGGGTCTTTCGCGTCATCGTATTTTCATATTACGCGTTAAACAGTTTAACTTGCAAGTTTACCTGTCTATATGAAAAACGGAATGAGCCTTGTGCGGATGCTCTCTTGCGGCATACCGCGGCATTGCATGGCAACTTCAGGAAGCGGGGAGTTCCCACGGACCTGGAGAGGCCGTGCCTCGCTGCTCCTCCGATCCCGGGCATCAAGAGCGAGGCCGGGATGCACGCGGCCGACTTGCAGGCGCAAGCGGTTCTTCAGATTTTCGGCGTTGGTTTGCAGGCCATTACGACGCTTGCAGGGATTCGAGGCTGGGAGCGACGCCGGCGAGGCGGCGGGCTTTGATGTCGCGCATTGGAGGCTGGCCGAAGAGACGGCTGTACTCGCGATTGAACTGGCTGGCGCTCTCGTAGCCTACCTCGAAGGCGGCGCTGGCGGCGTCGAGGCCCTCGGTCAACATGCGCACGCGCGCGATGTGGAGGCGCAGTCGCTTCTGGTATTGCAGAGGACTCATGGCAGTGAGCGAGCGGAATTGATGGTGGAAGGTGGAGACGCCCATCTGGGCGACGGAGGCCAGTTCTTCAACGCGCAGGGGCTTGGAGTAATTCGTCTTGAGCCAGGCAACGGCCTTGGCGGTGCGGTTGCTCTGCTCGCCCAAGGTGGCGATGGCGCGGAGATGCTTGCCGAGCGGCGAACGCAGCAGGCGGTACAGAATCTCCCGCTGCATCAGGCTGCCGAGGAAGGAAATGTCGGCGGGCTTATCCAGGAGATCCACGAGGCGAGAGCAGGCGCCGAGCAGCTCCACCGGGGTTTTGCCGACCGCCATGCCGCGCGTGACGGTGGCAACGCCGGAGGCCAGGAACTCGTCCTGACTGAGGATCTCGCGCACGATGGGCATTTCAAGCTTGAGGGCCAAGCCCAGGATCGGCTCTTCTCTAGTGGCCCGCGTAATCTGGCTGACCACGGGAAGATCAATGGAAGACAGCAAGACGGTGGAGCCATCGCAGATGAGGATCGTTCCACCGATATTGATGCGCTTTTCACCTTGGACGAAAACAATGACCTCGGGCTGGTAGGCGGCGGTGGTGCAATCGGACGAAGCGCTTTTGCGGTAGAGGCTCAGGCCCGGCACGACGGTTGGCTCTTTGCCATCGGCGCGGATGTGGGCGGTGATTTTGCGCACCAGTTCGGCGCGCAACTTGTCCAATTGCATTTCAGAGTCAATGCTTTCAACCTTCCGATTCGCCCTTTGCACTTGGTATCGCTCCTTCCAACTCAGCGTATCTCTGAACCGGCCCCGTCTGAACAAAAAAATGAGAACCCGACAGAAATAGGCAATCAAAGGGAAGGATCGGGATACCGCACAGAGAACCCCCGGGCCTATTCTCTGGACTGAGAGAAAGTGCGAATCAAGACCATTTGCACGGCATCTCAAAGGTTGGCCGAAGAGGCCAGGAGGCAATCCCCCATGTACAACGCAAAAGCCTATTCCGTTTCCAGCGCGACATCTCCGTTTGCTTCTGACACAATTGCGCGGCGCACCCCAACCGAAACCGATGTGCAGATCGAAATTCTTTTCTGCGGCATCTGCCACTCCGATCTTCACCAGGCCCGCAATGAGTGGAGCGGACTGATGCCGACGGTCTATCCCTGCGTTCCGGGACACGAGATCGTAGGGCGGGTCACGAAGGTTGGCTCTGCCGTGACCCGGTTCAAGCCCGGCGATCTTGCCGCGGTTGGTTGCCTGGTTGATACCGACGGCACCTGCCCGGAGTGCAAGGCCGGCTTTGAGCAGTTTTGCCCCCACATGACTCTCACCTACAACTCCCCCGACAAGCACACGGGAGGCGTCACGTACGGTGGATACTCCGACAGCATCGTTGTCACCGAGCACTTTGTGCTCAGCGTTCCGTCCAACCTCGATCTTGCCGGGACCGCGCCTCTGCTGTGCGCCGGGATTACCACCTACTCGCCGATGCGCCACTGGGGCGTGACCAAGGGCAAGAAGGTCGGCGTGGTGGGCCTCGGCGGACTGGGCCACATGGGCGTGAAATTTGCTCACGCTTTCGGAGCGCACACGGTCGTCTTCACCACTTCGGCCAGCAAGAAGGAAGACGCGCTTCGCCTCGGAGCAGATGAAGTTGTGCTCTCCCGCAATGCCGATGAGATGCAGAAGCACGCGGGCAGTTTCGACTTCATTCTCGACGCCGTCGCCGCCGAACACGACATCAACGCCTACATCAGCCTGCTGCGCCGCGACGGCAACATCACCATGGTGGGCGCGCCGGAAAGACCGCTTCCCGTCTCCGCTTTCGGTCTGATCATGGGGAGACGCAGCCTCTCCGGATCGCCCATTGGCGGCATTGCTGAAACCCAGGAGATGCTCGACTTCTGTGGTCAACACAATATCACCGCCGATGTTGAGGTTATCCCGATCCAAAAGGTCAATGAAGCCTACGAAAGAATACTCAAGTCCGATGTGAAGTACCGGTTCTCCATCGATATGGCTTCACTCAAATCGGAATAAATCCCGAACGAATGCTCACAAATCTGTTCGGTCCAAATCAATCCTGAACTCGTTGTAGCAAGGAGTCGCAATGCAAAAACGGAAACTTGGAAAAAGCAATCTGGAAGTATCGGCACTCGGTCTCGGTTGTATGGGCATGAGCTTTTCCTACGGTCCGCCCAAGGACAAGCAGGAGATGATCGCGCTGCTTCGCGCGGCCGTGGAGCGCGGCGTGACCTTCTTCGACACGGCGGAGGTCTACGGCCCGTTCACAAACGAAGAACTGGTGGGCGAGGCTCTTGCGCCGTTCCGCGGACAGGTGGTGATTGCCACCAAGTTCGGGTTCAATCTGAATCCGGATGGAAGCCCGGGCTGGCAGGGATTGAATAGCCGTCCGGAGCGCATCAAGCAAGTTGCGGACGCCTCGCTGAAGCGGCTGAAAGTAGATGCCATCGATCTGTTCTATCAGCACCGCGTCGACCTGGATGTACCCATCGAGGACGTCGCGGGAGCGGTGAAGGATCTGATTCAGGAAGGAAAGGTCAAGCACTTCGGGATGTCGGAAGCCGCCGCGAAGACGATTCGGCGCGCGCACGCCGTGCAACCGGTCACCGCGGTGCAGAGCGAATACTCGCTGTGGACTCGTGGCCCCGAAACGGAAGTGTTGCCGACGCTAGAGGAACTGGGAATCGGCTTCGTTCCGTACAGTCCGCTGGGCAAGGGCTTCCTGACGGGAAAGATGAACGAGGACACGACGTTCGACAAGACCGACTTCCGCAGCACGCTGCCGCGCTTTACGCCGGAAGCCCTGAAGGCAAATCAGGCGCTCGTTGATTTGCTGGGAAGGATTGCCACGCAGAAGAAGGCGACGACGGCGCAGATCGCGCTGGCCTGGCTGCTGGCCCAGAAGCCGTGGATCGTGCCGATTCCGGGGACGACAAAACTGCATCGCCTGGAAGAGAACCTGGGAGCCGCGGAGATTGAACTGACGGCCAGCGATCTGCAGGAGATCGAAAGCGCCGCGGCCCAGATCACGGTGCTGGGCACGCGGTATCCCGAAGCCATTGAGAAACTGACCGGCCGCTAGGGCGGCCTTTACGTTCTACAATTCGTCTCTTACGGAAAGGAGACAAAAAATGGAGGGGAAAATATTGCGTCGCACGTTTTTGAAGAATGGTGCGATTGCTTTGGGTGGCGTTGCCGTCTGCGATTTGAACAGCATGGCGGGCGCCACAACCACACACGGCAAGTCCGAGGTGTTTTTTACCCGGGATATCAGCGTCAATGGGCTGCTGAAGATCTACTCCAAAATCAACGGCGGAATGACCGGCAAGGTCGGCATCAAGCTGCATACCGGTGAGCCGCATGGGCCGAACCTGCTGCCGATCGAGCTGATTCAAGGCCTGCAACCGCATATTGCGAACAGCAACATTGTGGAATGCAACGTGCTGTATCCAAGCCCGCGGCAAGTCACGGCAACGCATCGAGAGACGCTGAAGACGAACGGATTCACGTTCTGTCCGGTGGACATCATGGATGCCGACGGCCCTGCGATGCTTCCGATTCCGGGCATGCAGGAGTATCTTGACGCAACCACCTCCCCCACGCATCCTCATGCGGCCGGAGACCATCTGACGGAGATTGCAGTCGGCAAGAATTTGCTGAACTACGATTCCCTTTTTGTCTACACGCACTTCAAAGGCCACACGATGGGCGGCTTTGGCGGCTCACTCAAGAACATCGCCATCGGCTGCTCCTCAGGAAAAGAAGGCAAGCTGCAGATCCACGGTGCGGGCTGGCCGAAAGGGCCGCTGTTCCTGGAGCGTATGGTGGAAGCGGGAAAAAGCATCAGCGCGCACTTCGGCTCGCACATCACGTACATCAATGTTCTGAAGAACATCTCGGTGGACTGCGATTGCGATGCGCATGGCGTGAAGCCCACTTGCAACGATATTGGCATTCTCGGTTCAACGGATATTCTGGCCATCGACAAGGCGTCTGTGGATCTGGTTTATTCACAGCCTGAACTGCAACGGCACGACATGGTGGAGCGCATCGAGACACGAAGCGGACTGCACCAGCTTGAATACATGAAGGCTTTACAAATGGGCAATGATCAGTACGAACTGATTCATCTTTAATATGAAGACATCGGCCGGCGCCGACGGGAAACCGCGACGCCGGACCGTCCCCCGAAACAAATTCATTTCTTATCGTCCGATTCATTGGTTCCACTGGAGAATGTTTGATGAGCAAGAAAGTTTTGATTCTCTCCTCGAGTCCCAGAAAGCGCGGCAACTCGAATACCTTGTGCGACCGCTTCATGGAAGGCGCAGTCGAAGCCAAGCATGAGGTTGAAAAAGTGGTGTTGGCGGAGAAAACCATCCACTACTGCACAGGATGCTACGCCTGCAAGGGGAATGGGAAATGCGCGCAGAAGGACGACATGGCACAGGTTCTCGACAGCATGGCAGCGGCGGACGTGATCGTGATGGCGACGCCGGTGTACTTTTACACGATGTGCGCGCAGATGAAGACCGTGATTGACCGCACCGTGGCCCGGTACACGAAGATCACCAACAAGGAGTTCTATCTCATTGTGACGGCGGCGGACAGCAACAAGGCCGCCATGGAGCGCACCATCGAAGGTTTCAGGGGATTCACTTCCTGCTTGCCGGGAGCCAAGGAGAAGGGCGTTGTGTACGGCACGGGCGCTTGGGAGATGGGCGACATTCTGACCAGCCGCGCGATGAAGCAGGCATACGATATGGGCAAGGCGCTGTAGACGGCACGACTCAAAAAAATCAATGACCTGTCTGCGAAGTCCATTGCAGAAACGTAGAAGTCAAAAAGCAGGTCCTTCAACTCCGACTGGCGCAAAGAACGCGCCAGTCTACGCTCAGCGACAGATCATTTTTTGATACAAACTTTTGAGACCACACGCAGGAGGAGATTCAAAAATGGAAATCAAGCGAATCGGTTCTGTGCCTTCGGGCAAAGGACCAGCGGATTACTTTACGGGCACGGTGCGGGTGGACATGTTATTCGATGCACCGGATCCGGCCCGTGTGACGGGCGCCCACGTCACCTTCGAGCCTGGCGCGCGCACGGCGTGGCATACGCATCCGCTGGGCCAGACGCTCATCGTGACTTCAGGCTGCGGGCGGGTGCAGCGCCTGGGCGGCCCCATCGAGGAGATCCGACCCGGCGATGTGGTGTGGTTTGCGCCGGGGGAAGAGCACTGGCACGGCGCGGCGCCCACGACGGCGATGACGCATATCGCGATTCAGGAGAAGCTCAACGGCAGCGCCGTCGAGTGGATGGAACACGTAAGCGACGAGCAGTATCAGG
>Ga0224528_1001376_pt1 | contig 16112 bp, 16 predicted proteins | sample CBST25metaG_2_FD_179888 | JGI IMG/M metagenome (GOLD analysis project Ga0224528, IMG submission 179888) | Peat soil microbial communities from Stordalen Mire, Sweden - C.B.S.T25 | ecosystem: Environmental > Terrestrial > Soil > Wetlands > Peat | place: Sweden: Norrbotten County, Stordalen Mire...
GTTTTGCGCAGGATGGCGCCTTCGCTGGAAACCAGCCAGGTGGTGGTGACGCGGGCGTGGAAGCCGGCTATCGAATACTGAACGTCGCGCTGGCTGGCCTTGACCGAAGCATCGGTGCGATAGAGGCCGCTGGCCTGGGCGATGCGGTCAGCCCATATGGCCTCGTCGAGTTGAAGAGGGAGCGGCTGCGCGAGAGAGACGAGGGGCTTTTCATGGCTGAAATCGTCGGCCTGGGGAGGGGTTTCGACCTGCTTGAGTTCGGCCTGCTTTTGGGCGTAGTCGGCCAGGGCGGCTTTGTAAGCCTGATCGGTAACCGACCAGAGAGCCGAGCGGATGGCGATGGGATCGCTGTCGAGCGCCGTCAGTTGCAGAGCGCCGTCGCCACGGCCGCCGGAGCTGTCGGTTTTGTAGTCGCCGACGCGGACGGTGACGCGAGCAACGCGCTGATGGGTGCGCTCGGCGCCTTCGCTCGAGCCAAACTCAGCCTTGGTTTCAAAGTCGTCCACGTCTTCGATGCGGTACTGAATGTAGAAGGGCTTCTCAAAACCCTTTAACTGAAGCTGGGCCTGAGAGCGGTCAAGCTCTGTGAGCATGGCTTTGAGGACGGGGTCTTTTTCGGCGTCGGCGCGGGTGGGCTGCGCGGGCGTCTGCGCGGAGGCGGTCAGGCAGACGGCCAACAGAGCTGCCGCGGTCAGCATTGCAATCGGACGAATCTGGTTCTTTGCGCCCTTGGGCAACTTCATCTCTATCTCGTCTTCAGCGACGCCGATTCGGGTTCGTAGTTTCTCACCCTGGCCGGAAAAACAAGAACGAAAAACCCCGTCAGCCATAAATTCCATCACGCTTCCTTATGCAATGATTCGGTCTTGACTTGCGCGCCGGGCTGTCTCCAGAAGAATGCTTTGACCGGCGAAAGAAGAGCGATCAACATCACCAGAAAAACAAGAATTCCAATCGCGATTCCAACAGCACCGCATTCAATTCCTCCGCTTTGATTGGCGCAGGTAGTAATCGTCAGGCAGCGCCACCATCCCTCTTCCCGAAACGCTTCAAACAAATACGACAAAATAGACCATTGGTAGCCATGCGCCCATATGAGCGAGAGCATGTACAACACGTTGAGGGGGAAAACAAAAAACATGAGTTGGATGAGCATGACAAACCAGGCCCAGCGTTCCCTCTTTCTATATCCCGTCCAGAGGACGATCAAGCCGATCATCACTAACCCGAGAGATAAAAAGCCCAGGGGCATCAAATAGTTCTGCAGCCGCATTGCTCCTGGATACTTAAACTCAAATTCTTTCCAGGTTGAGGCGTTCCTCAGGCCCGCCGGAATAAACGTAACTAGGCACAGAGACATGAGCAGAGCTAAAATCAAAGTAGCGTTGCAACGGATTTTCATGGTCATCCTTTCCCTGAAACCACCTGCGGTGGGGCCAGCTGCTCGCTAATCGCTCGCTCCGGCTTTGTGCTTTCCCACCCATTCCGCAAAAAGCGCGGAATGGATGGGGCACGGAACATTTTTCTGGCGAACAGCTTACTGACAACTGAGAACTGTCTACTGCTTCTCCGTCGGAATGGGCAATATCGGCGGCCTTGCGGTTCCTTGCGCCTGCTTCTGGGTTTCCATTTCGCTGAGGAGCATGGCGGGGGCGACGGCGCTGACGGGGATGGAGCCCGACTCGGCGCCACACTCGCCGTTGAAGACTTCGCTTTTGTCGCTGGTGGCCAGAATGCGCTTCATGGTGGCCAGAGGCGTGCCGACGATGCTGACTCCGCGAACCAGTTCGTCGGGACGGCCATCGACATAAACCCGCCAGACGACCAGGGGAACCACCGAAAAAGCCTGCGGCGAGCTGCGCTGGGTGACGGCGAAACCGGAAGAAATGTCTTCAAAGTAGAGGCCGTAGGGTTTGCCCTGCTTTTTGGCTTCATCGATCAACTGCTGGCGCAGCGCGGCATCGGAGAAGGTTTTGGTCGAGGTGACGATGAGGTTGCCCTGGCGGCCGGTGGGCATGCGGCCGATTTGGGCGCGGCCGTGGCCGTTGGAGTTGCTGAAGCTGGCAATGGGCAGGCGCGACATGAGGAAGGTCTTCAGAACGCCGTCGTCGATGAGGCCGATGCGACGCGCCTTTTGGCCCTCGTCGTCGTAATCGTAGTGGCCGCTGAGCCAAGTGTTGCCAAAGGTGGCGAGGGTGGGATCGTCGGCCACGGAGAGGAAGGTGGGCAAGACCTCTTTGCCGAGTTCCTTGGTGAAGGTTTGGCCCTCCTCGTCGCCGCGCTGGCGCTGGCCTTCGAGGCGGTGGCCGAGAACCTCGTGGAAGAAGACGGCGGCGGCGCGGCCGGAGAGAATGGCGGGGCCGTTGAAGGGCTCGGTGACGGGAGCCTTGCGCAAGGCTTCGAGGCTCTTGCCCAGTTCGCGCACGGCGGCTTCCATCTCAGCCTGGGCGGGGAGACCTGTGGCGGATTCGGCCTCGAAGGTCTGGGCGCGGAAAAGGTCCATGCCATCTTCGGCGCGGGTGACGGCAAAGACAACGACGCGCGCTTGCAGGTGGGGCGCGACGACGCGCGAGCCCTCGGAGGAGGCGTAGTAGTCGGTCTCGTTCTGGGCCGAGAGCATCACGATGTTTTGGTAGACATCGGGGAATTCGCGAAAGATGGCGGAAAGCGCACGGACGCGCTGCTCCCAGGCGGCGCGATCGATCTTGACGAGCGGCGCGGGCGTGGCCAGGGCAACTTGCGGCGTCTCCTGGCTGAAGTCGGGCGAGGAGTCTTCTTCCTTGGCGCGGACCTCGGCTTCGGTTTTGACGCGGAGGTAGTTGTCGAGAGCGTTGCCGTAGCCAGCGTTGGTGGCCAGCCACAGGCTGCGCGCCAAGGCCTCGCGATCATCGGCGAGGGGCAACTGGACGCTGTTGACCGCCGAGCCGCGATGGGTTCCGTGGGTGTTGTCGAGCTTGGGCTCGCCCAGGCGCACCTGCACGTCGGCCACGCGCTGATGGTTGGCGGAGCTATCGACAAGGGAGCCGAACTGGGCGCGGATGTTGACGAAGCTGGCGTCGCTGACTGCATAGCTGAGGAAGTAGGGCGGCAACTGCTTGGCGCTGGCCTGCTTGCCGAGCGTAGTGAAGGCGCGCTGCAACTCGGCGGTCATGCCATCAAGCAGGACCGGCGAAGTTTGTTGGGCAGCGGGCGCGCTCTGTTCGGCGCGGAGGGGAACGGGAACGACGATGGCCAGAACCGCGCCAAGCACGGAAATCGAGAGGCGGAGAGCCAACCGCCTCCTGGTGGCAAAAGAGTCTTTTGACATAGGCTGGGAAATCTCAAGTAGAACCATGTGTGTCGCATTGTCGCAGAGTGGGCGGGGATGAGGGAATAGGAAAACGGCGCAAGCGCTGAAGTGTAATATTTCTTCATGATTTGGAAGCAGCTTTACGGAATTGTCGAATTTGCCTTCTGGATTTTGTTGTTTTGGATGTTTTGGGGCAGAGATGGCAAGCGAGGATCAGCGCGAGTCCTCTCCGGCGACCGGATTGAATTTGCCCCGGACAGGATCTCCTTTTGGGGATGGTTGCTGCTTGTCGCCTCGCTGGTCTTTTCGATTGTGCACCGGCTAATGCACTTCCACGAAAAGCAATGGGACTTACTGACAGTTATTTTGCTTGGCTTGTACGCAATCGGCTTCCTTGTTTCATTTCCCGCGTCGATCATCGTCTCCGGCGAAGGGTTGGAGCAGGTCTACTGGTTCAGGCCGCGCAAGCGCATTGGCTGGAGTGAGATTGTGGAGATAGAATTCGGGCCAAAGGATCGCTTGGTGACGGTTACCGGCTCGAACGGGACAAAGATTGTTCATACACGCTTTTTGGCGGACCGGGCGAGGCTATTACAGGAGATCAGACGGCACTGCGGCGAAGAGTTGCCGCCGGATTTTCCGGGCGAGGCGATCGACGGTCAGTAGGATGCGGGGATTTTGTTGCAGTTCCCTGGGAAGAAACAAGCGTGGACCCGGAGGTCCACGTTACAGCCGACCGGGAGGCCGGCGCTACAGTTTCATGCGCAGCGGATCGGAAATACAGGCGGGGGACTGTTCCCTGTTCCCTTGTCCCTGCCCCGCGGGGCGATACAATTTCAGTATGCAATTTCTCAGTATTTCCCGCCGCCGTACCGATGCCTTTCCGCCTGAAGCCTTTACGCCGGAGCTGTGTGCCCGGGAGAGCGCCCGTGTCAGGGAGCTTTATGCCGCCGGGGTGCTCCGCCAAATCTGGAGGCGGGGCGATATTCCCGGCGCTTCGATTGTGTGGGAGGCGGCCAGCGAGGCCGAGGCGCGCGCGGCCATCGCCAGCTTGCCCTTGAATCAGGCTGGGATGCTGGAGCTGGTGGTCTTTGTGCCGCTACAGCCTTATCCTGGCTTTTGCCCCGCGTAGAGGGACAAGGCTAGCCGCCTGAGGTATCAGTGCAAAATGCCGATAACATTCCTCAGAGGCTAAAGCCCCTCATTTTAATCGAGCTTTTACGACACGACTGAAGTCGTGCCCTTTCAAAGTCTGGCTTTTATCACGAGCCGTCAAGGATCGGATCACTGGTTCCAGCGTGTGGCTTTTCGTCGTACACTGGGATTCGTTTGAACTGAAAAGGAGACCCCATGGCCTACCCCGCAAACTACCGCTATACCCGCGAACACGAATGGATTGCGCTTGAGGGCGCGATCGGCACCATCGGCATTACCGACTACGCGCAGAGCTCGCTGGGCGACATTGTGTATGTAGACGCGCCCAAGGTGGGCGACGCGGTGACCGCCAACGCCGTTTTTGGCTCGGTCGAAAGCGTGAAGGCGGTCAGCGACCTGTTTTCGCCGGTGACGGGCACGGTAACGGCAGTCAACGCGGAGCTGAGCGCGGCCCCCGAGCAGATCAACCAGAAGCCCCACGAGGTCTGGATCATCAAGGTCGAGCTGGCCGATCCGGCTCAGTTCAATACCCTGCTGGACGCCGCCGCCTATGAGGCGTTTGTCGCGGAAGAGACGGCGTAGGAGCAGAGAACAGAGATCAGAGAACATGGATCAGGCATCCGTTACTGCCTGGTCTGCTCCGTGAACTTCTTGCAGGTTTATGCCTTCCGATCTCTTCTTCCTCTTCTCTCGACTCTCACTTGTTCACGATCTTTGCGTCGGCATTCTGGCGCAAGGATAAAAGCATCAGCTTACTGGCGGTCCCTGATCCCTGATCTCTGGCCCCTGCTCTCTGTTCTCTGTTAAGGATCCGATGCGCTATTTACCGAAGTCTCCCGCTGAGCGGGAAAAGATGCTGGCCGAGATCGGCGTGGCGTCGATTGACGAACTTTTCTCCGTAATTCCCGCCGAGCACCGCTTGCGCCGGGCGCTGGACGTGCCGCGCGCCTATGCCGAGAGCGAGATCATCGACTACTTCAAGGCGGCGGGGGCGAAGAACGCCACCGACTACACCAGCTTTCTGGGCGCTGGCGCGTATCGCCACTACCGGCCGGTGGTGATTGACGCGCTGGTGCAGCGGGGCGAGTTTTTGACCAGCTACACGCCCTACCAGGCGGAGATTACGCAGGGGACGCTCCAGGCGATCTTCGAGTTTCAGACGATGATTGCCGAGTTGACGGGCATGGACCTGGCTAATGCCAGCATGTACGACGGCTCGACCGGCGCGGCCGAGGCGCTGCGCATGGCGATGCGCGTGACTGGGCGGGAGCAGGCGGTGATTGCCGCCAGCGTGCATCCCGAATACCGCGAGGTGATTCACACCTATGACCGGCACCAGGAACTGCCGGCGACGGTGGTGGGTTACGACCGGGAGACGGGGCGGATCGATCTGACAGCGCTGGAAGCAGCGGTGAGCGAAAAAACGGCCGCGGTGCTGGTGCAGAGCCCGAACTTTTTTGGCGTGATTGAAGATATTCCCGCGATTGCGGCGATTGCTCACGCCAAGGGCGCTCTGCTGGTGGTCTCGATTGCCGAGGCGATTTCGCTGGGCGTGGTGCGGCCGCCAGTGGAGGCCGACATTGTGAGCATGGAGGCGCAGTCGTTTGGCGTGGCGCTGAGCTATGGCGGGCCGGGCTGCGGCGTGATTGCGGCCAAGGAAAAATATGTGCGCCAGATGCCGGGGCGTCTGGTGGGCCAGACGGTGGACGGCAACGGAAATCGCGGCTTTGTGCTGACTCTGTCGACGCGCGAGCAGCATATTCGGCGCGAGAAGGCGACCTCGAATATCTGCTCCAATCAAGCGCTGGTGGCGCTGATGGCGACGATCTTCCTGGCGGTCTATGGCAAGGAAGGGATTCGCGAATTGGCCGAGCATAATTTGGCGAAAGCGGATTATGCGGCGAAGACGCTTGGTTCCATGCCCGGAGCGAAGCTGTTGTTCAACGGCGCGCCGCGCTTCAATGAGTTTGTGTTGCAAACGGACGAGACCGCGGCGGCGCTCAGCGAAAGGCTGCTGGCGGAAAAGATTGTGGGCGGCGTGGATTTGGGGCGCTGGTATCCAGAGTTGAAGAACGCGACGCTGTGGTGCGCGACAGAAGTTATCACCCGCGAACAAATTGATGCAGCGGCGAAGGTGATTGCGAAGCAGCAGGTGGAGGCATAAATGACGAATTTATCGAACAAAAGAATCCGGCCGCACCAGACGCAGAATGAGGCGCTGTTGTTTGAGATTTCGTCGCCGGGCAAGTATGCCTACAAGTTGCCGGCGCTGGATGTGCCCGCTGTCGATCCGGCGGCACTGCTGGGCGCCGCCGTCCGCAAGGACAGCGCGCAGCTGCCGGAGGTGAGCGAGATCGAAGTCGTGCGGCACTTTACGCGGCTCTCGACGTGGAATTATGCCATCGATCTGGGGATGTATCCGCTGGGGTCATGCACCATGAAGTACAACCCGCGGGTGAACGAGGTGGTGGCGCGCACCGAGGGGCTGGCGGAGGCGCATCCTTACCGGCCGGATTCATTGGCGCAGGGCTCGCTGGAGGTGATTGACCTGCTACAGCGCTGCCTGACCGAGATTACCGGCATGGACGCGATTACGCTGCAACCGGCGGCGGGCGCGCATGGGGAGTTTACAGGGATTTTGCTGGTGCGGGCCTGGCACGAGTCGCAGGGCAACGCGCGCAAGAAGATTCTGATTCCAGACTCGGCGCATGGAACCAATCCGGCTTCGGCGGCGATTTGCGGCTACGCGGTGGAGACGCTGAAGTCCAACGCCGAGGGCGGCGTGGACCTGGAGGCGCTGGAGCGGCAGGTGGACGGCGAGACCGCAGCGCTGATGCTGACCAACCCTTCGACGATTGGGGTTTTTGAGAGCCAGATTGCGCGGATTGCGGAGATTTTGCACGCCAAGGGAGCGCTGCTCTACATGGACGGCGCCAACATGAATGCACTGGTGGGCAAGGCGCGGCCAGGGGACTTTGGCGTGGACGTGATGCACCTGAACCTGCACAAGACCTTTTCAACGCCGCATGGGGGCGGAGGGCCGGGCGCTGGTCCGGTGGCTTGCAAGGCGTTTCTGGAGCCGTTTCTTCCTTTGCCCGTGCTGACGCAAGAGGCGAACGGCACGAAGCACTGGAATTATGACCGGCCGCGATCGGTGGGCCGGGTGCGGGCTTTCTATGGCAACGTGGGAGTGCTGATCCGGGCGCTGGCTTATATTTTGGCAAACGGGCCGGAGGGGCTGCGGCAGACCACCGAAGACGCGGTGCTGAACGCCAACTACATTCGCACGAAGCTGGAAGACCTGTATGAGCTGCCCTACCAGACCGGCTCGATGCACGAGGTGGTTTTCAGCGACAAGCGGCAGGCGGCGAAGGGCGTGAAGACCGGCGACATTGCCAAGCGGCTGATCGATTACGGCTTCCATCCCTATACGGTGAGCTTTCCCATGATTGTGCATGGGGCTCTGATGATTGAGCCGACGGAGAGCGAGTCGCTGGAGGAACTGGACCAGTTCATCGCGGCGATGCGGGCGATTGCGCGGGAAGTGGAAGAAACGCCGGAGCTGGTGAAGACGGCGCCGCACTCGACGCGGGTTTCGCGGCTGGACGAGGTGCAGGCGGCGCGGAAGCCGATTTTGCGGTGGCGGCCGACGGCGTAAGGTGAATCCCCGGTCCCCAAAGGCGAGGGACCGGGGGCCCCCCGCAAGGCTCATGCGGCCTTTGAAAACGGAACGATCTTGGGCAGCTTCTTTTGGGCGGCTTGCCACATATCGTAATCCATCTGCATCTCGTACCAGAAGCTATCGTGGGTGCCGAGCGCAGCGGCAAGGCGCAGCGACATTTCAGCCGAAATGCCGGATGATCCATTCAGAATCCGCGACAGGGTTACGCGCGCAACATGCAACCCCTTGGCGGCGGTGGTCACGTCAATGTCGCCAAGCGCGCTGCGGAGTATCTTGCCGGGGTGGGGAGGGTTAAACATTCTGCCCATACAATCTCCTTAGTGGTAGTCCTGATAGTCGACGAGAATCGCGTTCTCCTCTTCAAAGCCGAAGGTCAAGCGCCAGTTTGCATTCACTTTCACCGCATACAAATGCTGCATCTCGCCACTCAACGGATGAAAATGCCATCCGGGCTGATTCATTGTTGAAGCTGCTTTGGCGTATTCAAGAGCCTGCAACAGGATCGCCAGCCTGGAAGCATGGGCTGGTTGAATTCCCGCCTTGCTTCCAGTCATGAAGAATTTTCAATTCCGGTGTGCTTGAAGCTTTTGATCACGTGAGAAGTGTATCGTATCATGTATCACTTGTCGACAGGTTTTGTCCCGGTTTTTCCGCTTTTTCCGCAATATCCTTCCTTTTCTGAAATGTCTACGCGGCCTAGACTGATCGATATGGCCTCCATACCCAATCTTGCCTTCGATTCCGTGCTGCCGGCGAATATAGACGCCGAACGAACCATTCTTGGCGCCATTCTGCTGGACAACTCCGCTCACGCAGAGGCGGCGGAAAAGCTGGTGGCAGACGATTTTTCGCTCGACTCGCACCGGCGCATCTTCTTGCGCATGAGCGAGTTGATGGACGCGCAGAGGGCCGTGGACATTGTGACCCTGGCCAACGAACTGGCGCGAACCAAGGAGATTGAGGCGATTGGCGGGGTGGCTTACCTGGCGTCGTTGACCGAGGGGTTGCCGCGGCGTCCGGTGATTGAAGAGTACATCCGGATTGTGAAGGACAAGGCGCTGCTGCGGCGGCTGATGGCGATCTGTTCGCGGGCGATTGCGCGGGCGGCGGATCAGGGCGAATCGGCCATCGGGGTGTTGGACGAGACCGAGGGCCAGTTGCTGGAAGTCAGCCAGGCGGGGCTCTCGGGGGGCTTTCAGAGCCTGGACCAGATTGTGGCCGGCTCGTTTGGGTCGATCGACAATCTCTACAAACAGAGCCGCGAGGTGACGGGGCTGGCCACTGATTTTACCGATCTGGACAGGATGACCAGCGGCTTTCAAAAAGGGGAACTGATTATTATTGCCGCGCGTCCGTCGATGGGCAAAACCGCCTTCGCCATCAACATTGCGCAGAACGCGGCGGTGAATCACGACTCGAAGGTGGCCGTCTTCAGCCTGGAAATGAGCAAGGAGTCGCTGCTGCGCCGCATGTTGGCCTCGCAGGCCTGGGTGGACCAGCGCAAGCTCCAGACCGGCTTTTTGGGCCGGGAAGACCATGACAAGCTGACCAGCGCGCTGGGACAACTGGTGGAGGCGAACCTGTTCATCGACGACACGGCGGGAATTTCGCTGGCCGAGATGCGGGCCAAGTCGCGGCGGCTGAAGCAGAACGTGGGCGGGCTGGACCTGATCGTGGTGGACTATTTGCAGTTGATGTCGGCGACGGTGCCTTCGTCGGGCAAGAAAAATTACGAAAACCGCACTCAGGAGGTTTCAGCGATTTCGCGCGGCTTGAAGGCGCTGGCCAAGGAACTGAGCGTGCCGGTGATTGCCCTGTCGCAGCTTTCGCGTGGCAGCGAAAAGCGCGACGACAAGCGGCCCATGCTGAGCGATTTGCGTGAATCGGGATCGATTGAGCAGGACGCCGACGTGGTGGCATTTATCCATCGCGAGGCCTATTACAACCGCAACGAAGAGATGAGCGAGGCGGACAAGGCCAAGTCGGAAATCATCATCGCCAAACAGCGTAACGGGCCGACGGACACGGTGTTTTTGAACTTCATTTCAAAATACACGCGGTTTGACAATCAGGACTCGGTGCACGAGGCGGCTTGAGCTGACTGAACTGATCCGCTCTGCCGCTCGGCACGGGCTGCACGTTAAACGTCCTAGTGGTTAGACCGAATGAATTGGTAATTCATCACGGACAAGCGTGGACCAGGAGGTCCACGCTACAGCCGGCCAGGAGGCCGGCGCTACATTCCGATTATTATCAAATCATGCGGTCACGGTCTTAGAAGACCACTTTGTAGATATTGCCTTTGTTGTCTTTGGCTACGCCGCGAATCTCGTTGGCGTTCCCAGGCGTGTCCGGGCGAAATAATCCGACTTGCAGCGTCGTTCCTTTGTCTCCCGAGAGTGTACTCTGTGCGTGAAACCCCGTGGTGCTGCCGAGGATGTGGGCGGTATAGAAGCCCGGCCCATAAACGGCGTCCCAGGCCGCCGCGAGGTCAACGGGAGGCTGGCTGACGGTTGCGGGGCTGGCTTTTCGAGTCTTGCGGCTTACCACGCTCCAGGGGCCTTTGCAGACTTCGCCATCGTTCAGAAACACGGTAATGCTGCCAGATGTGAAGATGCCGGTGGCTTTGGCGGTGAAGACGGGCGGAGGCGCTTGCTTGGACAACGGTCCCTGCACGGGATAGAAGTGACCGCCGTGGTTACAGCCTGAGAGCAGGCAAACGCCTAACAGAGCCAGCACAATCTTGAATTTCATGGGTAGTGCCTCTCGTGTTTGGAACACCGTGGGGTGAAACAAGTTCCGTGAAAACTTGAGCGTTATTAACGCTCGGCCATGGGAACCCAGTGGGAGGGGTAGGCGGGGCCGACATACTCGGCGCGGGGGCGGATGAGGCGGTTGTCGTCGAGCTGCTCGATGACGTGAGCGGCCCAGCCGGCGATGCGGCTGATGGCGAAGATGGGCGTATAGAGATCGATGTCGATGCCCAGGGTGGCGTAGGTCGAGGCGGAGTAGAAATCGACGTTGGCGTTGAGCTTTTTGTCGGAGTTGATATAAAGCTCGATGGCGCGGGACATTTCATACCACTTGGGCACACCGGCGTCCATGCCAAGTTTGCGGCTCATTTCGCGCAGGTGGGTGGCGCGGGGATCCTCGGTTTTGTAGACTCGATGGCCAAAGCCAGAGATTTTTTGCTTGGCGGCGAGCATGTTTTTGACGTATTCGACGGGATCGGCGCCCAGCTTGTCGATTTTGAGCAGGAGGCGCATGACGCCCTCGTTGGCGCCGCCGTGGAGGGGGCCTTTGAGGGCTCCGATAGCTCCGGTGACGGCGGAGTGGACGTCGGCCAGGGTGGCGGCGATGACCCGGGCGGCAAAGGTAGAGGCGTTCAGTTCGTGCTCGGCGTGGAGGACCAGCGCCATATCCATGGTTCTGACGGCGGTTTCGGAGGGACGGACGCCGTTGAGCATCCAGAGGAAGTTGGCCGCGTGGTTGAGGGAGCGGTCGGGGGGCACGATCTCTTTGCCTTTGCGCAGGCGGTCATAGATGGCGACGATCATGGCCATCTGGGCGGTCAGGTGGTAACACTTGCGAACGTTGGCGTCGTGGGTATTGTCTTTTTCGTCGGCGTCGTAGAAGCTGAGGGCGCTGACTGCGGTGCGGAGCACCTCCATGGGCGTGGCCGAGGCGGGAATGCCGCGCAGCATGTCGACGATGCGGAAATCGAGTCCACGAGCAAGGGCGAGCTGAGACTGGAACTCACGCAGGGCGAACTCGTTGGGCAAGATGCCGTTCCAGAGCAGATAGGTGGTTTCTTCGAAGGTCGAGTTCTCGGCCAGCTCGTGAATGTCGATGCCGCGGTAGGCCAGTACGCCAGCGTCCCCGTCGATCCAACAGATTCCGGAGTTCGCCGCAACGATCCCTTCCAGACCCTTTCCCGCGACAGCAGTGGACATAATTTTTAAATCTCCCCCCTGCGATAGTACCAATGGCGGCGGCAACGCCGGATTTGCCGGCGGGAGTTGCGGCCCTCGAAAATGCAGTAAAGATGTTTATAGCGTAGCGGTTCGGTGGTTGTCACGGAGGGAAGCCGGATGGGCGGGAAGAATTGCGCCAGAAGCCTGTTTTTGAAATGCCTCGGGAAGGTGTGATTGCGGGCGGTTCTGCACAACCGGCGATCTTTCTATATTCTGTAGGTTGCCGTGGAATCGCGAGGTGCGATTGGCGGGAGGAACCGGCGCGGCGCAGTGGCCGGAGGTTCCGCCGAGAAATTTCAGGAGCGGCGTCCAACTGAGCAGAGTGGCGCGCTCGACCGAAAGCGGTTCGCGGGGCGGGCCGCCACAGAAAGGCAAAACCATGAGTGAATTTGACAATACCCCACGATCGAACTCTGGCGCGCTGTTGGCGGCCATCGCCGCGGCGCTGGTGTTGGCGGTTGGGGGTCTGATCTGGAGCTACGCGCTGAGCAGCCGCTTGGCCAGCCAACAGGTAGACCTGGCCGACGCCAAGCAGGAAAATGTGAAGCTGGCCGCCGAGCTGCGTGAGACCGACGCCCGCTTGCGGGTGGCCACCGACGAACTGGGCAAGTCGCTGGGGCTGACCCAGAAGCAGTTGGATAGCCGGGCGGAAGAGATTCTGCGCCGTGAAGACGCGCAGGACGCCAATAACCAGCGGCTGGAGAGCGCCCAGAAGCAGACGGCGCAGCAGGTGAGCAGCGTCTCCAGCGAGGTTTCATCGGTCAAGAGCGATGTGGGCGGGGTGAAGAGCGACGTAGCCAAGACGCAGAATGAGCTGGCCACGACCATCAGCCAGTTGCAGTCGATGCAGGGAGATCTGGGCGGGCACAGCAGCCTGATTGCGCGCAATCACGAAGAGCTGGAGATTCTGAAGCACAAGGGCGACCGCAACTACTATGAATTTGTTTTGAACAAGGGCGAAAAGAAGCCCATCGGCACGGTGACCCTGGAGTTGAAGAAGACCGACAACAAAAAAGGCAAGCTGACGCTGAACGTGTATGCCGACGACAAGAAGTACGAGAAGAAGGACCGCAACGTCAACGAGCCGTTGCAGTTCTATAGCGGCAAGACGCCGGCTCTGTTTGAGATTGTGGTGAACTCGATCAACTCAAAGAACCAGATAGCCGGCTACCTGGCGACGCCCAAGAATGCGCCGATGCCGCCGAACGTTCCGTAGCCTACTGTTCGGGAATCGCGGCCGTGGGCGTGAGCACGAGGTGGGGCTGATACTGGAAGCCGAAAGAAAAGTCCAACCCCTTGCGCGCGTCCCACTGCTGCTTCGTCATGCGGAAGGCAGAGACAAAGTCGCCCTCGACGGTTTCGCCGGGCGCGATGGTGGTGCGGGGCGAGAGCGCCTTGCCATGCAGGGCGGCCAGCTCGGGATAAGCCTGGAAGATGCGCTCGTAATCGACCGCGATGGCCGCATAGCTGGTGTGAATGCCGTCGTCGAGCTTGGCGTTGGTCATGATTTCATAAAGAAAAAGCGGTTGCTTGCTCTGGTTATGCAGCCGGACGCGGGTGATGACCAGCACCTGATCGACGCCCTCCCTGGCCTTGGGCGCGCCGTTGGCGTCGAAGCCCGAGGTTTCGGTGTGCCGGGGATGAGCCCACGCCTGAACAATCTCTCCGGTCACCACGGGGGGATTCTGCGCCATCAAAAAATAGAGAGCGGCAAGGATGGAAACCACCACGGTTGCGATCACACTGGCCCAGACCACGTGGCTGGTGCCTTTGGTGAACGACTCGCCGCGGGCCGCGTCGTCGATTTCTTCCGAGGAGTTCTGATGAAGTAGGCTCATAGCGCCTTCATCTTATCTCGGCCAGCTTTAAACCGCCATGATTTCCTGATTTATTCTGCTTTGCGGCTACAATCGCACAAAAGCCGGCGGGGATATATTGGTCTAGCACTAAAAATACAGTTGTGCGATCCCACCCATCCCACACAAAACGCGGGATGGATGGGGGCACCCTCTTGTCAATATTCAGAAGGCGAATCAACAAGCCGCGAAGTTGTGGGGGCAAGGCCCGCGCCGAGGCCCGGAAGACGCACCAAAACTTCAGCTTGCCGGGTTGGCAAGTAAATTGTGATAAAGCCGCAAAGGCGGGCACACCCCTAGTACGCCACCTGAGGGCGGCCTTTAGCGCAACGCCCTGGCATTTGCCGCGGGCTGGGGGCGCGCCAGCTACTCCGCTATCACCGGAGGGGCGTCGTCTTTGACCGGAGCGACCGCGTCGCGCAGCCGGACAACCGCATCCGCTTGCGGACCCTTCTGGCCCTGGATGATGTCGAACTCGACGTCGTCGCCCTCTTTCAGGGTTTTGTATCCGTCCAACTGGATCGAAGAGTAGTGAACGAATACATCTGGCCCGTCCTCGCGACCCAGAAATCCGTATCCCTTGGCGTTATTGAACCACTTGACCTTCCCTTTGTATTGAGCCACAGGCCCCTGCCTTCCTTGCAACGTACGTGAAATGGCGTCGGGTAACGCACTGGGGAATGCCCGCCGCTACAGATTATGACGCGAAAATGCGCGGAAAGGTTCAAGCAAATTTAGGGGCGGATGAAGCAGGCAACGCAAACGGGCCGACGAAGATCGCCGACCCGGAGTGATCCCGGAGTGAAAATGAGAAATGAAATGGGCCAGACAAGCGCCCTGTCGCCGAAGTCGCTAAAGAGAAAGCACTCCCGGTAGAGATGAGATTCGTGCTTTCCCCGGTCCCCAAAAGCGAGGGACCGGGGGCACCCGCAAATAGGCCGACGAAGATCACCGGCGTTGAGAAATTGGCTACCCGAGGTGAAGTCAACTGCTTGCTATTTTTTGCCTTTGTGGGCGATCTGGTGGGCGTAAAGAAGAGCGCCGGTCAGGGTTTTCCCGTCGGAAATCTCGCCATTGGTGATCGCCTTGACGACCTCGGAGAGCTTGACGAGGCGGATTTCGATCTGCTCGTCGTCTTCCGGGTGCGCCTCGCCGGCTACCAGGCCCTCGGCCAGAAAGAGCTTCATGGATTCGCCGAGGAAGCCGGGACTTGCGTAGTACTCGGTGAGGAGCTTCCACTTTTTGGCGCGGTAGCCGGTTTCTTCCTCGAGTTCGCGCTGTGCGCCGGCGAGGGGTTCTTCGCCTGTCTCGAGCTTACCGGCGGGCAGCTCCCAAAGGAACTGATTGGCGGCGTGGCGATATTGGCGCTCCATGACGACCCAGGGGTCTTTTTTGCTCTTGGAGCTGTCGATGGCCAGAATGACCACGCTGCCGTGATGGCGAATGATGTCGCGCACATTCTCTTTGCCGCCGGGCTCGACGAGGCGGTCGCGCAGCACACGGAAGAGTGGCCCCTCGAAGAGCACCTCGGTGCTGAGGATCTGCGCCTTCCCTTCAACCGGGGCCGCCAGCGCCTTGGCGGGCTTGTGGGCCTGGGTCCGGGGCGTTTTAGAGGCCTTGGGCTTTACCGTCTTGGCGGGATTGTTGAGCTTGGGCTTCAGGGCTTTGGGCGCCTTGGCTTTGGCGGCCTTGGTGGTTTTGGAAGCGGGCTTGGTTTTATTCGCCGTGGCGGGTAGCACGGTCTTCTTTTTGCTGGGCATTTTGTTCTCTCCTCGAAGCACAAAAGCGTAATCAGATACAGAGTATACGCACGGCGATGCGAAACGCAGCCAGTAAATGCGCATCCGTGCATCGATTGCACCGTTCGTGGCATCCTTAAACAGAGCTGGATTTCATTTTTTGCCCCGCGCGTCGAGATTTTTCCCGAGGGCAAAGATATCCGCGTTTGTACGAGAAGAGAGCGCGTTGCCGACAGCAGAGTGTTATTCGATGGCCGTAACGCCGGGGCTGAGCCGGCTATATCTGGACTTTTCGTCTGGCGCGGAAGCAGTGCGTGGATATTATGCTTCGCTGCCGCCAGACGCGAGTTGGCAGCAACAACCGCCGGTTGCGGCACACCGGCAGGAGCTGGCGCGGCTGCTGGCCGCGCAGAACCC
>Ga0224528_1001380_pt1 | contig 16070 bp, 18 predicted proteins | sample CBST25metaG_2_FD_179888 | JGI IMG/M metagenome (GOLD analysis project Ga0224528, IMG submission 179888) | Peat soil microbial communities from Stordalen Mire, Sweden - C.B.S.T25 | ecosystem: Environmental > Terrestrial > Soil > Wetlands > Peat | place: Sweden: Norrbotten County, Stordalen Mire...
GCTCCATCGGCCAGGGCGAACACAAGCAGACCCTCGAAGAAGTCCTCGAAAACGCGCTCAAAGAGAAGTCGCCGCTCGAACTCATCAACACCGTGCTGCTCGATGGCATGAAGACCGTCGGCGAACTCTTCGGCGCGCGCAAGATGCAGCTTCCCTCGGTGCTCGACTCAGCCGCCACCATGAAGGCCTCGGTCGCCTACCTCGAACCGAGGATGGAAAAGAACGATGACTCCGGCAAGGGCCTGATGGTACTGGCCACCGTCAAGGGCGACGTCCACGACATCGGCAAGAACCTCGTCGACATCATCATGTCCAACAACGGCTTCAAGGTCGTCAACCTCGGCATCAAACAGCCCTCGGACGCGATCATCGGCGCCGCGCGCGAGCACAAGGCCGACATGATCGGCCTCAGCGGTCTGCTGGTCAAATCCACCCTTGAGATGAAGTACGTGCTTGAGGATCTCGAACGGTTGCAGATGACCACGCCGGTGATCTGCGGCGGCGCGGCGCTCACCCGCCGTTACGTCGAACACGATCTGCGCGGCGTCTACTCCGGCCCGGTCTACTATGCCGAGGACGCCTTCGCCGGCCTCAATCTAGCCAACGACCTGACATCGGACAACCTCGACCACCGCACCGCCCGCCTCGAAGAGGGCAAGACCGTCCGCGCCGCCGAGGTCAAGCCCGTCGTCGAAGATCCCGATCTGGCGCCCATCCCCCTCACTTCCGAGGGCCGGTCGCCGGTCGTCAAGCTGCTCGAAACCCTGCCCACGCCCGCCTTCTGGGGAGCGCGCACTTTCACGGACTTCGATCTCGATACACTCTTCAGCTACATCAACGAGGTCTCGCTCTTCAAGACCCAGTGGCAGCTCAAGTCCGTCCCGCAAGCCGAGTACCCCAAGCTCATCGAAGAAAAATACCGCCCCATCCTGCGCGAGTTGCAGAAAGAGGTCAAGGCCTCGGGCAGCTTCACACCGAAGGCTGTCATCGGCTTCTTCCCCTGCGCCAGCGACCACAATGACCTGATCGTCTACGATCCCGAGGACTCCGCGCGCGAGATTGAGCGGATCACCTTCCCGCGCCAGACCCGCGGCCGCAGCCTAGCCCTCTCCGACTTCTTCGAGCCGGTTACCTCGGCCCGCCGCGATGTCGTCGGATTTTCCATCGTCACCATCGGCTCGGGAGCCAGCGCCGCGACGCAGAAACTCTTCGACGCCGGTGACTTCACCCGCTATCTCTACCTGCACGGTCTCTCTGTCGAAACCGCCGAGGCTCTGGCCGAGTTCACCCACAAGCGCGTCCGCGAGTTTTTAGGCATTCAGGGCGACGACGCCAGCCAGATTCGCGACCTCTTCCGCCAGCAATATCGCGGCTCGCGCTACTCCTTCGGCTACCCGGCCTGCCCCAACCTCGAAGACCAGGAAAAGATCTTCCACCTGCTCAAGCCCGAGGAGAACATCGGCGTCCGGCTCACCGAGGGCTATCATTTGGAACCGGAACAGAGCACCAACGCCATCGTCGTCCACCACCCGCAGGCGAAGTACTTCTCGCTCTAGTTGGCTGGCCTGTCTCTGGAGTTCACGGCAAAATAGACGGCTGCCCAAACTGCTGTCATCTTGAGCGAACGGGGCCCCAAGCGTTTTTCAGCTTGGGGGTGGTGAGTCGAAAGATCCGCGGTTGTTTTGCAATGACCCTGGCACGCGCGCACACCTGCTGAGTTCCCACGGCTTCCACATGACTTGCGCGGGGATTGAAATCCCCGCCTCCCTCCGCCTGAACTTTTCCGCAGCCTCTTGAGAGCATTTCTCCAATACTCGTGCAGTGTTCAGAGACGTGCAGGGTGGCTTTTTCTTGAGGAAAAAGCCACTCTGCGTCCAGTTTTCGCTCTACAGCAATTGGAGAAATGCTTGAACCCCGGAATACCAAACCGGAACCCGCCCCGTGAAAAATTCCGGTACATTTGCGTGCCTGTGCTAATTTGCGTGCCTGTGCTATAGTCTTTCCATGCAGAATTTCGCAACCCCGTCGATGACATTGATGGCAATGGCCATGTGTTGTCGTGCGCGCGGACGCGAAAACTGCATCAGGACGCTTTCCTAACCGAAGCGTATCCAACAGTTTCCCTGCGGCCCGCACCTCTCGATGAGTGTGCGGGCCGTTTTGCATTTGCTGGAAAATTTCTATCAGCGCAGGAGCAGAAAATGTCACAAAAAATCTATGCCGTCGTCGAACACCCTCTCCATCACGCCCGTCGGGCCAGTTGGAACAGCGAGAGTGGTGTCATGTACTGCGGTATCTGCCTGCGCGGCCAGATCCATCCCGAACAAGGCCAAAGCTGCCCTTACTGCGGCAGTCAGGTCAGCGCAGTTTTCACCGTCATCTCCGGTGGCGCACCATCGCGCCCCACGCCTCGGCGTCTATTCGAGAAAAATGTCGAGAAAAATAATCTTCCAGCCGCCGAACCTCTTTTGCTGGTCCAATCCATGTAAAGAGGCGCACACGGCTGGAAAAAAGAGGAGCGGCCACCTCCGCTCCTCTTTTTATGAAAAATTACCGACTGCCGTATGTTAAGCGGCCATGCACATCTTGGCCATGCTGTTGCACGAATCGGCGCAACGCTTGCACATCTCTGCGCAACGCGCCATCATTTCGACGGAATTCGCCGTCAAGCACATGCTGCAGCACGCCATGCACATCTCCGCGCACATCATGCACATCTTCTCGCACATGGACGACCCGCGCATCATCATGCCCATGGTCATCTTGCACATCTCTGCGCAATCCTGAAGCATGCACGCCATCTCGGGCGTCATGCAATCCATCTTGCTGCAGCTCATCATGTTTTCCATGCACATTGACATGCACATACCGCAGTCGTCCATACATCGACACATCGCATTCATATCGCATTTCATCAGATTCATAGGAATCCTCTTTCATGGGGTGGAATACAGCCCGAAGGCTGGCCAGCATGCTGGCAGTTTCCCGGCACGTTGGCAGCTTCATTGTGGAGAAGACTGAGTACGAATGCAATTAAAATTCTCAAAAATTCTTGCAAATCGGCTCGAAGTCTGAGCCGACCAAAACACGCCACCGCCGGCGTTCCCAGCGGCTTCCATCAAAATCAACGTGTCTTTTCGTGAACCCCTGGTGAAAATACCTTGACAGAGCAGTATTCCGCGCGGAAAATCACTGACTTGATGAGGACCCGATGACAAAAAGGTGAATGTTTTTGCAGCTTGTTCATCTGCGATTGACGATTCTCTGACGAAATCGGGCAATACTTCTCTCGTGATGATTCAGCCAAGTCAGGCCATCCCGCTCGGATTAACCGTAGCTTCCGCTCCGGTTACAGAAGCCTCGTTCGCCTCTTCCGTCAGCCTGCCCGCGACGCGACTCCAGTCCGGCATTCACGCCGAGGTTGGCCGCTACCGTCTCCGTCTGGCAGAATCGGCCGCCGACCGCGAAGCCGTCTGCAGGCTGCGCTTCAAGGTCTTCAACATCGAGTTGGGCGAGGGTCTGGAAAGCTCTTACCAGACCGGTCTCGATACCGATGAGTTCGATCTGTTCTGCGACCACCTTCTGGTCGAGGACAAGAGCTGTGGCCACATCGTCGGCACCTACCGGATGCAATCGGGCACAACGGCGGCCCGACACTGCGGCTACTACTCCGAGCGCGAGTTCAGCTTCAAGCCTTATGAAGCACTGCGACCCGCGATTCTCGAACTCGGCCGCGCCTCGATCGACCGCGAACACCGCACCTTCGAGGTGCTCACCTTGTTGTGGCGTGGCATCTCCCAGTATGCTACTGATAAGGGATTGCGCTATCTGCTTGGCTGCTCCTCGCTGAACTCCAAAGACCCCGCCGAAGGCTGGCAGACGTATCGCCAGTTGGACGCCTATCGGTGCACGCCGGAGTTTGCCACCGAGACGACCGAAGCCTTTGCGTGCCCCCGCGAGCATCCAGGCCTGAGCGCACAGACGCCGGCTGACCAAGAGGCTGAATCGTTGAGCACGGCGACACAAAACGCGGTAAAGGTTCCCAAGTTGCTGAGGACCTACATGACCATAGGAGCGCGCATTGCCGCGCCGCCGGCCTGGGACCGCGAGTTTGGCTCCATCGATTTTCTGACTCTGCTCGATCTGCGGTTGATGTCGCCGGCGGCGCGCAATCGCTTCCTGGCGCCTCTCAGCAGATGATCCTTCGCCGGCTCCAGCGCGCTGTGGCGCTGGGGCTCGCGCTGGCCGTCTGCGCCGTGCGCCTGGGGCTGATGCGCCTCCAAGGCCCGCTAACCCTTGAACGGCGCGCCAGATGGCTGCAACAGGCCGCACGCGGCGTTCTTGGCAGTCTGGGCATTCACGTCGAAGTCTATGGACGGCCAGCCACGCGCGGACTGGTCGTCTCCAACCACCTGAGCTATCTCGACATTGCGGCCATTGCCGCGGCCATGCCCTGCTTCTTTATCTCGAAGGTCGAGGTCGGCAGTTGGCCGTTCTTCGGCTGGGCGGCGCGGATGGGCGCGACCATCTTCGTGAATCGCGGCAGCATGACCAGCGCCGTCTCCGTTGCCGAGCAGATGACCGAGCGGCTCAGGCTACCGATCGCCGTGCCTATACTGCTCTTTCCCGAGGGGACAAGCACCGACGGAAGCCGCGTGCAGCGCTTTCATTCCAGGCTCTTTGAGCCAGCCGTGACGCTGGCGGCGCCGGTTACAGCCGCCGCCGTTCGCTACACCCTCGGCAACGGTAGAGCCGAGCGCGAACTCTGCTGGTACGACGACGAAACCTTTGTGCATCATATCTGGAAGGTTCTGGCCGTCCGCGACTTCCGGGCCGAGCTGCGCTTCGGACCGACGCAGATTTTCACCGACCGCCGCCAGGCCGCCGAAGCTACGCATGCCGAGGTCGAACGACTGCGGGAAAAAAGACACACGCAAGACCAGCCTTGAGCGTACGCAGTCTATCGCACGCGCGGCGGAGGGGCAGTCGAGCCGCGCACGACCAGCGAAGTCGAAACCAGAAACTCGCGTTGCAGCTCAGGGCTATCCGGTTCCTCGGCCTGCAAACGCAGGGCCTCGAAGGCGGCGCGAGCCAGATCGACGCGTGAAAGCCGAATGGTGGTCAGCGGCGGCAGCGTGAACTCAGCAAAGTCGATGTCGTCGAGTCCAACAACCGACAGATCATCGGGCACGCGGACACCAGCCTGGTAGGCGGCGCGCAGCACGCCGATGGCCGTCGTGTCATTCGAGCAGAGAATGGCGGTGGGCCGCACACGCTGCGTCTGCAAGCGCGCGAAACCGGCGACGCCGCCCTTGAGCGTGTGGTCGCACTCGATAATCCAGTTGTCGCGCGCGGGAATATCGTTCGCATTCAACGCGGCGCGGAAATCCTTTTCACGGGTCAGCGCCGAATGCAGCTTGTGCGGACCGGCCAGAAAGGCAATGGACTTGTGGCCGAGGCTGGCCAGGTGGCGCACGGCCTCGTGGATACCGGAAGAGTAGTCGAGCAGAATAGTGCTGGCCTTCGGATCGTCGAGCTTGAACTCGGCAAGCACGATGGGCACGTTGCGATAAACAAGCTGATCGAGAACCGGTTCCTCTTCGCCAAAGGTCATCACGGCCACGCCGTCGACCTTGCGCTCAAGCATACGGCGGACGCAGTCGGTAAGCCGCTTCGGGTCGCCATTGGTCGAGCTGATCAGCACCTCGTAGCCGTGGGCAACGGCGGTCTCCTCAAAGCTCTGCACCAACTCCGGGAAGAAGGGATTGGTAATGTTTTCAACCAGGATGCCAAAGAGGTGGCTGCGACCGGAGACCAGCGTCCGAGCATGCGTATTCGGAAGATAGTTGAGCTGCTCAATGGCCTGCCAGACGCGCTTGGACAGCTTGTCGCTGACCAGCGTCGAACCGTTGATGGTACGCGAGACGGTCGCGATGGAAACCTTGGCGGCCGCGGCCACGGTACGAATATCGGGCGTTTTGAAGTCGTTCTTCCGCGCGGATTTTCTAGGCACGAGCAAATCCTATCGACAAGACAATGTAAATGCCATGGTATTGCATTCAGAGAAGATTGGTTGATTTTTCTGTCGCGAAATTTTCGCCTCGCGCGCCTGCAGAGGAAAAGCCAGGCAGGCACGCAGCCGAGCCGATTACTCCGGGTCGGCCAGCAGCAGGCGCAGATCGCGCAGGTTCTGGCCGGTAGGACCGGTGACGACGGCATCGCCGAGAGCTGTAAACATCGGGCAGGCATTGAAGGCCGCCAACGAAGATTTGAGGTGGAAGCCGAAGTCGTGAGCCCGAGCCACCGTAGTCGGATCGGCGATGGCGCCGGCAACCTGCGTATTGCCGTCGATGCCGTCCGAGCCGGCGCTGAGCACGACCAAAGGCTCCCCGGGATGCTTTTCGAGATCGAGCGCACAACTCATGACGAACTGCTGATTGCGGCCACCGGCGCCCGGTGTGTGATCGATGGTAACCGTCACCTCGCCCACCGAAATCAGGCAAAGGCGCGGATGCAGTTCGCGCAACGAGTGGAAGCGCCGAAGCAGATATTTGGCGGCCTCGGCGTAGTCCCAGTCGTCGCAACTGTTGTCGACGACCGCGTAATACCCGGCTTGCTCGGCGAGTGCGCGAGCGCTTTCCACCAGATCGTGACTGGAAAGCAGAACCTCGAAGACCGAATTCTTAAAGAGCTCATCTTCGCCACTCAAGGCACTGGCCGATGTGAACCGGCGCGGCGTCAAGCCGCGCTTGCCGAGGAAGGACGGACGCCAGCTCTTGTTGCCGGGCGACTCGGGCAGATCGGTGCGCTCGAAGAAGGTGCGGACCGAGGGCGGAAACTTTTCGTCCAGGTGATAGCGCTCGATCAGCGCACGAACCTCGTCGACGGTGGAATGGTCGGGCGAAGTGGGGCCGGAAGAGAGAGCGTCGAGAGTGCGCAGCGGCACGTCGGGTAGCAGAAAGCTGACCTTGGCGGCCTCGGGCGCGGCCATGGCCAACCGCCCGCCCTTCACCGCCGAAAAATGCTTGCGCAGCGTGTTGACCTCGTTGATGGGAGCGCCGGAACCGATCAGAATCTCGTTGAAGGCACGAGTGTCCTCAAGAGAGATCTTGGAGTCGAGCGGAAGCTCGAACATGGCCGATCCGCCGCCGGAGATAAGGAAGAAAACGAGGGTATCTTTTTTAGCTTTGCGCAGCAGGGCCAGCGCAGCCCGGGCCGCAAGAAAACTGTCATCGTTGGGCAGAGGATGACCGCCCTCGAAGTAACGAATGCGCCAGTTCCGCTTCTGCGGCAACTGAGGACAACAACAGATGCCGCGCAGCCCCTTGCGGCGCTTGATGCGGGCCAGCAACGTATCGAGCATGGGCGTGGCAGCCTTGCCCATGGCGATGATGAAGATACGTTTGTAGGCAGTGAGATCGATGGTCTCCGGGCCGCCGCCGTCGGGGATCAGCCGGTGCAACACGTTGCCCTCAACCTGAATGCGACGGTCGAAGGCGGTGGGAACATCACATGCGGCCAGAGCACCGGTAAAGATGCGGGTGGCAACAGCGTGCAGAGCATCGAGAGTGATATCGCCAACTGGAGTCATGCGAGCAACTCCTTCAGCCATTGCCCGAGCGCGCGTTGCATCTGCTCGATATGGCCGGTAAAGAAATGATCGGCACCGGGGATCAGCACCAATTGTTTGGGATCGGGAGCCGTGGCGACTATTCGAGCCAATGACCGCGCCGAAGCAAACTCGTCGCGGTCGCCACTCAGGAAAAGCTTGGGCAATGTGCAGTCGCCGAGGAACGGATATTCGTAGTGACGTCCCAGTGCATCCACCGGGGTTCCCAGTGCCGCCAGAGCGCGAACGGAGATTGATGCAGGCAACTGGCTTGCCGCGCGCAGACTCATGGCCGCGCCGAAGCTGAATCCAGCCAGGATGATCGGCTTGTGGTAGGTCTGCGTGAGCCACTCAAGAGCAGCAAGAACATCTTCAGCCTCGGCATCGCCGTCGTGCACGCCCTGGCTCAGTCCCATGCCGCGAAAGTTGAAGCGGAGAACAGGAAAGCCGAAACCCCAGACCGCCGCGTTGAAGACCTTCATGGCGCGATAGACAACTTTATGGTGGAAGTTGCCGCCAGCCAGAGGGTGCGGATGACAGACCAGCGCCGCGTAGGGAGCATCGGGCGCGCCCTCGTTGAGCAACGCTTCGAGACGTCCTGCCGGGCCAGCCAGTTCCACGCTCCGTAGGATCGAGTGGCTGCGCAAATTGGCAGATTCCGCGGGGAAAACAGGAGACGCTGATAAGGATTCTGCACTCATTCCATCCCATATTCTATGCGCATGAAAGCACTCCAATGAGCACGTGTGCAGAGATTTCCAGCAAGGATCGAAGGAAAGCGTTCTCTCTCATTTAAGTCATTGATAAAAATATACTTTTCAGCATCTTCTTCAAGAAGAATGCTGCGCGTTTTGGCTCGAAATGCGCAACGCGATACCACGATGCGGCATGAAAATTATCAAATCAAAGCCCGCAACGCCAGATCCACGTCGGCCAATGAGCTCACTTTACGAGAAGACAACAACCGGCGTAGGTTATTCTTGCTGCATTATGGACGATCATCGGAATAACTCTTCTATTGACCCGATCAGGTTGACGCAGCAGTTGTGCGAGATCGAATCAACGACCTACCACGAGGGCGGGGTGGGCGATTTTCTGGAAAAATATCTAAACGAACGCGGCTGGGCGGTGGAAAAAAGCCCGGTACCGCAGCCGCAGGACGGTGGCCTGGACCCGCGGTGGAATATCTACGCCGCAATTCCCGGCAAGACGCCGGAGGCTGTGCTGTCGACACACATCGACACGGTGCCGCCCTATATACCCTTCAGCCAGGACGATGAATTTTTGTACGGGCGCGGCGTCTGCGATGCCAAGGGCATCATGGCCGCGCAGATTGCAGCCGCCGAGGCACTGCGTGCCGAGGGCTACAACATCGGCTTGCTGTTCGTCAGCGGCGAAGAGCGTGACTCGGCCGGAGCCAAGGAAGCCAACGAGCACGCCAAGAAGGGCGTGCGCTTCCTGATCAACGGCGAGCCGACCGACAACCGCGTGGCGGTGGCCTCGAAGGGCGCGCTGCGCGTCTCGATCAAGACGACCGGCAAGATGGCGCACTCAGCGTATCCGGAGCTGGGCGAGTCGGCCGTGCATAAGTTGATCGGCTTTCTCGATACGCTGCTCAAGGCCGAGTGGCCGGTGGACGATTACGCCGGGGACACGACGGTGAACGTGGGGCAGATCCAGGGTGGCCACGCGCCGAACGTGATCGCCGACAAGGCCGAGGCGCAGGTGCTGATCCGCACGGTAACCGACTCGAAGCCGATCCGCGAGAAGATTCTGGCGGCGGCCAAGGGCATTGCCGAAGTAGCCTTCACGCTCGACCTCTCCTTTGCGCGGACGCGCTCGGTCGAGGGGCTGCCTACGATGGTGGCCAAGTTCGCCACCGACATTCCGGAGCTGTCGAACTGGGGCGAACCGCTGCTGCTCGGCCCCGGCTCGATCCACGTGGCGCACACCCCGCACGAGAAGATCGCCAAGAAGGAATTGCTTGAGGCGGTCGGACTTTATGTGCAGGTGGTCAAGCAACTGCTGAAGTAACTCGGACTCAAACCAGGAGAAATAAAAAATCCCCGGCGCGGATGCGGCGGGGATTTTTTATTTTTATTCGTTGCGAGAGTTGAGCGTGGGGTGGTGATGATGCGCGTGCTAATAACCTATGCAGAACTCTCGGTGAGGAATCTTCCTCATCTCTCGAACAGTTTTAATATATCTTCTAGGCATGGTTCTTGAGAGCTACTTCGACGGCGCGAATAAAGCAGATTGTTCACAGTTTGATCGCGTCGTGTTGGCGGCAATCTCCGGTACGCCCGAGCAATGGAGCAGTTTCGGTGCTGATTGGAACGAGATGCTAACCCGCCACAATGCGCCTTATCTGCACGTAACCGATGTCACATCACTCATTGATCCGTTTTCTGTAAGTATGGGGTGGAGTAAACACCTGACGGATGATTTTCTTCTCGACTGTGTCCGCGTTGCGAAGCATCACTTTGCCATGCCCTCGCAATTTGGTGGAAAGTTTAGAACAGGACTACGCGCTGTCACGATGTGCATATATCTTGAAGATTACAAGAAGGCACGCGAAAATAATCCTCTCTTACCCAATAGCGTATATGAGCTTTGTCTTTCTGAAGTACTAGGTTTCGTGTTCAGATGGGGTCGAAAGCTTGGGGCCGAGTCTCACCGCTTGTATTTTGATCAGGGAGAGGAGTATCGCGGTCACGCTATAGATCGAGTTAACTCGAACAGAGTGAAAAGCACCTGTCCGATATATAGCGATGTTGAAGTTATGCAAGAAGTTAATATGCGTCGCACGCCTGCAATACAATTAGCTGATCTGTTTGCCTGGTGCATAAGTCACAATGATGAGCCGAATAAACGACTGTGGCATCGTGCACTTGACAATCTCCCAATCAATCCTTCGTGGGAAAGTGTTTATTTAGATAAAGGCTATTTGGCTAATCCGACTCCAGGAGCTTTAGAAATGACCAACAAATGGCGTCTACCGCGTAGAGGATTAAAACCAGAATCAAGCCCAAAGCTGGATATGCAGCAACAATAGGCGGCGAAAAATTTTCGCATCCTTTTGGGGGTGTGGCGAATCCATTAGAGCGACACACTCTATTTTCAACGCGAGAGCAAGGGAGAGACGATGGCTTCGATTTACGAGATTCCGGTGAAAAAGATCACGGGCGAGGACGCAACACTCGGCGAGTACAAGGGCAAGGTTCTGGTGGTGGTCAACGTGGCCTCCAAGTGCGGACTGACCGCGCAGTACGAAGCCCTCGAAAAGCTCTACGAGACCTATGGCCCGAAGGGCGTGGTCGTCGTCGGCTTCCCGGCCAACGACTTCAACCAGCAGGAGCCGGGCACCGACGCCGAAATCCACACCTTCTGCACAGGCAACTTCGGCATCAAGTTCCCGATGTATTCGAAGATTGCAGTCGTCGGCCCGGAGAAGCATGAGCTGTACAAGGCGCTCATCGCCGCGCAGCCGAAGGCCACCAGCATCAACGAGCCCTCGTGGCGCGAGAAGCTGAAGGGCTACAGCATCACGCCGAACCCGGAGCCGGAGATTCTCTGGAACTTCGAGAAGTTCATCATCGCGAAGGACGGCAAGGTAGTCGCCCGCTTCGCCCCGGACACGACGCCCGATGCGCCGGAGTTCGTCAAGGCCATCGAGGCCGAGCTGGCAAAGTAGGAAAGGCAGTTCACAGTTCGTAGTTCAGAGTTCATGGTTTTTGCTGTGAACTACGAACTTTGAACTGTGAACTCAAAAAAATCCCCCCGCAGCCTTACCGGCGCAGGGGGATTTTTCAACAGATTTTTTGGGTGACTCTGGTTTTTCTCTAAAAATGAGCCGTCACCCGTTCGCGTTTTTCACGCGCACGACGGTGATTTTTTCAAAGCCTTCTTCAAAGACGGGGGGTTTGAGTTTTTCGGCCATCTTGCGCATGACGTCTTCGCTGACCGAGCGCTCACGCTTGCTGTTGCGCTCAAGACAAACTTCAAGTGGTACATCAAAGAATATCGCCCGGACCTCGTAACCAAAGCTCTTAGCCATTTTGATCCACTGGCGACGTTCGTGGGTAGAAAGGTTGGTGGCGTCGACGTAGTTCATCGGCATGTGCGCGATGAGCCGTGCACGCAGCAGCGAGCGGAGGGTAGAAAAGATCAGGCCCTGGTAGCGCTGCTCCTCGACGTCGTCAAAGAGGATGGTGCGGAGCATATCGCTCGACAGCGGGGTGATGCCGCGACGGCCAAACCATGTGGTTTTGCCGGAGCCGGGCAGTCCGATGGCGAGCACGACACAGCCCTTGTTGACCTGAGCAGCGCGCTCGGGCGCCGGAGGCATTTCGGGCTGTGTTTCCACCTCCAGGCGGCCTCTGTTGGCTGGTTCATTCCAGTCGCCGAGCTGTGGGCGGGGCTTGGGCGCCGGCGCAGCTTCCTGCGTACGGGCGCGAGGCACGGGTTCCTCGTCCGGATAAAAGGGAACGAGCGGGGCGAGTTGATTCGAGGGGAGTTCCTGACCGATCTTGCCGGTGGACTCGGAGTCATTCGGGGCTCTTCTGGAGCGTCTTCTCATACCGATAACACACCTTTAAACATCTGATACCGAGATACCATACTTATACATGAGGCTGCAATTGGTGTGCATCCCGTCACATACAGTAATGCACCTCGAAAGGCATCCTTTCGTTGAGCGATTCTGCACCCGGAGCGAGGGGACCGACGATGGTTGCCGGCGCCAGCGTGCCAGATGGTAGGATGAAGGGTCCGGTAGTTTCGCCGAACAGGCAAACGCCAGACGACGCAGGATTGAAGCTCAAAATCAAAGCTCTATCGATTACGAAGGAGAAATCAAACATGGCAGTTAAGGTTGGTATCAACGGTTTCGGCCGCATCGGCCGCAATGTGTTTCGCGCGGCTCTCGGCAACCCTGAGATCGAATTCGTGGCCGTCAATGACTTGACCAGCCCGGCGACTCTGGCGCACCTGCTGAAGTACGACTCGATTCTCGGCAACCTGACCAATGAGATCACGGCGGGCGAGGACTTCATCTCGGTCGACGGCAAGAAGATCAAGGTCTTCGCCGAAAAGGACCCGGCCAATCTGGACTGGGCTTCGGTTGGTGCGCAGGTCGTGGTTGAATCGACCGGCTTCTTTACCGATGCCACCAAGGCCAAGGCTCACCTGGGTTCGACCGTCAAGAAGGTCATCATTTCGGCTCCGGCCAAGAATGAGGACATCACCATCGTGCTCGGCGTCAACGAAGAGAAGTACGACGCAGCCAAGCACAACATCATCTCCAACGCCAGTTGCACCACCAACTGCCTGGCTCCGCTGGTCAAGGTCATCCTGGATACATGCGGCATCGTTTCCGGCATCATGACCACCATCCACAGCTACACCGGCGACCAGAAGCTTCTGGATGCGCCGCACAAGGACCTCCGCCGCGCCCGCGCCGCCGCTCTGTCGATGATTCCGACCTCGACCGGCGCCGCCAAGGCTCTGAAGCTGGTCATCCCCGAGACCTCTGGCAAGTTGGACGGCTTCGCGATCCGCGTCCCCACGCCGAACGTTTCGGTGGTCGACTTGACCTTCATCGCCGAAAAGGCTGTGACCATCGCCGAGCTCAACGCCGCCATCAAGAAGGCTTCCGAGGGCAAGTTGAAGGGCATCCTGGCCTATGACGACAACCAGCTCGTCAGCTCGGACTTCAAGGGCAACTCCAACAGCTCGATCTATGATGCTCCGCTGACCAAGCAGGTCGGCAACCAGATCAAGGTCATCAGCTGGTACGACAACGAGTGGGCCTACTCCAACCGCGTGGTCGATCTGATCGGCTACCTGGTCAAGAAGGGCCTGTAGTCCTCTCCGGCATTCGGGTCGCGCATCCCCCCTCGGGGCCGGGTGCGCGCCCGGGCCGGGTTCCGTTCCCTCCGCTCTCCGCCCGCGAGAGCCGTTGAGCCTCACGCCGGGTCCGAGAGCCATTCGTGTTCCACCCCGGAGTGAGTTCTATCATGTCTAAGCTTTCCATTCGCGACATTGATCTGACTGGCAAGAAGGTTTTCATCCGCGTTGACTTCAACGTGCCGTTGACTGAAGACGGTTCCACGATCACCGACGACACGCGCATCAAGGCGACGCTGCCGACGCTGAAGTACGCCATCGAAAAGGGTGCCAAGATCATTCTGGCCTCGCACCTGGGCCGCCCCAAGGGCAAGGTCAACCCGAAGTACTCGCTGAAGCCGGTCGTGACCCGTCTGGCCGAACTGCTCAAGGCCGCGCTGGGCAAGGACGTTCCTGTCTGCTTCGCCAACGACTGCATCGGTGCCGAAGCGGCCGAGCTGGCCGCAAAGCTGGAAGCCGGTCAGATTCTGCTGCTTGAGAACCTCCGCTATCACGCCGAAGAAGAGGCCAACGACGCCGGATTCGCCAAGAAGCTTGCTTCGCTGGCCGATGTCTACGTCAACGACGCCTTCGGCTCAGCCCACCGCGCGCACGCTTCAACGGAAGGCATCACGCACTTCCTCAAGCCCGCCGTCGCCGGTCTGCTGATGGAAAAGGAAATCACCTATCTTGGCAAGGCACTCGAGAATCCGGAAAAGCCCTTCGTCGCCATCATCGGCGGCTCGAAGATCTCCGGCAAGATCGACGTGATTTCGAACCTGCTGGACAAGGTCGACACGCTGGTGATCGTCGGCGGCATGGCCTACACCTTCCAGCGCGCGCTCGGCGTGAGCACCGGCAAGAGCCTGGTCGAGGAAGACAAGATCGACATGGCCAAGGACGCGCTCGCCAAGGCGAAGGCCAAGGGCGTGAACCTGCTGCTGCCGGTCGATAACATTCTGGCCGACAAGTTCGACGCCGAAGCCAACACCCAGGAGTGGGATTGCGCGAAGAACTTCCCGGCCGACTGGCAGGGCCTGGACATCGGTCCGAAGTCGATTGCGGCCATCGAGAAGGTCATCGCGACGGCCAAGACCATCGTCTGGAACGGCCCGGCAGGCGTCTTCGAGTTCCCGCGCTTTGCCGTGGGCACCAACGCCATCGCCAAGGCAGTTGCGGCCAACAAGGGCGCCATCTCGATCATCGGCGGCGGCGACTCGGTTTCGGCCATCAACAAGACCGGCCTGGCCGACCAGATCACCCACATCTCCACCGGCGGCGGCGCGAGCCTCGAGTTCCTCGAAGGCAAGAAGCTACCCGGCGTGGTTGCCCTGACGGACAAGTAGCACCTGCCACCTGCGGTGGGGCCAACTGCGCGCGTTGCGCGCCTTGGGTCCGTGCCTGAGTGACAACAATGGCCGCATTCAGCTTTTGCTGGGTGCGGCCATTGTTATGGATGTTTAAAGCATTCCACGCTACAATCGCAGCGTGGAAATCACGTATGATCCACAGAAGAGCGAACGGAACCGGCGGGAACGCGGCTTCGACTTTGAAATCACCAGAGATTTCGACTTCACGAATGCCGATTACACAGAAGACCGCAGGCGGGACTACGGCGAGGTTCGTATCCGCGCCATTGGTTTGATTGGGAATGTACTCTACGCCTTGGTTTTTACCCCGCGCGGCGGTAGACTGAGGGTCATCCGTCAGCGGTGAGCCAGCCGTGAAGAAGGGGGGCAGCGTGCCAGCTCCAGATCCTGAATTGATCGACGACGACAATCCGGAGTGAACCGACGAAGACTTCGCACGCGCGGTGCCCTTCTCTGCCCTGCCCGCCGATCTGCAGGCTCTTCTTTCCGATCCGCATCGCGTGGTTGTGCCGGACGCGGCTCCATCCCCGGCCAAGCGTCCGGGCAAAAAGCGCTCTGCCGCTTAAAGAAAGCAGGAAGTCTATGGAACTCTCGTTGCCACAGAGCCAACTCGATCAGCTTGCCGAGCTTGCGCTACGCGTGCGCAAGAGCCCGACTGAACTGCTCAGCGAAGCCGTCGACAAGCTGCTGGCCGACGAGCAATGGTTCGCACAGCAGGTACAGGTGGGGATCGACCAGTTTGCGCACGGCGAGTTTCTTGACGAGGCCGCGATGAATGAGCGCGTCGAACACCTGTTGCGCGCATGAAAGCACTTCGGTGGTCCCCGACCGCCGCCGCAGATCTCGATGAGATTGCAGCCTATCTGAAAGAGCACCACCCCCACTTTGCACGGCCGACCATCCGCCGCATCTATGCCGCAACAAAGCAGCTCAAGCAGTTTCCCGACTCTGGACGCAAAGGCCGCATTGCGCAGACCCGCGAACTGCCCCTTGCGCCTCTTCCCTATCTGCTGATCTACGCAGTCACCGACGAAGCCGTCCAAGTCCTGCGTATTCTCCACGTCGCACGCGATTGGCGAGAACTTCAACCTCGAATCGATTAAGATACACAGTGCATGGACTACTGCACACGAGTTTTGACGAAGCACGAGGACTGGCCGGAGTTCGAGGAGTTGGCGCAACTGATCCAGGAGGGGCATCCTTAC
>Ga0224528_1001381_pt1 | contig 16067 bp, 13 predicted proteins | sample CBST25metaG_2_FD_179888 | JGI IMG/M metagenome (GOLD analysis project Ga0224528, IMG submission 179888) | Peat soil microbial communities from Stordalen Mire, Sweden - C.B.S.T25 | ecosystem: Environmental > Terrestrial > Soil > Wetlands > Peat | place: Sweden: Norrbotten County, Stordalen Mire...
GAGTTGATGGCGCGTGCCGGCGTTGGTTTTTTGCGCGTCATCGATCGAGACTGTGTTGAGTGGAGCAACCTGCAGCGTCAGTCGCTGTATGACGAGAAGGATGCTGAGGAAGCTCTTCCAAAGGCGGCAGCCGCTGCTCAGCGGCTCCGCAGGATCAACTCCACGATTGAAATCGAAGCCGCAGTTAGCGATCTGACGGTGGCGTCTGTGGATCATCTTTTTGAAAATATTGATCTCATTCTGGATGGAACCGATAACTTCGCGACGCGCTATTTGATCAACGATTTCGCGCTTCTGCACGGCATCCCCTGGATCTATGGCGCAGCGGTCGGCAGTTATGGCCTGAAGATGCCGATCCTTCCAGGAAAGACCTGCTGCTTGCGATGCATGTTGCCTGTGCCTCCGGCAGGCGTGCAGGAAACCTGTGAAACCGCCGGCGTTCTGGCACCGATCACCGCGACCATAGCAGCACTGCAGGTCGCCGATGCCCTCAAGATCCTCACGGGGCACGCCGAGAGCTTGGCGAAGAAGATGACGATTGTCGACGTGTGGGCCGGCGACATTCTACAGGTTCCTCAACCGCAGGCGAGTCCGGAGTGTCCTGCCTGTGGCCGACGAGAGTTTATCTATCTGAGCGGAAAGCGCAGGTCTTCCATCTGCCTGTGTGGCCGCAATGCCGTGCAGATCAATGATCGCGAGCGTGAGATCGACTTGCAGGAATTGGCCAAACGGCTTGAACCCGTGGGAACGGTGCGCTTCAACCATCTTGCTCTCCGGGCCCAAATTGAGAATTTTGACATTACCGTATTCCCCGATGGGCGAGCGATTCTGAAGGGAACAGCCGATGTGGGCATTGCGAGAAGCTTGTATGCAAAGTACATTGGCAACTAGAGCATCTCTCCTGAAGGTATAGAGCGAGTCGATGCAGCTTCGTTGACGCGACCAGCAGGGAGCGGCAACTTAGCAAGACTCTCGCCACTTTACAGCATCAGGAGAGATGCTCTAGAAGGGATGCTGCCATGAAGAAGCTGTTGGAAAGAGTTTCGGAGAAATGCCGCGTCGTTTTCGTCCTCAGCGCACTGGCCATCGTCTGTTCTGTTTCGTTTGCCCAGGCACGTCTACGAATGTCGACGACAACATCGACCGATAACTCCGGGCTGCTGAATGTTCTTTTGCCTCCATTTGAAAAGCAATGTAGTTGCAAGGTCGATGTGATCGCCGTGGGAACCGGCAAGGCGCTCAAACTGGGCGAACAGGGCGATGTGGATGTTGTGCTGGTTCACGCGCGCGCGCTTGAAGATAAATTTATGGCCAGCGGTTTTGGCGTGAATCGCCGCGACGTGATGTATAACGACTTTGTCGTGATTGGTCCGGCCAACGATCCCGCCGACCTGCGCCATGCTTCCAGTGCGGCCGATGCCTTCCGGCGAATCGCGGAGAAACGGTCTCTGTTCATTTCACGCGGCGACGAATCCGGAACCCATCAAAAAGAAAAGGAGATATGGTCCGCTGCCCGGATTGCGCCTTCTGGCTCATGGTATCGTTCGGTCGGGCAGGGTATGGGGGAAGTCATCAACATGGCAACCGAGTTGCGTGGCTATACCTTGGCTGATCGCGGGACTTACAATGCGCTTCGCCATGGGAAGACGGATCTGGTCATTCTCTACGATGGCAGCCGCGCATTTCTGCATCCGGGCAAGTCCATGCCGGCGCTTACGGTGGAGCAGGTCACGTCCTTGACGGGAGCAAATGGGCTCTTCAATCCCTACGGCGTGATCGCCGTGAATCCCAAGCGATTTCCGCATGTGCGCTACGACCTCGCCATGAAGTTCATTGCGTATATCACCGGCCCCGAAGGGCAGAAGATCATCGCTAACTACCATGTGCAGGGTGATCCTGTCTTCTTCACCTTCAAAGGAAAATAGCGCGTGAGCTTCCTTTCAGAATCGTTTCGCATGGCGATTGCCCTGATTCTGTCGGGGGATAGCGATGTCCTCTCTGCCGTGGCAATTTCGCTCAGCGTTGCTCTCTGGTCGGTTGTCTTTGCTTCGGCCATCGGCGTTCCTCTCGGCGTTGCGGTTGCGGTAGGGAATTTCCCACTGAAGGGTGTTGTCCGTCTTGCGTTGAATAGCCTGATGGCGATGCCCACGGTCGTAATTGGATTGCTGGTCTACGGTATCCTCAGCCGGCAAGGTCCGCTTGGTTCGAGGGGACTGCTTTTTACTCCGGGGGCGATCGTGATTGGCCAAACAATCCTGGCGATTCCAGTGATTGCGAATTACACCCTTACTGCGATTCAAGGGGCAGATGAAAGAATTCTGCCGACGGCGCGCACCCTCGGGGCAAGCCGCCTGCAGTGCTTGCTGCAACTGGCGCATGAGGTTCGTTTTGGACTCGTTGCCGCCGTGATTGCTGGTTTTGGCAGAGTCGTTTCCGAGGTTGGCGTTGCCATGATGCTGGGCGGTAACATCCGCATGTACACGCGCACCATGACCACGGCCATTGCGCTTGAAACCAGCAAGGGAGACTTCGCTTTTGGCCTTGCCCTTGGCCTGATCCTCATTGTCGTTTCACTGGCGGTGAACTCGGTCTTGACCGTAGCGCAGGAGAGCTATCGCGCATGAGCATGGCGAAGTATCAGCTATCTTCGGTTCAAGCCTCGTATGGCAAGACGCCAGGTGTTGCCATCGATCAACTCACCATTGCTTCTGGAGAACTCTGTGTGCTGGTCGGTCCCAATGGATCGGGTAAGAGCACGCTGCTCGGCATACTGGCTTTTCTCGATCAGCCGGGTCAGGGAACGGTAAGTTTCGATGGCGTTCCTGTGAACTGGACGCAGAAAGAGAGTGTCTCTCTGCGCCAACGTGTGACCTTGCTTCATCAGAATCCCTACCTGTTTTCTGGTAGCGTAGCCAGAAACGTGGCATTTGGACTAACTGCCAGAGGTACACGTAAAAAAGAGACCAAGAATGTGATCCATGAGTCTCTTGAGAAGGTTGGTCTCGACGGATTCGAATCGCGGACCGCACGCAGATTATCCGGAGGCGAGATCCGGCGCGTCGCGCTTGCTCGTGCCCTGGCTTGCCAGCCGGAGGTTCTGCTTCTCGATGAACCCATGGCGAATGTGGATCGCGCGAGTGCGGAGCTGTTTGAGTCGCTGATAGCTTCGCTCTCGGCGGGCGGCATGACAATCGTCATTTCCAGTCACGATGAACGATTGGCTGCAAGGCTGGGAGCCAGGATAATCTATCTCGAAGATGGAAAGCTGGGCCGCGCGCCAGAGCCAATGGCCTCCGCTTGTGAGTTGCACCAGAGTGAGGAAAACCATGCCAACTCTTGATGAAGCGCGACGGTTGATCCTCGGTCACACACGCACCTTGGGTACAGAATCGGTGGAGTTGCTCGAAGCTCTGAACCTGGTGACAGCCGAGGACATTGTTGCTCCATGGGATATGCCGCTCTGTGATAATTCGGCCATGGACGGCTATGCCGTGCAATCGTCCGATTGCCTGTCCGCTGTCCGCTTGCGAATTGCTGGAACGGTCATGGCGGGTACACTGTCGGACATCGCGGTGGAGTCAGGGAGTGCGGTCAAAGTCATGACAGGGGCGCGGATGCCCACGGGATCGGATGCCGTGGTTCCTTTCGAGAACGCAGAGGCGGATGGAGAATACGTAACACTGAAGGCTGTGGTCAAATATCATCAACACCTTCGTCTGAAGGGTTCGGATCTGCGCCGTGACGAAATTGTGATTCCCGCGGGCACCACGATTCGCGCGCCAGAGATTAGCATGATGGCCTCCTTCAACATGAGCCGCGTGACGGTCTTTCGCCGGCCCAAGGTCGCTATCCTCTCCACGGGAGATGAACTGGTTGAGGTCGGGCAAATTGTGGTGCCCGGCAAGGTCGTTGACAGCAACGGCGTATCGCTTGCCGCCATGGCAAAAGAGTGCGGCGCAATTGTTCAAATGCTGGGCATTGCGTGCGATACCGTGCAGAGTCATGTAGAGAAGATGAGCACGGGGCTGCAAGCAGATATCTTCATTACTTCAGCCGGTGTATCGGTGGGGGAACGCGATCTGGTCCGGCAGGTGCTCACGGATCTTGGCGTTTCATTCGAGTTTCATTCCGTCGATGTCAGGCCCGGAGGCCCAACCACATTTGGAAGAAAGGGAAACTGTCTGGTGATCTGCCTGCCGGGGAATCCTGTCGCTTCCATGATCATCTTTGCGGAATTGGTCAAACCGGCAATTCTTAAAGTGATGGGATACCGGCGCATCCTTCCATCCACGGTGCGCGCCATTCTTCAGGAAAGTGCATCGAAGCGGACTGGACGCACCAAACTTCTCAGAGTCCGACTGGAATCGAGCGGAGAGAAACTGCTTGCCTACAGCTCAGGGGAGCAAGCCACGGGCATGCTGAAAACCCTGCTCAGAGCGGATGGATTGGCGGTTCTTCCTGCCGAATGCGGCACAGTTTGCGCTGGGGAAGAAGTTGAAGTACACGTACTGTCAAGTAACGTGCTTATGCAACAGGAGACGATATGAAAGTGAGTGCTCGCAATACATTTTCTGGCACGATTGCGAAAGTCACCAAAGGCGCAGTGAATGCCGAGGTGCTTCTGAGCATTGCAGGTGGCGATCAGATCGTTGCCAGCATCACCAACAGCAGCGTTGAGAATTTGGCGCTGAAAGAGGGCGCTTCCGCGCTCGCATTGGTCAAGGCAAGTTGGATCATCCTCGGCAAGGACTTGGATCCTTCCAAAATCAGCGCACGCAACGTGCTGAGAGGAACCATCCGCAACATCCAGACTGGGGCGGTGAACTAGGAGGTTGAGTTGAAGCTTGCCGGCGAGACCGTTCTTACCTCGATCATTACCAACGGAAGCGTTCAGCGTATGCAACTTGCAGTTGGCGAGCAGGTATCGGCCGCATTCAGGGCATCCAGCGTGATTTTTGCTGTTGAGTAGGGTTATTCAGAGGAAGGAACAAATGAGTGAGTTAACACACCTCGACAGCCAGGGGCTGCCGCGCATGGTCGACGTTAGCGGTAAGCACGAAACATTGCGCCAGGCTGAGGCGGAAGCCATTCTCTGGGTCGGCGATGAAGTGATGAAAGCGATCCGCGATGGCCACACGCCGAAGGGAAATGTCTTTGAGACAGCGCGCATTGCCGGTGTCATGGGTGCCAAGCGGACCTCCGATCTGATTCCGCTCTGTCATCCGTTGAACCTCACTCATGTGTCGGTGGATATGGAGCAGCTCGACGACCGCATCGTAATTCATACCAGTGCGCGGACGCTTGGTTCAACTGGAGTTGAAATGGAGGCGTTGACCGCGGCATCGGTTGCCGGATTAACGCTCTACGATATGTTGAAAGCTCTCTCGAAGGAAATGCACCTCGATGGGCTCAGGCTGCTGGCCAAGTCCGGCGGGCGTAGCGGCGACTATCGCGCGGAGGCCTCTCATGACTAATGGAATACTTCTGCACGTTTGTATCTCCGAGAAGAAGGGAATTGCCAAGCATGAGGTTCCTTCTGTCTCCGTTCTCGTGGAGCACGGCGTCGACGGAGACGCACACGCCGGAGATTGGCATCGGCAAATCAGTTTGCTGGCTCACGCGGACATCGAATTCATGCGGGCAAAGGGGCTGAACCTCAAGCCCGGCGCATTTGGTGAGAATCTGGTGATCGACGGTCTGGATTGCGAGGAACTGGGCGTCGGCTCGCAACTTAGAATGGGGTCCGTGCTGCTTGAGCTGACGCAGATCGGCAAGGTCTGTCACACGCGTTGCGCCATCTACTACACCACGGGCGATTGCATTATGCCGCGCACGGGCTTGTTTGCCCGCGTTCTTGAGGGCGGCACCTTGCAGGCAGGTGTGCCGGTGCAAGTGGTGCGCCGGGTGGAGCGCGCCACGATTCAGGTGGCCGTCATCACGGTTTCCGATCGATGTGCGGCAGGTGCTACGCGCGACACGGCTGGGCCCGCGGTTGCGGAGATGCTTGGTCATGATCTTGGTGCGCGCATCGCATGGACCCGTGTGGTTCCGGACGAGGTCGATCGCATTGCCGCTGAACTGAAGGAGCTGTGCGACCGCCGGGTTGATCTAGTGCTGACCGTGGGCGGCACGGGCATCTCTCCTCGCGACGTAACGCCGGAGGCGACGCGCACGGTCATCGACCGAGAATTGCCGGGGCTTGCCGAGGCCATGCGGGCGTCATCGGCACAGGTGACTCCCAACGCGCTGCTCTCTCGCGCCATTGCCGGCATTCGGCGTGAGACACTGGTCGTGAACCTGCCGGGCAGTCTGAAGGCGGCAACCGAGAACTTGCATGCCATTCTTCCAGTTTTTTCCCATGCCGTGAAGATGCTGCGCGGTGAAGTGGCGCATCCCGCACAAGACAAGGAGCGTTTGATCTCTATCAAATAGATGAATTGAACAATCGGTGCCAGGCCGTTGGTTGATGTTGCCGGGAGACTTCGGCCTTCTGCCCGGGCGGAAGCTCTGTCGGCACATAATCGTCATGGTGGCTTTCGACATGGATACCCGACGGAACTGGTGCTGCAAACCACTTGTGAGACGGCAGAGGAAATCATGACTCTATGGCCGATCTTCCAGAAGAATTTTCCCAGCGACCGGGAAACCAGCCGCCAAGTGACCGTGCACATTTCTGTCCTGTATGAGAAAAACGGCGAAATTTGCGGATTTTTGCATAGGGTATGGGATAATTTGCTGAAGGCACGCGGCCAGTAATTTCACCCCCAATTTTCGGGTACAAATTCGGGTACGGTCATTAGCTTGGCCTGTTTGCTACTGACTTTTATAAGCCTGGCGAGCCAGTGTACGTCTTCCGTGACGCGGACGAGAATCCGCAGCACAACTACCGACGCTGGTTCAACGAGGCGCTGGCGGAAGCCGGAATCAAAAATTACTCCTGGCATTGCAATCGGCATACGTTTGCAAGTAGGCTGGTTATGGCGGGGGTTGACCCCCGCATGGTTGCCGAACTGATGGGACACAGCAGCATCCAGATGACCGTGCGTTGCGCGCACCTCGCGCCGCAGCGTAACCACCGGCTTGTACCCGTTTCGATGTTCAATCGGTCAGCGAAGAAGGGTGGAGAATCGGTGCAGCGCGGAGATGAAGTGGTTACCAAATCGGTCGCCATGCGTAAATGATTTTCTCGAAGTGAATCGAAAAATCAAAATAACAGCAATAAAATAAATGGATTACAAGACGTGGCCCCGTAGCTCAGGTGGATAGAGCAGCAGTTTCCTAAACTGCGTGTCGGTAGTTCGAGTCTACCCGGGGTCACCACTATCAAGACAGGCGCAAAGCGAGTACGCGCTTTTCTGCATGCCTTGCACACGCCTTTGACAGTCCCAAAAATCACCTTGATAATAACAGATAGCATGAAAACTGTTTCATGCTCTTACGGCTGCCCTACGCGTGCAGATCCACTCTATTCAGCTACCGTTCAGGATGTTCGGGAAGGCGGTGTAACTCCGCCACTGCCCCGCAACTGTGAGCGCTCCGCCTGCATGGCCCGTCTCAATGAGGGATGGCTGCGGCGGTATGTTGTAGTCCGGGCTAGAGCAAAACCAGAGTGATTGTGTCCTGTTGAGCTTTGTGCCGTGTTGCCGTTCCCTGAGGTGCGCGTCAACGTAAGCTCAGTGCTTTTGGTATACATCGACTCCGGTTTCGCTATGATTTCCTATGAAGGATGCCCGCAAACCACGAAAGGCCACCTGGTCTTTCGGAAGGCGACTGCAACCGGCGCAAGTCAGGAGACCGGTCTTGGGCGTTCTCATCCGCTTAACGTTCCGAGGGGAACGAAGGAGCCTCATGATCTATTTGCGAAAATTTTCAGGCCAAACGCTATATTCGGTTTTTCTCGTGCTTTCCTGCCTCTTCTTTCTAAGCCAGATGCTGTCCGCCGCATCGATTCGCGGTCTGGTCACCGATCCAACCGGCGCCCGCGTCCCCGGCGCGCATGTCCTCGCGGTTTACAAGGGCAAAACCGTGGGCGCAACAGTCTCTGGATCTGATGGCAGCTTCCAGGTCATGACCGGGACCGAGGGCCGTCTGTTTCTGCTGATCTCAGCGCAGAATTTTCGGCAGGTGCAGACGCCGGACTTCTATGCCGGTCGTCTGGCCACGATCGAGCGCAACCTGGTGCTGGAACCCGAGTGGGTGCGCGAGTCGATTGTTGTTGCAGCCACCGGCGTGCCGACGCCGCAGCCGCAGACCAGTTCCTCGACCACCGTGCTGGGCGCGATTGATCTGGCGCAACGCACCGATCTGGTCAGCCCGCTGCGCCTGATGCCGGGCGTCTCGGTTGTGCAGACCCAGGGCCGCGGCTCGCAAACCTCGCTGTTCATCCGGGGCGGCGTCTCGGATGACAACAAGATTCTGCTTGACGGCATCGACGCGGGCGATCTGGGCAATCAGTTCGACTTCGGTACACTCTCCTCCAATGGTGTGGAAAGCGTCGAAGTCTATCGCGGACCGAATTCGAATCTTTACGGTGCTGGCGCCATGACCGGCGTCATTAATATGACCACGCAGCACGGCACTACCAGCTTTCCCTCGATCATTCTTGAGGCCGACGGCGGCAATCTGACCACCGGACGCGAACAGTTGACCGTAGCCGGCACGCATGGCAAGTTCGACTACCTGGCTTCGTATGGATGGTTACAGACGGCCAATGATCTGCCGCGTGACCAGCATCATCTTGGCTCGACGGTGGCCAACATCGGTTGGCAGCCTACTGGTTCGACGATTCTGCGCGGCACGCTGCACTACAACGTCGCAGGGACTGGCGTCCCGAATGCCTGGGACTTCTATCATGTAGCCGACGACGCGACGCAGAAGGATCAGGATTTATACATCAGCGCCGCGCTCGACAACCAGACCACGGCTACCCTGCATAACAGCCTGCATTACGGCGCCACGCGCAAGCGCGAGCAGACAAATTTGTGGAGTTTGCAAGGCACGCCGGTGAGCACGGGGGATTACGCCACCTATGGCGAAACCGTCACTATCAAGGGCGCTAACGGCTATTCGACAACGGGCCAGACCGCACTCGACTACTCGCTGTACAGCACGCAAATCGTCTCCAATCGCGATCAGATGCTCTACAACGGCGATCTGAAGATTACGCCGCATCTGGTGGGCATGATCGGTTTCAAGTATGAGGACGAGCGCGGCGCCGAACCGGGCAGCAGTTACTATGCCCCGGTCGAGCGCAGCAACTACGATTACACGGCCACCCTGCATGGCGACTTCAAGAATCGCTTCTTTTATACTCTCGGTGGCAGCCTGGAACACTATTCGCTCTTCGGAACCGAGACCTCGCCGCGCGCAGGCTTCTCGTTCTATGCACTCAAGCCGCGCCACGGCGTCTTCAGCGGCACACGCATTCTGTTCAACTTCGGCGATGCGGTACGCGAACCAAAGCTGACCGATCAGGACTACTCGCTCTATAACCTGTTGGTCGCCGCCGACGCGCAATCGACCATCGCGCAGTTGCACATCAGTGCGCTGGCCGCGCCACGCACGCGCACCTACGAGGGCGGCGTGGCACAGTCGTTTTTGAGCGATCACATCGCCTTCCGCGCCACTTACTTTCACAACCAGTTCGGCAAGGAAATGGAATACGTCGGCACGAGCCAACTCTCCCAGGTTCTTCCCGGACTGACAACAGCCCAGATGACACAGTTGCTGACCGAGCTCTACGCCAGCGGCGTCTACGGCGTAGAGGTCAACTCTGAAACCTTCCGCGCCCAGGGCATTGAATCGTCCATCGAGAGCGGCATCGGCAAGAGCCTGTTCTTCCGCGGCGGCTACACGTATCTCGATGCAGTTGTGCAGCGCTCCTTCGATAGCGACAACGCGGCACTGATCGGCGGCTATGCGCCCAGCTACAACGGCATCGCCATCGGCACCAGTTCGCCGCTGGTCGGCGCGCGGCCCTTCCGCCGTCCGCCGCATACCGGCTACTTCACGGCGACCTATGCCACCGGTAAGCTGACCGGCGTCTTCGCCTCGTCGTTTGCCAGCCGCAGCGATGACTCGACCTTTCTGTCAGGCATGGATGTCGACAACGGCGACAGTCTGCTTTTGCCCAACCGCAACCTCGACTACGGCTTCGCCAAGCTCGACCTGGGCGGCAGCTACGCGCTCACTAGCTGGCTCACGGTCTACGCCCAAACGGAAAACCTGCTCAACCAGGAGCACATTGCACCTATCGGCTACCGCAGCCTGCCCTTCAATGTCCGCAGCGGTCTGCGCTTCAGTTGGGGGCCGGGCAGCGGTCGATAAGATACGCTCGTTGCTCTTCAAGGAGGCCGGCCTTGCGTCGGCCTCCATCGGAAATAGTGATCTATAAATTGCCAGTGCTTCTGCCTAATCCAAGAGGGAGATTCACCTGCTCTGCGCTTTCAATCACCCACAATTTCAGCCCACTAATGACGCCCAGTTGAATATCAACAAGACGTGCTAATCCTCTCTAAATTGTTTCATTGCCGGGTGGAGGGTCTGAGTTACGCACCATACTCTTCGCACTTGGGCACCTGGAGGCGGCAACGCAAACAAGGAGAGCTTGACGCCCTCACAGCCAAGAAGCGCGGCCCTAAAGTAGTTGTCAGTCCATGGGGGAAGCTCGCGATGAAAAGAAGCTACTGCGCTTCCAGAAGCAGATCGCCAGCTATGAGCTTCTGATCGTCGATGAACTGGGCTTCGTGCCCTATCGAAGACCGGCGCCGAGCTTCTCTTCAAGATGCTCAGCCAACGCTACGAGCGCGGTTCGACCATGGCCGCATATCTCAAGCCAACCATCCTCACTGGCCACTGAAAAGTATGGACTAAAGCATTTCTCCAATTGCTGTAGAGCGAAGACTGGATGCAGAGTGGCTTTTTCCTCAAGAAAACCGGGCCCCTGGTGACAGGTTTTCGTCACCAGGGTGGAAGTAAAAGCCACCTCGCACGCCTCTGAACACTGCACGTGTATTGGAGAAATGCTCTAGCTCTGTGCTTACGAAAGATCGACTTTGACTGGTCCGGCACGAAAGGAACGCGTGGTGGATTCTCATCCTTTCCGCAAAGAGCGCGCAATGGCTGGGTCGCGGAAGCGCAGTGCATTCGTGCCGGATCAATAGTCATAAAGTGGAATCAAAATTGGAGACGAAGGGCCATTTGAATCTCGCGGGGAGTATACCCCGTTGTGATTTGCGTGAGCTGTCCAAATTTTGATCCGTTCAAGTTGGCGGCAGGTGGCCCAAAGTTAGCTGTGTTGGTAACATTGAAGCATTCTGTCCTGAATTGCAGAGATTTATTGCTGGCTAGATTGAAATTCTTGAAGAGCGAAACATCTGCATGTCTGCTATGTGGCCCGTGGAGTTGGTTCCTTCTTTCATCACCAAGGGTTCCAGAAGTCTGTGCCTCAAAAGCTGCCGTATTGAAGAATTCAGAGACATGCTTGTTTGACAAATTTGGATTTCCGACAATGTTAGGGCGGTCTGCGCTGCTTGCGCCGGGGTTAGTGCCACTTACATCTGTGGCATTCAGTACGGTGAAGGGCATACCTGTTCCCCATACTTCCATAACATTAATCTGCCATCCCTTTTCCAGAATTTTCTTTATTCCGGAAGCATACTGCCCAAACGGAAGCGCATACATGACAAGAGTCGTAATATGTTGGCGGACATCGGCATTGCTGTTTCCGTAATCGATCACGCTGGAGCGGTTTAAAACCGTTCCATAGCCATTTCCATCACCGCCCGGTTTGTCCGTCGCATTGTCCAAGCCATGGGCCAGGGTATAGTTAAAACTTGCCGTTACTCCATGCTGTACGCTGTGGGCATAACTGATTTGCAAGGCATTGTAGGAAGAACTTCCCTTCGAATCCAAGTACGCGATTGATGTTAAATTTGGATCAACCGAGTAGTATGGGCGCAAGGTATTTGGTGTGGAAGACGTATTTGGTGGCGGGGCATTCAAGTCAGGGAATTGACGTGTAATATGGCGGCCGAGCGAACCCAGGTAGTTGATGTGCACAACATCCGCAGGCGACAGCGTTTGATCGATGCCCAGGTTGAACTGCTCAATGTAGATGTTTTTCATGTCCTTTGCCCGGACATGCATCAAGTAGCCAGTGGGGTTGGTTACAGAAGGGGTCGTAGGTTCAGGCAAGCCTGCGGCCAGCGATGTATATCCACCAGAACATTGATTAGTAACTGATCCGCACGTTCCGAACGTAGAGATGTAGGGATAAGATCTGTCATTGGACCCTGTGCTGTCCGCAGCAGGTGCGGCAACGATGCCAAATCCAGCACGTATAACCGTTTTATGCGCTGGCGACCAGACAAAACCCACTCGCGGAAATAAGCTTGAATAGTCTGTATTGACATCTGCGGTTTTAGAAACGCCATTGGTCCCAACCAATAAGATGGCGCCGGTTGCAGGATCGAAGTTGCTGAGCCTGTTTTTGCTCTCAGTTACAGGTGTAAAAATATCATAACGGAGGCCTACATTAATCGTCAGAGTGGGTAGCGCTTTCCACGAATCCTGAACGTATGCGGAAGATTCCCACAGAAGATAATGAGGTTGAGAAAGAGAAACACTGCGTTGTACAGCTGTAAATTCTCCTTCCAGCAAGCTTGGAAGATCCGTAACTGTCCAATATCCCAAACCGTACTGACTCATATTATCCGTAAACTGACGGCGAAGAAGACTGCCGCCCATCGAGATGGTGTTATCGCCAATCTTCCAGTTAACGGCACCTTTATAGGTAAATACATTGTCCAGCTGATTCAAAGGGCGGGTATATCCTGAGTTACCAAGCGATGAGGCTTTGGAAACATTAATAGGTGCCAATCCGTTTGAGGTCGCGGGTAAATTAATACCGGGCTGGCCAAAGAGTGAATTGACAGCAACATTAGGGTTGAGATCACTAGCAATTTCATTCCAGAAAGTGTACCCACCCCGTAAATTTAGATCGAGATTCGGGCCAAACGTGTGTGTATAGCTTAGAATCGTGTTCCATGAAGTGTCTGCAGCAAGACCTGCGTAGGTGTAGAGCTGTCCACCCGGCTTGATCGTTGCACCATCCTCAACCACACTTGGAAAAGCGCTTGGAATAAATGAGGTCGATTTGTTGTAACTGAACCTGGAAAAGAAAGTGTCCTTGGCTGAGAAACGATGATCGACTCTTAAATCGCCGGTGTGAGAAAAGTTTGACCCGCTGGGAGATGAAACATAAGAACTTGTACCGGAATTTGGATAAGGGTAAAGACGAAAATACTGAAGTCCAACCTTATCAATGTTCGAGACAACAGTACTTCCAATATCGGTAAAATCTCCCGGATTGTTGTGCTCATAAGTCGTCGGAACAGTTAGTGTGACAGGAGGGCGTCCCTGAATCAGGCGAAAGCCCTCATAGTCGATGAAAAAATTTGTTGTGTTCTTCCATAGTGGTCCGCCTACGCTACCACCAAATTGATTTTGCCGTACTTCTGGTTTGCGTGTCTGCGCACCAAACAAATATGGATTCGCATCCAAAATGTCATTGCGAAAGTATTCATATGTTGAGCCATGCATATGGCTGGTTCCCGACTTGGTGACAATATTAATGACACCCCCACCTGCCCGGCCCAAGGATGCCGAATAGGCATTGCCAGAAATCTGCATTTCGCGAATAGCATCGACGGAAGGATGAATGGCAAGTCCACCATTGGCACGGTCATTATTATCAATTCCATCAACCATGCTGTTGTTGGTAGATTCCTGCTGACCGCCTAAAGATACAGACGAAGAGGCATGTTGGGCTCCCGGCCTGGCGCTGGAATCGCCGCTGTTTGTGCTTCCTTCATTTGCACCACTTGAAAGTTGCACAAGATTAACAAAATTCCTCTGATTTTCAGGAATATCGCTTAAATCTTTGCCGACCAAAGAGGTACCTGCACGGGAAATGACGCTGCCCGATGCACCCTCAATGGTCTCAGAAGAACTGCCCTGTTGCATTTGGATTGTTGCGTGTGTCTGATCACCGTCCACAATGGGCATCTTTTGAATGACGAAAATCTTGTATCCGTTTTCCTTTGCCTGAAGTTTGTATTCTCCAGATGGCAAGTTAGTGATAAAAACATTTCCATGTGCGTCACTAATAGCCTGATAGCTCTTGCCATTCGCTAAATTTTCAAGCGTGACCGTAGTACCCGCGCAAGGAATAGCGCCTAAACCAAGAACCTGGCCGTTTAGGGTTGCGGTTGAAGGTCTGGGGGCTTTCGCCCCCTGTCCCGTTTGAGCTACAAGAACAGTTGCGCACAAAAAACACAGGATGGTCCAAAGCGTGCGTGTAAATGTGCTTCTACATTGCGGTGTTTTCCTACAGCAAAAGTCATAGGATCTAAATTCAACATGCGTTGAGCGATTGTGCCTATCAAACACTGTTATCTCCCTTTGGAAACTGATCAAGAAATGATTTTCTGTCCTACCGCAACAGCGCCGAGACGGCCCAGAGAATCGGAGCTTGTCCGTGGAAGTCGCCGGTGCGGCGGCCGCGCATGTAGTAGTAGTTCTCATCGTTCTTCTTGCCGGTTCCCTCGCAGACATTGGTCAGGTCGCCGTTCTGGTCAATGTAGCCGGCAACGGAGATCCAGGCTTTGCGCGCCGCCGGCCCGTAGGTCGGCGCATCGAGCCAGCCGTTCTTCACGCCGGTAATCATGGCAAAGGTGAACATGGCCGACCCCGAGGTCTCCGGCCAGGCATCGTCCTTGTCGATCAACTGATGCCACATGCCGTCCTTGCCCTGGTTCTTCAGCAGTGCGGCCATCATCAGCTTGTAGCCCTTCAGAATGCGGGCGCGGTCGGGATGATCGGCCGGCAGTGTGCGCAGCATCTCGGCCATGCCCGCCGCGACCCAGCCATCGCCACGGCCCCAGAAGAAGGGAACGTCGGGGGCGTGGTAAAAGAGGCCATTCGGCTGCTGCAGTTTGTTGAGGTAGGAAACCATCTCCTTGGCGTCGCGATCCAGATATTTGCGCTCGCCGGTGGCGCGATAGGCTTCGAGCTGCAGGATCGTCAGCATATACATGTCGTCGATCCAGTAGCGGGTCTCGCCGGAGAGGCCGTCAGGCTGAGGATTTTCCCACTGGCGGTCGGCCCAGCTCTTGCCCACGGCCAAGTACTTTTCGTCCTTGGTCTGGAGACCGATCTCCAGTGGCACTGTACCGAAGATCGAATCGTCGACGTGATGGCGCACCGGCACGCGGGCTGGATCGGAGCCGCCCGGCATCATCGGGTCGAACTTCTTGATCAGCTCAGTGCGCAACGCATCGTTATGCGTCAACTGCGCGTAAGTCAGCGCGCCGTACCAGGTGCAGACCTCGGCATAGTGCAGTGTCGGCGTGTACTGGTGCGGACTGGTGACGAAGTGCTCGGCTAGGCGCTTGCCAACCTGCTCCGGCGAACGACCCGTAGGCCAGTTGGTGAAATAGTTGCTTTGCGCAGTCGCGGAAGCGACAAAAACAAGAACAATCGCCGTCCAAAGCAGAACGCTGTTCACTATTTTTCTGTGAATCACAGTAGTATCTCCATTCATCGACAAGCTGTCATAGCCGCAACGATCCTGCATATGTACAGTCAAAAGTTCAAAACGAAACAATTTTCTTCCTAGAAATATAAGAGTGTCAAGGAAAAACTGCGCGCTTGGGGAGAAATATGCAAACGTTTTATTTTCTGTATATTACAGACTATATTTTGCGCCAGAAACAAATTCATAAAGGGCGTGCGGGGCAAAAGCATCTACGAATAGGTAACGCAAATGCGCTGCAAAAATCGCAGCGCATTTGCGTTACAAAAAACCATCGTTCCAAATTCTGATTGCGCGTTGCCGGGAGGATGCTGCACGCACGCAGATTTTTTAAGAAATCACTTCCTGATAAAGCCGGTAATGCTCATCGCCAATCCCCTGAAAAGGTCGGAAGGAAATTTTGCCAGCGTTCGTGGTTGTCTCCCAATCGAGGGAGCCAGATGCAATTTGTCGGGTATTCAATAGAATGCCG
>Ga0224528_1001382_pt1 | contig 16064 bp, 18 predicted proteins | sample CBST25metaG_2_FD_179888 | JGI IMG/M metagenome (GOLD analysis project Ga0224528, IMG submission 179888) | Peat soil microbial communities from Stordalen Mire, Sweden - C.B.S.T25 | ecosystem: Environmental > Terrestrial > Soil > Wetlands > Peat | place: Sweden: Norrbotten County, Stordalen Mire...
GTCGAACGTGGGAACCTCAACAAGTCAGCTCACAATCTCCGAGCATGGATGTGCTCTACCCGGTCGATTGGGGGTGAATCGATACAATCGCCCTGCCAATTCCGGACTGGGATGGCCAGCGGGTACCGCCGGGAGTCATGGGTTGCCCCTCAGAGTGGGAGCGGCCAAGGGATTCACGAGGAAGTTTGGACGCCTTAACAAGATCGTAACAATTCGCCTTTAGCATCCAGGTCAGTCTCTCGTTTCAGGACCTTTCTGGCCGGATGCTTTGGGCAATCGTGCCTGCCGTCCACATACGAACAAAGAGTTGCCGAAACGCTTCTGCTCCTGAAACGGATGCCCGGCGTCAGAGGCCGTGACGCGCCTGGTGCGCGTTCCATTTCAAGGATATCAGCCATGAAGAACCATTTCTGGATTCCAGGATTTGCGATCGTGGTGCTGACCGCGTTCTTGTCCTCCTGCGACAGCAAGTCCGGCGCCTCCGCGGAGGGCGTCAAACTGCAGGGCGCCGGCGCCAGTTTTCCCGCGCCGATATACAACAAGTGGTTCAAGGCCTATGGCGCCAGCCATCCTGACATCCAGGTGGACTATCAGTCCGTGGGCAGCGGCAGCGGCAAGAAGAGCGTGATCGACGGCACCGTGGACTTCGGTGCTTCCGACGCAGCGATGGAAGAGGAGGAGATGGGCCGAGTCAAGGGCGGGGTGCAGTTGCTGCCGATGACCGCCGGGGCGATCGTCATCGCCTACAGCCTGGAAGGCATCCCCAGCCTGAACCTCTCGCGCAAGGCCTACAGCGGCATCTTCCTCGGCCAGGTCAAGAAATGGAATGACCCAGCCATTGCGAAGACCAACCCCGGCGTCCAGCTGCCCGACCTGGCGATCAACGTGGTGGTTCGCGCGGACGGCAGTGGCACCAGCTTTGTCTTCTCCAAGCACCTGAGCAGCATCAGCCCGGAATTCGCCAAGGCGGTCGGCGCCAATACCATGCCGAACTGGCCGGTGGGTACCAAGAGCAAGGGCAATGAGGGGGTCACCGCCAGCCTCAAGACCACGCCCGGCTCCATCGGCTACGTGGAGTACGGCTATGCCAGGAGCCAGAAGCTGACCACCGCCAGCCTGGAGAACAAGGCCGGCAAGTTCGTGGCCGCCTCCACCGCTTCCGGCCAGGCCGCACTGGCCTCGGTCCAGCTGCCTGCCAACCTCATCGGCTGGGCCCCGGATCCGGCCGCAGCGGATGCCTTCCCGATTGTCACCTACACCTGGATCATCTGCTACCGCCACTATCCAGATGCCAAGAAGCTCGCGGCCCTGCAGGACCTGCTGAAATACAGCCTCAAAGATGGCCAGAACGATGCCGAAGCTCTTGGCTACATTCCGCTGCCTGCCCCCACGGTCAGCAAGAACCTGGCCGCCCTGCAGACCATCACCAACTAACGCCTTTAAGGAATCGCCTCATGGCCAGTCGATCCCCCCAGGCTCACGCAGCCGCATCGGTTCCGGAAAACCTCTTTGCTGTCCGTCCCGGCGAGATCACCCAGGCCCCCACGCGCCTGCAGACGCTGGCGGACTCCACCTTCCGCCGCCTGAGCTTCTTCTTTGCCTGCTGCACGATTTTCCTGGTGACCTTCATCGTACTGCGCATCGCGGTTTCGGCCCTGCCCGCGATTCGGCATGACGGCCTCAGCTTCCTCACCGGCCGCGTCTGGGACCCCAACACCGGACAGCACGGCATCGCCGGAGAGATCTGGGGGACCCTGTACACCTCCATCCTCGCCTTGGTCATCGGCACCGCCTTTGGTCTGGCGGCCGCGATCTTTCTCAGTGAGGGTTTCATGGGGAAGGCCGTCTATGCGGTCCTGAAGGCCTTTGGGGTTCATCTGCATCCCTTCTGGTCGAAGCTCCCGGACCGGGTGGAGGACCTGCTGAAACGGCTGATCGAGCTGCTGGCGGCCATTCCCAGCGTCGTCTACGGGCTGTGGGGGTTGTTCGTGGTCATTCCCCTTATTCGTCCCGCCTGTCATTGGCTGCACCTCAAGCTCGGCTGGATGGCCCTGTTCTCCACGGACCTGAGCGGCCCGGGCGTGCTGCCCGCGGTCGTGGTGCTGGCCATCATGATTCTGCCCACCATCACCGCCATCAGCCGCGATGCCCTGGTTTCGGTACCACCCAAGCTGCGCATGGCGTCCTATGGCCTGGGCGCCACCCGCTGGGAGACGATCACCGCCGTCATCCTGCCCACCGCCTCCCGCGGCATCTTCGGCGGCATGGTCCTGGCTTTCGGGCGCGCCCTGGGCGAAACCATGGCCCTGGCGATGCTGGTAGGCAACTCCAACCAAATCAGCGTCTCGCTCTTCTCTCCGGCCAACACGCTGGCCGCGCTGCTGGCCAACAACTTTCCGGAAGCCGGCCCCAAAGAGGTCGGCATCCTCATGTATGCCGCGCTGGTGCTGCTGGCGATCACGATGATCGTCAACATCCTGGGCGCGCTCATCCTGAAGCGCGCCTCGCGCAGTGCGATGGAGTAGATGATGGCAACAGCCGAAGCGAATCTCGGGGTGGAAAATCCCTTTGTCAAAGTGGATTTCAGCCAACTGGAGCACTCCCTGCGCCGACCCCGCACCCTGATGGATTTCCTGCTCAACGGCCTGATCACCGTGATGACGCTTTCGGCGCTGGTGCCGTTGTTCAGTGTCGTGCTCATGCTGGCCTGGCGTGGCGGCCGCCGCCTGAGCGCGGAGGTCTTCACCCACCTGCCGCCCTCGGCGATGGAGGCTGGCGGCGGCTTCGGCAACGCCATCGTGGGCACCCTGCTGATGGTCGGGCTCGCGGTGGCCATCACCGTTCCGGTCGGCCTCATGACCGCCATCTACCTGGCGCAGCACCGAACCAGCAAGCTGGCCGAGGCGGTTCGCTTCGCCGCCAAGGTGCTCACCGGCTTTCCCTCGATTCTTGCCGGTGTCTTCGCCTACGGTGCCATTGTGCTCGCCACCGGGGGATACTCCGCGGTGGCGGGCGCGATCGCGCTCGCCATCCTGATGCTGCCGACCATCGTCCTGACTTCGGAGGACGCCATCCGCATGGTGCCTTCGCGGATGAAGGAGGCCGCCATAGGCATGGGCGCGACCCCCACCCAGACGGTATGGATGGTGCTCATCCCCACGGCCTTTCCCGGCATCCTCACCGGGGTCATGCTGGCCATTGCGCGGGCCGCCGGAGAAACCGCACCACTGCTCTTCACGGCGCTCTTCAGCAATTACTGGCTCTGGTCGCACGGCCACGCCCAGCTGATGCGTCCCACGGCCTCGCTGGCGGTGCTCATCTACAATTTCGCCGGAATGCCTTTCGAGAACCAGGTGGAGCTGGCATGGGCGGCCGCCCTGGTGCTCGTCCTGCTCGTCCTGGTGGCCAACCTCGTCGGCCAGAGCTTGTCCCGTCGTCAAGTCCAATAGCCCTAGGAGATATGAAGATGGCAACGGAAATGGTCCTGCAACCCGATGCCGGTTCAGCAGCGCTGGCCGGCAACAACCCTGACGTGGTGGTGGACTGCCACATCCGCGAACTCTACTACGGAGCCTTCAAGGCCGTGCGTGACACGGTCATTCCCCTGAAGAAGAACGCCATCACCGCCTTCATTGGCCCTTCTGGTTGCGGCAAGAGCACGGTGCTGCGCTGCTTCAACCGCATGAACGACCTGGTTCGCGGCTTCCACTTCGATGGCCACATCCGCTTCCGCGGACGCGACATCTACGAGGCCGCCATCGACCCGGTCGCGGTGCGCCGCTTCATCGGAATGGTCTTCCAGCAGCCCAATCCCTTTGCCACCAGTATCTACAACAACGTGGCGTTCGGGCTCCGCCTCAACGGCTACAAGGGCGACAAGGCCGAGAAGGTGGAACAGGCCCTGCGGGGCGCGGCGCTGTGGGACGAGGTGAAGGACCATCTGAACAAGAGCGCCCTCTCGCTCTCCGGCGGACAACAGCAGCGCCTGTGCATCGCCCGCGCCATCGCCACCGAGCCCGAGGTGCTGCTGATGGACGAGCCCTGCTCGGCGCTCGATCCCATCGCCACCCGCAGGATCGAGGAACTGATGAGGGAACTCAGCCAGAAATTCACCATCGCCATCGTCACCCACAACCTGCAGCAGGCGCAGCGGGTCGCCGACTTCACCGGCTTCCTCTACGTGGACACTTCGGAAGGCGGGCGCACCGGATACCTGGTGGAGTTCGGCGAGTCCAAGCAGCTTTTCGCCGCCCCGGTGAACAAGTTCACCCAGGATTACATTCGCGGCGAGTTCAGCTGATTCGGCGACACTGCTCCGTCCGATCGCCGTGATCCTGTTCGGTAAAAAGCAGTAAATACAAAAGCAAATCCCATAAAATCCGGGAATTCACACGGGCTTCATCGGCCCGACATGGCACGCCCGGAAGGAAGTCCTACCTTCTTGGTTGCCGATGCAGCATTCGGCCCCAGGCCAAGGCCGTCAGATCGTCAGGATCGGATCAACGCAAGGGTTACCTCGCTGCCTGCGTGAGGGAGGCCTGTCGCTGAACATCGTGTGCTCAGGAATATGGCATGGAGGCGATATGGAAGCGACAGAGCGTCTCCAGAGCCCGGCCGAGGAAATTGCCAACAGCATTACCCACGGCGTTGGGGCCGTCTTGGCTGGGGTGGCCCTGGCGTTCCTGCTGGCCTCCGCTGCCAGCCAAGGCACGGCCAGGCACCTGGCGTGCGCCGCCGGCTTCGGGGCCACCATGGTGATCCTCTATTCCACCTCGGCGCTCTATCACGCCGTCACCGACCCCAGGGCCAAACGGCTCTTCAATATTCTGGATCACTCGGCCATCTACCTGCTCATTGCGGGCACCTATACGCCCATCTGCCTGATCACCCTCCGGGGGCCCTGGGGATGGAGCCTGTTCTGGATCATCTGGGGATTGGCTGCGGCCGGCATCACCTCCCAGTGCCTGTTCACCCTTTCCAACCGCCTTCTGTCCACCGCGGCCTACATGGCAATGGGGATGCTGGCGCTGGTGGCCATCCGCCCGCTCTGCCACAACCTTGCCGCCGCTGGCCTGCTCTGGCTCGCCGGAGGCGCCCTTTGCTACGGCCTTGGCACCGCCTTCTACCTGAGCAAGGGGATTCGATTCGCCCATGCGGTCTGGCACCTGTTCGTCCTGGGAGGCAGCGCCTGCCACGTCATGGCCATGCTGGGCCCCGTGCTCGCAGGCCGATAGCACCAGCGTCAGAACCCATAACCTCCATGCCCTGGAGCATCCGATGAATACCCAAATCGAGAGCCAAGCCACCCCTTCAGGTTTCCCCCAGGTCGGGCAGGGGGCCGTCAAGGTCTATGCCAATCTGGCCGGGGAGATGATTCATTGCCTTTCCGGATGCCTCTGGGTGTCCCTGGAGGACGACGGCAAGGACCACATCCTCCTGGATGGCGAATGCCTTGCCGTTCCCAGGAACGGGAGGGTGCTGGTCAGCGGACCAGGCTTCTTTGGCCTTTCCCGCGACGGGGAGAGCCTGGATATCCCGATGTTTCCCGACGCCTATCTGGCGGACCGGACCTGGTGGGACCGGCGCTACGATTCCCGCCCGCTCATCGCCTAGTTCTCCGCCGAGTACTGGCTGACCGAGTGCCTGCCCCTCTATTCGGGCGGCCTGGGCGTGCTGGCCGGCCATCATCTCAAGAGCGCCAGCGATCTCGGCGTGCCCCTGGTCGGCGTCGGCCTCTGCTACCAGCAGGGCTACTTCCACCATTACCTCACCAATGAAGGCTGGCAGCAGGAGAGCTACACGGACAACGATTTCCACGCCATGCCCCTGGAACAGGTTCTGGGCGCCGACGGGGCCCCCTTGCGCATCGCCATCCCCATGGCGGGCAAGACCATCCTCGTGCAGGCCTGGACTATGACCTCCTGGCTGCCCGGTTCATGGTGCAGGGTTGCGACGTATGGCTGAACACCCCCGCCGGGGCCTGGAGGCCAGCGGCACCAGCGGCATGAAAATCCTGCCCAAGGGCTGGATCGCGCGGATGAAGGCCTCGATGCGGATCCTGACGCCCATCTTCAGCACGAACCGCATGCTGGCCGAATACGATGACCTGCCAGTGATCCCGAACGGCCGGGCGCGAGCGGCAAGCCTGCCCAGGAAAGCGGCCCCGTCGCACGGGCGTCATGCCGGTGTCACGCCGCGCCCATAAGCTACAGGGCCGTCCGCGTGGAGGTCCTGGAATGCTCTCAGCGAATTTCGAACCCACCCTCATCCTCAAACCGCTCCCCACCGGCTGGGTGCTCCGGCCACGCCGGCGCGAGGACCTTCCAGCGGTGGTCGCGCTCATGCAGCGGGTCTACCTCGCCCCCCACGCCCCGGAGGCGGTCTGGCCCGAGGAGGTCCTGCTGGAGCACCTGGAGCATTTCCCCGAAGGGCAATTCTCCATCCTGGACGACCGGGGCCGGCTGGTGGCCGACGCCACCTCCATGAAGGTGGCTTCGGAAAAGGCGCTGCGCCCCCACCGGTGGTCCGGGATCACCGGGGCAGGCACCCTGGCCCCCCATGATCCGGACGGGGACGCCTTCTACGGCGTGGACCTGGCGGTGGACCCCGCGTTCCGGGGCCGGGGCCTGGCCCGCCACCTCTACGCGGCCCGCATCGCCCTGGCCATGGCCCAGGGCTGCCGCCGCTTCGTGGCGGGGGCCCGCATTCCCGGCTACCACCTGTTCCAGGAACACACCACCCCCCAGGAGTACCTCCAGCAGGTGGAGCGCGGGCTCATCTACGATCCGACCCTCTCCATCCAGCTCCACCTGGGCTTCACGCTGAAGGGACTCCTGCCGGACTACATCACCGACCCGGAAAGCCTGAATTTCGCCGCCCATATCGTCCTGGAGTTCTGATGCGATTCTCCGCGCCAACCCCGGTCATGTCCCGGCCGGTCCGGGTTTGTTCCGTGCAGTACGCCCTACGCGCCATCTCCAGTTTCGAGGACTTCGCGCGGTTCGTGGAGTCCTACGTGGACGTGGGCGACGACTATGATGCCGATCTCATCGTGTTCCCGGAGCTGCTGGGGGCCCAGCTGCTGGGGCTCCTGGGCACGGAGGGCGAACCGGCCGACCTCATGCGCCGGCTGGCCCTGGAGCACACCGCCGCCTTCGACGCCCTGTTCACCCGGCTGGCCAGCGAGTACGAGCGCATCATCGTGGCCGGCACCATGCCGCGCTTCGACGGCCAGCGGCTCCTGAACGTGGCTTCCGTCTACTTCCCCGACATGGCCCCCCTGCACCAGGCCAAGCTGCATCTGACCCCCGCCGAGCGGACGATGTGGGACTTCTCCCCCGGGCGGGACCTGCTGGTGGTCGACGCGGATTTCGGCAAGTTCGCCGTGGCGATCTGCTATGACGTGCAGTTCCCCGAGCTGGTGAAGGTCCTCTGCAACCACCACGGCGTCCAGCTGGTGGTGGTGCCCTACATGACCGACGACCGGCGCGGCAGTTGCCGGGTCAACGTCTGCGCCAAGGCCCGGGCCATCGAGAACCAGATCTATGTGGTCACGGCCGGCATGGTGGGCAGCCTGCCTTTGATGACCTACTTCACCAGCCAGTTCGCCCAGAGCGGCATCTACACGCCGTCCGACTTCGCCTTCCCCATGGACGGGGTGGCCACGCTGGCGGCGGCCAACGTGGGCCAGGTGATCGTCGCCGACCTGGATCTCGCCATGCTCGACCGCGCCCGGAAGCACGGCAGCGTCCATGCCTTCCTGGACAGCCAGAACGACACGCTGCACACCCGGTTCGACGGCGAGGTCCAGACGGAGGCCCGGCGCCTGGGCCACCGCCTGGCTCCGGGATCCTCCTAGTACGCCCTGGCCGGGACCCGCCGGGGGACTTGATGTCCCCGAGGCGGGCCCAAGCAGCCGCACATGCCTCGCCAGACGAGTCAGCAGACGTCCGGCCCCTGATCCGCGGGTTCGACCATCGCCTGGGGGCGCACCAGGGCCGCGAACGCCTCGGCGCTCAGGAGGCCCAACTCCAGTGTGGCCGCCTGGATGGTCTTGTCCTCGCGCAGGGCCTTCTTGGCGATGCTGGCGGCGCGTTCGTACCCCAGGCTGGGCGCAAGGGCCGTCACCAGCATCAGGCTGCGGTCCAGGAACGCCTGCAGGCGCTCCCGGTCGGGCTCGATGCCTTGTACGCAGTTCGTGTCGAAGCTGGCACAGGCGTCCCCGAGCAGGCGGACGCTCTGCAGCAGATCGAAGGCGATGACCGGCATGAACACATTCAGTTCGAAAGCGCCGCTGGCCCCGGCCATGGCGATGGTGGCATCGTTCCCCACCACCTGGGCCGCCACCATGGTCATGGCCTCGCACTGGGTCGGGTTCACTTTGCCCGGCATGATGGAGCTGCCGGGCTCATTTTCCGGGATGTGGATCTCGCCCAGGCCGCAACGGGGCCCGGAAGCCATCCAGCGAATGTCGTTGGCGATCTTGTTGAGGCTGACGGCCAGACCGCGCAGGGCGCTGTGCACGAAGACAGCGGCATCCCGGGCCGCCAGGGCCTCAAACTTGTTCGGGGCCGTCACGAAGGGCAGGCCGGTCAGCCGCGCCAGCCTGGCTGCAGTCCGTTCGGCAAAGCGAGGCGGGGCGTTGAGGCCCGTTCCCACGGCCGTACCACCCAGCGGCAATTCATAAAGCCCTTCCAGGGCTTGTTCCAGGCGATGCCGCCCATGGTCCAGCTGGCTGGCATAACCACTGAATTCCTGTCCAAGGGTGATGGGGGTGGCGTCCTGAAGATGGGTCCGCCCTACCTTGATCACCCCGGCAAAGGCCTCGGCTTTCCTGGTCAGGGTGTCCTGAAGCCCCCGCAGGGCGGGAAGCAGCAAGCGGTGGATCTCCAGGGCGGCGGCCAGGTGGATGGCCGTGGGGAAGGCATCGTTGGTGCTTTGCGAACGGTTCACGTGGTCGTTGGGATGGATAGGCTGCATCCCGCCCCGGGGTTGGCCCGCCAACTCGTTCGCGCGGTTGGCAAGGACCTCGTTGAGGTTCATGTTGGTTTGCGTACCCGACCCGGTCTGCCAAACCACCAGGGGGAACTGGTCGTCCCACCCTCCGGTGAGCACCTCGTCCGCGGCCTGGACGATCAGTTCCGCCAGGGCTGGATCCAGCGCCCCCAGTTCGGCGTTCACCAGGGCCGAGACCTTCTTGACCAGGGCGAGCGCGTGCAGGAAGGGGGGCGGCAGACGCTCGCCGCCGATGCGGAAATGCTCCAGGGAGCGCTGGGTCTGGGCTCCCCAGTAGACCTCCTCAGCCACTTCAATCTCGCCCATGGTGTCGTGTTCAAGCCGCGTGGCCATCTGAACCTCCGGGAGTTGACCTCCCAGCCTACTCTCGGCCTTGGCTTCTGTGCTGGTCAGGAGCAGGAAGCGGCAATAGCAATGGGCAGAACGGCAGCCTCAGCAGGTCATGAACAGTTTAATACGACCATCGGTTGTGGAAAGCAGGCTCCATAGCGACACCAGATCGGGGTAGCTCGCTTTATCCTCCTCGAACTGGGTAACCTTGACCAAGGTGAGGCGATAAGTTGCCCCATCCGAAAGTTTGAATCCGATTGCCTGGCCCAACTGGGCGTCCGCCGAGGCGGAAACCAGTCGGGCTCCGCGTTTTTTGGCGGCACGAAGTTCCTCGACCAGGTCGGGAAACGAGTGGCAAGTTGTCATGGCATTCATTTTGAGTCCTCCAGGAAAGACAGGGGGAAAGGAAAAGCATCTATTCCGTCAGGCATTCCCGTTTGGCGGGTCGACAGGCATCATGGAACAACCCCGGAAAACATACAGTCAGGCACTTTTACCGCTTGGCGGGAAAGGCGGAAGGGTTCGCTTGTCATCCGGTCTCTCCGCCACGGCTGCTCGGAGGATCAAAAGACTTATCAGCAGGATACTCAGGCCTGACCCGCGCTGGCAAGCCGCTCCACCGGGTCCAGCTGGCCATCCAGGATGTGGCCGTCGCAGGCGTTGTCGGGAAAGGCCTCTATCTCGCGCGGATGGAACGGAGGTACTGACCTGGCGTGATCTGCATAATGCTCTTGAAATGCCGGTGGAAGTGGCTCTGGTCGGCGAACCCCACCTCGACCGCGACCAGGGAGGGGGGGATGCCGGCCCCCAGTTCTCCGGGATGGCCATCGCCAGCGTGCCCTCCGCCACCTCCATGTGGATCCGCTTCAGCCCCTACTATGACAGCGCGATCCAGGGCGCGGCGACGGACTGGCTGTTCGAATACGATGCCACCGGCGGCCACTACCTCGCGATGGGCAACCAGAGGCAAGTCAACGCCTCCCTGGGCGCCCATGAACAGTACGATGCCACCGGCAGTGCGAGCCAGACCCTCACCACCGGTATACTGCTGACCGTCAATGACCCCAGCAACTACCTGGGCAGTTCCGGCAGCGTCGTTCTGTCGGGACCCGGCATCTCCGCGACCACCCACTCCAAGAGTATCAACCTTCCCCGCCTCACCACCCATCCACCCTATGATGAGCCCGGCATCTCGATGACCGATGCCCAGGTCAACCAGTGCCCCACCTACAACCTGACCTACACCCTGGCGCTCTACGACAGCAGCGCCAACCTCCTGGACAGCTATGCGCTGACGCTGCCCATGCGACCGGCCCTGAGCACCGAACTGTCCGCCTCCAGCTTCCTGGCGGTGACGTCCACCTCGCCGGTCCCGGCGGGCCTCGTCGGATGGAGCGGCGGCATCGTTTCCGCCACCTGGACCCGGCCCGATGCGATCAACGCGGACTCGGAGGACTTCTGGATCGAGCTTTCCGACAGTTCCCAAGCCAACCATGTCCAGGACGAGCACAGCCTGTCGACCGGAGCCACCTCCGGACCCGCCGCGTTCCCGGCCGCGGATTTCAACGGGTGGACGGTCCAGCACGGCTACTGGGCCGTGGGCGGGCAAGACACCTACCTGCGCATCTTCGAGACCACGATCACATCCTTCTGAGCCTTCCGGATCTCAGCCGGCCCCGCCTCGAAGCGATCCAGGCAAGCGCCACGCCCGGGCGGGGCAAGGACCAGGGGACCCGAAAACCCCCACCAGATGCGCCGGAACGGATCTGGTGGGGGAAAGCTGCGCGTGGCAGGCGATGGGCTACTGGATTTCCAGATACACCATGGTCTGATTCAGCAGCTGGTACGCGATTTCACCAAAGGTGATGGGGCCGTAGAAGCCTTCGGTGACCCGACCGGTAAGCTCAGAATACAGGAAGTTGAGGATGCAGTTGCAGGAGAAGACCGGAACAACGCCCTTGGGCAGAGCCTGGTTGAAGGCCTGGACATAATCTTCCACCGGGGAGGCGATCTTGTACGCCACATGCCTGAATACAGGCGCATAGAGGACCACAGGACCCTCGCCCTCCGGAACGGTCTGGAAGCTGACATTGATCAGGGCCCCGGCATAGTCGGCGACCATCGGCAGGCGCGTATCGATCCCTTTCTGCTCCGAGGCCGTGCCTGTCGATCCGTCGAACACCTTGGGCGAAACCTTGCCGAGGTCATCCAGATGGACCCCGGAAATACAGCCCAGAACGGGTTTCATGAAGATGCCGGGGTAGTCGGGAGCGTTCTGGGCGTACGCGCCATGGGCTCGGCTGATCGCAGGAATGATGAGGATGGAAAAGCCGTTTTCGGGTGCATCGCCAGGGATGCGGGCCAGCTCATCGGCCGTGTAGGAACGGATCGAAACGGTTTCGGTGACCGCCGTGAGGTCATGGACGAACACCCTGTCGCGGGAAATGGTGCCGCCCTTGGCATCCATGAAATTAGCAAGAAAACTACATGGTCATTATTGCAGCTATGTCCGTGTCCCGGAACATACCCATCGTCGTTCCGGACGGGGTCCGGACCCCCATCCACGTGCCGGCCAGGCGCGTCAGGGCGGCGAAAAGCACTGGCCCAGATGGGGGCAAAACGGGAAACGGCCATCGCGCGGTCGCCGATGGATTCAGGTTGTTGGCTGAACCTATCTCGTCTTGGCGAAAACGTCCCATATGAAGCGGTCGTCGATTCCCGCCTTGGCCGCGTTCACCTGCTGGGCGCCGATCCCGGGCAGGCCGTACATGGCTTCCAACGTGCGCAGCAGGTTGACGTGGTTGACCCCCCTGCCCTCCCCGAAGTCGCCGTGGTTCACGTAGGCGCCGGCAATGAGGGTGGGAATGCGGTTCTCCACCACTTTCAAGGCCCTGGCCACCTCGCCCGGCGGGTTCTGGCCCAGGCTGTCAGGGCCCAGGGCCGGGTTGGTGGGGCCGATGAAGCGGGTGCCATCGGTGTTCTCGTCGAAGGTCACGATGAGCAGGCTGTCGTGAGTCCTGGCCCACTGGTAGTATGCGTCCAGGTGGCCGCGCAGCCATTCATCCCCGCGGTGGATCCAGTAGTCGTCGTCGTGGCCGGCGAACTCGCCTTCGGACACGCCATGCATATCATTGATCAAGTCGGGAATGACCATGGCGACGGTGGGGAGTTCATCGAACTGTCCGGGCGTGGTGGGGAAAGCCTTGAACGGCAGGTTGACCAGCCGGTCCCGGCCGTTGTCATGGAGGTCCCGGAAGCTGACGTAGGGCGCATGCTTGCGGGCGTAGTAGGGTCTGGCGGTATCCGCAAGGCTTCCGGGTTCCGGGAGGTCCTCGGCGTAGCCCTTGAAGGAGAGGTACTTCGCGGGTTCCTCAGGCGAGCGGGTGGCGAACAATTGCCCGCCCAGGCTGGGTGCTTGGATGAACGCCCCCGGCGTCTCGTCCCGGAACCCGACCCCCTGGTTGCTTCCGGAAAGCAGCCAGAAGTAGTTGCCTTCGCTCAAGTGCTCCTCGCCATACATGCGGGTGAGATTCGCCCCCTGGGCCCGCAGCACCTGGTTGAGGTAAGGCGCCGCCGGGTTGCCGACGATCTGGTCGTAGTCCTTGTTCTCTTCCAGGACGATCACGATGTGCCGGTAGACGGGCCAATCCCTGGGCCACACCTTCGATTCCCCGCCGAAGGCGGGTGCGCCGCTCCATCCTGCGGCCAGTACGGTGGCGAGGGCGATGGCGACATGGGAACGCATGGGTATCTCCTTGGTTTCAGTGGGGCCTTCGTGGCTGCCTGCCGGTGCCAGCCTGGAATAAAAGCAACGCAGGATCAAGATTCAACCGATCATTTCCTGGCCAAAGCACAGCCAGCCCCGCCGCCCTGCCTCCGGCGCCTGCCCCAGTCCGCGGGCAGCCCCTTCCCGTTTGCGAAAGCCACGCCATTTCCGCCCAGGCACTCACCCCTTAGGAGGTCCAACATGCTTTCCCCCAACGGATCAGACTTCACCCCCATCATTCACCACGATACCTATCCAGCCATCGACCCAACCCGACAGGCCTCCCATCGGGGCAAAAACGTATTCATCACCGGCGCATCCAGAGGCATCGGCCGGGCCACGGCGCTTTCCTTCGCCAAAGCCGGCGCCACCGCCATCGCGATCGGAGCCCGATCCGACCTCCAAAGTCTGGAGCGGGAGATCCTGGAGGCCGCCGAGGCCGCGCTTCCGGGTTCACCCCTACCCAGGGTGGTCCGGATCCCGCTCGATGTCGCGGAGCCGGCCAGTGTCGACCACGCCGCAGCCCAGCTGGAGGAAGCTTTCGAGGGTCGCCTCGATATTCTGATCAACAACGCAGGCTACCTGGAAACCGCCGTGCCACTGGCCGAGTCGGACCCGGGCGAGTGGTGGAAGACCATGACCATCAATCTGCGGGGCCCGTACCTAGTGACGCGGGCGCTGCTGCCATTGCTCCTGCGCGACGGCGACAGAACGATCATCAATACTTCGAGTATCGGTGCGCACAACGTGCGGCCCGGCATGAGCGGCTACCAGATCTCGAAGCTGGCTTTGCTGCGGCTCACGGAGTTCCTTGCCGTCGAGTACGCCGACCAGGGCCTCCTGGCCTATGCCATCCATCCCGGCGGGGTCATGACGGAGCTTTCGGAGCACATGCCGGCTTACACCCACCCGATCCTGATCGACAAGGCCGAGCTGGCGGGGGATACCCTTGCCTTCTTGACCGCTGAGCGGAGGACCTGGCTTTCCGGACGCTACCTCAGCGTGAACTGGGACATGGGTGAACTTCTGGCCAAGGCCGAGGACATCGTGCGTGGCGACCTGCTGAAGGTTCGGCTGACCGTTTGAAGTTCGGGGACGCCGCCTGGTCGGGGGGGTATTTCCCATGGGCGCTCAACGGCCGTCTTCAACGGCTTGGCGTTCGGACCAGGACTGGATTTCCAGGAGATTGCCCTCGGGATCCGCCGCGTACACGAAGGTGACCACGCCCTTGCCCGGAACCGGGAGCGATACCACGCTGCCCTGGGTTGCCCCCCCCTGCTCCAGCACCCTGGCCAGGGTCCCGGCCACGTCGGGGACCTGGAAGGCCAAGTGGCCGAACCCCTTCCGGTTCGGCAGGGGCTGGGGACGGTCAAGGGCATCCTCGTAGGAATAGATTTCAAGGGTCGGACCCTGCTCCCCGAAGCCGGGAAGGCGGAGGTGTTCCCCTTCCAGCCGGGCTCCAGGCACGCCTGTGGCCGTTTCCAGGAGGGGGCCGGACTGTTTGCGGACAGGCGGCACCGGGACACAGGCGAAGACTTCCTGGTAGAACCTCGAAAGCCGGCGCCATTCAGAGGCGATGATATTCACGTGGCCGAAGACGGTGGACATGGTTTCTCCAGATTGGCTTTGCTGATTATCGGTGCGATCGGTCAGATCGAGCCTGAACGGGGTCAGAGGCATGGCCCCCCGCATCCCGTCCCATTCGGAAGCGCCGCAGCGCCATGAGGCCGACCAGGATCCAGACGGCGTTCAGGGCCGCGGAGGGCCAGGCCCGGTGGCAGCCGGAGTTGACCGTGAGGCCGGCGGAACCCAGCAGATTCAGGACCTGGAACCCCGCCCCGGCGGGGTGGATCCTTCCTTCCGAGACGGCGGCGTAGGCCAGAAGCAGCAACCCGGCGCCAAGCCAGCCGGAGGTGGTGACGATCCATTCCATGCTCAAGTCTCCCGGGGAGACAGGTGGGGCCATGAAGCTCGCCATTCGGCCGTCATGATGGATGCCCTCCCGCATCCAGTTTATTTAAATAATTTTGAATTTATTTTGATCATTTTTAAAGGATAGCTTAAGTTTATCTAATGGATATCGATCCCCGCCGCTTGCTGATCCTGCGGGTGGTGGCGCTCCGGGGCGGGGTCAGCGATGCCGCCAAGCTGCTCCATCTCACCGCCTCGGCCGTATCCCAGCAACTCACCCAGCTGGAGCGGGAAACCGGGATCGCCTTGTTCGACCGTTCCCAGCGCCGGATCGGCCTGACCGCCGCCGGCCAGCTGCTGGCGACCCGGGCCGGGCGCATTGAGCAGGAGCTGAGCGAGGCCAGTCGCGAATTGCAGGCCTTGAGCGGACGCGTGAGCGGTCCGGTCGCGGTCGCTTCGTTCTCGTCGGTGATCCGGCAGATCCTGGTGCCCGCCATCGGAATCCTGGCCCGGACCCACCCGGAGGTCCACCCCAGGGTGTTCGAGCTGGAGGGTCCGCCCGCGCTCCGGGAACTGCGCACCGGAGGGGTGGACCTGGTGATCGCCGAACGCAGTGACGGTTCGACCGAACCCAAGCATTCCGGGCTCACAGGGCGGCACCTGGTGGACGATGGCTACCAGGTGGTGGTGCCAGCCAGCTGGGCGCCCGTTCCTCGGGCCATCCGAGACCTCAGCGCCCGTCCCTGGATTTCAGGACCGCCGGAATCGGCCAACGGCCAGGCCCTGGAACGCCTCGCCGCCAGGCACCGGTTCCATCCCGAGCTCTGCCATTTCTGCCTCGAATACCCCTCCACGCTCTCCCTGGTAGCCGCAGGCCTCGGCGCGGCTGTCGTCCCCACCCTGGCCCTTGGCGGGGAATACGCCGAACGGGTCACCCTCACGGCGATCCCCACCGGCCTGTTCCGCCGGATCACGGTGTTGTTCCGGACGTCCGAACGGGGTCCGAGCCCCCTGGAACTCGCCCTCATCGCCGCCCTGGGCG
>Ga0224528_1001384_pt1 | contig 16045 bp, 9 predicted proteins | sample CBST25metaG_2_FD_179888 | JGI IMG/M metagenome (GOLD analysis project Ga0224528, IMG submission 179888) | Peat soil microbial communities from Stordalen Mire, Sweden - C.B.S.T25 | ecosystem: Environmental > Terrestrial > Soil > Wetlands > Peat | place: Sweden: Norrbotten County, Stordalen Mire...
GTTTTTGCGGACATAGGCAGGCTGAATTGAGATTTAGGCTTTCTCCGCATTTTACACGCGGCAGATGCGGCGCCGGACCGACAGCCTTGCTTAAGTCGATGGGCGACTTATGCGTGCCGCGCTGCAGGCCGTTTCGATTTCAACTGTTCAAGCGCACAAACCAGGGCGCGAACGCTCTCTTCGCGCACCACGAACCGCATGTACTCCCGATCCTGAATGTCGCCCATAGTCATGCCCTGCTTGCGAAACCGGGCTGGGCTGTCAAAAACCGTTCTTGCGCTCGAGTGAAACTCGGTCGCGCCGGTGGTTTCGGCGATGGCCTCTAAGGTGTCCGGAGAAACTCCGCCGCCGGGCATGATGGCAATGCGCCCCTGAGCTTTCTCGACCATGCGGGCAATCTGGCTCATGCCGTGCGTTGCATCCGGTTCGCCTCCAGAGGTGAGGATGCGACGCGCTCCGGTTTCAATCACATCTTCAAGCGCCACAGGGAGATCGGGCGTCATGTCGATCGCGCGGTGAAAGGTCACAGGCAGCGGGCCGGCCAACTCCACCAGTTGCCGCGTGCGCCGCACATCGACGCGCCCATCTTCGTCCAGCAGGCCCAGCACAACACCGTCCGCGCCGAGCTTCCGCGCATGGGCAATCTCTTCCTGCATGACTTCAAATTCATACTCGGTTGCGCAAAAGTCGCCGCCGCGCGGGCGAATCATCACAAACATCTCAATCGCAATCCGACGGCGAACCGAAGCGATCAGTCCCGCGCCGGGCGTGATGCCTCCCTCCAGCAAGTCGGAGCAGAGTTCCACCCGTCGTGCGCCGCCGCGTTCGGCCGCAATCGCCGACTCCAATGAGTCGATGCAAACTTCGAGATCCATTTGATTGTGTCTCAATCCATAAAAGGTTCGGGTCCCCGCTGAAAATTACCATCAGTCGAGGACCCGCGAGGGAGGAATCCAGCGCGAAGCGGCTGCCGCTTCGTTAGCTAGAAGTGGTATTTCGCGCTGACCTGCATATGACGTTCGGTCGAACGCGTACCAACTGCCGAGCCAAATCCGGAGTTAGGACCAATTGCATCCTGAATATTGGTGTCGGGATTGGTGTAGCTTGGATGGTTGAAAACATTGAAGGCGTCGATTCTCAAGCCGAAAGCGTGCTCGCCAAAGATATGAACCTCCTTGGAAGCCGACGCGTCCATCGTGGCAAAACCAGGCCCACGAATGCTGCCGTTCGAAGAGTTGCCAAAAGTGTTGCTTGCCGGCGCGCCAAACGCACAGACGCCATTGTCAACTCCAGCCGCCGTGCAAGGTTGAGCAGACGGATCGGTGCCAAACCAATGATCGTAACTACGATGCACTATCTTGATCTGGCGATATTGGTTAGCGCGCGAACTGCCCCATGGATTGCCGGAGTTGTTGCCGGGGCCAGTGACAGACTCGGGAAGCCCTGAATAAATGAAGCCGGAGGTTGCAATCTTCCAACCTCCCACCACAGCATCGAGCGCCCGGTTAGAGTTAGATAGGAACTGCTGTCCGCGTCCAACGGGTAGAGCGTACACCAGGACGCCAGAGAAATTGTGCTTCACATCTGTGCCTGCAACGCCATAGTCGGCAGAGCTGTTGTAGTAGTTCTGAAAGGCGCCGCTATAGCCGTTGACACCCAGACCATAGTTACCCAGGCTATTGGTCATCGCCTTGCCGAAGGTGTAGTTCAACGTGAGTTCCAACCCATGGCTGACACGTTGGCGCAAAACCGACTGTAGCGCATTATAGTTCATCATGGCGCGTGACTCGGTAATCAGGATAGCTCCTGATCCTACTCCGAATCCCAAAGGCGCATTCACACCCAAGTACTGGTTGTTGTAATAGGGAGCTGTGGTCGGATCGCCATTGACCGCATACTGGTTCACATCGCCGTAATCCTCGATGTGCTGTCCTTGCTCGCCAAGATACCCAACCTGGAGGGAGGTGGTGCGCGTCAGTGCATATTCGGTTGTCAGGCTCCACTCTTGCACAAAGGCCGGCTGGATATCTTGCGGATAAATGTTGTAGCTTCCACCATTGCCGGAGGGTCCGGTGAATCCTTCTTCGGCCGTGCGCGGATCGCCACCAGAGGTGGTGGTCGGAGTGAGCGGGTTGAAATAGGCCGCCTGGACAAAGGGATTGATAGAAGTCAACCGCTGGTTGGCGAAGTTTCCCTCAAAGAAGCTGGTGGCGCCGTAACCGGCTCGCACCACCAAGCGGTTCGATGCCTGATACGAGAAGCCAATTCGCGGCATCCATTGCCGGTAATTGGCGTTATAACACCCACGATTGCTGCACACACCGGAACCGGCCTCCGCGCCAGCAGGAACCTTGCCCGCATAAATCGCCTGCCCTGTGCTGAGCAGAATGTTTCCGGTTTTATTGTTGACCTCGTACCAAGGCTGGTCATACTCCCAGCGGAGACCGAGGTTGACCGTCAGGTTGGGAAGCACCTTCCAGTCGTCATTCACAAAGCCGGCAACGCGCCATTGACGATTGCCAACAAAATCCCCTGACAAGGTGGCTTGCGCATTATTGATGCGATCAAGCAGAAAATCCGCGCCGCCATATCCCGTTGGACCAGTGGTAACGTTTGGATTTGAGGTGTAGGTACCGTTATAGTTCATTGACCCCAGGAAGCCGGAGTTATTGTCGGTTGTGTAGTCGCTCTGATAGCGCATCGCCTGGACGCCCATGCTGAAGGTATGCAAGCCATGCTGCCAAGCCAGGTTGTCTGTGTAGGTAAATGTGTTGTCCACCAGATTGCCATCGTAAGCCGCGTTGCCGCCGGCATCGATGCCGCTCACACTCTGTTGGGTGTAGCCGACATCTGACTGCTTTGGAAAGGGAATGCCAATCTTTTGATCGCCGGTCAACCCGAACTGCCCGCTCGGATCGGTAGGATTATTCTGAAACCAAAGAGCACGCGTAAAGCCTATCCGCGCCGAGTTAACGATGGCTGGAGAGAAGATGTGAACCCAGTTCGCGCCGCCCAGCCTGGTCGGAAAGCGATTGGCAGAGGGAAAGTCGATCGCGAGAATCGCAGTCGAGGCGTCCGATGCGTTGGACATCGAATAGAAACCAGTGATCTTGTCAGTGTCCTTGGGATCGTATTCGATTTTTACGTCGCCCTGATCGTTCTGGATAGCCTTCTTTTGATGCACCCGGTAGTTGTTGGCCAGGACGCTGTCAGAAGGAGCATGGTTGGGTGATGGATACAAGTCGGAGTGCGCAAAGAGGAACTTGGCAACCGGATTCACGATGGGAATATTCTGATTATTGTCGTAAGGCTTAAAGTTATTCTGCGTATCATACAACTGAATATCTCCTGCATTCGCGGAAAGCAGACAAGAGAAATCGCCCAGACGCATGTTGGATGTGCATCCGGCAGAACCTGTGCCGGTTCCGTCGGGCATCACAGAGTCTTCGCCAATCTGCCCTGTGTGCCAGCGAGCGCCAAGGTAGTCCCCAAAAAAGAACAGCTTGTTCTTTTTGATCGGGCCGCCGATAGTGCCGCCGAACTGGGTTTGCGTGTAGGTCGCAATCTTGTTTCCCTGGTTGTCGTTGCTCCACGAATTGGCATTGAGATTGTTGTTCTGCAAGAAGCCATAAGCGCTGCCGTGAAATCGGTTGGTGCCGCTCTTCAAAATGCTCACCACGTCTCCGCCGTTCACGTTGCCGTAATCTGCCGGGGCGTTGGCGGTGACCACCTTGATTTCATCAATCGCCTCAGGCGCGGGGTTGTAGGCGATGAGGTTGTTGCCCGGCTCGTTCATATCGATGCCGTCGAGTGTGTAATTGTTGGCTTGCGAGCGGTTGCCATTGATGCTCGGAATGCCGCTCCATGACGTATTGCGTTCGATCGCATTGCCACCAGACATCCCGGAGGTACCGGAGGTGTTCACTGCGCCCGGAAGGAACATCGTGACCATGGAAAAGTTCAATCCATCCAAGGGCACATTCTGAATTTCGTTTGCGGAGAATGTCACGCCAAGCGTTGCGTCATTTGTATTCAGAATTGGGGCAGCGGAGGCCGTGACGTTCACGGTCGTCGAGGAACTGCCTACTGTCAGCTTGACGTTAAAGGTCGCCGTCTGCAGAACTTCCAAGGTGAAAGCGGGGATCGTTGCGGTCTCGAATCCGTTTGCCTGCACCGATACTTGATAGCGGCCGATGGGCAGAAAATCGATACGAAAGAGGCCCGTCGAATTGGTTGTCGCCGGCGAGTCGATGCCGGTGTCGAGGTTATGGGCTACCACGTGAGCGCCCGGTACGACCGCGCCGCTAGGGTCAGTAACTACCCCTGTGACCGATCCGGTTACGGTCTGTCCAAGGGCAATGGAGATGCACGCCAGCATGGCAAATGTGCATCCAAATAAGAGCCGGAGAAAACGCATTTTCATCGAGGCCTCGCTTTGCTTGTTGCGCTTCATTCGTAGTTCTGATCCGTCTGTGTTCGGCATCGGAATGCTGTAAGCGACTCCACGCCGATAGGAGTGACCCTTGTGAGTACTGCCCAGATGAGGCAGGCTGACGACGGCTTCACAGCGCAATCAGATTGCGCGCCAGTCGTCACCCAACTTCCCTGTACTGTGGTGTGTTCCCAAGACCCTGAGATTGGAGCCTTGAGGCGTTTCTTAAGCCCGGTCAAACATCGATCCAGCGCGAGTCGGCTGTTTGGAATTGCGATCCGAGTAAAAGATCAATGTGAGCAAAACGTTAGCGTGAATCTGTTCAAATAGTCAAGAAAAATCGTCACATAACGATAAGCTATGCCAATCCTGCCCAAAATAGCGAACAAAAGGCGATAATCTGCCCGGATGAGAGCTGGAGCCAAAGCGCCTCGTCTCCGACGCCGCTGGTTGCTCCAAAGACCTCATCGGTGACGGAGGGTTTCGATCGGTGACGGAGGGTTTCGCTGGCTCCTTTGCAAAGTCGCCGCCTCCGGACACAGGCTTGGGGATCCACTTCGGCTTGGGAACACAGGCCCTGGGGGAGTGCCCTGGCGGCCCGCAAGAATGTGTGAGCCGTCAGGCTGCGTGCGAACGGACCAATGCATCGAATGGTTTACAGGGGGACGCTCGGGCGGCCGAGAGCTTGGATCGGACCCGCTCCTGCGCCGGAGGGATTGACCTCACATGAATGTCCGTCGAAGTGGCGGAAATTGATCAGTTCACCACTCGGCCCTGATCTAGAATGCCTCTTGCCCGATGCAAGGGGAAGCTGTTTCGCCGCTGCATCCCATCCCAGGATGTACTCTGGTCACTTTTACCCGCGCCTCCCGGCAGGCCTTCAGCGATCTCCCGGGTCTGCTTTCGCTGTCCCGGCCGCTGCTGTGGAGAACCAGCAAAAGCAATACACGTAAGCGAAGTTCAGAACGTTGCACGGAGTCTCCGAATGACCTCCATGTTCGTCCCGATATTCCTGTCTCTGAATGACGTATCCAGTCTGTCCCTATCACGCGGTGTACCCAAGGCTGCGCTTTCCGGACAGGACGGTCGCGACGGCGGTTGCCGTTTCTCAAGAACCTTTGCCACCCTGCGCACGCGGCTTTGGATGCCGCTGCTGGCGTGCCTGCTGATGGCGTGCCAGGGCGTCTGGGCCCAGAACGGTGTCTTTACGCCATCGCAACCAGTGGGCGTCCCTTCCGCAGAGCAAAGCGTCACGGTGACGGCGCAGGTGGCCGGCGCCATTGACTCCGTGCAGGTGCTGACGATGGGTGCGCCCAGCCTCGACTTCAAGGCTGGCGACGGTACGATCACCTGCGTCAAACGCACACTCCTCGCTGTCAATGGGACCTGCACGGCATCGGTAACCTTTACGCCGTCTTCCCCTGGACCGCGCCAGGGAGCAGTGGTTCTTCTGGACGTCGGTAACAATGTTCTGGGCATAGCCTATTTGTCCGGCACGGGACTTGGCGGGCTCCCCGTTCTGGTTGCAGGCAACGTGAAGCCGATTGCCGGCGTCTCTGGCCAATGGACTTCGGATGCGGACCTGGACCAGCCCTCCAGCATCTCCGTGGATGGTGCGGGCAATGTCTACATTGCAGACAGCGGTCACAATCGGATTCAAATGTGGTGCGCCGGCAAAAGCGCTACCATCGCGGGCATCCATTGCACTGGAGCTGGCGCCGTGTTGACTGTTGCGGGAACCGGAGCGCCGGGCTTTGCCGGCGATGGCGGGCCAGCCACGGCCGCCGAGCTGAACCAGCCTTCCGGCATCACCCTGGATGGCGCGGGGAACCTGTACATTGCAGACACAAACAACAATATGGTCCGCAAAGTCACGGCCGCCACCGGCTTCATCACCACCGTGGCCGGCTCGGAAACACCTCGCGGCCTGGGGAATGGCGGGTTTGCAACCGCGGCCGGCCTGAGTCAACCCGAGGGCGTGACCGTGGATGCCAGCGGCAACCTTTACATCGCCGACACGTACAACCAGGAAATTCGCAAAGTGAATGCCCAGGGCATCATCAGTGCGGTGGCGGGAAACGGAACACAGAGTGCGTCCGGGGACGGCAGCGGAACCTATTCCGGAGACCTGGGGTCGGCCACTCAGGCTGGCCTGAGCAAGCCCTATGCTGTCGTCTTTGACGCCTCCGGCAACATGTATATTCCGGATTCCGGCAACAACGTTGTCCGCAAGGTGAACACTGCGGGAACCATCACCACATTCGTTGGCTTTTACCCAGGGACCCCGGGCAGTGGAGGTCTGGGCGGGACGGCAACCAAAGCGAGTTTGAACGATCCCACGGCTCTCGCATTCGACGCGGCGGGGAATCTGTATATCGCGGACACGGCGAATGCTCGGATTCTCAAGGTCACCGCGGCAATCAGTCCGACCCACGCCGGGCTTGTCTCCGTCTTTGCCGCCAGCGGCACGAACAACGTCTACACCGCGAGCGGTGGGGTGAAATCCAACTCCATCTACGCGCCAGCGGGGATCTTCGTGGACGGCAACGCGAATCTTTACTATGCCAACTACTACTACTACATGACGGTTGCAGAGATCGAGAGCCAGCAGTCGCTGCTGGAGTTTACGGGCACGCCTGTGCAGCAAGGAGATCAATCGCTTCCGGAGACGCAGACGGTCGAAAACTTGGGGAACGCGCCCCTCGATCTGACCTCTCGCAACATTCCCGAGGATCCACCCAATGCGCTGATCGATCCCGGCACGACAACCTGCGACCCCCTGCCCGGAATTACGCTAGCGGTGGATGCGACTTGCCAGTTCGGCGTGGTGTTCGCTCCCGCTCTGCCGCCTGCATTGGTGATTCCCAACGGCGCCACATCCGAGTTGGTGAAGACCGATGTGGACGTTTACGGCAACTCCAACGGCTATCCGCAGGATAAGGAAAACTTTCCGCTGGATATCGTGGTGGTCGGGCGAGTCGTTGTGCCCAACGCGACAACGACTGTGGTGACTGGCTCTCCCAACCCCTCCGACTACGGACAAGCGGTCACCTTCACCGCAACCGTGACCTCCAGCAAGGCCGCGGGCACACCCGTCGGGACGGTGGTATTCACGGATGGCGCCACGCAACTGGGCGCGCCCGCTGCGCTGGACAGCGCGGGTATTGCAACGTATACAACCACAGCGCCGCTGCCGGTGGGACCGCAAACTATTACCGCAACCTTCACCGCGGCCGCAGGCAAGGACTTCCTGCCCAGCTCCGGATCGGTCATTGAGAATGTGGACGAACTGACGGACACCAGCCTCAGTTCCAGCGCGAATCCATCGACGGTCGGCGCGCCCGTGACGTTTACCGCAACGGTGACCATCTCTGGAGGCGGTGGCGTGGTGCCGGACGGGACGGTCGTTTTCACCGATACCACGACGGGGACGATCCTGGGCACCCAGGCTCTCCCCGCGAACGGCGTCGTATCTCTTCCCCCGATCGCGACGCTGACGCAGGGGGTGCATGTGATCACCGCAGACTATGGCGGAGATGCAGCCAAAGACATTCTGGGTAGCACGGGCACTTTGAGCCAGGTTGTCTCTCCTGTGCCCGCGAGCTTCACCCTGACTGTGACACCAGCCAGCGTAACCCTTGCGACCACCAAGAACACCACGGTGACCGTGACCCTGACATCGATCAACGGCTTTACCGACACCATTGGGCTGGGTTGCGTGTCGCTTCCGGCCGCGGTAAACTGCCACTTCTCCACCGACAGCGTCAACCTGCCTGCCAATGGTTCGCAGAATGTGTCGTTGACCATCGACACCAACAACCCGCTGGGCGGTGGAGGCTCGGCGTTCCTGAACGCGCAGCCGGGGAGCAGGGGCCTCTCGCTTGCCGGGCTGTTTCTGCCGATAAGCATCCTGTTCGGGTGCATCTTCTGGCGCTTCCGGAAGCAGTACGCGCTGGCGATGACAACGGCGTTGGTTCTGCTTTTGGGCGGCGCCGCTCTGCTGGTCTCTGGCTGCTCCGGGATCTCGCAGTCGAGCGCCTCGCCCGGATCCTATACGATTCAAGTGATCGGCGTAGGGACCAATAGCCAAATGACGCAGTATCAGAATGTATCGCTGACCATCACGAAGTAGCACCAGCGCATGAAGCGGGCCCAGGAGAAAAATGAAGATCTTCCATATTCTTGTTCAAGCGTTGGGTGGTCAGTCAGGATTTCCAGCGGCAGATCCTGGTCGCTGGAACCGCACGGCGGCTTTTGCCGCCGTGGTTCTGGCCATTTGCCTGGGCGCGGTATGCACATCGCATTCCCAGGCGGTGCCGGCAGCGGATCGCGGCGGACTCAGGCTGTCGGCAGGTGGCTTGGCATCGGGCTACAACGTGCAATACGGAGAAGTGAAGCTCCTGGGCCCCGCGGCTTTTGTCGATGTGGACACGCTGCGCCACTTCGGGCTTGAAGGCGAGGCGCGCTGGCTAGACTTTCACCAGACCAGCAACATCCACGCCTCGACGTACATGGCTGGACCGCGCTACCACCGGGAGGAAGGCCGGTTCGATCCGTATGTGAAGGGACTGGTAGGTGTTGGCGAGTTCAATTTTCCTTATAACTACGCCACAGGAAGCTACCTGGTTGTTGCGCCGGGGGGCGGGGTCGATTTCCGTCTCAATCACCACGTCTGGATCCGGGTTGCGGACTTCGAGTACCAGATCTGGCCGCAATTCACCTATGGGCAGATGTCGTCTTTCGGCGTCAGTACGGGGATCCGGATGCGCATCTTCTGATCGAACACCTCCCGCAACAAGCTCTCCCCGGATGCATTCAGCAAAGTACGGCCGTCGACAAGCGGGGCCGGGAAGTCCGCCAAGCCGATGGGCGGAGCGCTGCGGCCTCGCTGCGTATCGCAATCAGGGAAGTCCTGCCCGCGGTGTGATTCGGATCACGGAGTCTGCGGGCGGGTCCCGGTAGCCTGATAGGGACGGCGCATGCACCAGAAGCGCTAAAAAACAGGAGTTTCATCATGGCTTACGTAATTACAGATGCATGTACCAAGGATTTTGTCTGCGCGCCGGAGTGCGCGACAGCGGCCATCTCGCCAGCGGAGGCGAGCGATCCAGCCGCTGCCGCCGTTTCCCAGTTGTTCATCAACCCGGATGAGTGCATCGACTGCGGCAACTGCGCGTCCATCTGCCCGCAGGGCGCCATTTTTTCAGTCGACGAGTTGCCGGCGGACAAGGCCGAGTTTGTCGCCAAGAACGCGGCCTATTTCAACTAGGCTTATCACCGCGAAAAGTTGCCTTTTCCGGGGAGCGTAGCAGCCTCCAGACCGGCTGTCGTGCGGGCGTCCGCGCCCGCATCTGCTCCGCTCCGCGACTCTTTGGGGCCAAACACAACCCGTCGCGAGGGTCAAAGCGTACCTGACTCTGGAAGTGTCCTCCCGCCTGAGCTTCTTTGGTGTGCTGCCAGCTAGTTAGGGCTGTGTCTTGACAGCAGAAGGCACCGCAGGTGGCGCTGCTGCTGTTGCAGACGGCGGCATGACCACGGGGCTCGGCGGCGTCACGACGCTCTGGGCAGCCGAAGCCGCGACGGGGATCACTGCCAGGGTGAGTGTTTGTATCGTCGACGGCTCATCGCGCAGCTTTACGTAGAGCACGCCATTGGCCGGGTGAGGAACACTCAACTGGGTTCCGGTAAACTCCGGCGGAACATCGCTGGGGTTGTCGAATTCCGGCGTCGCGGCAATGCCTGAAGCCAGGAAGAGATTGGTTCCAGTCAGCGTGCATGGCTTGGTCACGGCGCGTGGGCAGTGCAGTTCCTTGAATCCAGGCAGTCGTACCAAGGTTCCCAATGGAACCCAATCGCCGGCGACCCCGCTAGGCGAAATCGCCCGCGCGCGCACCGGGCCGAAGGCTGAGGAGCCGAAGCGGGCCAGCGGCTCAACCACGCCCAACGCCGTTTTGGCATCCTCCAGCACGAGGCTACCGTCGGCCAGCGCCAGCGTGGTGCGGAAACTGCCGTCGTTGGCGGCTACCTCGATTTTTTCCTCGCGGGAGAAGGTTGCCGGCTCGCTGGACCTGAGAAAGAAGACCAGGCGGCGGTCGACGGGCAGGTCGTCCGGGCTGCTGAGGTGCACGGGGGACGGAGCGGCTGAGACGTCGTCCTGGATTCCCTTGCTGAGCAAAGTAACCTGGGGGCGCGGCGGGTCAACGCTGACCGGCACGCGCAACTGGCGGCCATCGCGCAACTGCACGCTGGCAAAAGCTCGCTTGCCCGGCTCCAGGGCGGCGGTCGAGTGATCGGCATGCATGGCCAACTGGTCGGATTCCTGCACGCGGCTGAGTGCGGCCGGGGTCCAGGTAATTCCATCCAGGGTGACGGTTGCCACCTCGTCCAGACGATTGCCCTTGAGCTGTGCCTCGGCGTCGCCCGCGCTGAGCGTGAGCCGGTCCAGCGCCGCTGCCTCCGCATAGGCCTTCAGAGTCAAATGGTCGGGTTTCTCCAGCCCAAACTGGTGGATTTCCAGGTCGACAGGCCCCGGAGTCGCGTCCTTCATGGGCACGACAACCTCCAACTGGTCGGGTTTGGGCGACTTCCAGACCAGTTTGAGCGGAGTGCCGGTGGGGAGCTGCTCGTCCACGCGGTCCACGCACAGGGAATTTTCGCCATCGATATGGAGTGTGTCCTCGCGGCCCACCACCAGCGCCGACTGATCGGCTGCCGGGACGGTCCACTTGCCAGGCAGGGCGGCACGCAGGTGAAAACGGGGACCCTCCCAGTCGTCAAAACCCCACTTGCCCCGAACAACCCCGGTGAGTTCGCCTTCCGGCAACGGGGGGGCGGGATGCGCAAGCACCAGACCGCCCATCGACGGATCGGGCGTCAGAGGCAGATCGAGCGCCGTGCCCTTGGTCTCGATGTGCAGCGTGAGGCCATGGGCAAGCTGGGTGGCAAACACCAGCGGCGCGCCGTCGGCGAATAGCACCATCCCCGGCTTCTGGGCGCAGAAGTTCTCCGCCGCATTCACCGGGTGCAGGGGCGGCGCCTTGGAGGGGCCGACCGGGGGCAGCGCCACCACCACCACCGACTTGGGGTCGCGGAACGACGGCGGCACGTTCAGGCGCAGGTTGAGCGTATCGGCGACCGGCAGCGCCAGAGCCGGAATGTACTGGAAATGCGCCGTATGCAGCGAGGCCAGGATCTTGGCCGTGTCCACAATGGCGCCAATGTACGCGCTATAGGCGCCGCCCCCGCCCATGCTGGAGTAACTGAGCTGGTTCATCAGGTCGCCGGTGGACCCGGTGGTGAACTGCTCCACCTTCGATTGGACGTTGGTGTCGTCCAGAACCAGGCCGTCGGTGTGCTGAACCAGACAAGGAGCCTGCTGGTCGGTTGGTTTGTCGAAGCACTGCTGTTCGACCTTGATGCCCAGGCTCCGGGCCGCTAACTCGGCGCGCTCCTTGAGCGGCTTGGGGTCGGCCTGGGGGCCTTCCTTGATCTCGGACAGATAGGACTCCAGGCGCATCCGGTCCCAACTGGCGGCCTGCAGGTCCTGGGTAGCGCGCACAAAGGCGCCGGGACGCCCGCGGACAGCGGTGCGCAGGGTGCTGAAGTCGCCGCCCGTCTCTGGCGCCAGAAAGAGAAGCGCCTGCTGGGCTCCGTCGGGCACGGTAATAAAGACGCCCTCAGCGCGCACCTGGCGAGTCCAGGCCTCAACCCGGGTAAACCATTCCGGCGGAGGCTGATTCGTGGATCCGCGCAGAAATGCCACGATGAGAACAAAGTGGGTGGACTGGCTTTCGGGAAAGTCGGGATGAATCCAAAGCCGGTCTCCGGGCAGCAGATTGGGCGTCTGGCTGATCGGCAAGGTAACGGTCCCACGCTTGACATGCATGTCCACTTTCGGGCCGGAAAGATCGAACGCCGGACCATCAGCGAACAGTCCGGCTGAGAGCGTGCACGAAATAAAGAGCAGCAGAACGCAGCGACGCATATCTCTTATTGTACGGAGTCTGGCAGGATGAGATATTTCAGAGTGAGCGCAACTTTTTCTACGCTAGGGGGTTACCGAAGGATGGTCAGTACGGGGTGACCTTTGCATTTCGTGGCCGTCTTATCGGTTACACTGAACGATGTATACCTCCAAACAGAGGGATTAACTAGTATTTCTCGAATTCAAGTGCGGTCGAAGAGACACATTGGACGATGGTCATGAGCCCGGGGATGGGGCGCATGGATGCCATGAACCACCATAACTTCTTCGGGAAATGTCGAGAGCCATCCAGGTGCAGGGCCAACTCATGCTCCCTTCAAATTGATCGAACGGACGCTTGAAGCACCGTGGGAGAACTGAAGGAAGGCCCCAACAAGGGGCAAGTTATCCTCCAAATAGTCTTCCGCGATGCATGGAGTTTTAGAACTATGACTGTGTTCTTTCGCGGGCGGCCGCGTAGTGTCCCTTTGAAACAGGCGAATTACCTGACGGAGGGGGCTGCGGCGACAGCAGGCGGCGGGTGCGGTATACGGAGAAGAAAGAATGAAATCGACGAAGGTAGCCCCAAGTAGCGCAGATGTAAGCAATCTGACCATTCCCGATGCGGAAGAGGTTATCGAAGAAGCCCTGAACGAACTGGCGTTTTCCTCGGATCCAGGGATGGCGCGGGCCTTGCATTTCCTGGCGCCCGCGGGCTACCAGGCAATCGTGGAGTTGTGCAGCGAAAACGGCCGCAGCAAGCGTCGCAACGCCCCTGCGGATTCATGGTCGCCGGAAGAAGACGAAGTCCGCATCTACTTTGAGCGCACCGACGGTTCCGAAACGGCTCCACGCGCTGTTCGGGCCTCGCGCGGCCCGGTCGAATCCGACTTCGACGAAGACGACGACGGGCAGGAAGCCGTCATTCCCGCCGACCTGGATGCACGCGTGAAGGAGCTGTGCGCCGCGCTGGCTGAGGCCGAACGCGGCGGTCATGCGTTCATCGCGTTGAAGTGGTTCCGCGACTCGTTCCTCCCCCGCAAAGCTTTTCGCTGGAATCAGCATCCGGAGTCGCGCCAGGCGGTATTGGCTGAGGCCATTCAGCGCGGAGTCGTGCTGACGAGCAAGATCGCCAACCCCAAGACCCCTGCTTATCCCACCACGACAATCCGCCTCAATCGCGCCGAAGCTGGCATCCCCGATGAAGCGCAGCGCTTTCATCCCGTCGCCGTGCATGGAGACTCCATTGCGGAGGCCATTGAAGAGGAACGGGGGAACCTGTGAGTTGCTACTTCCTTGAAGCCACAGCCTTCGCCAAGCTTTTTGTCCAGGAGCAGGGCACGGACGAGTTGATTCGCCTGATGGAGGCCGTCGAGGATAACCGCAAGCTGATTTCCGCCTCGACCCCACTCGAGGTCTACTCGGCAGTGCGGCGGCGCGAACGGGCCGGAGGCATTTCCGCCGGAGACGCAACGGCTGCGCTCGACATCCTGCGCCTGGAAGCTGCGCGCATGGTGCAGGAGCCGCTGAACCCGGCGGTTCTTGAAGCCGCGCGCCAGTTACTGGACCGCACCACCCTGCGCTGGCCTGATGCTCTGCAACTTGGCGCTGCGCTGGTAGCCCGCGACATGTTCCAGGGCACCGAGATCATTTTTGTCTCCGCTTCCACGCAGTTGCTGGAAGCAGCCAAGGCCGAAGGCTTCCACACGCTCGACCCGGCGAAAGAATCAGTCGCTCCAGCCAAGGAAGCGGAAGTAACGGTAGAAGAAGCCGAGTAGGCCGGGGCTTTAGCCCCTGCGGTACGCTTTTCCACGGATACGAATTGGATAGGAACGCCGCGACGGAAGAAGTCTTATGACTCCCGTCGGAACTTGTTCGCCTGCTCGAACGCATCACGCAGCTCCGGCGTGCGGAGGTTTTCGCGCAGATGGGCGAGGCGCTGCTCAAGCGCGAACAGCGCAGCCTGAACGGCCTCCGTATTCGTGAGAGCAATGTCGCGCCACATGGAATAGGGGCTGGCGCCCAAGCGGGTCATCTCGCGCAGGGCGCGTCCGCCCACGTCTTTCAGTTCCGGCGCATCGCCCACTTTTTCTTCCAGCAGGGCGCTCAGCGCGGTAGCCAAAAACTGCGGCAGATGGCTCACCCAGGCAACCAACTCGTCGTGGCGCGCCGGGTCGAGATCGATAGTTTTAGAGCCCATCGCGCTGACCCACTCCCGCCAGCCCTTCACCAAAGCCACAGAATGCGGTGACCGCTGCCATGCCGGGTCGTCCGTAAACAGCCACACCGCGCCGCGAAACAGATTTGCGTCGCCCAACTCCGCGCCGCCGCGCTCCTTGCCTGCCATCGGATGGCCGGGCAAAAACGCCGCGCGCTCGGGCGTATTGAACAGGCGGGCGGCGGCCTCCGTGATTTGTCCCTTGGTGCTGCCCACGTCGGTGACCAGGTGTTCGGAGCCGAGAATGGGGGCCAACCGCTCCATCAAATCGAGGCTCGCATAGATGGGCACGGACAGAACCACCACCTGGCTCTCCCGCGCCGCTTGCAAAGCATCAGCCGCGATGGAGTCGATGGCTCCGGCAGCCAGAGCCGTTTGCGCACCTTCCGCGCCCCGGTTCCAACCCACGATGGAGCCTTGGAAGCCGCCCGCCCGCAGGGCAAGGCCCACCGATGTGCCCAGCAGCCCCGTACCGAGAATGGCGATGCGCTCGATCATGGCGACCCTCTTTGCTCCCGCAGTTTTAGATAGGAGCGGGGTGAGCGGAGCTAGCGGAGTTAGCCGCGCTTCGCGCGTGTTGGCGGAGCTAGCCGTTGCCAACTCTGCTAACTCGGCTAACCCCGCTAACCCCGCTAACCCCGCTACAGCGTTCTTCCCACCGCACCGGCAATCACGCGTAACTGGCCCATCAATTCGTCGAATTGCTCCAGATACAAAGTCTGGGCCGCGTCGGAAGCAGCCTTGTCGGCGTTGGGGTGAACCTCAACCAATATAGCGTCCGCGCCCGCGGCCACGGCAGCCCGCGCCATGGGAGCCACCATGTCGCGGCGTCCCGTTCCGTGTGAAGGATCGCCCACAATCGGCAAATGCGAGAGCTTGTGCACCACCGGGATAGCGGACAGATCCATGGTGTTGCGCGTCGCAGTCTCATACGTGCGGATGCCGCGCTCGCACAGGATCACGTCGTAGTTGCCGCCGGACATGATGTACTCGGTGGAAAGCAGCAGCTCTTCAATGGTGGCGGCGATGCCGCGCTTCAACAGCACGGGCTTGCGCACCTGGCCCAGTTCACGCAGCAGGTTGAAGTTCTGCATGTTGCGCGCGCCCACCTGGAAGCAGTCGACGTAGGGCAGCATGGCTTCAATCTGCGCAATCTCCATCACTTCGCTGACCGTGAGCAGGTCATTGGCCTGGGCCGCCTCGTGCATCATTTGCAGCCCCGGAATGCCCAGGCCCTGGAAGGCGTAGGGCGAACTGCGCGGTTTGAACGCGCCTCCGCGCAGAAAGCTGGCTCCGGCAGCTTTCACGCGTGCCGCGGTCTGGAAGATCTGTTCGCGGTTTTCGATGGCGCACGGACCGGCCATCACGGCCACCTGCTTGCCGCCCACTTTCACGCCGTTGGGGAACTCAATCACCGTTCCTTCCGGGCGAA
>Ga0224528_1001389_pt1 | contig 16012 bp, 17 predicted proteins | sample CBST25metaG_2_FD_179888 | JGI IMG/M metagenome (GOLD analysis project Ga0224528, IMG submission 179888) | Peat soil microbial communities from Stordalen Mire, Sweden - C.B.S.T25 | ecosystem: Environmental > Terrestrial > Soil > Wetlands > Peat | place: Sweden: Norrbotten County, Stordalen Mire...
GTACTGAGCGATGTTGTGCTCATCGGTCCCGGCGCAGGACAGTTGGTGGCCGTCGGACAGGTCGGAGAAAAAGCAGTTGGACTTCCTGAGCTTGAAGTCAGTCCGCTCGCTGCGTTGCGCAAACTGGCCGGTCCTGCAGCGCATATCGACTTTGCAGCGGCCGACGATATGAACGGAGTTCCCGTTCCAGCTGAGTACCTCTCGCATTTCGGAAAACCAGGACTCGAGCGGCGTGAATTCAAAGGAACGGCCGTGCACCTCGACGCTCAGATTGACTTTACTCTCGCCAATCGCAGCGCCCTGCCGGCAAGAGAAAGTGCCGTGTGGACGGGCACACTCACCGCACCGGAAAATGGAACATACAGGCTGCACCTACAATTATTGGGCTGTTACGGAAAGCTCAAAATCGACGATCAAGTCGTGGCGAAAAACTGGTTCAACTGGATACACGGAGAGATTGTGCAGCCAGGGCAAGACAATATCTTTCCCACTACCGATGGGCTGGATAATTTGCGCGCTGCAATGACGCTGACTGCGCGTCCGCATCGCATTCGCGTTGAGGTTGACCCCGACGGCTCTGAGCAACCGGCGCAGGTGCGCCTGAACTGGGTTACCCCGCAACAGCAGCAAGACAACTACCGGGCAGCGGTGGATGCGGCGCGGCGAGCAAAAGTCGCTGTCGTATTTGCTTGGAGCAGGCTGCGTCCTGTCTTCGGGCTTCCTGGCGATCAGGACAAGCTTATCTCCGACGTTGCCGCCGTGAACCCAAATACGATCGTGGTGCTCAACGTCAGCCTGCCGGTAGCGCTTCCGTGGCTCGACAAGGTTAAGGCCGTACTCCAGATGTGGTGGCCGGGCGATGAAGGCGGATGGGCCACGGCCGACCTGCTGCTGGGCCGGGCAAATCCTGCTGGCCGCCTGCCATTCACCTGGCCCCGCCGCGCGCAGGACATGCCGGCAAGTGATTCCGCACATCCGGAGCGGAGTCTGGACGACGTCCACGGCGGGACAACTTATTCAGAAGGCATCTTCGTTGGCTATTGATGGTTTGATCAGCAGCAGATCGATCCCCTATTTCCCTTTGGATTTGGCCTTTCCTACTCACGGTTTGCCTACTCCAACCTTCGTGTCGAACCTGCTGCGGACGGAGGAGCGGAGGTGCGTTTCAAAGTGCAAAATATGGGTTCCGTCTCTGGTGACGAGGTGGCGCAGGTGTACCTGGGCGCGCCGAAGAATCCCCCTGCCAGGGTGCAGTTTGCCGTGCGCGCCTTAGCCGGTTTCGAGCGGTTCAGGCTGCAACCCGGAGAATCGCGGGAGCTGAGTGTACACATTGACCCGCGAAAGTTTATGTACTGGTCAACAGCGAATGGCAAGTAGCAAACGGCATCCGGCGAACGGACGTTTTTTGTTGGCGCCTCCTCGCGAGATTTGCGTATGCACACCGTTCCAGGCAAGTAACCCAAGTTACTCAACCATGATCTGCCGCAACAACGACGGTCCGATTAAAGTCTTGCTGCGCAGTGCCAAGGTCTCGACTGTAGTCAAAATGGAGCCTCTGCTTAAGTTCCCCACCAGCATTGCGACTGGAAAAAGTTGAATGAGGAGGGTGGAATGCGATGCGACAGATGGCTTTGGCAAGCCAGGCAAGTTTCGAGAAGCATGCACGGAAGAGCCGTTGGGAAGTTTCTTTGAACGTGATGATGGTGTTTGTTCCCTGGCGTGAGTTGTTGGAAGCGTTGATTGAGCCGTTTTATCCCAAGGCCGGCAATGCTGCAAACTCCTGAATATTATGAATATTTTATCTTTCATGTACGCAAGGCTTACGCAGATCGAGATTAGATGGAGAAGTGGGGCCAGCCGGACGGCTGAGACAACTATGGGACTATTTCGCCTTTCCAGGCCAATCACTGTCGATGCCCGGCAGTGCACACGATCAGAAACAATCGCTACCGATCTTGGGTTCACCAACGCAAAGACCGGCGATTGGGTCATCGGAGGAGAGAATGGCGAGAGCTACATTCTGAACAATGAGTTTTTCCAACGGACCTTTGCGCCGGTGGAGGAACAGCAGTTGAGCTGCGAGGAGCGAGTCGCGCAGGGTCGAACTCATACAGCCGGCAGCAAAACTTATTCCAATTCACCAGGGCATGTTACGCGGCATGCTTCGTCTCGTCCACTTTGCTCGGAAATGGAAGCTTCAGATGCCTTGAGTCCATGGGAGGCACGAACCCCCCCGCGCGGCGAGAACTTCGCGCGCTCCGTCTCTATTGCCCGTATGAACCGGAAGGTAAACCACTCCATATGACGGAACCAGAACTGTATTTTGTTGTTCCCACGCATCGCTTACGAGATGTTGGAGCCACGATTCACGAATATGACGAGCATTTCTGGAGAAACGGCCATTCACCCAAGATAATGGTCTTCGACGACTCGACGCAGGCCAACGTCGAAAAGTATCTACCCCTTTTCGCTCAGACCAAGACTCGATCCGATCTAAGTTATGTGGGTCCAAGGGAAAAGGAACAGTTCATCGAGTATGTGAACTCGCGCTTGCGGAACAAGCGACTGGAGCCTCTGGTCAAGAACATCTTCAGGCCGAGCTACGGCGGGAATCGAAATTTCTCCCTGATGTACTCACTCGGTGGCCACATGGTGAGCTCCGATGACGACATGCATCCTTACTCCTTAATGGAGGATAGCCCCGAATCCCTTGAGGATAACGAGATTAGTCGTGGGCGGTTGCATAGGGTTGGCCAGAACGGCTGTGTCCGAAAGTCATTCGACATTATGTCAGCTTTCCAGGATGTGCTTGGCAGGCCTGCATCTGAAGTGCCGGAAAACTATGAGCGCGGAGAGACTCTGATCGACACGGCGATGGATCTTGAGACGAATTCCAGCAAAGGTTTTGCAACAGAGAACACGATTCTTCTCGAGCGAGGCTCGCTGCAAGAAGATGCAATCGTCAAAATAGCCCAGACCTTTCGGTCTGGAACCAACGACATCGATGCCATAGATTTTATCGAGATGTTTCTGCAGAATGAGAACCAGACGAATCCGGAAAGCTTAAACGATATTTATGTTCTGGAGAACTTCCGACCGGTCATCACCAACAGCAACTGGCGAATCGACTGCGGGGTATCTGGATATGACAACACGTTCGGGTTGCCGCCATTCTTCCCCACGCGGCTGCGCTTTGAGGACTACATTTACCGACTATGGGTTCAGCAGAAGAACCTTGTGGCAGCTCACGTCGATGCAGCGCAACATCATACGAAGAGCAACTACATGCGCAATCCGCCAGCATCTGAGATTCTCAACGAGGAGATTGCGAACCTGCTGAAGAGGAAGATCCACTCATCCATGACGTCGTGTGATGAATTGGGGATTTCCTTTGAATACTCGGGCGAGGTCACGGCTCAGGATGCAGAGGGGATCTTAGCAAAGATCACCGGCCTTCATCAGCGAGCGTTGCTTGCCACAGAGAGCGCCAAGGGCCAGGAACGGATTGATTCGCTCCGTATGTTCGCTGCAAACTTGGAGAAGGCCTTCTACGGATTTGAGCCGGACTTCTTTCAGCACAACCTTGTACGCATCGTTGAAGATGCCATCGGCGTAATAAAATCAACACTAGAGTTGTGGCCCACGCTTGTTGAGATCTGCTATTTCCAAAAGCTGCGTCATGGTCTTCCCATGAGGAAGATCGCATGACATGCGCCTCGATGAAATAACCGGGGGTGAGATCGAAGAAGTGAAGTTAGTTCCTGCCCCGGTACTCAGAGCCTTCGATCCTGAATGGTCATGAGATATTGCGTCATGCACGAAGCTAACCAGATATCCGAATCCCTGTTCGGAAATATCGAATCCATCAGCATACGTCTAGTCCTACCTTTGTGAGCGCGGGAAAGGTGTTGGCCCACAGTGGGTATGAGTCCAGCGCGGTAGCAATCGGAGCATTCGTGGAGGAAGCGAAGCGGCTGAAGCCTCCGGTGTAGATGGTTGTTGGTAGTGTCCAGTATCTTTCGCACTTTTGATCTTCCGTCCAGCAGGCCTCGATCACGCGGGGAAAAGTTTGGAGGAAGGGGATCAGATGGCGAGTCTGTTTCAATGACCTGTAGAGCCGCTGACGCATGCGCGGAATGGCATAGTTGAAGCCGCAATGGGCGCCGGCGAGGACGAATCGATTTTTGAGCGCAGAGCATCTACCCGGCTGCAACAAGTTCTCGCGGGTGATCTTCCTCGCCCTGCTTGACAGACAAGCTGTACGGCGCAGTACGGGTGTATTGCCTTGGAGAGCAGCCCATCACGCGGCGAAAGGCCTTGCCGAAGGCGCTCTCTGACTCGTAGCCGAGCGACTGCGCGATGGCCGAGAGCCCGTCAGACGAGCTCTTCAGCCGGTCGGCAGCCAACAGCATGCGCCAGCGGGTGAGGTACTCCATGGGCGTGACGCCGACTGTCTTGCGGAAGCGCAGGGCAAAAACCGAGCGCGACAGCCCGACTTTTTCGGCCAGCGACTGCAGCGTCCAGGGATGCCCAGGGTCGTTATGCATGCTGGCAATGGCGAGGCTCATGTGCTTGTCTGCCAGCGCGGAAAGCCAGCCGGGACCGGCGCTGGCGGCATCGGCCAGGTGCAGGCGCAGGGCCTGGATGAGCATCATGTAGGCAAGCTGCTGCGCAATCAGCGAACCGCCGGGTTGCGGATTGCGCAGCTCCTCGCGCATACGCTCGAGCGACCAGCGCATGGCGGCTTTGTCTGACTCGCGGCGAATATGGACGATAGGCGGCAACGAGCGAAGGAGCATCTCGGCATGGCTGCCCGTGAACCCGAAGAAGCCTCCAGCAATGTACCGCCCGCCTTCGGTGGCTCCCGGGGCGTCTGTCCGCAGGGCGAGCCGGATACTGGCGTCCGTATACAGAACCGGTTTGAGCGAGAGATCGGTGGCCAGCCGGAACGGAAGTCCACGCGGAAGTAGAAAGCAGTCTCCGGCACGGAGCAGCACCGGATCGGGCACGCCTTCGACCACCAGCCAGCACTGGCCGGCGAGCATGGCGTAGCACTTGATGCCCTGATGCTTCGGGAAGTAAATGGCCATATCGTCCGGCACCATGAAGCCGCCGGAGATTAAGCTCTGCGGCTTCAGCAGGGCAAGAACCTCGGAGAGCGGATCCATGTGTTGACCCAGTCCTTGACTTGGCCCCGAACCTTGTACGTCGGAGAGCTGGACCCCTGGGCGCTCTATGGGCGGGACGATTAGACCAATCATACGGACGTTTAGTATAGATCGTCCGCCAATCGAAATCCATCTCATGAGTGACGGTCAAGATTGGCCGCGTAATAAGGAGACATCAATATGCGTATCTTTGTGACCGGGGCGCCGGGATTCATCGGCTCCCAGCTTGTTCCCCAGTTGATTCAGGCAGGGCATCAAGTGCTGGGGCTGACACGATCGGAAGCAGGCGCCGAAAGGCTGCGAGCGGCGGGGGCCGAGGTGCTGCATGGCAACCTTGAGGATCTCGACAGCCTGCGCGAAGGAGCGGCCAAGTCCGACGGCGTCGTTCATCTGGCCTTCAACCACGACTTCTCGCAGATGCAGAAGAACTGTGATGACGACCGCAAGGCAATCCAGGCCATCGGCGAGGTGCTGCTGGGTTCGAACCGGCCGTTCGTCGTCACCTCGGGTACGGCGATGGCGGCCAATGTGGACGGCAAGCCATCGACGGAGAACGGCCCGACCGCGTCGTGGAACCCGCGCACGGCTTCTGAAGCGGCGGTGAAGGAGTTGACGGCGCGCGGCGTGAACACCTCCGTGGTGCGGCTGGCGCAGATTCACGACACACGTAGGCAGGGGCTGGTTCCCTTCGTCCTCGCCGTGGCGCGCGAGAAGCGTGTATCGGCCTATATCGGCGACGGCAGCAATCGCTGGCCGGCCGCGCACGTTTCCGATGTGGCGCGGCTCTATCGCTTGGCGTTTGAGAAGGCGGAGCCGGGCGCAATCTATCACGCGGTCGACGAGGAGGGCGTGTCCATGAAGGCCATCGCCGAGGCGCTGGGCCGCGGGCTAAAGGTGCCTGTGGTCAGCATCAAGCCCGAGGAGGCTGAGGCGCACTTCGGCTGGATTGCCCGCTTTGCCGGACACGATATGCCTTCCTCCAGCGCGCTGACACAGCAAAAGCTGAACTGGAAGCCGACCGGTCCGGGCTTGATCGCCGACCTGGATGGCATGGACTATACGCAAGCCTGAGTCGACCGACGGCGCACCGGTGACTGCCTGCAGAGTGCCGGTGCGCTTTGCGTTGATAGGCCCTAATAGACGTCGGCAGCATGACTGCAGATGGCAGGAGCGGCTGTGCCATTGATCGGTAATGAGAAGCCTTGCGTTCACTGACCTGCAAGTCCGGGGGGGGAAACCACAGATCTTCGCTAGCGACTGCTCAGCTCGCCAACGCGCTGGCAGCCGCTTGCATGAGGCGGTTTGTCTGCTGAAATACCCGAGAAGGACCACCGGCCAGTGTTTTCAAGGCCGGGGCGATGATCCTTTCGCAGCAATGTAGTCGATGGAGATAAGGGGTTTGTGGCCTGTTTTCTTTGCATTTGATGCCCTCATCGACTTTTTCTGAAACCGGAGGGACACTCCGGTAATCGCATTAGCATAACGGAGATTCACTTGCGTTTATTCCAGGCTGTTTGTGATCGGAGCGTGCAGCATGGCAGCGAAATTTGGAGCAAAGTCAACAACGGAAGATGTCCTTGAAGGGGTCAATCTGAAGGGTAAGCGGATTCTGGTGACGGGGGTATCCGCGGGTCTCGGCGTGGAGACGGCCCGTGCGCTGGTGGCGCATGGCGCAGATGTTGTCGGTGCAGCACGTGATCTGGATAAAGCGAAGCGGGCCACATCGGAAGTCAGCAGGGCCGCGGCGGAGACCGGTGCGGGCTTCGAGGTGGTCAAACTCGATCTCGCCAGCCTAAAGAGCGTACGCGTCGCTGCGGACAATCTGGTTGCCGATGGTCGCTTGTTCGATGTGATCATCGCAAATGCCGGAGTTATGGCGACCCCGTTCGGGAAGACAGAGGAGGGTTTCGAGACGCAATTCGGGACCAATCACCTGGGGCACTTCGTGTTTGTAAATCGCATCGCGAAGTTGATCAAGGACGGCGGACGCCTGGTCAACCTCGCTTCCTCAGGGCACCGATTCAGCAATGTTGACCTGAACGATTCCAACTTTGAGACAACGCCGTACGAACCCTTCGTGGCCTACGTGCGCTCAAAGACCGCAAACATCCTCTTCGCAGTTGCATTCGATCGGCGGCATCGAGATCGCGGGGTCCGCGCGGCGGCTGTACATCCAGGAGTCATACAGACTGAGCTTGCCCGCCACATGGATTTGGCCCATTTGGAGCAGATGCTCAAACAGTTCAATGTACAGGCCGCGGCAGAGGGCAAAGGACCGTTCCAGTTCAAAACAGTTCCCCAGGGAGCCGCTACCTCAGTATGGGCAGTTGTCGTTGCGCTCGCCGAGGAGATAGGAGGACGGTATTGCGAGAACTGCCACGTGAGTGAGGTCATCGCAGATGATGCAACGCTGGGCATGCTTGACGAAGGAGTGCGCGGCAACGCTCTCGATCCACAAAACGCTGTTGCGCTTTGGAAGAAAAGCGAAGAACTGGTCGGCGAGACGTTCCAGTAAGCAGGTGCCTGGGACAGACGAGGTTGCATATATTGCGGTGCAGCCGCAGGCTGGCTGTTCATAGGTTCATGCCAAGGACTCGTGAGCAGTCAAATGCTTATTTCAGCGGGGTTCTCGGTATTTGCAAATCCTATTTGAAATAGAAGAAAGAGTGTATAAAATGACAAAACTTATAGCGCGGAAGCGCGCATCGTCCGATTGACAGGAGTTTGGCGCACTCCACTTAGAGTTCGCACTATTTGCAAAACCGAAAGGCCTCCGGCTCTGCCGGAGAATACTTACGTACGCCGTGCATGAATGACAGCTTGGAGGTGGAAGTCCTCTACCCAACCTGATGGAGGTGAAGGGTTAGCGAAGCGCAAGGGCGTCGTCGCGAGGCGGGGTCTGAAGGAAGCGTGGAGCAAAGGCGCGAGCCGATGAACAAGAAGCGGATATGAGGCATGCGGTGCCGGACGAACTGGCGTATGACAGCGAAGTCCATATCCATCAAGGGCACTGGTTGTAAATCCGACGGTTGTGCGTTGAAGGCGGTCATTCTTATCACGGGAGATCTGTTGCACGTCTCGGAATCGGGACTGAGGGGGAAGCGATTCTCTCTGATCGTGCAGCAGAAGTCAGCAGCGGGCGAGGTAGTTCATGTCGTCGGTAAGGCTATTGAGACACTCCGGAGCCGAAAGGCGGAGAAACAGATAGGCCATGCCGGGAACGGTGGACGAAGGCCCAAACGGAAAGAAGCGGCAATTAGGCGGCGTAACTCGATGAGCGAAATGCGGCAGAAAATCCAGCCTTGGTTGGCCTTTGGCGAGGAGAGCAGGGGTGAAGCCCCGCAGGCTCCTCGTGGAGGTGCCGAAACGATCACGGCGAAGCGCATGAACGAAAGCCCGGCTAACAACGACGAACAACTGATGGAAGAGGTCTGCACGCGGGAGAACTGCTTGCGGGCTTTAAAGCGAGTGAAGTCCAACAAAGGGAGTCCTGGTATCGACGGCATTACGGTCGAGGAATTACCGGGTTACCTGATGGAGCATTGGCCAGCCATCCGGGAACAACTGCTTTCAGGACCCTACAAGCCGCAACCGGTGAAGCGGGTAGCAATACCGAAGCCGGACGGAGGAGGGGTGAGAAATTTGGGCATCCCGACGGTGTTGGATCGTATGGTTCAGCAGGCGGTAATGCAGGTTCTACAGAGCAGGTGGGATGCGGAGTTCTCCGAACACAGCTACGGGTTCCGGCCCGGACGCTCCGCTCATCAAGCGGTGGCCAAGGCACAGCAGTATGTTGTTGCAGGCCATCGCTGGATCGTCGATCTCGACTTGGAGAAATATTTCGACCGAGTGAATCACGATCGCTTGATGGCTGCGGTGGCACGCCGAGTTGCCGACAAGAGGATGCTCAAGTTAATTCGGGCGTTCCTCACGGCGGGCGTGATGGAGAACGGCTTGGTGGGTTCGGTGGAGGAGGGTACGCCGCAAGGCGGTCCGCTCTCTCCACTGCTGTCGAATCTGGTGCTCGACGAACTTGACCAAGAACTTGAACGGCGTGGACACCGCTTCTGCCGATATGCCGACGACTGCAATTTCTATGTGCGCAGTCGGCGGGCGGGGGAACGGGTGAAGCAGAGCATTACGCGCTTCATCGAACGCCGGCTCAAGCTCAAGGTCAACGAAGCAAAGAGCGCTGTGGCACGACCAGCAGAACGGAAGTTCTTGGGCTTCAGCATGACCAGTGGCCGTGAGATCAAACGGAGCATCGCTCCGAAGTCTCTGGCCAGGTTCAAGCAGAAGGTGCGGGAGCTTACGGGACGGACACGGGGCATCAGCATCGAGCAAATGACGAAGGAACTGAGCTGCTACTTGCGTGGCTGGAAAAGATACTTCGGCTTCTGCCAGACGCCCTCGGTGCTGGAGGGACTGGATCAGTGGATACGGCGCAGGCTGCGATCCTTGATCTGGAAACATGGGACACGGGGCAGGCAGCGCTATCGGCTACTGCGTCAACGAGGCGTGAAGCCTGAACTGGCAGCAAAAGTCGCTGCCAGTCCTCATGGCCCGTGGAGGATCGCGAAAAGCCAGGCACTGCATATCGCGTATCCTGTCCCCTACTTCGACGCGCTTGGGCTTCCGAGGTTGTATGTCAGGAAGTAGCTTAATCCAACCGAACCGCCGGATGCGGACCCGCATGTCCGGTGGTGTGGCAGGGGAGGAGAGGCGACTCTCCCCCCTATGCCTATCTGCTAACGAGTACGGGCACTGACCTCTCACGATCAATGGCGCGACCATTCAGGGTGCAGCGGCGAGCTGCTGTCAGATCACGACCTCGATCTCTTCGAATCTTGAGAAGATGCGGCTGAATCCTTTCAATCTACGGAATCCCCGTTCGACTTCATTGCGCTTCTTGTAGAGTTGCTGTCGTAACTCACGCCGCAGCACGATCTCAACTGCTCCGTGGAGTTGATCCAATGGCGGAGCGAAAGGCGGGAAAGAGCGAACGATAGGCTCCGGACACAGGGGCACGCATCAAGGACGACATTTTGAGCTGCATCGGTGATCGCCCGATTGCGGCCATTGAGCCGCTCGGCGCCGAGGTCTCCAAAACCTCGGCGCCTGAGATTAGCCAAGCCCCCGTCTGTCACACGGGGAACCGGCATGCGAATCTGACAGATGCGAATAATTGCCGATGGATCATGTCGGCGGGACGGATGGCCTTGGCCACGCGTGCGTGCCACATGGCCGTCTGACGTTGGGGAAAAGGCAGAATGCTCGAGAACCGCGTGGAACCAACGGCATGCCCACGAGGGGCCCGTGATTCTCGGTGTGTAGGCAGAGCCAGACGCAAGTGAGCAACATTGAGCAGACCGCGCCCCGCATACTTCGTAACCTTGAGAAGATCTCAGAAGGAACGCTGGAGTGCAATGGCCCGCCCTAGGAGATGGTGACACGATGGAAGACGCTCGGTACCAGGTTGTGGCTACTCAGGCTACGGACCCTCGGTGCATGAACCTGCTCAGTGGTGTGGCGATTGAGGGGGAAGACCCTCGCTACAAGCGACTGCAGGATCGCGCGGTTCTTGAGATCGAAGACCCTCGTTGCAGTCACACTTCCGTTAGGATGGAAGACCCTCGTTGCCAGAACCTGCGCATTGCTTGGTGATTGATCCATCACTTGGGTTGCCGAGGCGCATTCATCATCTAAGTCAGCCACGCTTTCTATGCCACTAGGTGCCGCGGTTCATGCAAATGCTATGCCCAACACAGCTTGCACCTCGCAGACAGGAAACTTCCAGAAAAGCATGGCCAGAAGCTTTCAACAACTTCAGCTTTGATAACGGACGACTTCGTCCGACTATTTTCGTATGGCCACTTTGGCTCACTTTCATTGCACTAAGGCAGCGTAAGATTCGATTGTTGCCTTCGGCCACACGTCTATGACCCCAAAGATCTCTTCCAGATCGCGCATTCTCCGGTCCGCCTTACTGGCGGTCATCATTCTATTCGCCTGCCACTCCGTGGCACTGTCTGCCCAGATCCAGCCTCAATCGACAATCGCTGCTACGCCACAGGATCCCACGCGTCCAGAGATACAACCAAGTTTGGAACTGGATCGCGACCCCGTTCCATCGCCCGATCCTGAGGTCAATGCGCCTGTGAATTTGGGGGCGCCTCCCGCGCCTGGCGTGGCCGGAGAGCTTCAGAAAGGGCAGAATGGTATCTACACCATGCACGCCGACGTCGATGAGGTCCTGTTGAACTGCGCGGTCGTGGATGAAAAGGGCCGATCAGTCACCGATCTGAATCTCAGCGATTTTAGGATATGGGAAGATGGCGCTCCGCAGGCTACCCGATCGTTTCTGCATCAGGATCTTCCGATTTCGCTGGGCATTCTGGTCGATAACTCGGGTTCGATGCTTGATAAGCGAGCGGCAGTAAAAGTGGCTGCGCTGAATCTTGTTCGCGCGTCAAATCCGCAGGATGCGACCTTTATCGTGAATTTCTCCGATCGGGCCATCCTCGATCAGCGTTTCACCTCGGATCTCGACGCGCTGGATAAGGGACTCTCGCACTTCGATTCAAAGGGTACTACCGCGCTCTACGATGCGGTGGTCGCGTCGGCAGACGAACTGGCCGTCCACGGGAATCACCCAAAGCAGGTGCTGTTGGTCATCACGGATGGAGCTGACAATGCATCCAGGCTGGACCTGGAGCAAGCAGTTCGCCGTGTACAGAAGTTGGGCGGACCGGTCGTCTATTCCATCGGGCTACTGTTCGGGACTGACAAGGAAGAATCACAGCGCGCCAGGCATGCTCTTGAGACGATGGCGCAGGAGACGGGCGGCATTGCCTACTTCCCACATTCTTTGCAGGATGTGGACAGCATCGCAATCGAGGTGGCACGGGACATTCGGAACCAATACACCATCGGCTATCACTCCACCAAGCCGGCCAGTTTGGGTGGATATCGGGTTGTGCTCGTCGAGGCGAAAGCCCCGAATCATGGGAAGCTGATCGTGAGAACGCGCAAGGGATATTATGCGAAGAGGCCTGCGCCGCAGCACACAGAAAGGGCGCAGGAATCCAAACCGTGAAGGGATGACCGGCAGGAAGCTTATCGTCTTGAGGAGGTCTTTACCGTCGCGGATGGCTATTCCTTGTGACAGGTGAGTATCTCCCAGGGAGACATCGGGTGAATCTCCCTGAGAGATAATCAATCCGTCAGCTCTGGAACTGCAGGCTTCCTCTACCAGTATGTAAGGCTCGTATTGTCCAAGTAAGTGGCATTCGGCGATTGCTTGGAATTTCCGTCCATCTGGTAATTGATCGTGACGCCGTACCAACTGGCTGGAACGAAGAATGGTGGATAAGACTTGTTCAAGCTGGCAGTCACTCCGTTCAGAGTTATCGATTGGTAGAGAACAGAGTTGTCAGGCTGCCGCTGCGCTTGAATCGTCACATGGTTCCACCCGCCATTGATGGGATTGCAGGCAATGCCTGTGGGGACCCATTTGGAATTGACGTTGTCCCATATATCCCATTCGTTTCCACCGGCTATGCGGCATTGAGTGCCCCATAGCATTCCGACACTATTCATGTACATATTGATGTCAAACTCCAGCACCTGAGTGATCGGAGCATTTGTCACATAGACGTAGGCATCATAAGTAAAATTGTGCAGGGTCGGAATCAGCGTGCGATTTGCGTCAGGGAGATTTTGCGTCGAGTATTGGCCGATGAGCGGAAGTGAAAACAATACATCGCCCCAAGGAGCTGTGCCCGCTGCGCCCCCTAAGGTAAACTGTGTCGCATTGCCACTAAGTGAAGGCGATGTGATATTGAGTGTATGTGAGAATTGGAATCCGCTGCATGGTGAAGGTGAGCAATCAACATAATTCGGCGGTCCCTGTCCCCAACTGTTCCATCCCTTGCTCGCCTGAAGGTTGGCGAGTTTAGCCCCGTTTTTCTGAACCGTGACGTTGACGGGGATATAGGCGGCTCCGCCGCAGTTGTCCCACTCTTCGACGACTGTGTTTTGTGCTCCCGCGCCCAAGGTTATCTGGGCGTTGAGCTTGGCTCCGTTCTGAACCGTAGTCAGCTTATTGTTGACGTAGACGCCCATGGACGCAACGCCTTTCGCGCAACTGCTTGTGCTGGCCGTTGCCACGTAATTGGCCGGAGAACTCACTACGCTGTTGTTTGCTGGTGAGGTCAAGAATATTCCAGACTGGTTGGTGACCGTGATTGTTAGGGGCGTGAAGGTAGCGCCCCCGCAATAATCCCATTCTTCGACGACAGTATTAAACTTGCCGGGAGCGAGGGAGACAGGCGTATTGAGACTGGCTCCATTCTGCACGACAATCAGTTGGTTGTTCACGTATACGCCAATCGATGCGACCCCTTTTGAACAAGTGCTTGTCGTGGCGGTCGCAACGTAGTGCACGGGCGAACTAACAGTTTCAGCATTCGCTGGACTGCTGACGGTGACGTTTGCGAGCGCAGGCGCTGCGAAGGCCACGAGAATCATTGACGTAAAGCAAGATGTTTTCATCGGTTTGCCCTCAGGCATTTACTTCGATCCAAAAGTTCTACGCGGACAATGGTGATCTTGAGACCCTTCCGCGTTGTTTCCTTATCGCTCAGTTCCGTCGCGCTTCATGCTGCTAACTGCCGCTGCGCCTCGATAATCTGCAAGTGGGTGTCTTGGCCTGCACGCTACAGCTTAGAAAGCACAACCTCTGCGCCAAATTTCGATATCTGGTCGCAACGACGTGTACTTGTCTCTTCTGACGTGACTTGTCAGACAGTGCTCTCTTACATGCGCGCGTGTTGCGCATTGGTCGACTTGAGAGAAGGTTCCATCGGCAAATAAAGTAACATTGGCGGGATGCAGATTAGAGAAATCGCCAATGTTGCAAAGGGTGCAAGCGTACAGAGCTTGACGTTCCACGCTACCGCTAGATAGCCAATACCCGTCAGGAACTCGCCGGCCAGAGCGTATCTTCCTCACTCCTGACACGTTACCCAGCAGCTAACCCTAAGTTCCGCGCTGGGCTTTGCGTAATCTGCGCCGGCCATTACCCTAAATGGGGTAAACCTGACTGTATAATCCAGTACATGTAGACGACTAGATGTGACCGGTGTCACGCCCCCATTTGAAAATCTGCGTGTGTGCGCCCTGGCTGTGAGTGAGATCGTCTTTAGAACCGCTAAGTCGCACCGAATCATTCAATTATCAGAGGCAATGCGTCGGTTTTTAAAAGTTCTAAAGATGCTTCTTTTACTGCTTGTTATCATACTGTATAAACCGATACACAAATAGAGTATATTCCGATACATTATCTTTGTATAGTACGATACACAAATTCTGCACTATCTGGCGGTATTCGAAATACTTTAGATCTAGGGAACCTCTGATCAAGCCGCAAAGCCGCACTCCTTTTTCATAAAATGTAAGAGGGATAGAGAACGCGATGGGCCAGATAACTTTTGCCAACCAGCCGAGTTTTGAGAAGTATGGACGAATGAGCCGTCGCGAGGCGTTTCTTACTTCGATGGACACCATTGTTCCCTGATCAGCACTGGAAGCCTTGGTTGCTCCCTACTACCCGAAGGCAGGCAAGAGACGTCAGCCCGTGGGGCTTGGAATCATGCTGCGCATCTACTTTCTGCAGCACTGGTTCAACCTTTCCGATCCCGGTGCTGAAGATGCTCTCTATGAATCGCCGGTGCTGCGTGGCTTTGTCGGAATCGATCTGGGCCGCGCAGCCGCGCCCGATGAAACCACCATCCTCAACTTCCGCCACCTGCTGGAAAAGCACGAGTTGAACGGCAAGATTCTGGATACGGTGAACCTGTATCTGGCCAGCCAGGGCATCCGGATTTCGACCGGCACCATCGTCGATGCCACGATCATCTCTGCGCCTTCTTCGACCAAGAACGAGAAGAAAGAGCGCGATCCCGAAATGCATCAGACCAAGAAGGGCAACCAGTACTACTTCGGCGCGAAGGCGCATATCGGTGTCGATAGCAAGGAAGGCGTGGTGCATTCGGTCTGCACGTCAGCGGCTTCGGTGCACGACAAGCATATGCTGCCCGACTTGCTGCATGGCAACGAGAAGAAGGTCTGGGGCGATGCTGGCTATCAGGGACAAACCGAGGCGATCCACGAGGCCGCTCCTCAGGCCCAGGACATGACCAATCGGCGCGTCAAGAAGAGCAAGGGCAAAGTAGATGAAGAAGAAAAGCGCAAGAACCGCACCAAGTCGCGGGTGAGAGCCAAGGTGGAATGGCCCTTCCGCATCCTGAAGCGGGTCTTCCATTACACGAAGGTGCGCTATCGCGGCATCAAGAAGAATCACGAGTGGTTGTTGACAGCCTTTGCGTTGGTCAATCTCTACCAACACCGCAAGCGGTTGGCCCCGCTCGGGGCGTAGTGTGTCTGGAGGCTGGAAATGGCCTCCGGACACACAACAGGTCGCCTGCAAAATGCAATATTTTGGCGTTTTTCGACCGAATGAGAGCCATTTTTCAAGCGGAAAGGACAAATCCTTTTGCGGCTCGGATTTTGATGGGCTTGTTCAGAGCTTCCCTAGGAACTTGTTGAAAAACACTTACGAGTCCCGGAATACGGCAAAATCGTGATACCAAAACCATCATCGAGATGCCGCCGATCGCGCTATGGGCCTTGTGGCGCGATTTGATTTCATGCCGCGTGTGGCTTTGAACGTTTTTCAACAAGTTCCTCGGAGTCTGTCTGAGTAAGGCAGAGATTTTGGCGAAAAAGGGTTGAACAGTGGCATGGAAGCTGGCAGTCTTTAGGTATGTCGAAGGTCTACCGGC